>TARA_R110002167_G_scaffold365989_1_pt1 | contig 185633 bp, 139 predicted proteins | sample TARA_R110002167 | Tara Oceans TARA_R110002167 (sample SAMEA4398238) | marine metagenome | biome: Polar Biome; feature: [MES] marine water layer (ENVO:01000295) within the mesopelagic zone...; material: water (ENVO:00002006), including particulate matter (ENVO:01000060) such... | reverse complement strand
CCTGTGTTAATTTAGTATGAGCTTTTAGAAGAAAAATTGTATATTTCTCAAGAGGGATATATGGAAACCGTCCTGGTGATTGAAACCGCTAAAGATGTCTGGTTCGATGATTTTAGTGTATAGGCCACCTTATTGTTCTCTAGGAGAGAATGTTTTGATTTAGGTCCTTCCAACTCCTGTTAACATTGATGTTATAGGATAAAAAAATACAAGTTAATTTAAAAGATTAGTATACCTTGCTCGCTCTGTATTGGGATTAATAAACTGCCCACTTATTTTAGTCAATAAAATTGTATAAATTGAAAGATTATTTGACCTACCATCAATGACTAGGGATTTTATTGAAATCAACGACTTTACAGTTTTAGTTGAAACTGCTTTCTCCAAGGAGATCATTAAAGATTCTTGTAAATTTGATGAGCCCGTGATTGCAGTAGCCTTTTATGGTTCCGGAAATGTGAATTTAGAAATGAATTTTCCTACCGGAAAGCGTGAATTTATTTATACCAAAGGTTTAGCACTCTCTTTTTTTGCAGATGAGCAGGTGGATTGTATTCATACGGTCTCCAATAATAAACCACTTGAATGTATACTTATCGCCACAGCCACTAGAAATTTACAAAATCTCCCCAACCAAGAAGGGAAAATTTTTTCGGAACTTTTGGAAAATTTGGTTAATCCCAAGGACCATTATGTTGAAGGGCCGAGCTTTTATATGACTCCCGAAATGCATCAGATTATTGAAAGTCTTTTTAATATTAGCTACAAGGGTAAAACCAAAATGATGTTTTTTAGGAGTCAGATTACCGCCTTGTTGTCACATTTTTTTGGTCAATTGTCAATGGATCATGCCCAGAGATTCCAATCAGAAGATAGAAAACGTCTGGAAATGGCCAAAGAGATTTTGTCGAATAATTTGGATAATCCACCCTCATTAACAGAGCTATCCAAGGCCTTGGGTTTGAATACAACCAAGCTTAAAAAAGAATTTAAGGAGGTTTTCGGCATTCCTGTTTTCAAGTATCTTCAGCATGAAAGACTAAAAACAGCTCACAGCCTTATTAGTAAAAAACAAGCTTCTGTACAGGAAGCAGCGTGGCATGTTGGCTATGACAGTTTAAGCTCCTTCTCTAATGCTTTTGCGAAGAAATACGGTTACAGACCCAGCCAGATTAAATAACTCGTCTTTTCAAACAAATCTTACATCTTTTTAAATAAATGGTTTACTAGAGGCTAAGCTAGTTTTGTCTTGTTATCAAAACAATACAAGACATGAAAACGATCAAAGCAATTTTAATTGGAGGAGGAATCTGGCTATTGGCTGTGGGTTTGTACACCCTTTCCTTTCATTACCAATTTCTTGAAGACCCGAATCAACAAGCCAATATGGTTTTGTTTATTGTAGTGATGCCATTGGTGTGGCTGGGCTCGTATTTATACTATCAGAAAGGTAGTAAAACCCATGGTTATTTTGTCGGTCAGGTATTTTTGCTGGTGGCTGCATTTTTAGATGCGCTAATTACCGTACCCCTTTTCGTGATTCCCAATGGCGGGAATCATTATACTTTTTTTACTGATTTAGGGTTTTGGATCATTGCATTTGAGCTCCTTGGTGTGGCGGTGCTATATTATTACACAAGGGTCTACCCAAAAGCACAAGCATTAAAATATTAAGAGAAATGGAATTTAATATAGAAACGGTTTTGCTAGGTACGACCCTCTTATTAACAGGTTTAACTGCGGGTTTATGTTTTACATGGACGAATGCCGTAACTCCGGGTATAGGACAAATGGATGACTTTGGGTTTTTATATGCATTTCAACAGATGAACAGGGTGATTGTCAACCCCACATTTATCCTTGTGTTCTTTGGCCCTTTCGTCTTAAATATTGCCCTTATCTACCTTAAATATCAAAATGCGGATAAGTCCTTTTGGTTTTTAGTGGTAGCAACAATGCTATTTACTCTGGGAGTTGCTTTTGTAACTGTATTCAAGAATGTTCCACTAAATGAAATGCTTGATAGGACAGATTTGACTGCTTCCACTTCAGAAGAACTTAAGGCCCTTCGTCAAAAATTTGAGACTCCATGGAAGCAATGGCATTTGGTTAGGACATTAAGCGCTATTGCTTCTTTTGTAATGCTTTTAGTTGGGCTTATACTAAATACTCAATCATCATAAACTACTCACTTACACATCATGAAACGTAACATTTTAGTCATTGGAGGAACCGGAAAAACCGGAAAACGTATTGTAAAATTATTAAACAATTTGGGTCACCAAGTTAGGGTTGGGTCTAGAAAGGGAAACCCTGCCTTCGACTGGCACCATCCAGAGGGTTGGTCAGCAGCCATTAAAGGAATGGAGGCCATTTATATCAGTTATCAGCCGGATTTGGCAGTTTCTGGGGCCTTAGAGGCCATCGAAGAACTGGTAAAAGTTGCTAAAAAAAGCAATGTAAAAAAGCTGGTATTATTATCAGGCAAAGGAGAGCGAGAGGCCCAATTGTGCGAGCAGCTGGTGATACACTCAGGGTTGGATTATACCATTGTTAGAGCAAATTGGTTCAATCAGAATTTCAGTGAAAATTTTCTGGTTGAAGGGATTTTAAATGGGCATGTTGCCTTGCCATATGCGGAAGCAAAGATCCCCTTTGTTGATGCCAATGATATTGCTGAAGTTGCTGTAAGCGCATTGATTGATGACAAACACAATGGTGAAATATACCAATTAACCGGCCCTGAAGGATTGACTTTCGAGGAAGCCGTCCATATGATTTCCAAAGCCAGTGGAAGAGAAATTCAGTTTACAGGAATTAGTGTTAAGGCTTATGTAGCAGCAATGCGGCAGAAAAATGTTCCTGAAGATTTTATATGGCTGATAGAGTATTTGTTCACTGAAGTGCTGGGCAATCCAGACAATTCGGAAATCACAAATGATATTGAGCAAGTACTCAGCAGGAAACCTATTGGTTTTAAAGAATATGTAGAAAAATCAGTCAATAATGGAGTTTGGAACCATGCTTCAGTTTCCTCCCATTGACCAACAGTAACTGAGGATAGGGTATTGCAAATACTATCCTCAGTTATTTATAGTAAGGCATTGATTAACAGGTATTCTGCTTTTCATTCTTTATTTGCTTAGCCTTTCCCTCGATAAATAAAGTATTTTCCTATAAAAAAGCTTCTTCATACAGCACCTGTGTATTTGCCATTATAAATGGGCCAAAGTTCATGGCTATTGAGTTGGCTACGGTGGATGAGCTTGCCGAAGCCATATGGATCGAAAAAAAGTGGAAAACTTTCTTTAATTTTGGTCTAAGTTGTGCTTCTCTAACCTTAGACCGGAAAATGTGAAACTAAAGGCAGAGGTTTATTAACAGTCTCTGGAAAAAATGCCTCATTATTGTCATATTTTTAGAGACTTTAGTAGAGGGGGCGTATGGAATAAAACATGAATATATTTCTTGAATACTTAACCTAAATGCCTAATTTTACAAAGAAATTTTAGTGCAAGCTTTCACAGAAAAGAGAGATAAAATTTTTTAATAAAGGTTCAATAATAAGTTGTGCATCATGCACATTGAAATGGTTGTGCATAATAAATAATTGAATAGACAAGACGAATGCTTTTTAACTCAATTGACTTTGCAATATTCTTACCAATTGTTTTTATACTTTATTGGAGCATTTCCAATAAAAATTTAAAATGGCAAAATTCCCTAATTGTTCTTGCAAGTTATTTGTTTTATGGATGGTGGGATTGGAGGTTTTTATCATTGATATTATTCAGCACTTTGGTAGATTATACGGTAGGGAGGATGTTGAAAATAGAAGAAAATCAAACCAAAAGGAAAGCTTTACTATGGTTAAGTCTTATAGTAAACCTCGGTTTTCTTGGTTTCTTTAAATATTATAACTTCTTTTTAGACAATTTTATTTCTGCCTTTTCATTTTTCGGCACACAGATCAATGTCAGTTCATTAAACATAATTTTACCTGTTGGAATTAGTTTTTATACTTTTCAAACGATGAGTTATACTATCGATGTATACAAACGTAAACTCGAACCCACCACTGATTTTATAGCCTTTTCAGCTTTTGTAAGTTTTTTTCCACAATTGGTAGCGGGCCCCATTGAAAGAGCGACCAATTTATTGCCTCAGTTTTTTAAAAAAAGAACATTTAATTATTCCGAAGCTGTTGACGGTATGCGGCAAATCCTATGGGGTTTATTTAAAAAGATTGTGATTGCAGATAACTGTGCAAGGTTCGCTGATGTAATATTTAACAATTCCGCAGACTATTCGGGGAGCACCTTGATTTTAGGGGCTGTATTATTTAGCTTTCAAATTTATGGGGATTTTTCTGGGTACTCAGATATAGCCATAGGAACTTCCAGGCTTTTTGGCTTTAATTTGATGCAAAACTTCAATTTTCCTTATTTTTCAAGAGATATTGCTGAATTCTGGAGAAGGTGGCACATTTCCCTTTCTACGTGGTTTAGAGATTATCTTTACATTCCTTTAGGGGGGAGTCGTGGAGGAATGGGAATGAAAATTAGAAACACCTTTATAATCTTTATAGTCAGCGGATTTTGGCATGGTGCGAATTGGACGTTTATAGCTTGGGGTGCTTTAAATGCTATTTTTTTCTTACCCCTCTTATTGACTAGGAACAACCGAAATAATCTCAAACCGGTGGCTGAAGGAAAGACCTTTCCTAATTTAAAAGAATTGTCATCCATGTTAATAACTTTTGGTTTAATTGTATTTGCATGGATATTCTTCAGAGCCAATAATATTGAACATGCAATAAGCTATATTTCTGGGATTTTATCTCCTTCTCTTTTCTCAATACCTGAATTTGAAGGTAGAGGACATTCCATCGTAGTAATTCTTCTTCTTGTGATTTTTGTCCTAATAGAGTGGAATGGACGTGAAGGTCAATATGCAATTGCCAACTTGGGACATAAAAGAATTCGTGCAATTAGGTGGTCATATTATGCCCTCATAATTTTTGCTATTGGAATGTTTATGCCTTCCGTGGAATCACCTTTTATTTACTTCCAATTTTAGTATTCCATGAAAAATTTCGCTTTAAAAACATTTAAATTTTTACTTTTTTCCGGCTTGTTTTATCTAGTCACCCTGATTTTATGGGGCGAATTGGTACCCCAGTTATTAAAGCCCAATCTTAATTATAAGATTGGTGCTAATGGACATTTATATTCAAGGGTTTCTGAGATCAAAAATTTTAAAGATGTAGATATTTTATTCCTAGGATCATCTCATACCTATCGGGGGTTTGATCCAAGAATTTTCTCAGAATATGGGTACAAAAGCTTTAACTTGGGCTCTAGTGCTCAATCACATATTCAAACAAAAGTTCTTTTTGACAGGTATTTTGAGACCTTGAACCCCAAGGTTGTAATATACGAAGTTTATCCTGCTACCTTCCACTTTGACGGAGTAGAGTCATCTCTGGACTTAATTTCCAATGATAAAAATGATTTTTATTCGTTGGAAATGGTTTTAAAAATCAATAACATTAAGACCTATAACACCTTTTTTTATTGTGTTATACGAGATTTTTTAGGACTAAACGAATCGTTCACGGAGTCTCCGTATAAAGGTAATAATAAGTATATATCAGGCGGATATGTGGAAAATAAAATGGATTATTTTAAACCTTATCCATTGGAAGAAAAAGAGGTAACAATAAAAGATTCTCAATTTGAACCTTTTGTTGAAATAGTTGAGGAGTTGAAACAAAGGAATATTGAGTTAGTACTAGTTTACGCACCGATTCCAAGAGTTAATTATGACAGCTATACGAATACAAAATATTTTGACAGCTTAATGAGTACTTATTCAACGTATTACAATTTTAATGAGATTGTCACTTTAGAAGATTCAGTGCATTTTATTGATTCTCATCACCTAAATCAAAATGGAGTAGAAGAGTTCAATAAAAAACTAATTGAAATATTAGAAAAAGATAATGCATTGTAAGGAGAAAAAGCTATACTTTTATTGCAAAAATCACTTTAATCCTCAGACAAGCAAATAGGTTTTCCTATGCTATCCAACAATACTCTTGAGTACATCGCAGTCCTTGAACAGGAATTTAGTCGCCATGCCAATAGGCAACTGGCATTGCAGCAAGAGGCTTATTTGCGGCATCAATTCCGGTTTTTTGGTATTTCAACCCAGCAAAGAAGAGCGCTCCAAAAACCCTTCTTACAAAAATCCATGTTGCCCCCAAAAACTGAACAGCATGGATTGGTAAAGGTTTTATGGAATAAAAACGAACGCGAGTTTCACTATTTTGGACAAGAACTATCCATTAAGTATTTGAAAGCTACCGAGAAAGAAGACATATTGCTCTATGAGCATATGGTTGCGAATCAATCTTGGTGGGATACGGTAGATATGATTGCCAATAAATTGATGGGCAATTATTTCCTGCTTTTTCCGGAAGAGAGGAAGGAACACATAGACAAATGGTTGAAGTCCAATAATATTTGGTTGCAAAGGAGTGCCCTGCTGTTTCAGTTGAAGTACAAAGATAAAATGGATCTTGACCTTCTGGAACATTGCATTCGGCATCTCCTAGGTTCCAATGAGTTTTTTATCAATAAAGCCATTGGCTGGATATTACGGGAATACAGTCGTACGGACGCAAATTGGGTGAAGAAATTTGTAAGGGAAACGTCCTTAAGTCCTTTAAGCAAAAGAGAGGCCTTAAGGTTGATTTCTTGAAATATAGAAGGAAAAGATCACTTTGGCTACAATTTTTATGTTAACCTCTAGTCCTTCTAATAAATTGATCTCTAAAGATCTGTCTTTGTTCAAAAGCTTTTTGAGACCGGGCTTAAGGTGTCTGAATGTAAAATTAGGTTGCTTTTGCTTCGCTGATTTAATACTTTTCAGAAAAAATTAGCCTGATGAATCGAATACTATTTTTCTTGACCTTCCTTTTAATGATCAATGCCTGCACTGAAAAAAAAGAGGAAGTGACTTTTAAAGTGATGGCATGGAATATCTTACATGGGGGCAATGATATACCAAAGGGCCCTAAGGAGGTCATTCACATCATTCAGGAAATAGATCCGGATGTAATATTGATGGTAGAAACTTATGGTTCAGGAAAAAGAATTGCAGATTCTCTGGGATATAATTTTCATTTAATTGCTGAGGAGGGGACTGCCTTGGATGATAAAAACATCAACTTATCCATATTCTCTAAGTTTCCCTTTGGTGAGCGTATAGACACTGAATTCCCTTTTTATTTTGGAGGACGAGAAGTTTTAATAAATGGTCGAACAATCCGCTTTTTTTCTAACTGGTTTCATTATTTACCTTGGGAAAATGAACCTGAAGAAATGGGGATGAGTACCGCTGAATTGCTTGATTGGGAAAAGACAGAAACCCGTTACAATATGATTCAAAAGGTTCTTCCCTACCTCAAAAAATACAGTGCCTCCACTGATTCAATTCCTGTGATTTTCGGGGGTGATTTGAATAGCCCTTCACATTTGGATTGGGGAGAAGAGACCAAGGAAATTCACAATGGATTGCAGGTTCCCTGGTACAGTACCAAGGTTTTAGAAGAATTAGGTTTGATTGATACTTACAGAACTTTACATCCTGACCCGATATCCCATCCGGGGATCACTTGGGACAGTAAAGGGGTGAAAGATGAACACCGGATAGACTATATATTTTATAAGGGGGATGCCTTAAAGCCCGTTGCTTCAGATTCCCACAATGCCCACTTGGGTGAACCCTTTTCCATCAATGGCAAAACTTTTCCTTACCCTTCAGATCATGGGTTTGTTGTGACTACTTTCACCTTTTAATGTTTGCTTTTTGAAGCATAATGGGACTCGAAAATTCGATATTTAAATAAGGCTACTACAATGGCCCCACCAATTCCATTACCTAATAGCGTTAGGACAAGGAATCCCAAATAATCGCTAAGAGAGATATGATCTGAATAAAAGAAACCGGCAAAAACCTCTATATTCCCTACGATGCTGTGGTGAAAACCTACAAAGCCTATGGTGCCGGTAATTAGGATAATCAATAAGATTCGGGTTAAGGCTTCAGTGGTACTGTTTAATAGCCAAGTTAAAAGCCCCATCAGCCAACCTGCAAAAATGGAGCTCAGCAGCAATACCCAATAACTTTGGTTTAAGATATGAACGGAAATTTTTACCATGGTTTCTCTATCAAAAAGTTTGAGTTGGGAAGCCAAATCTCCTACAAAGAAAACAAATAAAATTCCCCCCAAGAGATTTCCAATAATGACTATAGACCAGATGGTCAAAAGTTCCAGAATTGACCTTTGACCATTTAAAACAGGTAAAGCCAAAACGGAGGTTTGTTCGGTAAACAATATGGATTTACCTAAGATCACCATGATAAATCCCAATGGGTAAACTAGGCCGAATAATTTAAAGATTGTATTTTCCTCAAGATTTCCTTCAAAAGTAAAAAACAAGGTAGCAACCAACAGGTAACTAAAACCTATTTCCAAGCCGGCAATGCAAGCACTTAAAAATATTGCCCGATTATTTATTTTAAATATCCCCTCCCCTTCATGTATTACACGGCTAAGGATCTCAGTATATTTCCCCGATTCTTCTATCTCATTGGATTTTTTCTCCAAGTCCTGTTGGTGTTCCTTTTGGTCTTTGTGTGCTTCCTTCATAAATTAAAGATTAGGATTGGATAGAAAATTAGTACTTAGAATTAACCAAGATAAAAAGATTAAGTTTCTTAAAAATCCGAAACTTATCAGATTCAACCAATTAGCTTTTCTACGCTTTCTTTGTAAGATTCACCCACTGAAAATTCCAATTCACCCAAAAAGAGACTGCTTTTACGGATGGAAGTAATTTCATCTATTGCCACCATATAAGATTTATGAATTCTGATAAACTGCTTAGGGGGTAAAATGGAAACAATTTCCTTGAAACTCATCCGGACTACCAATGGCTGGGTATTATTTTTCAAGTAAAATTTAAGGTAATCCCCATATCCTTTAAGCCATAAAATATCTATAAACTTTAACTTCACTTGGCTGTAATCTACATTCACAAAAAAATGGTCGGGGTCTTTGGTCTGATCATTAGTTTGAGCAGTTAACATTCCAAAACGGTCTTTGGCTCGGTTACATGCTTTCAAAAAACGGTCCATAGGAACAGGTTTTAGCAGGTAATCTACTACATCTAAGTCAAAACTTTCTAGGGCAAATTCTTTGTAGGCGGTGATAACAATGGCCAAAGGTTTTTTTTCAAGGCTAGAGATAAACTGTAGGCCTGTTAATTCGGGCATTTGAATGTCTATAAAGATAAGATCTACCTGCTGCTTCTGCATTTCTTCCATGGCATCAAAAGCATTGTCGCAGGTAGCTACCAAATTTAGGAATGCTATTTTGTTTATATATTTTTTAAGCAGTTCAAGGGCAAGAGGTTCATCATCTATGGCAATACATTTTATCATGAATTGAAGGTTTACGAAAATGCTTTTCTTATTCTATAGCTTATGAAGAATAGTTTGGAATTTCCCCATTTGGTTATTGGTATGCTGTTAATTTTATCAGCAACGCTTCCTTCTTCAATATATTCGTTTTTACTTTAAAATGAAACTTTCTTTAGCGTGCATCTATTTCAAGCCTCTTGTTTTACTAAAGATTTGCCATTAAAAAAAATCACCTAGCCCTAAAAGATGTGGCCGGGTGATTTATCAATCGAGGAATAAAACTTGTGCATCTCGCTACGGAAATATTGTATCCACAATGAGCTCCTGAGCTGCTTTTTTTTGATTAATCAACCTGTATGTTTTTTTGGTAGACTTTCTTGCCATCTTTTACGGTGATAGTATAGTTTCCTTTGTTGGCTTTTTCAAAATTAAAAGTTTTAACAATATTAGCTTGGCTAATTAATGTTTCTCCAAAGAACTGGGCATCCGCCTCATTTTGAATTTTGATGTTCACTTTGGATAGGTCTTTGTTTTCCAAGTTGAGATGAACCTTTTGGCCTTCTTCTTCAAATACAGAAGGAGTGCTGGATTCTATTTTATTGATGCTAGTAACCATTTTGTCTTTTATAGCTACAGAGTATACTATTGTACTGGCTTCGTTATTCACATTTAGATGGTAAGTACCGGAGTGAAGGTTTTTTAGGTTAAATAATTTTGAATAATTAGTATCTATCACATATTCGTAAAATAAGGTGTGTCCATTTTCATCACTGATGGAGACGGAAGATGCTTGGGAAGGTGCATTCATTTTAAAAACCAGGCTTGTAGCTTCACTTCCCTTGGTCAAACTTGTGCTTGGTTCTTCGGCCATTGAAGTTAAAGAAACTAACATCAATGCGGCAATTGCGGAACTTTTAAGTATGTTTTTCATGATAATATTTTTTTGAATGTTTGATTAATAATTGTCTGTTTGTGATTGAATTATGGCTCAAACATAAGTAGCCTAAAGCATCCTTTTTAGAAGCTGCGATGAAAGCAAAAAAGTCTGCGATGAAAAAGGGAAAGTTTGCGATGAAAAATTTTGGCTACAGGTGAAAAATTGAGGTTACTTGGGTTTTAATGGTTTAGGGCTTTCTAAATAATTAAACTTGAAGTGAATATATAAACTTACTTCTTAATATTTGAAAAATTGAATGAGGGTAAAATCATTAATTTCACCCTCATTTTTCATAAAATAAGCAATCTAATTATGCTAGGCTTAGGTTTCTCTGGTTTTCTTATTCTCTTAAATCTATTCGACTTTTTGAAACTCCCAAATTAGGATTTCTCCCGGCGCCAATTCTAATTCCAGTAAGTCTCCACTATGAACGATTGAATTTTTGTTGAGGAGTTCTCCTATAATGGGTATCAATCGGTAAGAAACCTTATTTTTATGGTGGATTAAATTTTCATCCAATTTTATTTTATACTTCTTATAGGAGGATTTATTTGGGTTGTGGAAGGAGATATATCCTCCTTTATCATTCCACCCACTATAGCCATACACTTCTTGTTTGTTCGGGTCGCCACCGTGCATTTGGATATATTTAAAATAAGGAAAGGCATGGTGAACCCATTTGAGTCCCTCGGCTAAAACATCCCAATCTACCTCAGATAACTCCTGTGTTTTTAAATACAATTCTACAAACCCAGTACCTCTGGAAAGGTTCATCATCAGGTAGTTAAAGAAATCTTCCTTGCTTTCACCGGTTTTTGTCTTTTTAGGTTCATGATTAAAAAGGGAATTCATTGGATATTGGGTTTTTTCTTTGATCCAGGTGTCATAATAAACTCCATCCCTGTAAACAAGTTCCTCGGTTCTGGAACTGCCCCCGGCGGCATCCCCTGCATTGATCATCCAGACAGCATCTACATACATGAGCCACCAAGGGCTTAGATAAGCGCCGTTTGAAATGACGATATATACTTCAGGATTAATTTGATGTTGTTGCTTGAATATTTCTATAAGTTTTTCTGTCCCGGCGACCAAATAATAAGTTTTCAATGCATCATATTTAGCATCATTAAGCAGGCTATCTGATGGGCTTAATCCATCGGTGTCCAGCTGTGGCATTTTCGGTAGGCCGTAATCGCTTCCGTCTAATTCAAATTCCCGAATGTTCAGGTGACCAAAAATCCCATCCAGTTTAAAATAGGTGACTCCCTGCAGGGTTAAATCCAACATTCTTTTTTCTAGCAAACCCATATACTTGGGACCGGCAATGCTCATCCAATTACCCAAAATTTCAAAACCTTGCCGGCCTAGTGGTTTTGCTGCCGGCTGAGCACCAAAAAGTAATCCCGGACTAAGCCAAAGTCCAAGATTTGAATCTACTGTCCTCATTTTTTCAAAACTTCCGGAAAAATCCATGTCAAACTTTTCATTGATCTTCCATACTTCATCAGACCAGTCTGCATGAATATCTTGCCAACCATCGTCAATTACATATGCATTTAAAGGTGGAACTCCACGATTTATTACAAGCTCTTGATGTACCTTATTCACACTGGTGATAAATTTTTCTTTGCTTACCGCTTGGCCATAATCAAACCAGCTATTGTACTGAACTTGTAGTCTTAGAGGTCGTATCCTGATATTATCAATATAGGCTTGAAAAGTTTTTCCCAAACCATCACTGTCCTTTCCAACCCCTGTTACTGATGAATAGGTCAAATAAGTATCACCGGCCTTAAGTGATTTTCCCCATAAATAACCACAGTATGCAGTTTGATCCGAATCTACAAAATTGTCACTTGCAGGGAATTCAATGCCCATAAAAATGGGAGTGTTTTGTCCAAAGAGAGGTTGTCCCAACCCCGGTTTCCACTGTGCAGGTCCTTGAGCAGTAATCCGTTTCAGCTGATAAGGCTGAACCAGGCCTCCATCAATAACATCTAAGTCAATCCGTTCTAATACCAGGTTAATTTCGGTTTTTATCTTTAGGAATTTTCTGGTGTAAAACTCATTTTCATCCAATGTGTAGGTCAATTCCACAGACATTTTTCCCTGTTTTTCCTTTAAAAGAAAAGTCAGGCGATGTGGTGAATTATCCAATACTCTATCCAGGACAAAATCCACTGAACTTAATGTTTCGGATGTGTTTGGTTGATCGGTTCCTTCAGAAACTCTCAGTTGAAACTCAACTTTTGTATGGATTGGAATCTTTTCGCCTGTCGATTTATTTTCAATTTGGGTGGTTTTTAAAACTCCATCCTGAACCTCAATGGTTTTAATTATATGGCTATTTGAAAGTGTATAAATTTTTTCGGAATGATTTTGCCCTAAGCTGACAAAAGCGAGAAGGCAATAAAGCCCTGAAAGACTGATTATTTTTATCATTTTAATAGGAATCGTAATAGAAGGGATTGATTTAGTTGATTACAAACCACTGCTGGCTTTTTGCCGGAATATTGATGGGAAGACTTATGCTATAATCTCTATTTAGGCTGATGGATAGTTTTTCCCCATTTTGGTTTGTCAATATCGCTTGTTCGGAAAGACCGGTATAATACAGGTTGACCTTGATAGTTTTGACAACAGGCACTTTCAGAGGATTGTAAAGCATGATCAGTCCTTTATCTTTTCCCTCCGGGTTGACATGTAGCAGTCCGTCATAATCCTTTCCATCGGGTCTTCTAATATGTACGATATCACTGTCCAATACTTCTCTGTGTTCCTTATAAAAGTCCACCCACTTCTTCACTATTGCTTTGGTTTGGGGGCTGTCATACAGTTGTGGTCCTCGGTAACAGGCTTGTACCCCTGCACCAAAGAGGTTGGCCAACCTTTGTTCGTAATGGGGCAAATGGTCTTTCAATGGCTCAATTGTGGCTTCTTTACCGCCGCCATGGTACTCCACCAAAGGAACAAACATCCAGCCCATGGAAGGCGTTTTTTGCCAAGTGCCATCATAAATATTTTGCCTTTCTATGATTTCCTGTTGGGCTCGAGGAAGGGACCAGTTGGTCTCACGGTATCCCATTCCAGTCTTATTGCTTCCTGCCATAAAGTAATGATCCGGCACATTGAGGAAAATACCCTTGCTTCTGCACCATTCGTAAAATTCCCTGATGGTTTCATATTGGTTCCATTGGGAGTCGTCTAAACCGGAATGTCCGGGATGATTATGGCTGGCACATACATCTCCGGGGTAACTGCCATCGTGCTCCAAAATATCCTGCCCTGTTTTTTCGTAAAAAGCATAAAGCTTTTTGAAATATTCTTGTCCCCATTCACTTTCAAGGCAAGGGGAATTGCCAAATCTTGGTTTTTTTCCTTCGGGCATGATGACATCATTCTCTTTGTCTATGCTCCTGCTGGCCAAAAGAGAATACCCCCCCAAAGCAATGCCCTTTTCATGGGCGTAGTCGGCGAGTTTTTTCATTCTGCCTAAGTTTTCGGGGCTGTCGTTTTCAATTTCAAAACCACTACCAAATGTCATGATTACCATTTCAAAGCCTACTTCAGCACATTGATCAATGGCTTTTTTGACAGAAGCATTGTCGGCATTCCGAACATGCATCATAATGGGGTTTTCGGTAGCCCAAGGTGCCTGCGAACGGTACATCCTTTTTTCTGCCAGACCGATTCGCTCCCGGTCCCAGCTGTCATGAAATAGCTCCCAGGTTCTGAAACTTTTCATGCTTTCCCCCGGAGCCAAGGTTTTCATCGGACCCAATTTAGGGTAAGCTTCGAGCAAGGTAGGTGTCTTCATATTGTAATTCACCTGAGTTTTGTAAGCGGGGTCCGAATTCCAAGCAATGCTGCTAGAGTATAGATTATCCGGTGACATGCCTCCAAAACGGAAATCTGTTTCTACAGACAGGTTGGGTTTTTTCCAAATTTCTTTATCATCCACTGCACTTTCTGCCTCCACCAAAGCAAGAATTTCACTTTTAAAACGGTCAACAACTATTTTTTGGCCGGAATTATTGATTACCTCAATCCACTTAGAAAGAAGAGGGATACCATCATACAATTCGTAGAAAATCTTCACCTGGAGGTCCTTCAAATACTTAAATCGGTTCAATTTATCTTCTTTGGCATTTTCTCGGAGCTCTCCTAAAATCATTACCTGGTTAATATGACTTCTTCCTCTTTCTCCGGAAGTGATAAAATCACCGGCACCGGCTTTTTGATCCATTTTACCTACCCTAAGTGCGGTAATAGGACTTTTGTCTGTAGGGATCTTTGCCAAATGATTGAAATCCTTGCCTGTGTAAGAATAGGAGAAGGTTAGGTCATCCGGTAGCTGTTCTGCCCTTAGGAAAACTTTCTTCCCGGCTAGTAATTTCCCAATCCTTTTTTCATTCTTCCCATCATATACACCAAAACTAAGATCTCCTGTTCTCAGGTTAAACTTGTATAAGGCCCCATTTTTTGATTGCAAAGCCATTCCCGGCCCCCAGCTGCCGGACTTATCAGTGCCCGGATCGATTTCTACAATCCAAACTTTACTCGTAGCCTTAACTGGCATGCTTGCATAGACGTATTGATTGGCCAATGCCATGATTTCACCGGCCTTGCCTTCATTGATAAAAGAATTTCTCTCATCTGCTTTTGATGCAAAGACCTCCCAAGTTTCCTTCAAATCTTTGAAATCATCCATGAACAATACTTTTCTGCCTTGGTCGGTATTGCTTTGGTTTACAAGATTGGTGATCAGTTTTTGGCTAAATCCGTAGGTGAAAACCAGTTGTTTACCGGGTGCAGGCCAATCCAGGTCTTTGGGCATCCATTCCGGCCTTTTCTTCCAATCAAATCGGGGTTCTGTATTGCCGACGCGGTAGTCGAGCAGGTTTAAAGCAGATGGGTCGGCTTCCATTTGTTGCACCCATTTGTCGAGTAGATAGTTTTGTACCGGCTGCCCAACTAAGCCCCCGACCTGAAAATTTAAACCATCAATGCTTACTTCTGCCTCTGGTTTTATTGCGCGAAGCATGTTTTCACCCGTCATTAAGTTTTCCAGGCCGACAGTAGCTCCACCTTTGCTAATGTCGAATACTCTACTGATCAGTCCATTACTTAGCACGATTTGGCCATTGGATTTGGAGTAGGTTTTAGTTTTTGTCTGTGGAGTGGCGATCAACCAATCTCCCTTATATTTTATAGCTTCCCTATCATAGGAAGGAAGATTTTTTAAATGCTGGGCATCTGCATTATAAATATTGGTGATCCAAAGAGCTAAAAACATAAGGCTTGATATTACCTTCATTTTGCTGCTTGCCTGATTCAAATAGTGCGTTGTTGTCATATTTTAGCTAGGTACAATCCTTTTGATAAGTTATTTCTGAATAGAAATGGAATTTCCTCTTACAAATAATTCTGCCTTAATTACGGCTTCATAAGGCGCTTCCATGTCAATTATTATTGAATGGTTTCCTCTTGGAATATTTAGTTTGGCGGAATCAATGGGGTATTCTTTAAGTTTATTCCATTCTTTGTCATAAAGCACGGCATGTGAACCACCTTCATAGGCCAATTTATCGCCTTTAGACAGTACAACCGGAATTTTTATTGTAGTGAAATTATTTATTTCCAGACTTATTTCAGTGATCTTTTTCTCTGAATTTGAACTGAGTAAAAAGCCCAATGTTTGGGAATCATAGTGGTTTTGAAAGTTGAGTCGCTTTGCCAGCGGTTCTCCGGGTTGCTTTACTTTTTTTATAATTTGATGAATCTCTGAATGGACTTCTTTCAACTCCCATTCTCCTTTGCCGGTCTGTTCCAAAGTAAATTCATTGTTTATATTCTTTAAATTTTCTTTTTGCTTTTCATCGAAAGCGCCCGAAAGCCTCGCATCCTCCCAATTTTTTATTTTTTCGAGAATTTCACCAATCCGTCCATTTTTTTCTACGGCTTCCAAAGAAGTGGCCAGTCCAAAACCGGCATCGAAACCGGCAGCCCTTGCCAGTAGCCATTCAGCATCCATAATGCTTGTTTCCGGGGAAAGGGAAAACCATCCCAGCATATTTGGTAGGAGGTTTCTGTCAAAATAATCTTGGTTCATCAATCTGTATTGGGTTTGGCTTTCCCTGAAACCTGCATACCATGGTTCTCCCCAATTCATTCTTGTGAAAATATGCCAGAAAAAATGTCCTGGATTACTTGCGTCATTGATTACCTGACCTTTAAGCTCAGGCTTTAGGTGCTCATACCAAGTATTCACAAACAATTGCCTAGAATACTGTCCCATTCCATTGGACCAGTTGCCTTCAAGTCCGTCAAAAGAAATTTGCCTGATATTAGTTTGGTTACAGAAGTCTGCAATGCGAAGGGCAATTTCTTTAGACAGTTCCGTATTGCTCAAGAAAGTTTTGTAACCATGGTCCATCAGTTTACTGATTTCTTTGCCTTTTGCATGCGAAGAGGCTTCTGTTCCAAAAGCCCCTCTTACACAATTAAGTAATTTCCAAGGTGAGCTTACAGAAACTGCCTCATAACGGATCAGTTCTTCTCCTACCATAACCGTGTGGAGGTTATTGTTTTTCATTTGATTAAAGAATTTTGGATCTTCAATAAAGACTTCTTTATCTGAAATGCCTAAATCTATACTTAGCTTAGTAGTTCCTACCTTTGCAAGCCTCTCGTCCGGTATTGGGCTAACGTATGGATCGTTGGTGGTAATGAAATTAGAAAGTGTGTGTACCCCCAAATGTACCCCTTGGTCCTCAGCCTTACTGACGAGGGCTTTCATGCTTTCCCAGTTTTCAGGAAATTCTTTCTCATTCAATTTAAAATGTCCCCAGGTGGCAAAGGGCCCTCCATGGTACAAGTATTTCAATCCTGCTTGTTTTGTTAGGGAAATAGCATTGTCTATTGAGTTAACGCCAAATGGCATGATTAGGTAGGAGGCAGTTGACTCAACTGAAGTCTTTGCCCATTCACCGTTTATCTCCGGGTGGGGAAGGCCTTCCTGTACCTCAATTATCCCGATGGTATTCAATGCTTGTGAAGGGGGGCTTCCAAATAATGCTATTTTGGAGCCAACCACCCCACCATCCTCATAAGCTTTAACGGTATAATTTTCATGAGCCCATACAGGAATTACCTTATCTTCAAGTCGGTTTCGGGTATAAGCCTGTAGTTTACTTCCATAATTGGTTTTTCTGGCAGTTTGTCCCCTATAAAGAACTTTTACACTGTCAGACACATCAGTTAGATTATTGGTAGCGAAAATATCATAGGCGGGTTCTGTATCATCCGGGTTAGTCGGATAACCGCCAAGTGTTTTGATATTTAAAGCCTGAATACCCATGGCAAATTGACCGTTTTGTACCACTCCCACTGTTTCCCCGATTGTTTCTGAAATATTCAGTCTGTATGGCCCCCAAATTAAATGATCTGCTTGGGTAGAATTAGTCAGGTTTATTAGTTCGAAAGAGATATAGTTTTTATTCTGTGTAAATTGTAACTGAGCCTTCATTTCAAGTTGATCAAAGGCCAAGTAAATATGTTGAGATGCTTCATCAATATCCATTTCCTGAGGAAAAAGGATTTCATCGTTTACTTGTACAGATAAAAGGTAATTACTGTCTGAAGGATGTTGGAGCTCAGAGCGGTTAGTTTTATCGTAAATAGAGGTCAATTTGCCCTTGCCATCTAGAGTGATTTTCAAATAATCTGTTTCTAAGTCCAGTTTGTTTTCGCTACAAGACCAAAAGAATATTCCTAAAAGCAGGCCAATTATAGGAGTAAAGCCTATGTTGTTTTTTATTTTCATTGTTTTATTTTATTTATAAAATTTCATTTCTCAGGTTTATATCGCTTTATATTAAACCCTTATGGCAATTCAGGAAAAATTGATAAAATCAATGCTTTAAAAGGTTTTTATTTTATGGATCAAGATCCTATGTATTCGAATTATTCAAGGTGAAGCCTGACCTTATGAGATACTCCACTGATATCCTTTTCTATATTGTCCTGACTGCCTCTAAAGGCATAATAAAAAGTAGCAGGGCTAAAGTCCATAGGTGCACGGTGAGGATGCCAAATTTCCATGTCAAACGAAAATCCTTTAGAAAAAGGAATTCCATCTAATATACGCTGCCTGTTATTCGAAGTCACTCCGGGGGTTTTGTTTCCTTCGCCTATTGGTTGTGAAGCAATGGGTGAAGAAAACGGCTGGGGCCGGCAATAGGCATAACAATAATAATCTTCTGTTCCGGTTCCAAAATGGGAGGGGAAGGCTTCGAAGTCCACATAAATTTTCTCGTCTCCTTCTCCCCACCAATTGATACCGGTAGTGTCAGGGAATGAATTATATAAGGTTAGGTTATCTCCCACATATATGCCTTTCCCTACTATTGAAACATAATTATAATCACTCCTCAACTTTGTGTCTAGGCTTCTTGTTTCTTTCCATGTGGCATGGAAATACATGCTTAGATCTGTCCATTCATTGGGACGATGATCTAAAGCCAGTTCTTCTAGTATTATTTCCTGATCTCCATAATTGATAAGTTTTACTTCTGCTTCTTTTTCAAAAGGCATCGCCCAATAGGATGACATTAAACCTGACGCATCTACTTTGGTATAATAAGTCTGATGGGGTCTTGAAACATAGCCAATTCCAAAAAATTGACCCAATGGGCACCAAACAGTTTCTTCCCCATCAAAGGTTATGGATACCACAGTTGATCTTAGTGCTTGCTCCATGTTATGTGCTTTAATTCGGGTTTGAAAGAAGTCAATCATAGCAGAACCCATGATCTTCTTTTTGAAGCTTTGGCCCGGTTTAACCCTTATTCCGGATTCTTGAATTTTGACATTTAACCTTTCGGGTGAATGGGTCAATATTTTTGCAGCTTCCTTTAATTCGCGATTGTAGGTTTTTAGCGTGTTTGTGTTAAAACTTTCTACTTCGGTTCCCTGTGCATAAGAACGGTAATTGATTTGATAATAATGACCTTTCCAGCCTTCTATATGGCTATATTTGTGTTCACCATCGTAGGTAATCTTACAGCTTTTTGCATAGGGGATAGGTAGAATTAGGTTCCTTCCTCTCCAGGTGTCATTTTCTGCTTTTTCAGGTGCAAAAAAACTGAATGGTTTTCCTACAAGCCCAGCTCCACCGACCATATTTTTATGATACATTTCGATTACCGGTATTGGGTTGCCATCTATATAAAGCCTATAGATACCTCCATATTCGTCAGGAATGCCTCCATAAACTGCCCAAAACCTTACGATGGCTCCCGGACCGAAATCCTCAAACATGACATCTTCCTTTCGTCCTTGATTGAGCTCTGTTCTTATGTATTGACTGAAGTCATGGTTTTCAAACCACCCCTGACCCCAGTCTCTAGGTGTGTCTTTATCACCATAGTTTCCTGTAAAATATTTGGCGTCTGCTTCCAAGTTGTCTTTGTTTACAGATTTCCTTGAATAACTCGAGGCCTGGCTTGTTTGATAGAATGGCTCGGGCCATAAGGATAGGGTTTTTCTATCAGTCATTTCTTCTAAGAGCTTTGGAAATGTAACCTGAGCGAAGTTACTGAATGACAATAATGTAAAAGATAAGAATAACGGCAGGAAATTATGGAATTTACTATTTTTCATAAAATAAGGTAAATCAGGACAATGCGAAGATTGCCCTTGTTAATTAAGGGAAATAGGTATTAAATTTTTAAGTGCTTGGATAATTACGGTAGCTTCAACTTGCGAAAGAGGTCGAATTTTAAAATTCAAACCATCAGAATGTTTTATAGGTTAACCCTTGATTAGTCTCGATATTGATTGGTTTTCATGAGATTACCTTGCCCAGTAACTGTCTTGATATATTACCTGTTTATAAAAAGATTTTTTCACATTTTAGAAATGGCTACTTGCTAAAATCAACCTCAGTCATTTGTGAAACAATTTCTCTCCTTATAAAAGGAGGGCATTTTTTGCCAGTTTTTTAATTGCTGTTTAGAGGTTTTATTTGCGTGTTGCAATTAAAACCTCTAAACAGTAGTAATTAAACTAATCATAAATTGATTTCACCACATCGTAGGTTTTTTCCTTATAGGGTCGGATCAAATGTGCCTCCTTCCCAGCCTATGTTTTGCTCTAAATTGGTATTCCTGTCAATATGTGATAATTGGATAGGAAAGAAATAATACTTCTCTGGCATAGACATCTGGGTAGGGCCATTTGTAATTAATTCTACCACCTCATAGGTAAAGTCATCCGGCATTAAGTTGTAATTATTGGCCGCATTAATGTCCTCAGGTGTAACTTCATTATAAGTTTTTCCATTGAGTTTAGTGGCCATTATTCCATATTTTCTCATACCATCAAGTCGGTCTAGCATGCGATGCCTTCTGAGATCCCAAAACCTCTGTCCTTCAAAAGCCATTTCTATAAATTTCTCATGAAGAATGGTTTCTCTCATTTCTTCTCTGGACATTCCATCATTTAAACCAAAATTTCCATCATCACCGGGTTCTATTCCCGCACGTTGCCTAATATCCTTTAATACCTGAAATGCTTCACTGGTATGACCGGTTTCATTCGCTGATTCTGCAAAATTAAATAGTATTTCTGCATACCGGATTTCCGGCCAGTCCACATCATTGGTATTTACCAATTCCTGAGAAAGCTCCTCCATTATACCTTTTCTACAATATAGTCCTGTACGGTAATGGCTTTCACCTTGAATAATGTATCCGAAGGCATCGACAGGTAATGCGATATTGGACATGGTATATTGTCTTCTGTCTGTTTTACCACTTAATGGATAAGCGGCTCCATTCCATACCAAAGTAGCTTCAAATCTTGGGTCACGGTTTTCCCAAAAGGATTGTAGATCATAGGTGTAAGCAGAAGTAGGGTCTCCCGGCATTTTACCGTCTTTCATAGGGAATGCCTCTGCCAGGGCCCAAATTGGCTGGTCTCCTCCGGTGGCATTTTTTGATTCAGAAAGAGGTCTTACCGCATCCTCTCCTCTACCATTTGTTTTTACCGGATCTACATAGACTACAGAAAATATATTTTCCTTATGTTGGGAGGTTTCAAAAACGTCTGTGTAGTTTTCCAAGAGTCCATATCCATTGGCATCCAAAAATTCTTTGGCCTGTGTGTTTGCCTGATAGGCATCTTCCCAGTATCCATTGTCATAGGGATTTGATGGATTAAATTGTGGTGAGGCTTTGTATAACAAAACCCTACCTTTAAAGGCTCTTGCAGTAGCCTGATCAATCTTACCAAATTCTCCTCCTTCATACCTACCGGGTAAGTTAGCTATGGCATGATCCAGGTCGCTAATGATAAAATCAAAACATTCGGCGGTAGAATTTCTGGAAACATTTAAATTATCTTCCAAATCTTGAGGTTTGGTTATGATGGGTACTCCACCGTGATAATATACCATTTTGAAATAGAGGTAAGCCCTGATAAACTTTGCTTGGGCTTCCATTTCGACTTGATCCTCCGTTGGTATTTGACCTGCAGGGAGTTCTTCCAACATAATATTAACCCTTCTGATAATGTCATAGGGCCAAAACTTCATGGTTCCATTATTTTCGGTGATCCAATCAGATCCTATTATCCCTCCACTTTCATTCGAATAATTTCCAAAATTTAGTGGCCAACCGGAAAAGGTGCTTGAGTAGAGTGCCGAGAGGTAGGCATTAACCGTTTGTTCATCATCAAATGTTCCCTGTGCTGGGTAATTACTAAGGTCGTCTACGTCTTCCAAAACGTTGTTGCAAGCAGAAAGAGAAAGTCCCAAACAAAATAATAATGCCAGGCCTTTAGTTAACCAGGGTTTGTATATAATATTTTTCATCTTTTTGGGGTTTAGGGATTAAAACTGTACAGTAAGGCCCCCTGTAAAGGTTTTCATCAAAGGATAAGAATCCAGTGTGGCCTGTTCAGGATCATGTTCTTTTAGATCAGTTAGGACAAATAAATTTGTGGCATTTGTATAGAGTTGTACTTGAGTAATCCCAAGGCTACTGTACCACCTTTCGGGAAGAGAATACCCTAAATTCAGGTTTTTAAGCCTTAAATATGCACCATTTCTCATCCAAAAACTGGAGGCTCCACCACCAAATTCCGGCTGCATCCATTGTCCATTAACCCTTGGATAGGTGGCGTCAGGGGTTTCAGGGGTCCAATAATCTCTTGCCCAAATATCAAAATAAGGACGATCACCCACTTGAAAAACGCCTCCGCCATTTCTGGTTTGAATCATACGATCATATGCACCAACTCCCTGAAGATGTACATTTAGGCTGAATCCCCTCCATTCTCCCCTAAAGCCAACTCCATAATTGATTCTTGGAGTGCCATTGTCACTCAAATAAGTAATGTCATTGCCATCAATTTTTCCGTCGGGCCCTTCGGAATAATTGGCTCCCCAGATGTCCTCAAAAAGCAAGGTGCCGAGCATAGGTTCTCTTCCAAATTGAGTAAATCCTTCTGGGATGGCATTTAATTGCTCTTGGGTTCGTATAATTCCCTTTGAGATGTAACCTGAAACCCTATTGTCCGGCTGTCCAATTCTACTTCTCCAGTTGTCTTCATAGGTACCATCTACATAAGATTCCGGTTCGTCCCATACGTCCCACCGGTCTCTTGCATAGCCCATATTACCATAAATACTGTATTTGAGTTCTCCAATATTGTCTCTCCAGTCGAGGTTTATTTCAAAGCCTCTCCATGACCTTTGTCCGTAATTTACGGCAGGTAAGGATGCTCCGTAGGTGGTAGGTGTAGTTCCTAACCTTGTACCAAGAATGTCACTTTCGGTTTTCCCCCATATGTCCATTTCACCTACGAGTCTGTTGTTTAGAAAACCATATTCAAGTCCCACATCCCATAATGAAATGGTAGACCAAGTTATATCAGGATTAGGTACCGCACCTGGTACTAGTCCGTCATACAAAGTGCTTCCGAAAACGTATCCCGAAGACTTTTGATATACTTGCCCCCATCTCCAGGCATTGATACCACTGTCGCTTCCGGTTGTACCGTAAGAGGCTCTTAGTTTAAGGTCATCAAATAGAGAAAGATCATTGATGAAATTTTCTTCGCTAAGCCTCCAGGCTACTGACCCTGAAGGGAAAAAGCCCCACTGTTTGCCAGGTGCAAACTTGTAGTTTCCATCATACCGAAAGGAAAATTCTGCGATGTATTTTTGATCAAATGAATAGTTTGCCCTTCCTATCCAAGAGACTCTGGCAAACTCTCCCTCACTTCCACTAAACCACCTTCTTTCAGTATCGCTTGAGGTATTATATATTTGATCTATTGAAGTAGAAAGTAGGTTTTCAGCCCTTCCATTTAAGCTTTTACTGTTTGAACCTGCTTGTTCGTAAACAGCTAAAGCATTTACTTCATGCTTGCCAAAGGATCGTTTAAAGTTCAGATACCAGTTGAATTGGTAAGCACTGGTAAGGAGAACATTTTCTTGAATATTTTCATAACCTGAACTAAGGTTATGGGTTCCGGTCTGGTTTAAATCAACAGGACCGGGAATAAATTTATTGTCGGTATTTCTTGATTGGAAGATATAATATTTATTATGGATGACAAATGATTTCATATTGTTGTCATAGGCATTGATATTTCCCTGAACGCTTGTACTCAATCCCTTGATGTACTGCCCTAGGTCTAGGTCCAATTTCAGTATGGCGTTTAATGAACGATGCTTGGTATCCCTGTAACCGCCCTCATTGAGCATTAGTTGGGGAGGATGCCAACCTCCTGCCGGTTTTACAGGGTAATCTTGTGGGTTGTTGGTTGGGTTTCCGTCAATATCTACATAGAAAGGATACAACCTAGTCCAATTGAAGGTCGCTCTGTAAAAATCCCCTACATTAAAATCTTCAGCCCCGTCATATGGCCAATACCAACGATTATAGTTACGTTGGTTTCCACTGAGATTTAAACTCATTTTAAGACTTTCGGTAATTTTAGCATTGATGTCTGATCGGAAATTATAACGGTCATATCCTAAGTTTTTATAAGATCCCTCTTCTGAATGGTATCCCATTTGAACATAATAATTCACATCATTTGTACCTCCTCTAACACTTAGGTTGTGTTGTCGCACCGTAGGGGTTTGCCAAATCAGGTCATTGATGCTGTAGGATTTATCAGAGAAATAGTTTAAAATGTCCTCTCCGTAGGGTTCAGGCAATCCTCTAGTGATGGCTGCGTTGTTCAAAAACATGATTTCCTCCTGTGCGCTGAAATTCTGGATCGGTCTGGTAGATTCAGAAGCCGAATAATTAGCCCTGTATTCAAAAACCGGTTTCTGATTGGTCCCTGCTTTTGTAGTCACTAAAACAACGCCATTTCCAGCACTTGATCCGTAGATGGCAGCACTTGCAGCATCTTTCAAAAAACTAATGTTTTCCACTTCGTTGGGATTCAGGGCATCAAAAGCTGCCTTGTCCCTGATAACTCCATTAATTACATAAAGGGGTTCTCCGGAGCTTCCTCTGATTCGGATTGATGAACTTGCACCTGCAAGACCGGAAGTACCAACTACTTGAACTCCCGGAGCTCTTCCCGCTAGACCGTTCGATAGGTTGGCCAGTGGAACGTCTATTATATCATCTGTTTTAACTGAGGCAATTGATCCTGTTATATTGACTTTCTTTTGTGTGCCATAGCCTACCACCACTATTTCTTCCAATCCTTCGGATGCTTCCGTTAATTGGACATCAATTTGGGTTCTTGAGCCTATGGTAATTCTGAAATCTTCATAGCCAATATAGCTGAATATTAAAACGGCTTCTCCATTGACTACTTCAATAGTGAAATTTCCATCGAGATCCGTTACTGTACCCTTATTGGTTCCCAGGACAAGTACATTTACTCCCGGGATGCTTTCTCCGGTTGCTTTGTCTGTAACTTTACCTTTTACAGTTATTGCCATGGATGGCTTTGTCTTGGTTTTTTTGCTATTACCAGGCTTAATATTAATAAATTTGTCAACCTGTCTAAAGGATAGGTTGTGCTGTTTGGCTACTTCCAACAAAATATTATAAACCGAAATGGATTTTTTTGTTGAAGTGATCACTCCGTACAAGTTGATTTCGTTTTTATAATAACTAAATGTGAACTCCGTTTTGTCTTCAATAAGCTTAATTAATTGGAGTAAGGTGTAAGATTCGGCGTCAAGGTCTAAAAATACCTCTTCAATGGTTTTTTCGTCCTGATCTTTAGCCAATACTTGAGACGAAGCATGGCATATGGTCAGAAGGAGGATGGTGCAAAACATTATTTTAAACCATCTCCAATGTTTAAGTAAAATGATTTTTTTCATTAATTTTAAATTTAAATTGAACAAATATTTTTTGATAGTTACCATTTCCACACGGGGGCTATCAGATCAATAATTTGGGGTGGCAATACATTTATCGTATTGCCATTTTTTTTCATAGGCCAGAGATTTAGAAGGTTATTTCGATGTTTTTTCCTTGAATTTTAAAGTCAAATTGTTTTCCGTATTGCATACTTTGTAAGACACTCTTTAGATAGGCATTTTTAAATTTTCCGGTAAACCTCCAATGTGAAGGAGGAGTGCCTTTTATGATAAAGTCTACATCATACCACCTTTCGCATTCTTCCAATGCTGTTATGAAGTCAAGGTCATCGAATAAGAGAATATTATTTTTCCAAGCATTCCAATGTAAGGGGTCATCAGAGAATTCAACCATTTCACTTTTCTTTGAATCCCATTTCACTCCATTTCCAGGCAACAATACATTTGTTTCATTTGAAGTCTTCAGGTATTCATACATTACTTTTCCTTCTTCAAGAAACAATGTAGGATGGGCATCTGTAGGGTAGTGACGAATATTAAATGATGTTCCTAGAACAGTGGTTTTGAGGTGGCCGGTGTGGACAATGAAAGGTTTACCTTTATCCTTAGTAACTTCAAAATAGGCTTCCCCTTCTAAAAACACCTCTCTTATGGAATCTGTAAATCCATTAATATAGGAAAGTTTGCTACTTGAGTTTAACCAGACATTGGTCCCGTCTGATAATATTACTTTTGATTTTTGTCCTCGTCCATTTTCTTTATGGGTGAGCACTGGTAAAGCATGAGTATTTTCAGGAGTGTTGACTAGGCTTTTATAAATAGGGATACTTATTAAAATCATCAAACAGGCAGCTATAGCTGCGATTCTCCTAAATTGTCCTTTTTTTCTTAAAGTATTTGGCAACTGCTTGGGGTTGCTAGTCTCTGTCTTTAACCCTTCCAGAAATAGTTTTTTATTTTGTATTTTATTAAAAACCCGATCTTCATTTGATATTTTTTGATTGATATGGGTAGCATCCCACACCCTTTTCATTTGTTCAAATGTATTGACGTTGTCTGCACTTTTTTGCATCCACCGATGCAATTCAAGTTGTTCGTCTTTACTTGCTTCTCCGGATAGAATTTTTCCTATTATCTCAAAAATATCTTTGTCTCCCATTCTGTCAAAAAGAAATAAAATTTCATCATTTTGTCCATAAAGACACAATAAAATTTTATTACCCTACCTTAGGTCAATTTTTTTTTAATTGAGAGTGATTTTTTTTCTATGGGAATAGAATTTGAGTATTGGTGTTCAATCAAAAGTTAACTTCACTTAAGAAAAAAAGATAAATGAGAGCGCAGAAATAACTTTTACAATATTAGGAGTGTATTTTTTAACGAATGAAGAATCTGATAATTCCTTTCGAAGCTTTTTTAAAGCTGTCGATATATGTTTTTCAACCATTTTCTCAGAAATATCAAGAGTTGAAGCGACTTCCTTGTATTTGAGTCCATTTTCCTTTACAAGTAAAAATACTAACCTGCATTTTTCGGGAAGATTTTCAATAGCATTTTTAATTTTTAACAATTCCTCCTCACTAAGCATTTGGTCTTCAGGATTTCGAAGGTTAACACATAATTCAGTGTCTATGTCATTTAAGTACAATTGAGGTGTTTTCTTTTGTCTGAGATAATTAAGGGATAATCGCTTAATGCTAATAAAAAGGTAAGCTTCGATATTTTTGATTTCAGTAAGGGAATTTCTTTTTAGCCAAAGCTTAACAAAGAGTTCACTTACAATTTCTTCAGCGATTAAATTATTTTTAACGTAATAAACACTGGTTTCAAAAAGTTCCGGGTAAAATATGTTGAAAAATTCACGAAAAGAGCGTTCACAATTATATATTGCAATTGCTTTTATAAGTCGATCGTAATCTTTTAAATTTTTCATTAATACCTTTAAGAAAAAATATTTCGATACAATTTATACACAAACTTAAAATTTCAAAAATAAAATGATAATATCCTGATAAAGCGCATTCAAATTCATACCTGGTAGGATGAAGTAAATGCAGCGTTTATGTGGATTAGCTTGGGATAAATCCCCACGATGGAATAAAAGATAATAGTTAATAAGGTAATTTCAGAAAACCTTAATGCTTCTATTAAATAATTAGCAAAACCCTTACCCAATATATTTATGAAATTTTTCAATTTACTTTTCTTATCCATATTGGGCATTATCTTATATGCTTGTGAGGATAAGGTGCAGCAATCTCATATTACGACTGATATTTGTGTGTTAGGAGGTAGTGAGGCTGGTTTTACTGCAGCAATTCAGGCTGCTAGGCTTGGGAATAAAGTGATCCTTATAGTGCCTACCGGGCATCCCGGAGGGATGGTGGTAGAAGGACTTGGAAAAGACATTCGATTTGGAAGCGCTCGAGTGATAGGAGGAATAGCACGCGAATTTTATGAGAAGGTGGAGGCTTATTACGGGCAAAAGGCCGATTTTGAAAATCCAAAATGGTATTCAAAATATGAGCCTTCAGTTGCTGAAGCGGTAATTGAACAGATGCTGAAAAATGAAGACAACATAACCCTCATAAGAAATACCCGAATAAGGGAAAAAAATGGGGTAGTAAAAAATGAGAATAGGGTAGAAAAGGTTATCCTTAAAAATGGCTCAGAAATAAAGGCCAAAGTATTTGTTGATGCTTCCATAGAAGGTCATTTGCTGCATTTTGCTGGAATAACTACTGAAACAATTCGTGAGGGGAATGAAAAATATGGGGAGAATCTTAATGGAGTTCAGGAAGTAAATACTTTTAAGCAGTTTATGGTAGACGTTGACCCTTATATTATAGAAGGTGATTCTACAAGTGGACTAATCCCTACCATTCAAGCTGGGGAATTAGGAAACCATGGAGATCCCAGCCATTATATTCAGGGCTTTTGTTTTAGGATGTGCCTGACAAAAGATGAGCAAAACAGGCTACCAATTAATAAACCTGAGGACTATGTGCCTGAAAGGTATGAAATTTACAGAAGGTACCTGAAAGAAGGAGGTCAGCTCTTCAAGCCAGAGGCCAATAGGCATAATGGGAAAACGGACATAGGCAGTTGGCACGATCTATCGGCAAATCTTTATGGAGAGAATTGGGAATACCCAGAAGGGGATTACGAAAAACAGGACAGTATTATTCAATATCACCGTTCTTTTACTTTAGGCTTGCTGTGGTTCTTACAAAACGACGAAAGTGTGGACAGCCTTACCAGGGCCAATTGGGAAGGGTGGGGTTTGCCTAAAGATGAGTTCACCGACAATGGCAATTGGCCACGGCGCCTCTATATTCGAAGTGGAAGACGAATGGTATCTGAATACGTCATCACTGAACACAATGTAAATATTAAGGTTAAAGATACTGTTTCAGATCCGATTGCGATAGCATGGTGGCCGCCGGATGTGCACCACGCCAGAAGAATTGTAAGAGATGGCAAAGCTTATAATGAAGGGTTTACCCATGTAGAAAACGATGGAACTTGGAAACCTTTTAAAATCTCGTTTCAAGCCACAGTGCCAAAGAAAGATGAATGTAGTAATGTATTGACGCCTACCTGTCTTTCCTCAAGCTATGTGGGTTATGGAAGTATTCGAATCGTTCCTACTTTTATGATAATGGGTCAGAGTGTTGGAGCAGCAGCGGCTATTGCGGTTAGTGAAAATGTAGATGTTCAGGATATACCTTATTCGGAATTGGAAAAGGTCTTGCTGAGTCAGAATCAATTGCTTGCTCTTCCGGATGATTGGTTGGAAATAATTACTATGAATAATTAATACGGAAAAGTATGTAAAAACAGCCGGTGGTCTATATACCTCCGAAAGCTTTAAACTCAGGTTGATTGGCAACGGTAAAAAGCCATCTATTGAGGTAACTAAAGATTTTGTCATCATCGCTGTAAAAACACAGTAAACGGAAATTGAAAAACATAAAAAAGCCTCTGCAATTGTTGCAGAGGCTTTTATACTATTTTGATTTAAGTACTACCTGCGGAAATAATAAAAATGTCCATCTTCAGCACCGACCAAAACGTCCCAAGTGCCATTATTATCCCAATCTACGAATGTTGGACTGGTGGTGTGACCGGCTAGGATTTTCTCAGAAATAGGGCCTTTGTGATTGAATATGACTTTATCCGGGCTTTCACTTACATTTTCAAATAGTGAAATGTTAACGCTGTTGACCAATAGGTCCAGGTCCCCATCATTGTCCCAATCCATAAAGCTGATTTTTCTTCTTCCACTGCTGCCTGCATCGGAAATGTTGAGCCTGAGGATGCCTGGATTGGTATCTTCTACTTTGTCTTTGTTGGTAAATGTGGAGCCATTTTCTCCGTAAAAGATGCGTTTTCCGGGCTGAAGAATTGGTGCTCCCTCCCCTTCTTTTCCTTCAAAGTAGGCAAGGTAACCTTCATGATCCAGCATCACCAAATCCATAACCCCATCTTTGTTCCAATCTATTGCAAATGGAGTGGTTCTCCATTGTGTGACCAATTCATTGGCCTTTGGTTTCCACCAGTTCCAATCAGGATAAGGTGGAGATTGGCCTTTCCAATCCACTATTACAGGCTGAGGGGCCAACAAGCCATTCCCTGTGTTCTTTATCCATTCCACTCTTCCCCAAATAGAGTTAAAGATGATGTCTTTCTGACCGTCTCCATCCCAATCCGCTACGTATAAGGTGGTATAGCCCCACTTGGCTTCTGCAGGTCCCTGAATGGACCCATTATCACCTGCCTGAATTCTTATTGGTTCACCATCCGTTTCGAGCAATTTTGGTTCAGCCCATTTCGGTTTAACGGCACCATCCAAATTTTCAATAAATGCAAAATGACCTGCAGAGTTTCCTGCAATAATATCCTCGTCTCCATCATTGTCCCAGTCCACACTTACAGGTGTTACCAAAGCACCAAATTTTAAATTGTCAGCTTGCTGTCTGAAGTAATTTGGGGATGAAAAAATGGGGAGTCCATCTTCTGTTTTACCGGTATTTTTTATCAAAGCTACACGACCATCTTCATCACCTACCACTAAATCTACATGTCCATCTTTGTCCCAATCAAGGGCTACAGGAATAATCATTTCAAGATTCATTGTAATGATTCCCTCTTCATTTTCAAGATATCGCCCTTCTTTATAGACAGGATTTTCTCTTGTTCCCTTATTTTCAAAATAGGTTAATTTATCTAGAAATTCCCCACATATAAGGTCTAAGTCACCATCTCCATCAAAATCAGCAAAATTTGGTGACGGAGCGCCATATACATTTATTTCTTTACCTCCGGCCTGGATTCTGCCTCGGTTTTCATATTGGCCATCTTTGTTTTCCAATAAGTACACAAAGCCATAAAGGGGGCCGTTGGTCCAAACACCCTCCTCATTGTAGGCGTCGTCCCAGCCATAAGCAGACCAGTCATCCATCCCTACAATTACGTCTAGGTCACCATCTCCATCATAGTCAACCATTTTCCATTGATTAAATCTTGGTTTTTTACCTAGGTCTTTGGTTAATTCTTCAATGGGAAAAAGTGCTTGTTCCTTGGATGCCAAGTCGGATTTAAAATCCACCAGTTCTGCACCGGGGATCAAAACCTTTACACCTTGAGAAGTGTGAGAAACCTGTACTTTAGAAATCGCATCGCCTATTCTGACCGGAGGAGCAAAATCCGGAAAATCTTCACCACTTGTGTTTTCAAAAAAGTAAAGCCCATTAAAGGGTTTGTCAGGACAGGATACAAGCATGTCCATGTCCCCATCGCCATCATAATCCATAGGTAATGGCCAGGCCCACAGGCCTACACCTAAAAATGAACTTGTGCCGGGATTATTGTATTTGACAATTTCGAAGTCAGTTGATTCAATTGCTTCATTTTCAACAGTTTTGGGGCCTGCGCATGCCACAACTAAGGCAAGCATTGGCAAAATCAAGGGGCTTTTATTAAGGGAATACTTTAATTTCTTCATTTTAATAAGTTGGGGTTTATGTTTCATGCGATATGCTATTGTTTACACATTTATGACTAAAAGTCATGGATTGATAAAAAATACTATTGAATAAGTAGCATAGTCCATTTGGATAAAATTCATTGTCCCTAATTACATTAGGTAAGAGAAGTACAGTTTTATACTGTTGTTACCCAATTATTAGTAAAGTGGCCATTCGGAATGCTAATCTTTCTTAAACAACTTAAGTTTTCTTTCATTAAATATCTTAAATATTATTGAATTAGCACAATCCAATTATAGGATCGGCTTTTTGGGATTGTGAAGCTCCATTGGAAATTGCCATTATTATTTTAATTCTTAAAACAGTGATGGAGTAGAGATTAAGGCATGGAATAATCTGTAGGATGAGAAAATTTTCTCATTAAATTTCTTATTATTTTTATTTGGAATTAATCCAAATAGAGGTACATTCGCATTATTGATTCTAATGATAATTAATCTAAATAAATGAAAAGGATTTTGCTTTCGGCTTTTTTATTGCTCAATTTAATATCCTGTGCCACAGGTGAAAAAAAATCAATTGAGCTAACAGAAGGTGGTAGCCCTCAAAAGATTATCACTGCAGGAGGGACCATTACAGAAATTGTATATTCCCTTGGTTTTGGTGATCAAATAATAGCTACCGACCGAACGTCAACTTATCCTAAGGAAATGCAGGCCCTTCCTAGTATAGGTTATAGAAATCAAATCAAGTCTGAAGGAATATTGTCACTTTCCCCCGACATGGTTTTGGTTGAGGAAGGATACCTATCTGAGGAGGTAGTCAGTCAGTTGAAGCTAATGGACCTAAAAATTCATTTTTTCAAAAAGCCAACCAACCCTGATGAGACGAAAAACCTTGTAAGGGAATTGGCAAGGCTTTTTGAAGTACCTGATACTGGGGAACAAATCAATGAAAACATAAACAAAGATTTGAAGCGGTTGGAGGCTTACTTGTTGAAAGAACAAAGAGACAGCCTCACTGCAGCTTTTGTTATGGCAAGGGGACCTGAGACCCTATTTATAGCAGGAGAAAATACCTTTGCCGAAGAAATTTTCAATTTGGCAGGAATAAAGCTGGCAGCCAAGGGCTTTAAAGAGTTTATCCCATTGACACCAGAATCGCTGGTAAGCATGTCTCCGGATTACCTTGTCTTATTTGATTCTGGACTAGAAAGTCTGGGAGGTTTAGAAGGGCTTGCAGCTGTCAATGGAGTAAAAGAAACTGAAGCTTTTAGAGAAAAACAAGTTTTGAGTTTTGAGGGACATTATTTGTCAGGTATGGGGCCTAGAGTAGGGCAAGTAGCCTTGGAACTGGCTAAAAGTGTAAGGGAAAAATGATAGTATCAGGGTTAGTGAAAAGTAAAAAGCATTTGAATTATTGGGTGCTACTGTCCTTGACAGTGATTCTATGCTTCGTTTTACTCATTTCCCTAACCAAAGGTGCTTATTCTCTTGATTTATCGGAGGTGATTGCAATTATTTCAAATTCGATAGGCTTTGATTTGTCGGGCTTTGAAAGCAGGTCTGCAGGTGTATTATTGCAGATAAGATTGCCACGAATATTACTAGGAGTATTGGTAGGTGGAGGATTAGGAATTGCCGGAGCAGCTTTGCAAGGTTTGTTTAGAAACCCACTAGTGGAACCAGGTCTAATAGGGGTGAGTAGTGGCAGTGCCTTGTTTGCTGTCATATTTCTTGTTTTGCTTCCTGGCATTGTGGGTACCGTTCCTCTACTTGCTGATTTTGGATTGCCTATGTTTGCTTTCTTTGGTGGTCTATTGCATGTGTTGGCCGTGTATTATTTGGGAACCGGAAATGGGGGAGGAAATACTGCCACCATAATTCTGGCAGGGGTGGCGATCAATGCAATGGCAGGTGCTTTGATCGGGCTCACTTTGTTTTATGCAGATGATGCTGCATTGCGAAGCTTCACCTTTTGGAGTCTGGGTGATTTAAGTGGCGCATCATGGCAAAAGCTTCCCATAGCTGCCATTTTCATTTGTATCCCCTCACTTTTATTAATGCGGGGAGCTAAAAATTTGAACGCAATGGCTTTGGGAGAGAAAGAGGCCTTTTATATGGGAGTAAATGTAAAGCAAACGAAGGTCATACTACTCGTGGCCACGGCTTTAATTGTAGGCGTTGCGGTATCATTGTCCGGAATGATAGGCTTTGTAGGCTTGATTGTTCCCCATCTTATGCGGATTTGTTTCGGTGCGGACCATAGGTTGGTTTTACCCGGTTCTTTCTTATTGGGTGCAATTTTATTGAATTTCTCAGATCTACTAGCTAGAACCATTGCCATTCCTACCGAAATGCCAATTGGAGTGATTACCTCCTTACTGGGAGCACCTTTCTTTATGGGCTTGATATATAATTTGAAAAAATAATCTAATATGCTATTTGCATCAAATATTCAATTTCGGACCAAAAAGCGGACAATTCTTGACGCTACCGATTTAGCTATTCAGCCGGGTGAAATCATGGCCATATTGGGTCCAAATGGGGCAGGTAAAACTACGCTTTTTAATTTGCTTTCAGGGGATTCAACTTCTTCTTTTGGGGTGGTAAAATACAATGGAAAGAATATTGCCCGACTAAAGGCCAATCAAATGGCAGAGATGCGGGCAGTAATGCCTCAATATTCTACGGTTAATTTTCCTTTTACTGTCCGGGAAGTCGTGGAGTTAGGGCTAATCTCTAAACAAGCCAAGAACCCTGAAAAGGTTCTGGATGAGGTCATGTCATTGACTCAGATAGATCATTTGCAGCAGCAGGAATATGAACAGTTGTCGGGAGGGGAAAAGCAAAGGGTTCAACTTTCGAGAGTATTGGCTCAAGTTTGGGAAAAAAAACCTTTCCCAAGGTATGTCTTGCTGGATGAGCCCACCTCTAGCTTAGACATTGCTCAACAACATGCCATGCTTGAGGTTTTGAAACAGTTAAAAAGCAGAAATATTGGTGTGCTTGTAATTTTGCATGACTTGAACCTTGCCGCTCAATATGCCGACAAAATCCTTCTTTTGAAAGCCGGGAAGGTATGTTATTGTGGACCACTGAAGTCCGGCCTGAATGAATGCTTGCTCGAAAAGGTATTTGATCATCCCATTCGCTTAATGCACTGCGTTGGTACCGATCAATTGATAGTACACTGTTCCAATAAATCCAAAATGTATCCATCAACCCGGCTTGTTCAATAAATAGGAATTGACTTTTCAGTTCTAAATATAACGCTTAAATAAAGAATAAAATGGAAACCATACCCAGCACTTTGAATACTTTGAAAGCTTCTTGGGAAGCTTTGAAAACGCAAAATCCAAAACTAAGGATAAGAGATGCAGCCAAACAGTTAAACGCTTCAGAGGCGGAATTAATCGCCACCGGACTTGGACAAAATGTGGTTCGGTTATCAACTGATTTTATTGACCAAGTTATAAAATTCCCCAAGCTTGGGAAGGTAATGGCACTAACCAGAAGTGAAGGCTGTGTTTTGGAACACAAAGGAAGATTCCAAAAAATAGAAATTCATGGATCAGGATCCCATCAAATAGCTACAGTGATAGGTCCTATTGAGCAAAGGGTGTTTTTTAGCGCATGGAAATATGGTTTTGCTGTTCGTAATGAAAGTCCAAGAGGCCCTTTATTTAGCTTACAGTATTTTGATGGTCAAGGAGACGCAATAATGAAAGTCTATATTCAGGGAGAGTCAGATGAAGCTTATGCCAATCAGTTGATTTCAGAACACTTGGATCCCGATCAGTCTGCAGCACCGGAACCAGTGGCTTATGAGGTGCCTGAATATACTTGTAGGGAAAATTTGGATTTTGAAAGCTTTTCTTCTGACTGGGAAAATATGAAAGATACCCATGACTTCTTTGGCATGCTGCGCAAATACAAATTGAATCGCTTGAATGCAGTGGAATGGATTGGTGAGAAATGGGCCTATCCTGTAGATAAATTATCTGCTAGAAAAGTGGTGAATTTTGCCGCTGAAACGGAACTGCCCATCATGATTTTTGCCGGCAATAGGGGGAATATCCAAATTCATCAAGGTAAGGTAAAGCATATTAAACAGCTGGGAGATTGGCTCAATGTAATGGATCCTGATTTCAATATGCACCTTAATGAACAGGTTATAGATAAGGCTTTTGTTGTTCATAAAAATACCGAGGATGGGCTTGTTTCTGCCTTGGAATTGTTTGACCAAAATGGAGAGATGATTGGGCAATTTTTTGGATTAAGAAAACCGGGAATCCCACAAAACAAGGCTTGGAAAAATCTATTAGATGGTTTGAGTTAAAGATACGACAGAGGTAATAGTCCACTGATGAAAAAAATTTAAACAAATGATTAGAATTAATCTAATTAAGCTTAATATGATGATTTTATTCCTTCTCTACCCTTTTTTAGGACATGGGGAGAATGGAGACAAAATCATTGTTGATGACAAGGGGATGCCCTTGCCACAAGCTGTGGTGCAAGTGGACAACTACCCTCCAATAGTTGCCGGGCCTTCCGGGGAGGTTCAAATGACAAAGCTGAATACAGGAGATTCTGTTATTGTTTTTGCCCTGGGGCACGAGTCTAAGCATTATAGTTGGGAAGAATGGTTGAATGCAGAGGTGATAGTCCTGAAGGAGAAGGAAGGAGAGCTGAATGAGGTGGTGGTTTCAGCCACTCGTACGGATCGCACCGTAGAAGATTTACCCATGCCGGTCACTGTGATTGGAAATAAAGCTATTCAGGAGACCGGGGCTGTTCGCCTTTCAGAAGTGCTTAGCGAGCAAACAGGCTTACAAATTGTTTCTAACCATGGCACGGGCTTGCAAATGCAGGGGCTTGATACAGACTATATTCTTGTCCTGCTGGATGGGGAGCCTTTAATTGGCAGAACTGCAGGTACTTTTGACTTGAATCGGATTTCTGTGTCCAATATTGAAAAGATTGAGATTTTAAAAGGGCCGGCCAGTGCCATTTACGGTAGTGAAGCCATGGCCGGTGTAGTAAATATAATCACCAAATCAGGAGGCCATGGAAAGAAAATAGACCTTGGCTTGAGACAGCGGAGCTTGAATACATGGAATCCCTACCTGGAATTTGGCATAAGGAAATCAAATTGGAACATAGATATTCTTTATGATTATTATAAGACAGATGGTTATGATTTAAGTCCAGAAGTGACGGGAAATACCCAAAACCCCTACCAATCCCACAGTGGGCAAGTGAAGCTAGGGACCAAATTGGGGGAAGGATTGAGCTTTAATTTATTCTTGCGTGGATATACTGAAAAAGCTACAGGTGTTTTGGAGGTTGTGGAAAATTCAGGAACAGAATTATTAGATGCAACAGACCAACGCGATGAAATCAATATTAATCCAACACTAAGGTACAAACCCAACAATAATTGGTTATTTACATTAAGGAATATGAGTTCTGTATTTAGTACAAGTTCAGTATCCAAATACCAGAAAGAAGGAACTGTTTTTGATATTCAGGATTTTCAGCAATTTTATCAGCGAACGGAGTTACAGACTGATTACCAACTAGACAAAAAGCAATTGATAAGCCTAGGTTTGGGCTTTTCAGGGGAGTCAGTTGAAGCTACTCGATATGATGAAAAAAACCATTTTAAGGCGACATATTTTTATTTACAACATCAATGGGATCCAACTGATAAGGTTAATATTGTTACCGGTGCCAGGGGAGATTTTCACAGTGTCTATGGTAGTCGATTGAGCCCAAAGCTCTCCGGCCAATACAGGTTCTCTGATAAATTCAGTTGGCAATTATCTATCGGTTCCGGATTTAAGGCACCTGACTTCAGGCAACTGCTTTTAAATTTTAACAATGCTTCAGCAGGGTATTATGTATTCGGTGCAAAATTAGCCAAAGATGGATTGGGAGATCTTGTAGCCAAAGGATTGGTAGCACAAAGGTTAATTCTCCCGGAGAATTTAGGAGAACTTCAAGCTGAACATTCTTGGGCCATAAACACGGGTTTTCGATGGAAACCTGTGGAATCCTTGTTAATAAAAGGAAATTTATATAGAAACGCTTTGCAAAACATGATAGAGACAGCACCCATTGCCCAGCTGGTCTCAGGTCAAAATGCCTTTTCATATTTTAATATCAGCCGAGTGGTCACCCAAGGTCTGGATTTGGATTTTACTTATAAATACAATGATAACTTAAGCATCAGTACCGGTTATGCTTTTTTAGATACCCGAGACTTGGATGTTATGGATCAGATAGAGGGAGGAGAGATGTATAAGAAAGATGCCAATAACCAAACCGTCCGTGTTAGCAAGGCTGACTATGGAGGATTATTTAACAGGAGTAAGCACAGTGGAAACTTAAAGGTTAACTATTTGGAAAACCGTACAGGAATCAATTGGGCACTTCGGCTTATATATAGAGGCCAATTTGGATTTTCAGATTTGAATGGCAACCTGATTTTGGATGATGTGGCAGAGTATGCTCCGGGATGGTATACGCTCAACCTGACATCCACAAAAACTTTCAACAATGGAATTTTCTTGGAAGCAGGTGTCAATAATCTGCTAGATAAAACCAGTATTACCCAGCCTAATATGCCGGGAAGGCTACTCTTTGTAGGCATTAAAATACCACTACTAAATTTATAACTATAACACCATACATCAAATGAAAAATTTATCAATGTTTATGTTTTTTGGCCTAGCCATGTTTGTTTTTATGGCTTGCGAATCTGAGACAGAGAATGAGCCTCAATTGCCATTAGTGGCAGAAATGGTAGAAGATCTCTCTGCTCCTAATGATGTAATCGATAGAACTACGGGGCAAGTTTTAGAGGAGATGCCTTTTCAATATTTTAGTTTATCAGAAAACAGGGTGATGACAGTGGATGAAAGCTGGGATTTGGCTTTTAAAGGCACAACTATTCGAACCAATGCGTCCAAAAATGTTAGTGCCGCATTGGTGGATGGGATTTTTCAGGAAATTAAAGAAATTCCTGAAACAGCTTCATTTGCATTGGATACCGAAACAACGCTGGCAATACCTACAGGAAGTGGTAATGGCTGGTACAGCTATAATTCAACAACTCATGCCATAAAGCCTATTCCCGGAAAGGTGATTTTATTGCAGACCAGCTCCGGTAATTATGCTAAGTTGGAAATTTTGAGCTACTATAAAGGAAATCCCTCCGATGAAGAACTAGACCCTCTTACAGATGAAGGAGCTACATATACTTTTCAATATGTGCTTCAGCCCAATGGTACAACCACTTTTGAATAATTATTATTTGCTTGTTTCAGTTTTTGAGTCCTTGTTGATATCTCTGATATTTGGCAGGGACTTTTTTACTTCTTCCAACTCATCATTGATTTTTTTTAAGCGTTCAAGAAAGTTTTCGTAATAGTTGACCTTCAGTTTTTTGTTTTGGAGGATGTGATTTAAATTTTTCATAAAACAGATTGGTTTTTTCTAGTAGTTATTTTATTTCCTCAGCTTCTAATTCATAGCAGGTGGTAGTTTTTTGTAATCCATATCGGATACCGTTGTGCACTTCAAAATTTCTATACAAACTTCCATTTTGCCTCCACGCTTGTTGTAGGCCTTCTTGTTTGTCATCTTTGTAATGATAGCTATAGGCCAAGGCTCCATTGGCATACCAACTTTTTTGTTCGCCTTCTTTTTTATCATTGTAATAATTGTACTCAAATTTTAAATTTCCGGTTTCTTCCCAGTAACCCACTTGCTTGCCTAAGGACAGGTTGTTTTTATACATGCGTCTTTCAAAAACTTTTCCATTGGAATAATAGCTTCTATAAGTGCCGTGTAACATTCCCTTGTAAACCGAACTATAGGTCACAATATTGAAACCGATTTGTTTTTTATGAACAATTCCAGAATATTTCTCACCTGATAAATAATAGCGCCCATTTTTATAAGTCAGGCCCGGTGCATTAAAATCTATGGTATCTTTTGGGATTCCCGAGGTGTCGATCTCATAATTAATCGTCCCATCAAAAGAGCTTTCTTCTCCATTATAGGAACATGCGTTCATCCCCACGCACGATAGGATTACCCATATTAATTTGATAGGATGAGTAAAATAAATCGCCATGGATTATTGAGTAAAGGTGCCTTTGGTTCCATGATAGGCGCCGGATTTTATGACATACAGACCGGAAGTTGAATATGCCTCATTACTGACATGGTAATGATAAATGCTTTCAGAAAAATCTGAAGTGATACCAATATGTCCCCCATTTTCATCCAAATCATTGGGATAGGATCCGTCCCTATCTTTTCTGCCATACACAGGAAATCCATCCCGTAAAAAGCCAATAAGGTTATCATCATTTACAGTAAGATAGGCACCTTCGCTATGATAATGGTAATCTTCTCTTGGCCCGGGGTGGCCTCTAGAAGCATCAAAAGTGCTCCAAGCATTTTCCTGCAACACACCACCTCCTTCATAATCATTGTATATGGGGACACCGTTCAATGCCATTCCAACCGGTCCTAATTCTGTTTCTTCTTTATATGCACTTTCATTGGGATATATAGGGATGGTCATTTTATAATTAAATGAAGTCATGCTTTTATTCATGTTGGCATGGTTTCTTCCGGGAAACTCCTCATACATTTCATGACCTTTGCCCCAATAAGGTGTTTTGTGATCAGGCAAGCCTGTGCTATAAATGGTGAGGTTTTGTTTCCCAATTTGTACACTAACCTCCTGAGTATAATTGTTTTTATAATTGGCCTGGACTACTTCCGCAATGGAAATATTTCCTGGCGTCACCGGAACCCTTTCTTTTTTGCACGAAACGATCCCTATCAATACCACTAAATAAAACACTTTTCTCATGTTACTATAGACGTAATTAAGTCTTAAATCCTTCGGGAAATTTTTGACATTTTTTTAGATCCTTTAATTTTTTATCTTTTTATTAAGATTTAGAAGGAAAATGAAAGTTAATATTTAGTCTAGAATGTCAGTAGTAGGAAGAGGATTGACTACGGACTGAGGAAAATTAAAATACCCAATGGAACCTTTAATAGAACATATATTGTATGATTATTCTTATTTCAGCTTGTTTGCAATCTCCTTTGGTTATTTTTTGTTATTGTACTTTGGTTTAGCGCCCCTGTTTTTGGCGGTTTGCCGGCTTTTGGAATCCCGCAATTTGCTGCATAAAATAAGTTCTGAAAAAGTTTCCTGTCTGCAAGTTGCCTTTGAAATCAAGCATTCTTTTAGGTCAATTATTGTGTTTGGCTTTTCCATTTTACCCATTGTCTTTATCATCCGTTTAGGGGTAGTAGAATTGCTACCCAATACTTGGTATACAGTATTGGGAGGAATTATTGTATTATTCCTTTGGAATGAGGTGCATTTTTATTTCGTACACCGGTTAATGCATTGGAGATTGATGATGAAGCATGTGCATTATATTCACCATAAATCCTATACTCCAACGGTTTATTCCGTATATAGCTTTCATTGGTTCGAAGCTCTGCTTTTAAGCACGGTACCATTGACAATAATGCCATTCATGTCTTTCTCTATCTTAGCCGTTTTCATTTTCCCTTTGGTGAGCATCCTTTTGAATTTTGCCGGACATTGCAACTATAGATTTGGAGATGGAATAGGAAAGGGGTGGAGGCATTTTGGCACTTACCATAATGAACATCATGGCAAGGGTAGGAAGAATTACGGTTTTGCTTTACACTTCTTAGATAAGATATTTGCCGGACAAAAGAGATAAGAAATGAACGAGGTGTACATAACCGCGATGGGGGCCTATTTGCCCAATCAGCCGGTTTCAAATGATGAAATAGAAGATTTTCTGGGGCGAATTGATGGAAAGGAAAGTCGGGTAAAACCAAGAATACTAAAACAAAATGGCATCAAAACCAGGTATTATGCATTAAATAAAGCGCAAGAAACCACACATTCCAATGCTGAATTGGCAGTGAATGCAGTTAATAATGCCTTAAAAAAAAGTAACTTAAAAGCCTCGGATGTAGAATTGTTGTGTACGGGTACAAGCCAAGGGGATTTGCCTATACCCGGTTTTGCCAGTATGGTACACGCCGGATTAGATTTTAAGCGCTGTGAGCTTGCCAGTTTCCAAAGTGTATGTGCCAGTGGGGTTATGGCTTTAAAGAATGCTTTTGCTCAGATCAAAAGTGAGCAAAAGCAGAATGCTGTTTGTGTAGGTAGTGAGCTACCTAGTAGAATGTTTAAGGCCTCAAGGTTTGAGGCGCAAGAGGTAAAGACCCTGCCTTTTGATGCGGAATTTTTACGCTGGATGCTGTCTGATGGGGCCGGTGCTTTTGTTTTGCAAAACAAGATAAACTTAAAAGGGCTTTCATTAAGGATTGATTGGATTGACATTAAGTCATTTGCTAATGAGTTTCCCGTTTGCATGTATACCGGTAAAATTGACAACGAAGATGAAGCAGAAAAAACCTGGCTTGATTATCCAAGCTATGAAGAAGCTTCCAAGGCAGGAGCAATCAATTTACATCAAGATACCCGACTTCTAGACAAGCTTATTAAGACAGGTGTTGCCCACTATTTTGAGTTAATCGATCAGGGCAAAGTAAAGGTTTCTAAAGTAGATTGGCTTTGTTGCCATTATTCTTCCGAGGTTTTTAAAGACAGCATTAAGGAATTGATGCAAAAAGGAGGAGGGGCCATTCCTGATGAAAAATGGTTTAGCAACCTTAGCGCTAAAGGGAATACAGGATCAGCCTCTATTTTTATTATGGTAGAAGAATTGATGTATTCAGGAAAGCTGAAGAAGGGAGATAGCATCCTTTGCATGGTTCCGGAAAGTGGGAGATTTATTACTTCATTTATGCACTTTACGGTGGTGGGAAAAAGCGAAGAATCAAAAATTTATCCTCAAAGAGAAATAGCACCTCCTGAGCTGATTATTGATACAAACGAAACTTCAGAATGGCTGATTCGTAACCTTGCTCGGGTATGGATAGATTTTGAAACGGCATTATTGAAAGTCCCAATTGTGGCCAAAATACATGCTGGAAGTCTAAGTATGGCTGACTATAAGCTATTGTTGACAGACCTCCGGCAGCAGGTTATTGACGGTTCACAGTGGATTTCCAGGGCTGCCTCCAATATTGACATTGATTTATTCGAGTTGCGTTCTGCCTTTATAAAACATACAGCTACCGAACACAAGGATTACCAGATGCTAGAAAGAAATTTTGAGGCTTTGGGTGAAAACCTCGAAACCATTAGATCAGGTGAAAAAAATATAGGAACAGTTGCGCTGACCTCATTTATGTTTCAGCAGGCGAGCAAGGCCAACCCTGTAGATTTGTTAGGTTCAATGTTTATTATTGAAGGGATAGGGAAACGTTTGGCAGGTTATTGGGGGAAATTGATGCAAGACCAATTGCAATTGAATAACAGCCAGGTCTCCTTTTTTACCTATCATGGTACAGCAGATGAAAATCATTTCCACAACTTAGAAGAGGCATTGAATCATCCCAAAATGAATTTGGAAGTAGCCAAAAAGATTGTAAAAACAGCCAAAATAACAGCGAAATTATACCGCATGCAATTAGAGGAATTGGGGAATTATTAGCGCAATATGAAAGACAATATTTTAGATTTATCAGAACATGACGAGCGAGACCCTAATCCTTGGTTGGCCTTGTTTCTGGATGACAGCGTCCCAATTAACCAAAGGACAAAACTGGTCTTGATGAGGGACAATTCTTCCAAATCTGTGAGGTATTTGCTGCCTTTTGTTGAAGTGGGATCCAAGATTACCATGTTTTTTATTCATATTTTTAAGTTTTTCTTTCCCAAACTTATCAATTCATCTAAGATTCTTCACAGAATATTGGCATGGGGACTCAAACGCTTTGTTAGCCCCGATGCCAATTTGTTAATCTTTAGGCATTTTCATATAGGTACCGAAATCTTGCAGTTTATAGCCGGCAATATTCCGAATGTAGAAATTGTAGGAAGCCCCTTAAAGCCAAAAGATTTTGAGGATGTGAAGGACGATTTGTTCTTAAAGCATGATCTGAACTTGTACAATTTTGTCATCCTACTGAATCGACAATTAAAGGAAAAAAACATTACCATCGGCCCGCCGGAACAGCTAAATCTCGGCATGATCACTGAGGATCAATTTGACCATATTGAGTTCCCAGACCGGTGGACAAATGTTTTGGACTTGAGGTCTGCCATTGAGCTTTTCACTCCTTTTTACCAACTTTTCCTTACTTCCAATGACTTTATCAGAGCATCCAATTCATTGCAACTGGATGAAACCATTGCCATTTATGCCTCCCAGATACTTGGTACCCCGGGGCATCTGGGTTTAATCAATAATAAACACCCCATGGTTCCTGTTACCACCTATAGTGCTGCCTATCGCTTGGTTCTTCACGGTTTGGCTGCGGAAACTTTACATGAAGTGCTGGTGAAGTTGAAATTGAACAAGGGAGCTGATGGAGTAGTGATGCCAAAAAAATGAATAAAGAAAGGTCAGGAGCGAACAAATTACCCCCTTTGCTAGCACCTGACCTTTTGATTTAATTTTTTGAAAACTCCTTTTTTTACTCGGCTATTTTTATTACAGTTCTACCTTTTAATTTGCCTTGAAGGATCAAGGTGATTTTTTCAGGAAGTGAAGCCAGTGGTATTTCATTGAAAGCTTCCGAAAGCTGAGAGGGTTTCCATTCTTCCGCCAGTTTATTCCAAACCTGTTCTCGATAACTCATAGGATAATTCTGAGAGTCAATCCCGATAAGTGATATTCCTCTTAAAATAAAGGGAAAAACGGTTAAGTTGAGGTTTGGTGAGGCCACATTTCCGCAACAGGTAATTGCACCCATTGGGACTGTAGATTTTATAATGTTTTCTAGGATGACACCCCCAACAGTATCTATCCCTCCTGCGCAAACAGGTCTCAACAAGGGGCGTTTATCTAAATTTTCAAACTCAGTTCGGAGTATTATTTCTTGGGCCCCTAGCTTCAATAAATAGTCTTTTTCATGTTCCTTTCCCGTAATGGCGGTAACTGAATATCCCAGTTTAGAGAGGATTGCCACACTCAAAGCACCTACACCTCCGGAGGCTCCTGAAACAAGTATTTTGCCTTCTTCAGGCTTTACCAATTCGGTAAGACGCAATACTGACATCCCTGCAGTAAGGCCTGCTGTTCCATAAATCATTGCTTCTTTCATGCTCAGGTTTGCAGGTAACTTTACTGCCCATTCCGCAGGAACTCGAATGTATTCACTGAACCCCCCTGACGTATTCATTCCGAGATCATAGCTGGTTACAATTACTTTATCCCCAACACTAAAGCCAGCATTATCAGATTCGGCAATAACACCTACAGCGTCAATACCTGGGGTATGGGGGAAATTTTTAGTAACGCCTTTATTCCCGGAAGCGGATAAGGCATCCTTATAATTAAGTGATGAATAAGACACTTTGATTAATAAATCCCCCTCGGGTAAGGACACAATTTTTCTTGTTTTAATGGATCCAATAAATTCACCATCTTTTTCTTCAACAACAAAAGCCTTAAATTCTTGGTCATTCATATACTGTTTTTTTAGTTTTTTTGGAGTTAACAAAGTTTTGATATTTTCTTTGACAAATAATTTTGAATCCCTTACGGTTTAATCAGGTAGTGAATAGAACCCTTCCATTTCCACAATTAATGTGCCTATTAGATTCCCTCTTAAAATAGCTTCAATACCTCCAATATATTTTTCTGTGAATCCCTTATTTGTGGCCTGTATGCGTCAAAGTCAGAGATGGTATGGTTGCTAGAACAGGTATTGATCTTGGAAAGGATTCAAAGAGGAATCCTATAAACTTTGCAAATGATTTTTTAAGCATTAGATTTTTCATATTGTGCTCTGGAAGCTTTAATGTTACTCATATTTTTATTTGCCCATTCCGTTAAGACCAGAAGATGAGGAAGGAGCGATTTTCCCCTTGGGGTCAATTCATACTCTACTTTTGGTGGGATTTGAGGGTAGACGGTTCGCTTCACCAATCCATCTGATTCCAGAGATTTTAGGGTTACAGTAAGCATTTTTTGGGAAATTGTTCCAATGGATTTATGGATTTCGTTAAAGCGTAATACTTGCTCATCTGCCAATAACAAAATGATTAACATGGACCATTTATCACCTATCCTGTCTATTACATTTCGAACAGGGCAATTCTCTATATTTCCCATTTTTTTAATTTTTTTTTCATTCATAACTAGTTGATTTATTGCATTTCTTACTTTAAAGTAAGTCTCCTACCTGTGCGTAAGTTATTGTTTAATAAATGCTTACTATTTACCTTTGACTTACCAAAAGTAACTAGAAAACTTTAGGTGAGCAAGGTAATTGTATTTAAAATAAAACTAGAAAAGATGAAAATAGCAGTAACAGGAGCATCTGGACAACTTGGACGTTTGGTAATTGAAGATTTGAAAGAAAAAACGTCAGTAGAAAATATTGTGGCCTTGGTTCGAGACCCACAAAAAATTGCAGATTTAGAAGTGGAGGCGAGGAAATTTGATTATGATAACCCAAGGCTACTATCAGAAGCCTTAATAGGAATTGACAAACTATTGCTGATTTCGGGGAGTGAAATAGGGAAACGATTGTCACAACATACCAATGTGATCGAAGCAGCCAAAAATGCAGGAGTTAAGATAATCGCTTATACAAGTCTATTAAAAGCTGACACTTCAACACTAGGTCTTGCAGGGGAGCATGTTGGTACTGAGGATGTATTGAAAAAATCAGGTGTCCCTTATGTAATTCTACGAAATGGATGGTATACCGAGAACTATACAGGATCGCTTCACCAAGTAATTGGTTTAGGGACATTGTATGGAAGTTCTGGAGAGGGAAAAATTTCATCTGCTACCCGAGAAGATTATGCAGCAGCGGCAGCAACAGTGCTAACCTCAGAAGGCCAGGAAGGAAAAGAGTATGAACTTGCCGGTGACGAAGCTTTTACCATGAAAGATTATGCGACTGAAATAAGTCGTCAAACCGGGAAAGACATTCCCTATGTAAATTTACCTGAGAATGACTATGCTCAAGCGCTTGTAAAAGGTGGTTTGCCAGAAGGCTTTGCCAAGTTTTTGGCTTCAAGCCATGTTTCCACAGAAAAAGGAGACTTGTTCGATGACGGTCACCAGCTTTCAAAATTGATCGGCAGACCAACCACCCCATTAAGCAAAGCCATTTCAGCTGCATTGGCTTAAAAAGCAGGGATAAAGACTGAAGCTAATAGGTTACAACTGCCGAAAGGTGAAGTTGTAACCTTTTTTTAACAATAGTTCATCAATGCTATGATTCAGTATTCAAATAACTTGAAATCCCGGTAGTTACAACAGTCAACCCTGGTGTTGCTTCGCGTTTTTCCCTTATAGAATTTTCCAAATTGCAATGAATTCAAATTTACTATAAATGATTTCAATCAACGAATTCCTCCCATTTCCATCCGTCATTTTTAACTAGACTAGCAATAAAGGCTCTTCTTTCTTTAATGTTGGTTAGGCGGTAATCTGCTGTTTCTTTCGGGATATCCCTGATAAGTGATGGCAATTTGTTTTTGTAAGGAAAGTCAGGGACAGGTTCAGTATTGAATGAATAAGAATTCTTAATCACCTTCAAATACTTGTTCATGGCCATGCGTAGGTTTTTCCAAATGTAAGCTTTGTCTGATTGATCAATATTGTAAACCTCTTGGATACTCAAAGCTTCATCGAGCTTGGCAAGGTTAAGTTGGGGAGAGTATTTTGGATTTTCTGAGTGGAAATACAACAATACCGGGTAAGCCAATTGTTGTTCACATTGCATAAGAATCATGGGGTACAATTCCTTGAATTGTTCATGCAGAATATTAAAATCAGTTCCATTCCATCCGTTTGAAATTATTTCAGTCGGTGTATCTCCGAGATTTGAAATAAATGTGGCCAACATACGCTGTTTTACTACTGCGTTCATTAGTGGAATAAAATAGGAAATGGCAATAGACAGTAAAAACATACCATTTAAACCTGTGAAATTTGAAATAATTCGCCAGAAATCATTCCCGGTTTTCAGGTCCCCATTGCCAAGTGAGGTCAATGTGTAGCCAACGTAGTAAAATTTGGCGGTAATGCTTGCAGGCAGTTCAGTAGAAGTTTCTACAATGGAGTGGACATATGAATTGTAAATGAGCCCATACCCAATCATAAGAAGCACTGCCCAAAGTGAAAATAAAGTCACGACAATTAAGGCACCTACATTGCTTAAAATAGCTGTACGTGAAAATTTTCTTGAAACAAAAACACTTATTCGCCATACATTTCTTGCCACAAAATTTGAAATTTTACTACCGCCATTGATTCGGAGAATGGTGGACAATGCATCCATATTCGTTACAGCAACTATTATTACTCCGATTAATAGTAAAATAATGTTCATTGATTAATTCAGTTAAATTCATAAAGTCCTCCTGCCGGCTTAATCGGCTATTCACTATTTCCAAGCATTCAGTTTACTTTAAGTCGCCTATTCATCACTTTTCCAAGTTTAAACCAGCGTAGTTTATTGATTATGGGATTTGAATTTCCGGCGCTTTCTTTAGTTTATTTATTGTAGCAAAAATGCTTCCATTAACAGTTTTAGGTCGGCTAATATTATAATTACCATTAATTTTCAAGCTTAATGAGGGGTCGTTTTGGCTCCGGTATCAAACTAAACCAGGTTGAGTAAAAGAAGACCTATTACAGAATTCGGGTTTACCTGAGAATGAGTCAAAAAAAATGAGTTGGCATTGGATAAGGGGCTTTAATTATTATCCTATTGGCCAATGAGGTTTTGATCACCCTCTACCGATATAGGGCATTCCATTGGCCATGATGGTCATGAAAGGAATGTTGGCAGCAGGGGGGAGTCCGGCCATATACACTATTGCCTTTCCTATTTCATTGACATCCATGGTTGGTTCTACTTTGCGGGAACCGTCTGCTTGCAGTGTACCTTCCTCCATTTTTTTGGTCATATCGCTCTTAGCATTGCCAATGTCTATCTGCCCACATGTAATGTTTTGATCTCTGCCGTCCAAGATAGTGGACTGTGTTAGGCCTGTGACGGCATGTTTGCTAGCTGTATAGGCCACAGACATTGGTCTGGGCGTATGAGCAGAAATAGAACCATTGTTAATGATGCGCCCACCTTTAGGGTCCTGTGTCTTCATGAGCTTAAAAGCTTGCTGTGTGCAAAGAAATGCTCCGGTAAGGTTGGTGTCGATTACTTTTTTCCAATCCTCAAAACTCAGTTCTTCCAGTGGGATGGCCGGGGCATTTATACCGGCATTGTTGAATAATAGATCCAAACGCCCATAATGATCACGGATTTTTTTGAACAATGCTTGAACACTTTCCTGGGAAGTAATGTCTGCGGGGAAGATCAAGTGGTCTCTTTTTTCACAAAGTGCAGCCGTTTCTTTGAGGCTTGTTTCTCTCCTGCCGGTTAATATTAGCGACCAATTGTCTTTTGCCAATGCTTGAGCTACGGCCCTTCCTATGCCTGAACCCGCTCCGGTAATGAGTGCCGTTTTTATTGTACTTTTCATGAGTGAGTTTATTTTTCGGGTACCTGAATATTTTCTTCTTGAATATAATTCGTGATGATTTCGATTGTATTTTTGTCTGCCGTAAAGCCCAAGGCATCTGCTTTTTTTGTGTCGAAATTTGGTGGCCAAGTTAGGACAATGCTTTGCAGGAAGGCATCAGGTTGGTAAGAAATAAGTTTTGTTATGCCTTTATGTGTGACTTGCTCCAAACTATCAATCATTTCCTGAACAGTTACGGTAATACCGGGTAAATTTATGGTACGATCATCTCCAATGGTTTTGTTGGGTAATTTTGCTGCATGAATAAAGTTTCGGACCACTTGCTTGGGCGAGAGTATCCAAAAAGGTGATGAAGGTGCAACCGGGTAACTAGTAGGCCTGCCGTTCAAAGGCTCTCGAATAATACTGCTTAAAAAAGAAGAGGTCGCCGCATTTGGTTTGCCGGGCCTCACGGTGATGGTTGGTAATCTAAGGCATCTGGCATCCACAAAACCTCGCCTGCTGAAATCATTCATTAATAGGTCAACGATTGCTTTTTGTGTTCCATAAGAACTCTTTGGTTTGGGGGCAGTTTCTTCGGTGAGCACTTGGTTTACGTCCCCTCCAAATATTCCACAAGAACTGGCAAATACAATTTTAGGGCAATAAGCCAATTCTCTACACTTTTCCAGTAAATGTAAGCTACCATGCAAGTTTACACGCATACCTAAGTCAAAGTTTTTTTCAGCTTCACCACTCACCACTGCCGCCAGATGGAAGATTAATTCAGGTTTTGTTATTAAAAGAGGGTTAATAATTGAGGGGTCGCTAAAATCCCCTTCAACGCATTTGAATTCCGGGTTTTTCATAATGTGTTCCGGAATAAAACGATCAAGCAAAGTGATTTTTCCCTTGGATAGGGGTTGTTGCTCCAGCCATTTTAATGCTAGTCTACTGCCAATAAATCCGCCTCCTCCTATGATAAGTACATTCATGTATTTGGGTTTTTGTTTAGACAAAAGGGAATATATAAGAAAGCAACCAAACCTGTGCCATGCCCAGCAAAGAAATGGATGCGAGTAACAAGGTCCATGTTTTTAGGGCTTCTTTTTCGGTCATCCCACTCATTCTTGCCACCACCCAGAAGGCACTGTCGTTCATCCAAGAAATAAATAATGAGCCAAATCCCATGGCCATTAATAAATAAACGGGATGAAAACCTAAAGTTTGCCCATCCCCAATCAAGGCAGACATAATGGCCACACTGGAAATCATGGCTACTGTACCTGAGCCTTGTGCTGTTTTTAGCACGGCAGATATAAGCCAGGCAAGAGGAATAAAGTGCAAGGGGAAACTTTCTGTAGCTATTCCAATTGCCTCTCCAATACCACTATTATTGATCATGGCACCATAGGCCCCGCCGGCGCTGGTGATTAGTATAATTACACCTCCAATTTCCAAGGGTTTGCCTACTTTTGCCCACAATTCACTTGAGCCCACCTTTTCAGATTTGGCCCAAAGATAGAGCGCTGCACCTGCTCCTGCAGCCATGGCCAGATTTTTATTTCCCAAAAATACCAACCACCCAGGTACATCTCCTGTAAGGACTTGAACCATCGTGCCAGAACCTATCATCAATATGGGTAATACAATAGGAGCAAGTGCCCAAGTCATGGGGATTTCCGAGGCATCTCCGGTTTTTTTAGGTAATGTAATGCGGATGGGAACGACCATTTTTCTATTGATCCACTTGCCCAGAATTAATACAAGCATAGCAGGGGCTATTCCTAAAACAATTCCGGAAAGAATTACTGTTCCCAAGGAAATCCCCAAACTTTCGGCCATAATTAACGGGCCTGGAGTGGGTGGGACGATGCTGTGAGTAATGGCTGCACCTCCTCCGATGGCCATTACATAAAGGATGTAATTTTTGCCGGTTTTGAGAGCCAGACTTATGCCTAAGGGGATGAGTAGAAAAAAAACAGTATCCAAAAAAACAGGAATTGAAAGCAGAAAGGCAGCGATAAGTAAGGCCAATGCAGCTTGTTTTTCACCCAGTTTTTTTAATAGCTGTGTGACTATTTTTTCTGCAGCACCGCTTTCTAGCATGGCAGTGCCTATGATGGCTGCCAGTGCGATTACCCAGGCGATTTTTCCTGCCATCACACCTAAGGCGATCATGGGTGCATCCAAAGCAGCCACTATTCCCTCATTTTCCATTAGGTGGGGCGTCACCAAGCCCACATACACTGCTGCTAATACCAGGGCTACAAAAGGGTGAAACTTTAAACGAGACACCAATACAACCACCAATTCGATACTTGTTAATAGAATGGCAAATGGCCAATATTCAGCATTATAAATTGATTCCATACTTTAAATAAGGTAAAATATTCTGAATTTTAATGTTTAGGCATTTTTAATTCGAATTTTTACGACAAAGATTTTCATATTAATTATAAAAGTCGTTTGTTTACTCGTTGCTGATGGTTTACATTAGAAAAAAAATAATGCTTTAATTTTAGATATTTAGTTTTTGATTGGATGAGAATGGAAGAAGGAAAAGAGGAGGATAAAATAAGAAGGGCCTTTAAGGAGAAAGACTGGGCCGAGATAAAGAGTGCAGATTCTTGGGTAATATTTAAAGTCATCAGTGAATTTGTGGAGGGTTTTGAAAAGTTAGCCAAAATAGGTCCTTGTGTTTCTATCTTTGGTTCTGCAAGAACAAAATCAGATCACCCAAATTATAAGAGTGCTGAAGCCATTGCGGCCAAGTTGGTGAGGCATGGATATGGGGTAATTACCGGAGGAGGGCCTGGGATTATGGAGGCAGGAAATAAAGGGGCTCATTCTGAGAATGGGAAGTCTGTAGGCTTGAATATAGTTTTGCCTTTTGAGCAATTCAATAATGTGTATATAGACCCCGACAAGCTGATTACTTTTGATTACTTTTTTGTTCGCAAGGTTATGTTTACCAAATATTCCCAAGGCTTTGTTGTATTGCCCGGAGGATTTGGCACCATGGATGAATTGTTTGAAGCCTTGACGCTGATTCAAACCAAGAAAATTGGACGTTTTCCTATAGTATTGGTAGGAAGAGTTTATTGGGAAGGGTTGATTGAATGGATCAAAAGTACCATGCTTGAATCTTTTGAAAACATTAGCAAGGAAGACCTAGACCTTTTTGTCTTAGTGGATACTGCCGATGAAGCTGTCAATGCCATTGATGAGTTTTACAACAAATACTTACTTTCTCCAAATTATTAATCCATTGAAAAAGAAGCATATTTATAATTTATACTTTCTGATTGCTTTGCAATTTATGATTATAGGTTTTTTGTTTTACCAAAGTAAGGAGGAAAAATTTCAAGTGCCTGTAAATGATGGGGGAGGAGCAACATTGCGCCCCGGAGAGGCAAGGAGCAAGCCACGGGTGAAAATATTTGATCTTCCGGAAAAGCCTGTATTTGCAGGAGAGAAAGTGCCTATCGAACAGCCGGATGTTTTTGAAAGGTTTGAACGTGAAGTTTATGTCAATGCCTATTGGGAGTCTAATGCCTTATTGATGCTAAAGCGGTCAGGGAAATATTTCCCATTTATTGAAAAGACTTTGGAAGAAAATGGAATTCCTGACGATTTTAAATATGTAGCCATCATTGAATCAGGATTGCTGAATGTAACCTCTCCTGCCGGTGCCAAAGGTTTTTGGCAGTTTATGAAAGGAACCGCAGGAGATTTTGGTTTGGAGGTCAACCGCTATGTAGATGAAAGGTACCACTTTGAAAAGGCTACCATTGCTGCTTGCAAATACATCAGGGCAGCCTATGGTAAGTTCGGCAATTGGACGAGCGTGGCCGCCAGTTATAATTTGGGCATGGCAGGAATTGCTCGAAGAAAAAACCAACAATTAAGCCCTGATTATTATAACCTGTACCTAAATGAAGAAACCAGCAGGTATATTTTCAGAATTTTAGCCATTAAGGAGATCTTTGAAAATCAGGCCAAATATGGTTTTGAGCTTCAAAAGGAAGACCTGTATTCCTTGCCACCTTTGAGAGAAATAGAGGTTACCGAAAGTATTGATAATCTTGCCTCTTGGGCGGTTGCACACAAGAGCAATTATAAGGAAGTCAAAATCTACAATCCTTGGTTGATCAACACAAAACTAAACGTTAGAAAAGGGGGGAAATATGTTATTAAATTACCTATGTAAAAACCTTTTCTTAAGGAATTGGTTTTTATCCTTAACTTGAATGGAATAAAAACCGATACTATGAAAAAACCTGTCATAATTACCTTTGCTGTTGGGCTAGTTTTGCTTGGTTTTTTCTATTTACTGCCTGTACTTGTTAATAGTTATCTCAATAAAAATGCGGAAACAATTGTAAGCAATATGATTGTCCGCACCAATGATTTTGCCGGGCATGAGGTTAATTTTGGCAAGATAAGCTTGGATTATAATTACCAAGGCACCTTTCTAGAAATGGATTCGGTTCATATTTATCCCGGAGAGAAATTAAAACAAGAAAATAAAATAAAGTTCAATCTTTCATTTAAAGAGGCAAGTCTCACAGGTTTTCAATGGGTTGATTTTTTATTTTACAACAGCATTCACCTTGATTCTGCCTATATAGCGAATGTGATTTTGGAAACCATCACGCCGGATTTGGAGGAGATTACCGGTAAAATGGAGCAAGGGAAAGGCAATCAAGGAGAGAATTACAAGAAAATTAGTCTCAATCATTTCAGGGTCAATCAAGCTTACTTTCAAAACAAGGACAGTAAAACAGATTCTACGCGATTATTGATCAAAGACCTATTTATTTTTGCTGATGGTTTTAGCCTCACTGATCAGGATCTCGAGAGTCAACAAGCTTTATTTTCTGTAGACAATATTGAAGGATATCTAGAGGATGTACAACTGCATGTCAATGATTATATCAATGTGGTAGAGGCAAAGGAACTGGCCTTTAATACAAGCGAACAAAAATTAAGTATAGAAAAAATAGGCTTTAACAACAAGCTTAGAAAGTATTCTTACATCAACCGTTTTGTAAAAGAAACCAATTGGATGGAATTTAATGATGCCAGATTGGAGATCTTGGGAATGGATTTTCAATCTTATTTTAGGCAAGGGGTAATAGTGGCCGATGAGCTGCAATTGGATCATTTGAACCTAGAGGTTTTTAGGGATAAACGAAAAGTTGAAGATACTTCCAAAAGGCCAAAAATGATTCACGAAATTATTCATGAACTGCCAAAAAGTATTTGGTTGAAGGAGATAAATTTTGAGAACATGAAGATTACATATCAAGAAAGGCCTGATACAAAAGCGCCTTCTTCGGGAAAGATATTTTTTGACCAAGTAAATGGTGAGATTTTGGGATTTACCAATTTCCAAGATAAGCTTGCTCAAAATGATACCTTGAAAATTTTAGCCAAGGGAAGGTTAATGGGTGAAGGGCAAATTGATATGCAAGCAGATTACCTGGTCAATGATGAAGAAGGTAGATTTTTTATTAAAGGGAGTATAGGGGAAATGAACCTAACTAGTCTAAACAATATGATAATGCCTGCTACCCGAGTGGCTCTCAAAGGGGGGAGGCTAGACAATTTATACTTTGATATTGTGGCGGATGAATTTGATGGGACAGGGGATGTCATTGCCAAATATCACAACCTCGAAATAGAAATTTTGGACAAAAATTATAAACGAAACAGAAATATTTTTAGGGATATCGGGGCTTTTCTGGCCAATAAAATTGTGGTCAGGACCGATAATCCACAAAAATCCGGTGACTTACAAAAGGGAGAAGTGTATTTTCGAAGAGAAAAACACAAGTTTATTTTTCATTATTGGTGGAACCTAATATTGAGTGGGCTAAAATCTACCATCACAGGGGACACCGAACAGGACCTTAGAGACAAGGCTTCCAATTAGTTCCATTTCCTTAAAATGAACCATTTGCCTAATTTTAGGTTTATCTTAGTTATGCTCTTTTTTGTCGATCCTAATTCCTGAATAAAATTAAGAGATGGCTTAAAAAGGTTGTAAATTGTGCTGCCACTTTTGAAAACAAGAGGCAGTCTTAAGAGGTAAATAAAAATTGCCTCGGGCTAAATTTGTATTTAGCAACAATTAGAATAGTTATTGCTTAAATTTAGGCTAAACCAGTAAAAGTGAAATCCTATCCAATGTCAGTAGAAAATCAACCTTCTCAAGAACATATTGAAATATATGGGGCGAGAGAACATAATCTCAAGAACCTCGATCTTACCTTACCTAGAAATAAATTAGTTGTCATTACCGGCTTAAGTGGCAGTGGTAAAAGTTCACTGGCGTTTGATACCATATACGCTGAAGGCCAAAGAAGGTATATGGAAAGTTTTTCTGCCTATGCCAGGTCTTTTTTAGGGGGAATGGAAAGGCCTGATGTAGATAAAATCAACGGGCTTTCTCCGGTGATATCCATCGAACAAAAAACGACCTCAAAAAATCCCAGATCTACGGTAGGGACTGTTACAGAGATTTATGATTTTATGCGGCTTTTATACGCCAGATCAGGTGAGGCATATTCTTACCTTTCCGGTGAGAAAATGGTTCGTCAAACCGAGGATCAAATAATTGATCAAATCTTTAATTACTTTTTGAATAAAAAGCTTTCCATTCTTGCACCGGTTGTAAAAGGAAGAAAAGGCCATTATCGTGAATTGTTTGAGCAAATCCGTAAAATGGGTTATTCAAAAGTGAGGATAGACGGAGAGATGGTGGACCTAGAACCTAAAATGCAAGTAGATCGATACAAGATTCATGACATTGAAATTGTAGTAGACCGGGTGCTGGCAGAGGAAAGTGACCGTTACAGGATATCCCAATCACTAAAAACAGCCTTACAACATGGCAAAGGAGTGATGATGTTGCTCGATGAGGAAGGAAATATTCATCATTTTTCCAAATACCTGATGGATCCTCATACCGGGCTTAGTTATGATGAGCCGGCGCCTAATTCTTTTTCTTTCAACAGCCCTTACGGCGCTTGCCCCACATGCAATGGTTTGGGGGTAATTGAAGAAATTACCCAAGAAAGCGTAATACCTGACCCTTCATTAAGCATCAGTAGGGGAGGAATAGCTCCTTTAGGGGAGTACAGAGACATTTGGATATTTAAGAAAATTGATGCGATACTGAAACGCTATAAAGGTAGTTTGGCTACGCCCATTGAAAAATTAGATGAAAAGGTAATTCAAACCCTTTTGTATGGAGATAAAATGGAGGTAGCGGTGGATTCGGTGAAATATCCCGGAACCAAGTGGAACACTACCTTTGAAGGAATTTTAAATTTTCTTCAAAAACAAAAGGAGGGAGGCTCAGATAAAATACAAAAATGGATTTCCGATTTCACCACCACCCGCACCTGTCCGGACTGTGAGGGTTATCGATTAAAGAAAGAGGCCCTTCATTTCAAAATTGCTGAAAAACATATCGGCGAACTGGCCCTAATGGATATTATCACTTTAGGAGAATGGTTTGAAAATATTGAGGAGCGAATGACTGAGCGTCAGAAAATTATTGGCGTTGAGGTATTGAAAGAAATCAGGAAAAGAATTGGTTTTTTGTTAGATATTGGCTTGAATTACCTTTCCCTCAATCGACCTTTAAGAACCTTGTCTGGAGGGGAAGCCCAGCGGATTCGCCTGGCTACACAAATAGGCACCCAGCTTGTAGGAGTCTTGTATATTTTGGATGAACCAAGTATAGGCTTGCACCAACGAGACAATGTGAAATTAACCCATGCCCTAAAGGATTTAAGAGACCTCGGCAATTCGGTCATTGTGGTGGAACACGACAGAGACATGATGATGGATGCTGATTATGTGTTAGACATTGGACCGGGAGCCGGTCGTCATGGGGGGCAAATTGTTGCCAGTGGTACTCCTCAGGAAATTTTGGCCTCAGATAGCCTAACTGCTCAGTATCTCAATGGGGTATTGAGTATACCCATCCCGGAAAAAAGAAGAAAAGGTTCCGGTAAGAAACTTAAATTGAAAGGAGCCAACGGAAATAACCTGAAAAATGTAAACTTGGAAATACCACTGGGAACGATGGTTTGTGTTACCGGAGTTTCGGGCTCGGGAAAAAGTTCCCTAATCCACGAAACCCTGTATCCTTTGCTTAACAGGCAGTTTTACAATTCAAAAAAAGAACCATTACCCTTTAAAGAGATAACTGGTTTGGAGCATTTGGATAAGGTAATTGAGGTAGATCAATCTCCTATTGGGCGAACACCAAGATCCAACCCGGCGACCTATACCGGCGTATTTACAGATATCAGGGCCTTGTTTACAGACTTACCTGAATCTAAGATTAGAGGGTATAAACCAGGAAGGTTTTCTTTTAATGTAAAGGGGGGGCGTTGTGAAGATTGTGAAGGTGGAGGAATGAAGCTGATTGAAATGGATTTTCTTCCGGACGTGCATATTCCCTGTGAAACCTGTAAAGGCAAACGCTATAATCGGGAGACTTTAGAAGTGAGGTTTAAAGGAAAATCCATTGCTGATGTGCTTGACATGACGGTAGAACAGGCTGTGGAGTTTTTTGAGCATATCCCCAAGATCTTAAGAAAAATACAAACCTTGCATGATGTAGGTTTGGATTATATCACCTTAGGTCAGCATGCAACCACTCTTTCCGGAGGAGAGGCACAACGCGTGAAGCTAGCCACAGAGCTTTCAAAGAAAGATACCGGAAAAACCTTTTATATATTGGATGAGCCCACTACAGGCTTACATTTCAAAGACATCGGTTTGCTTTTAGGAGTGCTCCAACAATTGGTAGACAAAGGGAATACGGTACTTATTATTGAGCACAATATGGATGTGATTAAGGTAGTGGATCATATTATAGACCTTGGTCCGGAGGGAGGAGAAAAAGGCGGAGAAATACTTTTTAGCGGAACTCCCGAAAAAATGGCCAATCACCCAAGTAGTCATACAGCAAAGTTTTTAAAAGAAGAATTGAACAAAAAAGACTTGGTGATCTAAGGTTTACGAGACCTTAAGCCATCCCAATATTAAAATAGCCTTATTAAGCTTCTTCGCTTAATAAGGCTAAACTTTTTATATAAGGGTTGAGAACAGAAGGTTACAGTAGAATCACAAGTAATTGGGTAGTTTAGTTGGTTTAATTCGAGGAAGTTATTAATGATTTTTCCGGATATCAGAATTTTTATTATTTATAAATAACTGATTATTAAGCGTTGTTAACGCGTGAAAGGCGAAATAGAGGTGTTTTTGTCTGCAATGTTAAGAGAAGATTAATTCCCTGAATTTAATTTTAAAATTTCATAATTCACTTTTTTATAGGAGGGTAATTTTTTAGCTCAATTTTGTGCCTGAATCTAATTCAGAATTAAAATCTAATACCTAACCATGAAGAAATTATTTAATTGGATGACGATCGCTACACTAGCTATTACTGTTTTAGCAGCGTGTAACGAGGAGGATGACCCAAATAACCAAGTTGTTATTTCCGGAGTCCCGGCAACTGCAAGTGTTGAAGTTGAAGAAAGTATTGATCCGGTTGCTGTTAATATTACAGCTGCAGATGGATTAACTACTTTAGTTGTAAAAAGAAATGGAACTACAATAGAAACTATTAATTATACTGGCGAAGTATCCGCCACTTATGATTTCAATTATGAAGCCACAGAGGAAGATGCTGATAGTAATATAGTATTTGAAATTATTGCCACAGACATGAATGGAGATACTCAAACGTCTACGTTTGTTGTTACTGTAGGTGAAATTTCTACAATTGTAAGAGTTGACGAAAACATTACTGCTGATCAAGTATGGGAAACAGGTAAGGTTTACGTGCTTGGAAGTAGAATTACAGTTACAGAAGGTGTTGAATTAATCATCGAACCGGGTGTGATTGTAAAAGGTGAAGCCGGATCTGGCGCCAATGCTACTGCCTTGGTCATCGCAAGAGGAGCTACCATTGAAGCTGAAGGTACTGCTGATCAACCTATTATTTTCACCTCAATAGCCGATGAAATTACACCGGGTATGATTGCAAGCCCTAACCTTGATCCTGATATTGATGGATTGTGGGGAGGATTATTGGTTCTTGGTAGAGCCCCTGGATCTTTTGCAGGTGATGTTTCAGAAGTACAAATAGAGGGTATACCACCTTCCGATACCAATGGACTACACGGAGGAGATAATCCTGAAGATTATTCAGGAAAACTTAAGTACATATCTATCAGACATGGTGGAGCCAATATTGGTGAAGGAAATGAAATCAATGGTTTGACTTTAGGATCTGTAGGATCTGCCACGATCATTGAAAACATTGAAGTTATCGCTAACCAAGATGATGGAATCGAATGGTTTGGAGGTACAGTCAATGTGAAAAATGCTATCATCTGGAACGCTGGTGATGATGCTTTAGATACGGATATGGCTTGGTCAGGAACCTTAGATAATTTCATAGTAATCAACGGAAGTTCTACAGATCATTCACTAGAAATTGATGGACCAGAAGGCTCTTTCAATGATGGCCATACCCTTCAAAATGGTATTATCGTTGGAAATGATGTTGCCGAACTAGGTGATTTCAGAGATGGTGCTAGAGGAACATTTAAAAATATCCTTTTCCAAGGTTTCGCTGATCCTGCAGAAACAGAAGGTAGAGGAGACTTCTCTATCAGTGGAGACAAATCCCTAGAAAACTTTCAAAATGGAGACCTTGCTTTTGAAAACCTTGAAGTGGTTTTAGCAGATGGTGTAGCACTTACTGATGTATTCAAAAACGGAACTGACGCGCACGCTACTGCCGTAACTGCCGGAGCAAATACCGTAGGAGCTGATAAATCTGTATTCAGTGACTGGACTTGGTCTGCTGAAGCAGGAAACTTAGATAACCTATAATTAATACCAACCACTATTTTTTGAAAGGGATACGATATGTCTCGTATCCCTTTCCAACTTTTTGATCGTATCGCTGTACTATTAAAATAACACAAAATGAAAAAATTACACTATAGCTGGATCCTTATAGGTTTTCTGCTTTTGTCCTCCAATATATTTGCCCAGAATGGGACAATTCGTGGGACTATCTATGATGAAGGAACCGGAGAACCCTTATTTGGGGTTGCTGTATCTGTTGTTGGTGCACAATTAGGAGCTGTTACCGACTTCGATGGAGATTTTGAAATTGAACTGCCGGAAGGGCTTTATTCAATACAGGCCTCTTTTATATCTTTCAATACCCTTCAATTGGAAGAGATTAAAGTAAATAAAGGTGAGGTTACCTTACTAGATAATCTTAAGATGTCGGAATTTACTTCTGACCTAGAAACCGTGACCATTACGGCAGAGGCAATCAGAACCACAGAAGCTGCCCTTATGACCGTGAAAAGAAATGCACCTCAATTAATGGATGGTATTTCTGCTGCTGCATTCCGACAGATTGGAGATGGAGATGCAGCATCGGCCATTAAGCGAGTAACAGGTGTTTCTATAGAAGGTGGAAAATATGTTTACATCCGTGGATTGGGAGACCGTTATACCAAGACGGTTTTAAATGGAATGGATATTCCAGGTTTAGATCCGGATAGGAATACCATTCAGATGGATATTTTCCCTACCAATATCATTGACAATATCATCGTTTCGAAATCTTTTACCAGCAACCTGTCGGCAGATTTTACCGGGGGAGTTGTGGACATTGAAACCAAGGATTTCCCGGAAGAAAAAACCATGCGTCTTTCAATTAGTGGCGGATATAATCCTTCCATGCACTTTAACTCAAATTTTTTAACTACAGAAGGAAGCAGTACTGATTTTTTAGGTTTTGACAACGGGTTCAGAGACATACCTACCGAGGGAATTGCAGAAATACCACAATATGCTGATGTAGTAGGAAATCCAGGTGGTGAGCAAGGCCAATTGTACCAAAGCATTTTGCGTGATTTCAACCCTACTTTTGGCGGGACAAAGAAGCAAAACCTTATGAATTACTCTTTGGGATTCTCTCTTGGAGATCAATTCAAACACAAAAGCAATACCTTTGGTTATAATTTTGCAATAACTTACAAAAACACCTCTGAATTTTTTAAAGGGGCTGAATTTAATCTCTATGCCAAACCAAGAGAATCAGATCAAACTGAATTGGAACCTTTGGAAAGCTCAGTGGGTAATTATGGCGAAAGCAATGTATTGCTAGGAGGCTTATTTGGAGTGGCTTATAAAACCGATTATTCCAAATATAAACTTAACTTTATCCACCTACAAAACGGATCTTCTAAGGTTGGTAATTTTGACTTCGTAAACACCAACTTAGGAGCGGAATTCGAGGCGGATCAATACAATATAGAATACAGCCAAAGAGCATTAACCAATTTGATGCTGAGTGGTGTACATTTCAGCAAAGATGGCGCTTGGGAATTGGATTGGAAAATTGCCCCAACCTTATCTTCCATAGAGGATCCGGATGTAAGGGTACTTAGATTCAGAGAACCAAATAAAACCATCTCATCAGAGGTGGGATTACCTCAAAGAATTTGGAGGTCATTGGATGAAGAAAACCTTGTAGGTAAACTTGATCTCTCTAAGAATCATGTGCTCTTTGGAGAATCTGCTAAATTAAGATTTGGATCTTCATATGCCTATAAACAGAGGGATTTCCTAATTCAAGACTTTCAGTTTGCAACCGGTAACTCGACTTTTACCGGGGACCCTAATCAGGTACTGATAGAGAGTAATTTATTCTCCGAAGACAATAGAAATGGGATCAGGTACAGCCCTTTATTTATCCCAAACAATCCTAACAGTTATAATTCAAACTTGACCAATGTTGGATTATATGTTCATAGTGAGTTTAGCCCTTTTGAAAACTTGAAAGCGATTGTAGGGCTACGCGCTGAAAAATTTGACCAGTATTATACAGGGAGTAACCAGACTCAAACCATTGTTTATGATAACGAAAAGGTGATGGGAGATCTGGATCTTTTCCCTACCATTAACTTGATCAGGAGTATAAAGGAAAATCAGAACCTTCGTTTTTCTTATTCAAGTACAATTGCCAGACCTTCCTTTAAGGAAATGTCTTTTGCAGAAATTCTTGATCCAATCACCGGAAGAACTTTTATCGGTGGTTTGTTTCAAGAAACAACCGATGGAGGAACTGAAGTTTTATGGGATGGTAATCTAGAAGCCACAAGGATTAATAACTTTGATTTGAGATGGGAGCAATTCCTATCAGGTGGACAGATGTTCTCTATAAGTGCATTTTATAAGACCTTTGACAAACCCATAGAAATGGTCCAGTTCCTTTCTGACCCCGGTGCCTTTCAACCAAGAAATGTTGGAAACGGAACCGTGGCCGGTATTGAATTAGAACTGCGTAAGTCATTGGCTTTTCTGAGCCCTTCACTTGAAACTTTCTTCTTTAATTTAAATGGTACCCTTACGGAATCTAGAATTAAAATGTCAGAAGCAGAATTAAGATCAAGAGCACTTACAGCCAGAGAGGGAGAAACCATTGATGATACCAGAGATATGTCCGGCCAAGCCCCTTATATTATCAATACAGGGTTAAGCTATAACAATTATGTTTCCGGTATTGAAGCAGGTATATTTTATAATGTCCAAGGTTCTACACTGAATTATATCGGATTTGGAAATAGGACTGATACCTATACTGTTCCTTTCCATGCAGTGAATTTAAGCTTGAACAAAACTTTTGGGGCCAGTGAGAAAGTTAAGGCCGGTATTAATGTTCAAAACTTGCTTAATCAATCCAGAAAAGAAGTTTTTAGGTCTTATGGGGCTGAAGATCAAATTTTCTCAAGTTTAAACCCCGGTACACTTGTGAATGTTAACTTTTCATATGCTTTTTAATTCTTTTATTTCTAAGCCCGAAAAGGTTAAAAAATAACATTTTTTAGTACTGCGATAACAGATTAAACTTTTAATTGAGAATATCCTTCCTTCAGGAGGGATATTTTTTTGTCTTTATGTTAAGAAATTGTTAACTTTAGTTAACAATGAATTAATTTAGACAAATGCCTAAAGCACTATATATATGGGGGTTACTTTTTTTTGCCACCGTTTCAACAACGGTTTCGGCCAAAACCTATGTGCTTTTAACTGATTTCACCAAGCCTACAGCCTCAACTTCTCTACTGATGTCATGGCGTGTGGATAGTGAGAAATTTACCAGCTTATATGAGCAATTGAGTAAAGACTATAATAGGTTAGGTAAGTCAAAAAAAATGGTGAAAAACATATTTTACCGAACACATCAACAACTGCTTCAACAATATGAACCATTCAGTATGGCCCAGGACACCTTTAATTCGGGGAACTACGATTGCGTGAGTGGGTCATTGATTTTGGCAGGCTTACTTGATTATTTTGGGTTTGATTATGAAATTAAAGAAACAACGTACCATGTGTTTTTGAAGGTGGCCGTTGAAAATGGCTTTGTTGTACTGGAAGCTACGGATCCCATTGAGGGATTTATTCAGGATAAAGCCGCTATTCAATCTTTTTTAGATAAATACCGAAATGGATTCAATGATAGTAGTCCAAGAACTTTTTTGGCATCTAATCCAGAAGAGCAGGCATTGATTTACAGGAGTATTGATCTTCAAAAATTGATTGGGCTTCAATATTTTAATCAAGCGATCAAACATTACAACAGCCAAAATGAACTGCTGGCATATCAATTTAGTGTATCTGCATTAAAAATGTATAAGGCTGAAAGAATTGAAGGTTTTTCAGAGTTTTTAAAACAACGCTTGTCACTATCCGCATTACGTTAGGATCCTTGAAGATTGAATAAACAGTCCCTTTATCAGAATTGTCAAAGCAAAATTCATAGAAATTGGACTCGATTAGGCACCCTTTACGCTACCAAGACTGAATCCGGTAAAGCGAAATAGAAGCAATATTTAAAATTATCTCATGCAAGGGGAGAGGTTCAGATCCCGGCTTATGGTTGTCCTACATTTAAATTTCATGAATGAAAATAAACCATTACTCTATTCGGCCAAATAGAATCAAAGGTAAGTTTAGATTTGCAACAATGTAAGGCTATACGGGAAAACAAAAAAAGGGCTTCCTATTACCATAGAAAGCCCTTTTAATGGTGTTATAATCTTTATTTTTCTGCCAATACATTACAATTATCGTAGGCAGGATCGATATCTATAAAGACCTCTTCTTTGGCTAATACAAACCAATTGGCAAGAATTTCTTCCTCTTTTTTCCTTCTGGCTGCTTCTTTTAGTTTTTCGTAATCATCAGAAATATTGGCCCTGTGGGCAGGGTAACGATTTTTGTAATACAAAATTCTTACTCCCGGCTCTGATTGGCCCCTCTGATCTACATCATCAAACCTGATGGTAGGGGTGATGTCACCTATTTCCATACTGTCTAAGGTGAAAAAGAGAATAGGATCTTCTAGCGTTCTTGAAGTCAGTCGGTTGGAACCTGTAGATGGATCAGTGAAAAAACCACCTGCATCTGAAGTTTCCCTATCGTCTGAATTTTCTTTGGCAGCTTTTGCGAATTCGATATTGCCATTTACGATCTCTTGTCGGAGGCTGTCCAGTTCTCGTTCTGCTTTTAAAATATCTTCTTCAGAAGGAGTAGGTCTGATCAGGATATGCCGGGAATTGAAAGTATTTCCCCTTCGTTCAAGTAATTGAATTAAATGGATACCAAAAACCGTCTCAACAGGATCAGAGATTTCTCCTTGTTTAAGTTCAAAGGCTGTAGCCTCGTATTCAGGAGCTAATTCACCTCTCTTAAAAAATCCAAGGTCACCTCCTTGTGGGCCGGAAGGACCTTCAGAATATTGCCTTGCCATGGTAGCAAAATCAGATTCTCCGCTTAATATTTTTGCCTTTATCTCAGCCAATTGATTATATACCTTGTCTTTTTGAACTTGGCTAACTTCCGGTTTTTTTACAATCTGCCCCACAACCACTTCTGAAGAGAAAAATGGGAGAGAATCTTTTGGTATAGAATTGTAGAACTTTCTTACGTCATTGGGAGAAACCTGAAGGCCTTCTGTGATGACTCCCTGCATTTTTCCCACAACCAATTGTTCTTTGACAGCATCTTGGATTTCACTTTTTAATTGGTCTCCGGTTTTGCCATAGTTCTCTATAAGCATTTCTTCATCTCCTCCAAACTGCTGAAGAACCATATTGAATCGCTGATCTGTTTGGATAATCACTTCAGCATCTGAAACGATTACAGAATCGATTTCTGCCTTTGCCATCATCATCTTATTGATTAGTAAGGATTCAAACACCTGACATTTGGTCGGTACTTCAAAACCCTGTTGGGCTTGCGAAGAAGCCTCCAAATAGGCCTTTTGAAGGTCCGACTCTAATATGATATAGTTGTCGACTTTGGCGATTATTTTGTCTAGTACTTGACCACTAGGCTTTTTTTCCGGCTTTTTTTCGTCCGTTTCTGCCCCATCACTGTTGTCCTGGGCCAATACAACCTGAAACATGGAAAGGCCGAGCAGTAGAAATAAGCTAAGGGTTTTGGTCCATTTATTCATATATGGTAAACTCATTGTTTTTAAGTGCATTATTGTAAATATCTCTTTTTAATTTTTCGGCTATTTCTGCTCTCCTCTTATTAACAATAATTTTGGAAATCTCGTCTTTCACAAATTCCAACGGTGGGACTTGGTCTTGTAACCTGTATTCCAAAATTTTAAAATAATAAGCATAAGTTTCATCATCCACATGGATCAATTTTTCATTTCTGATCAATTGCACGTGGTTGTTATTTTGGGTTAGTGGTGTATTTAATATAATATCTTCAAAGTTGATCCAAGTGGAATCTTCCATAAAGTAATTGTTGGCATACCGGATGGCAAAGTCTTTTAGTTCTTGTTTTTTGCTTTCTTCATCACTGTTTAGTAATCGCTCCAATTGTCGTCTTTGTGGCAAATCTTTTTCAAGCTTCACAAAGTTTGTTCTAACAATGATCTCTTTTAAAGCGAAATTTTTATTGTTGTTTTGGTAATACTCTTCTATTTCCGCTTGGGTTACCTCTTTATTTAATTCCTCTTCAACGTAATTTTTTTCGTATTCATAAGCGATAAGTGCATACCTGTAGTCAAGCAACTTTCTGTTTATCTCTGCTTCGTTAATGGTTAGGTTTTGACTAGCCTCCTTGATTACTAACTGCTTCTTTACCCAGCTTTGAATATATCGGTTGACCAATTCCGCAGAATCCAAATCCGGAGACATCTCTTTGCTTAAATGGTCGATATCAGTATGGTACAAGTTCGCATTGCCTACCGTTGCTATTATAAGATTATCGGGGTCTTCCTCCTCATTTTTCATCTTGAACAAATCACAAGAAGTCATGAAAAGCATAAGGCCGGCTGCCAGCAATGTTTTATTGAACAAGTGATTGATATATTTTTTCCTTTTCATCCTCATTTACTTGGATGTTATAATTTTGTTTAAGTTCTGTAAGTAATTTTTTTTCTAAAAACTGCTGGTAATCCTGAATTAGTTTCCCTCGAGTTTCACCAAATTGCTTTTGTCTGGCAGGCAAGGTTTCCCCTAAAACGAGTAGGATGGTTTCATTATTTAGTTTTAGCTTATGAAACCTTTGATCTAAATCCAGGTCGCTAAACAATTCATTTTTATTTATTTCGTAAATGGTTTGGTTTACTGTAAACAGCAAAGGGTTTTCTTCTAGAAATTTTGTATTCAATTCACCGGATAAACTGTCTGAAAGAGGTTGATCCTTCAGCCAATTGGTAACTTCTGAAATGTCCTGACCATTTTTTGCTTTCACCACAAGTGCTTTTACTCTCTTTTCCCAGAGGTATTGTTCTCTATTGCTTTCAAAATAATCCATCTGACCAGCGCTATCTTCTAAAGCTTTTTGCCAAACTTCATTGTTCATTAATTCAAATAGTAGCATACCCTGTTTGTACTCATTGACCAATTGCCGGTATTCTAAGTTGTTTTCATAAATGTATTCTTCTTCCCAGAGGGAGAATTGTTGGGTCGAAAATTCCGTATAAGCCTTATCAAAATTGACCTTAAGAACTGTCTTACCCGATGGGTCAGAAATTTTCAGAAATTCAATTAAATCTCCCAAGTTTGCCTCCTTCCAATCTGATTGGATAAGCGGTTCCACGTTCGTTAAGGCAAGTGCTTCCAATTCTTTATAAAGTTCAGCTTTTGGTCTTCCTTGGGTTTTAGAAAAGGTGTTTTTTAGCTTAGAGAGGAGTGCCTGGTTTTCAACAGCTTTAAATTTTGCCTTTTGCATGGCCAAAACCTGCTCTTTTATTAGTTTGGATCTGCTGTCTCGCAAGATACTAGATTTGATTTTTGGTAATACTTCTTCAAACGATGGTACAGGTTTGGAGCCCTCCAGTCTAATGATGTGGTAACCATAGTCTGTTTTAACCGGAGCCGAAAAATCTCCTTTATTTTTTAATGAAAAGGCGGCATGTTCAAATTCCGGAACAATGGCTCCTACTCCAAACCATGGTATAAGGCCTTTGTTCACTTTACTGGCCTCATCTTCAGAATAAGTATTCACCAATTCCGGCCAAATAGAAGGCTCATTAAGCAGTGATTGATGAATTTGGTTAATTTTATTTCGGGCAATTTGGTCTTCTTGATCTCCCGTATGTTCTCCGGAACGAATCAAAAGATGTGAAACATGAAGCTGTCCCGGGTTGGGTCTGCGGTCTTCTAGTTTGATAATATGGTAACCGTAATCAGATATGACTGGATCGGATATTTCCCCGGGTTTTAAATTGTAGGCAGCTTCTTCAAAAGGCAAGACCATTTGCAAAGCAGTAAAGTATCCCAAATCTCCTTTATTGATATTTGCGGAAGGGTCCTCTGAATAGGTTGCTGCCAATTTATGGAAATCAGCACCGGCTTCGGCTTCGGCTTTAACTTTTATTGCCATTTTAAAAACTGCAATAGAATCTTCCTTAGTGGCATTTGGGGGAAACTTGAAAAGTATATGACTTGCCTTTACAATTTCTTGCATCCTGCTGTAGGCTTTCCTTAACTCCCCTTCAGTAAGTGAGTTTTCTAAAAGGTAGGGTTTTTTTAACTCCTCCTTAAAAGCAATGAATTCCTCTATAAATTCTTCGGTTTGGTGCATACCCAAGTCCATGGCATGCTTTACTTTTAACTTGTAATCAACAAAAAGGTCAAAATTTTGATCAAAATCCTCTTTACTGATCGGTGCGTCCTCTTGTTGCCGGTTTTTATTGAGTACGTATAAAAACTCCTCAGAATAAGAAGCCTCACCATTAATTTTCAAGAGATAGTCCGACGGTAGATTTGTTTCCTTGATTGGATCAGGAAGCGGAGAGGCACTTGCAAATAAAATTCCTACCAAAAGGAAATATATATGCTTCAAATTCATAGGACAATTGGTACAATTTAATCTGCAATGTTACAAATTTTACCCCACAATTTGGGTTGTTACCTCGGATAAGTGAAGGGATTTAACATTTATTTGGAATTGAGTTTTTTTATCAGGCGGCAGGTATTGATAGAATGATTGGTTTCAAATTCTATTTTATCCATTATTTTCCTTACCAGAAGTAAACCCAGTCCTCCCTTTCGTTTCTCTTTAACCACAGAATTAACCTCCGGGGATTTGTATTTTTTTAAATTAAAAGCTTTTCCAGAGTCCCTTATCTCGAAGACGATGTTGTCATCGTTTAACCGCACTTTGAGTGAGATAAAACTATGGGGGTTACAATCATGTGAATGAATGATAAGGTTGGCACATACCTCTTCCACTGCCAAAATCAATTGATTCTGGCTTATATCATTCAAGTCGGTAGTGGAAAGAACTTCTGTAATAAATGTTCTTAATTCCGACAGCCGACTTTTTTCACAATATAATTTTAATTCATGCTTCATGGACTAACTTTTCGGCTTCCTCCCTGCTGTCTATAATCGTAATCAATTGGTCAAGACCAAGGATATGAAAGACATTCATGACCTTATCATTTAAACCGTAAATAATAAATAAGATGTTTTGCTCATTAAAATCCTCCAAATAGGACATGAACACGCCCAAGCCGGCCGAGGAAATGTATTGGAGTTCAGTGCCATCCACCAAAATATTCTTGATGTTGTCATCCAATGCCTCTTGTATCACCTCATCCAATTCTACAGAATTGCTGGCATCAACTTCTCCTTGCAGGCCAATTGTTAAATGGCTTTTTTCAGCCGTCTTATTTATAGTTAACATATTCAATTATACGTTTTAAGCTATTATAAGTTTATGCATTAAATTTGATGACTAAAATAGAATAATCATCATCCGGTAGGGCCTCTCTACCCACAAAATCATAAACTTCATTTACAATCTTACTTTTTATTTCCTTTGCAGGTAATGTCTTATAATGATCCAATAGAAGCCTTAGTTTGTCGTAACCAAATTCTTGGTTTTCTTGATTTTTAGCTTCCACTATTCCATCTGTATACATAACCATGACATCTCCCGGCCGGTACTTTAAATAGCCCTCTTCGAGGTAATTTTCATATCCTTCATTTCTTACTATTCCAAGTCCCATGCCCTTGATATTCAGAAAGCGAGAACAACCTTGCTCTAGGGAATAAAATAGGGTAGGGCAATGACCGGCTCGGGCAAAATAAATCTCCTTCAAAGATGTATTGATGGTGTAATACGTAGTAGTTATAAAGTTGTTTTTTTCTAAGCAGCGGCTTAGAGCACTGTTGGCTTTGGATAAAAAGTTTATTGGTGAGAGATTTAATTGTACCAAACTGTGAAAAACCCCTTTCATTTGTGACATATTGAATGCCGCCGAAGTTCCTTTCCCTGAAACATCTCCAATAATTAATGCAAAGTTTTCATTATCAAAGCGAAAGGTCTCATAATAATCGCCACCTACTTCATCGGCTGCAGCAGAAAAACCATCAATTTCAAAACTGTTGTTATGATGTAACTCTGAAGGCAGAAGACTTCTTTGTACCCTTTGGGCAATTTCCAGTTCTTCCCGGTACCGTTCATTTTTAATGGCCTCATTAAGTAGTCGGTGATTTTCTATGGAGATGGAAGTCTGGCCAACAAAAGTTGAAATAATATTTATCATTTCTTTATTAAAGCCATCTTTGACTTCTTTTAATAAAAAAATGTCGCCAAGGGTTTTTTTATTGGCAGAAACGGAAAGTACCAATACCGATTTATAGGTTTCGTGGGGAATTTGCCCATATAGGTATTCTTTTTTTATTTCAGACCGTTGGGTTAAATAAGAGGAAAATGGTTCTACTTTTCTTAACAATTCCAGCACTTCCTGCCTTTCTCCATTGCTAATAAATTTTTGTAATTGAATTTTGGAAGTTTCTTCCGGTTCGGAAGGGTGCAACTCCAGCCAGCCTGCATCCACATAAGCAGCACTCATGCAGCTGTCCATTAATATATCCAATACTTGCTCCTCATTTTCTCCGGGCTTTATAGATTGGCTTAGCTTCTGAAAACTAATGGCCTCAGTAAGTTTTTGCTCAAACACCGAGGATGTGGGTAGGTTAAACAAGGTCACCAATAAGCTAAACACCGCATACAGCAATACGAACACAAAAAGTCCCAGAAGAAAGAGGTTTTCCGAAAGGTTAACAAAATGAATGTTTTGTTGGGTGTAGGAAACCAAGCGGAAGAAAAGGTATACAGTACAGGCAATGATTATCACCATAAAAAGAATAGATTTCCATTTTTCCCTAAAGGTTAAATAAGGAATCCACTTTAAATTGATGGAAAGTATGGCACCATAGATGATCAAAAAGATCAATCCAAACATGAAACCATAATTGAAACTGGCCTGACTAATCAATACAAAAAACATACTGATCAGTAAGATTACCTCATAAGCCTGCCATTGTTGAACAATTGCCTTGCTCTTTTGGTAGAGTATAAGGTGTTTCCAACTCAGGGTAGTAGATATTAGAAAAATGGAAACCACTGCAAAATTAACATGGTAAAAGAAATTCATCAAAAGGAGATCTTCCGACAGCCTTGAATCCCCTAGCAGGTAATAAAAAAAATTAATAAGAAAAGAAGTACCGGTAGCTATTAAACCTGTAGATGCCGGTCTCCAAATAAAATCTATAAAACTTCGGTTTTCATTCTTTTTAATGGAATCATTGAAATAAATGTAAAGCCAAATAAAAAATAAGATTTCAAGGACCCATGTGATTTCCTTGCTAATGACCCCTTCCATTTGGTTAATTTCACCGAATACCCTGATCAAATTGACCAGCAGCAAGCCCATCCAAGAAAGGACAGCCAGGAGGATATATATTTTTCCTCTTTGTATTTGGGGTAACTTCACCATAGAAAATCTTACAATAATAAATATAGAATATCAGAAACCATCGGCAACGGTGAAAAACTATGTGTGTTGGCCCTTTTTTATTTGATTCGTATTAGAAGATAGAAGAAGTATTGCTCACTTTGGAATTTTCTTTAAACTTATGATTCGAGCCGGATTTATTATTTTTTGTCTGATTAGGAAGCTAATTTAGACCTTGATTTTAATAAAAAAATTGGCACTTTTACTCGGCACTATTCAAGATTTTATTCTTACTGTCTGATAGCAATGGTAAACTATAAAGTTGATTTTCAGAAAGAATAAATCCGGCGCGATTAGTCACCAAAACTAATGCGGCCGGATCCATTATTGCTCTCTTAAAGCCTAGTTTAGCTATTATTAGGCAGTTCTTTTTGTTAAGGCCTCTTTTAACTTTTTGGCTACAATTTTATCTTGACCTTTTTCTAACATAAAAACGGTCAGTCTCAGGCTTTTTGGTTCTTCCCAATCGATAGTTTCGATGGAAGGGTCTCCATCTCTCAGATCAGCCCCCAGATCTTTGGCAGAAAAATCATGCTGAGTCCCTTCCCAAGAAATTTTTAGGGATGGGTTGTGATTGGCTACTTCCGGAATCACCACTTCGGTGCTGATCCCCGGGATGCCGGCAATGGCCCCGTCTATCAATGCGACCCTGTTTTCCCAAGTTTCCCAGATTTTGTCATGGTCTCTGTTGATGAAAGTTTCCAAGGCCATATACATGCCCAAAATTTCTTCCTTATTAACCTTCTGTCCACGACCAATATTCCCTCCTCTAGGTGGAGCACTAATTCTAGCTGCTTCAATCAAGTGTTTTTTACCCATCAAAATTCCCGCACTCTGTGGCCCGGCCATGGCCTTACCTCCGGAGATGGCTACTAAGTCAAACCCCATGTCATTGAATCTCCATAAATTCTCTACCGGAGGAACATCCGCAGCAATGTCATTCATGGTTGGGATGCCATGCTTTTTAGCGATTGCAACCCATTCTTCGTGTTTGATTTTTCCTACTGGAGCCTCTCTGTTTAAAAACCACATCATGGCAGTTTTTTCGTTGATGGCTGCTTCTAATTCTTCTTTCGTTTCAATAAATATCAGCTTTACTCCGGTGTTGGTCAGTGCATGGTGGTATCCATTGGCATGACTTTTCTGAAGGATAACTTCTGATTTCATTCCTGTACCCTCCAAAAACGGGAGTTTTGCCGCCTTTTTGGCATCTTTCCCTGTCAATACTCCGGCCATCCCTAAAACCAAGGCAGACCAGCAACCGGCCGTAACCATTGCGCCCTCTGCATGGCATAGTTTGGCAATTTTTTCACCGACTTTGTCTTGTACATCGTTTAGCAATACATATTTTTTGGAAGCCATATTAATGGTCTCCATTACTTCAGGTGGCATTAAAGAAGCCGTCATGGATGTGTAATTTCCGGCAGCGTTGATAAAGGTTCTTAAACCTAATTCTTTAATTAAATCTCTCTTGGCTACGGCTTCTGTAGCAGATGGTAAAGATTCAGCCAATAATGTAGTACTTCCTGCCATTCCTCCCAAAACAGGAAGAGAGGCCAGGCGCTTAATTAATTTCCTTCTTGATATCATGATGTTGTTAGTGTGATTTTAGGGCATCAATTTAACAATTATCGTCCGCCTTTTTAAATTTAGTCGGAAAAATATATCATTTTTAAAATTTACAGGTAATTTGGCGGTTTCAGTGGTAAATTTAATATACCGAATAGATTTTAAGGATTAAACATAAAAAAAGGAATGCTCAATAAAACACAACCTGCAATTACCACAGAGATTAAAACTTTGGCGAAGGTGCTATGGGATTATCACCAATTAAATGATACCTTAAAAAAAGCTGATGCCATTTTTGTTTTAGGTAGTCATGACACCAGAGTGGCGGAGCGAGGAGCACAATTATGGCTGGAAGGCATGGCAGACTATTTAATACTTTCAGGTGGTTTAGGAAATTTTACATTAGGCGTATGGGAAGAAACTGAGGCGGATAAATTTGCAAAAATCGCGTTGAATATGGGAGTGTCAGAAGCCCGCATTATTGTAGAAAACAAGTCAACCAATACCGGTGAAAATATCCGGTTTACTCAAAAAATTCTTAAAGAAAAGGGGCTTGACTTTCATCGATTTATTATCGTCCAAAAACCTTATATGGAAAGAAGGTCTTATGCGACCTTTAAAAAGAACTGGCCGGAAAAATCCGTTACGGTTACAAGTCCCAAAATTAGTTTTGAAAACTATCCCAATGAAGAAATTTCAATGGCCATTGTGATTCAGTCAATGGTGGGGGATTTGCAAAGAATTAAAGCCTATCCAAAGCTTGGTTTTCAAATAGAACAAGAAATCCCTCAGGAAGTTTGGCAGGCTTTCGAACAATTGGTAAAGCTGGGATTCAATCAGCATCTTATAAAAGAATAGTTTCTTTCGCCTAAGTCCATAGCCCTATTCTCCATCTAAAGCTTTTTTATAAGTTTCTAAGGCCCGTTCTCTTGCCTGTTTATGTTCAACAATCGGCTTCGGGTAGGCTGACGATCCGTATTCGGGAATCCATTTTTTTATGTATTTTTTATCTTTGTCAAACTTTTTCATTTGGGATTCCGGATTAAAAATCCGAAAATAGGGTTGGGCGTCTGTTCCTGTGCCAGCGGCCCATTGCCAGCCACCATTGTTTGAAGCCAATTCATAATCCAGTAACTTACTTGCAAAATAGGCCTCTCCCCAACGCCAGTCTATCAAAAGGTGCTTGGTTAAAAAACTGGCCGTAAGCATTCTTACTCTATTGTGCATGTATCCGGTGGTATTCAGTTCGCGCATGCCAGCATCCACCAAAGGGTAGCCTGTTTTCCCTTCGCACCATTTTTGGAATAATTCCTCATTATTATCCCACCGAATCCTGTCATACTTTTCCTTAAAAGAAGTGTCAACTAACGCAGGGTTATGGTAGAGGATCATCATGTAAAATTCCCGCCAAATTAATTCATTGAGATAAGTGTCATTAAGCTCGTGAGCATCGCTCACCAAACGTCGTATACTAATCGTACCAAACCGCAGGTGAATCCCGAGCCTACTTGTACCTTGCCGAGCAGGGAAATCCCGATTTTTGTCATATGCACGAATCAATTTTTCATCAATCTCTAATGGAGGAATGCTATTTTCACTCGTCTTAAAGCCTAGATCTTTCAGGCTGGGGAGAGGAAAGGGTTGGGTCTTATAAAAGGACTTTTTTCTTCCATCCAGATCCACAGGCGTTAATGTCGTTTGCTTTAATTTTTGTAGCCAGCTCTTACTGTAAGGGGTAAAAACCTTGTAATAGCTGCCCGAATTATTGGTGATTTCGTCTTTTTCAAAGATTACTTGATCCTTAAAATCATAAAAAGGGATGTCTTTTTCAGCTAAAAATTGCTCAATCTTCTCATCCCTATCTCGGGCATAAGGCTCATAATCTCGGTTGGTGTAAACATTTTGGATAGCGTAAGCTTTCGTCAAAGCTTCAAAAATAGCAAGGGGTTTGCCTATTTTTACAAGAATCGAGCTGTCATAATCCTTAAGCGCTGAATGAAGTTTTTTAACCTGATTATGGATGAATTGAACCCTTGCATCATTTTTGTTTTCAAGTTTTTCAAGGATGTTTTCATCAAAAATAAAAAGAGGCAACACATTTTTCTCGTTTTCATAGGCCGTAAAGAGCCCAATATTATCCGAAAGCCTAAGGTCTCTTCTAAACCAAAATAGAGTAACTTTATCCATAATACTTTAATCAAATCCAGGCCAAATTGTTTGGATGAATTAAGGATTTTCTTTGTCGATAATATTGATTACAGAAGGAGCTTCCCTGGGATCAGGTTTAAATAGATCTGGAGCCACTTCTTCAAGTTTGATGTCAAATTCTCCCCTCAGGTATTCGTCAGAATCATTAATGTATAAGTTCTTTTTATTTCTTTTAAAGTTTTGAAAAAGTTCTTTTAATGAGCTAAACAAGAGGTTTTGGGAAATGGATACCCCGTAAGTATTTGGGGCACGGTTATTAATATCCAAAGCTGTGAGCGTATTGAAATTATTTCGGTTATAAATTCTTACACGGTATTGGCCATTTTCTGTCAATAGATATTCGGCCTGCCAATCTCCGGCAATAGTATTCAAGTCAGCTTTACCCTGCAAATCTGTAAATCCACCATCCCGGGTTACTCTTAACCGGCCATCAAAAAAGGTATAAGCTACCCTAAGTTGAAAAGATTCCAAGGCAGATTCATCTAAGGTGAGCAAGTCAAAATCGATTTCAAGGTTTTCATCTACTTGGGCAATCAGGTTATTCAATTGGGAAGAAATGAGTTGACTGAGGTTAGAAAAACCTATTCCTGCACTATTGAATTGACCTTCAGGTGAAAATCTACGAAGCATGATCAAAGAGAAAACTTGTCTGTTTTTCTCTTGTTCGTCATTGGCGATTCTGTTTTTAAAAGCGGAGATAGTGGTTTGCAATTCACTGTCTTCAGGGAATTCAGAAAAATCAAAATCAAAGCCTATGTCCGGAGACAATAACTCTCCTTCAAGATCCATGATCACCTTTACAGGAAAGCGCCTTTTTATCTGGCTGTTTTCCAAGGTGGAGCTGGTTGTATTTGTTTGGAGTGAGGTAAGGGACACGCTCTCCTCGTACACGGCAGATATATCCATCACTCCGGCATAAGGGTCTCCATACCAATTGATAATTCCTCCAGGTTCAATAACAAACTTTTTGTTGATTACATTGTACAGGGAGAAGTTGTATAAGGCATCTACTATTTCAAAATTGCCTGTCATGGTGAAATTCCCTTGGGTATCAATGTCCATATTGAATACGCCTTTGCCACGGCCCTGTATATTCTCGCCTGTTTTGGGGTCGATTTGAATCTCTATATAGGCATCGGGCGTAATGTCCAGGTTCAAATTCATTCGAAGGTTATTGATGCTTAGTTTTTCAACGGTTTCTTCAAACGCTACATGGTTGGTGGTATCCCTAAGGTTAATGATGGTTATAAATTCCTCTTGAGCTTGGCCATTTGATTCTCCTATAGGGATGTAAATTTTAGTATTGGCATTAGACCTTGCGTTAGCTGTTAATTCCAAATTATTGGCTGCACCGAATACGTTAATATCTCCTGTAGCAAAAGCTGTCCCAAAAAACAGGTCATTGTCTGAAGAGCTGGTGTTCATTACCTGAAAGTTGCTTATCTGAGCCGTAAGATCCAGAATGAAATTATCGAAATTGTCATGAACAATTCCTCCTCTCAGGCCGGCAACATTGTTATTAAAGTCACGCAATTCCAATCCTCTGAAACTAATGTCGTTTGGCTCAAAAATAATATTTCCATCTACTTGGTAGGTGGTGTTGAGGTAGTTAAATCTAAAAGTAGCTCCCTCGAGTTCTCCAAGGCCTTCTACAATCGGACGGGTAATGCTTCCCCCCACAGTGAGGCTTCCACTGAGCTTTCCGTCAATATTTGTGAGATAGTCGGCTACAAAAGGTTCAATCACCGACAGGCGAGCATTAGAGAAACGAGCATTCAATGCCATTTCTCTTTCTTCATTACCCATATCTCCGGACAGTTCAATGATTTTCTGCCCTTCACGGATATTTTGAATGGTAAGGTTGATGGCATCATCGTCATAAAATGCACTGGCCTCTAATTCTCCTACCAGAAATTTATTGATGTAGATGTCTCTTATGGATAAATTCCCCTTCATCCCTTTTTTGTTCCAGCCTTCTTCAAGGTGGACCATACCATTGGCGATCCCTTCATATTCCCTAAGACCAAAAGAGTTTAAAAAATCAAGATTCAATTCATTGATTACAATTTCCATTTTATCCTCAGGCTTATGATTGATTTTACCATCGGCGGCTATGTATTCATTTTCATGATATATTTTAAGTTTGTCAAATTGGGTTTCATCTGCTTTTAGGCTAATGCTGTTTCCTTCCTCAAACTGCCAATAATCATTGAGCAATTTTATTTCTGAAGGGGAAAATTTGATGAGGGTGCTGTCCTGAGAAAGGTTCACTTCTGCCTCTATATCAAAATAGCTTTCAGTAAGAAGCTGATCTAAATAGAATGTCATGTCCAGTTTGGACTGGTTCCAGATGGTTTCTGTTGATAAGTTTTGAAAATTTAAGCCGGAATTAAGTTGAATCTCTTTAGACAATACATAGAAAGAGGCCAAAACCTCTTTGCTGTTTTTGTATTTGGCAGTATTTAAATCAATATTATTGTCGATAAAATAATTGTTTCCATAATAGATGGTGTCAATACCACTGAAGAAGTTAAATACTGTATTTTGGTCTGTCTGATAAAAAGCCCCCTCTACAAGCGTATTGTTGGAAATGAAGAGCATGGGGTCAATCAGATTTAAAATTGGGTTTGCATCCCTTAGATCAAGAGAAATGTCAATTTGATAAGGTTTTTCCGTAGCCGAGGGTTTTATCTTATTTCCGGAGTAATTATTGGTTAATATGGCTTGGTAATCTTTCCATAATTGTTTCAAGTCTTCTCCCAGTTGTTTTACCTTAAAATTCCCGCTGATTCCGGCCACTAATAGGTCTGAGTTAAGAGAGATTACCCTGGAATTGTCTGTGAATAGAGATTGGAAAAGAAAATAATCCAGAAATAAGTCCCTGCCATCATAGCTTACCAAAATGTCTCTAAATCTGGCCACCCCCTCAATGTCATCTAGGCTTACCCCTTTGGTGTCTAACTCAAAATTACCACTTAGGAAGATAGCTTGATTGGAAATATTTATTTCATTTAAAAATGCCGTGTCCAGATCCAAAATTAAGTTTGCTGAGTCCTTGTCATTTCTGAGGTCTAGCATACCATCTACCCCCATCACCAGGTTTGGATCATTTACTGTCATTTTTCCGGCAAAAAGATCCTTTGCAAATGTGGCTTTGGTGGTTATGTTTTGAAAATTATAATGGTTGATTCCCAATTTGCTAAAGGTTGCATCCAATTCAATTATGGCCGTAGCTACACTAAAACCTGATCCCTTAATTTGTCCTCGAAAACTTGTTTTCTGAAAGTTTTCCGGATCTTCCATTAAAACTCCTAAATTCAAATTTGTGGCTTCTAATTGACCCTCATAGGTTGGGGTTCCGTTTTGCTGTAGGTAATTAAGCGTTCCATTGAGTCTTCCGATTTCAGTTCGAAAGTTACCTTGTGCTGTGAAATTATCAAGCTGACCTTCAAAATCGGAGTTGAAGCGAATGACACCAAATTTATTTAATTCTCTTCTGGCTTGTGGGGTGGCATAGGGATAAAGGTCGTCAGGGTTAACGGTGGAATTGATTAATGAAAGTTCAAAATTGGTATTGGCTACCGTCGGTAAGCCTTCAATATTAAATTTTCCAAACAATGCACTTTTATCCCCGAACCTCAGCAGTAGCTCATCAGAATAGATGGAATCCACCCTTCCGTTTATTTCTCCACTTAACGAAAGCCTATCGTCTATTGAGGGGATATTGTCAGAAAAATATCCTAGATCTCTTATGTCTAAGATGGCCTCATCTAATTCAGCGGATATTTCAACCATGTGGTTAAAGTCACGTAAATCTGTAGGGGAATCATACTCGAATTTAAGGTAATTTTTTATTTCCGTTTGGTTAGATTTTAGGTAGAGGTCTTTGAACTCCATCCCCGTATTGGAGTAAGTGAAATTAGTTTGTAATTGTTGGAAAACCATACCCGAATTGGCCTCAACTCCTTTCATGTGCTTGAGGTCAAATGCCACCGTGTCTCTTCTCACATAAAAGTCAGTGGCAGAGGCTACCAGATTTCTGAATTGAAGGTCACTATAATCAAATTTTATGTCGAAAGGCGGGAGGGTATAGTCCACAATATCAAGTGAAGTTTCCATCAAGGATATATAACCTATGGTAAAAGTGGAGGCTTTAAGATTGGTTTTTTCCTTTTTGGGCAAGAAAATAGACCGAAGCCGAGAAAGAAATACGGAAATATTTAATCCCTGTCCATCTGCGTGTGTAAGGATTCTTACATTCCCATTTTTAAGGTTAATTTCATCAAATCCCGGTTGTTCTGTGTCCATCAAACCTTTAATGGAAAAGTCTATGTACACTTCCTCTAGATCCATCATCAGGCTATCCTGAAGGTCCAATATGGTTACTTCCTGCAAACTGATAGCATCCCACCATCTGATGTTTACCCGACCGATTTCTGTTTTATAGCCTGTTTCTTTGCTAATATGATTGGTAAAGAAACCGGCAAGATAAGTTTGCAATACAGGAATCTGTAACAATAAAGTAATGGTAAGTAGGAATATAAGCAGATAGCTCATGATCCTAAACGTCCTTCTAAGGGCGTTCAGCAAAATTTCCTTAACTTTCGATTTATTTTCCAACAGGCACGAAATGAGTTGTAATATATTAGCAATAGAATCCTCTTGTGATGAAACGTCAGCATCAGTGATTTCTGATGGCAAAATACTTAATAATATTGTCGCCACGCAATCTGTACATGAGAAATATGGTGGAGTTGTACCGGAATTGGCCTCTAGAGCGCATCAGCAGCATCTTATACCGGTTGTTGCTGAAGCAATTAAATCCTCGGGAATCGCTAAATCTGAGTTAGACGCCATTGCTTTTACCCGTGGCCCGGGATTGATGGGGGCTTTATTGGTAGGAGTTTCTTTTGCCAAGTCCTTTGCCTATGCCTTGGATAAACCAATTATTGAAGTGAACCACATGGAAGCCCATGTCTTGGCCCATTTTATTGATGCGCCAAAACCCTCCTTTCCTTTTATCTGTTTAACCGTTAGTGGAGGACATACACAGCTAGTATTGGTAAAAAGTGCTTTGTCCATGGAGGTTTTGGGAGAAACGAAGGACGATGCAGTTGGCGAAGCTTTTGATAAAATTTCTAAAATTTTAGGTTTACCCTACCCCGGGGGGCCATACTTGGATAAATTAGCTGCCAAAGGAAATCCGTTGGCTTATCCTTTTCCGGTATCAGAAATGAAAGGACTCTCTTTTTCCTTTAGTGGCATAAAAACTGCGGTGCTTTATTTCCTTAAAGAAAACATAAAGAAGGATCCCAACTTCATTGAGAACAACTTGGAGGATATATGTGCTTCTGTGCAACACACATTAATAAAAATGTTGATGCAAAAACTCGTAAAGGCCACCAAAGAACAGGGAATAAAAGAAGTGGCGATTGCCGGAGGGGTCTCAGCCAATTCAGGCCTTAGGCAAACAATTGCGGATGCCGCAAAAAAATACCGCTGGAATGTCTACCTTCCCAAATTAGAATATTGTACAGACAATGCGGCCATGGTGGCCATGGCGGCGCATTTTAAGTACCAGGAAGGTTTGTTTACAGATTTGAACGTCAGTCCGTTGGCAAAATTGAAAATTGGAAATCATGGCTAAAAAGAATAAATTCGAGAAAATAATAAATATTAAAAATAAGAAAGCAAGCTTTGAGTTTGAATTCATCGATAAATACAAAGCAGGGCTTGTACTGAAGGGGACGGAGATTAAGTCAATTCGGGAAGGAAAGGTCTCGCTTACGGAGGCCTATTGCTATTTCCGAAACAATGAATTGTTTATAAAACAAATGCACATAGCACCTTATACGCTGGCCGCTCATTTTAATCATGACCCGGTTAGAGAAAGAAAGCTATTGCTACAAAAACAAGAATTGAAAAAACTGCAAAACAAATTTGCAGAAAAAGGACTTACCATAGTGCCTATTAGGGTATTTATTAATGACAAGGGGCTGGCTAAGATAGAAGTGGCGCTGGGTAAGGGAAAAAAAGTGCATGACAAACGACATTCACTAAAAGAAAAAGATGCAAAACGAGACCTTCAAAGAATGGCATTCTAATCCTACTTTTGGTATCTGTAGGCTTTCGCTCCTCAGTGTTTATGAGAAACCTGTGAGTGATGCCGGGTTAAGTACCCAAATACTTTTTGGTGAGTTGTATGAAGTTGTTGTGGTGAGTGATGATGGACAGTGGTTAAAAATTGAAGGTTTAGAATTTATTGGCTCAGGTTGGATTCTTGCTTCCCAACATCATCCCCTTACAAAAGAAGCATTCGAATTTTTTGCAAAATCCCCCCGTCAAATAGTTTCCCAAGGGATAGGGGAAATAAAGTTGAAAGACGCTACCATGTTTTTATTGCCCGGTAGTCAGCTACATGCCGGACAGAATGAAATCTTTGAGTGGGAAGATTCAATAAAATTTAAGGGAAATAGTAGGCCTTTTGAAAAGAAGGCCAATAGGCAGGAAATTAAAAAAATAGGCTTAAGTTTTCTTCATGCCCCTTATCTATCCGGGGGCAGAAGCATTTTTGGTTTAAATGGATCTTCCTGGATTAACTTGCTTTTTAAAATAGGTGGGATAGTCTTCCCGAATGAACTTGGTTCACTAGGGCATATAGAAGGAAGGCAGGATGTTTCTGAAATTGATGTAGGAGATGTAATTATTTTTGGCACCCAAAGTGGCATGCCATTTCAGGTGGGTTTATTTATTGGTGAGGGCACATTGCTTTGGGTCAAAGAAAAAGTAAAGTTCGGGGCTTTTGATCCGGAAAAATGGAGCATAACCAATAATCGCTTGAAAAACAGTGTTCAATTGCTAACCGTAAAAAAACTAGTAGATTGATGAAGGAGATATCAGAAAAGAAAGTGCTTGTCCTGAACTTAGATCATTCACCTGTAGGGGTAGTCAATGTACACAAAGGTTTTGTGTTGACTTATCTAGATAAAGCCACTTTACTGGTAAAGTACGATTACCTTCAAATAAGGTCAATTGACCATGTTTTTGATTATCCTGCAGTTATTCGGCTCAATCATTACAAAAACATCCCTTACAAAGGGGTTTTGCTGAACAGAAACAATCTTTTTAAGCGGGATAAATATACTTGTCAGTATTGTGGGTCTGAGAAAGACCTGACATTGGATCATGTGATACCCAAGAGCAAGGGAGGTAAAACTTCTTGGAAAAACCTTATTACTGCTTGCCACCGCTGCAATACCATTAAGGGCAATAAAACTCCTGAAGAAGCAGGTATGCCGCTTGTGAGCTTTCCTTTTAAACCAAATCTTTCCTATTTTCTTGCTGAATATGCAGAGCGACATGCCACGGAATGGATACCTTTTCTAGCCATAAAGGAGGTTTAAATAAGCACTAAAGTAAGAGATCTAGATCTGATATTTTGTTGGCATACAGTTTCTAATCCTAAAATAATTCGTAAATTTGCAGTCCATTCGGGTGAATGGGCCTTCTAATGTGGGGGAATCATTAATAAAAACCTCAGCCAGATGACCTTAAGGCTGTTGAAAATCAAGGTTATATATTATTATGTCAAATCAAGAAGATTTTAACTGGGAAAAATTTGAAACCAAGGGTTTTGGAGAAGGATATACCGCAGCTGAGAGAGCTGAGATGGAAAACCTTTATGACAATACTCTTACTGAGATTACAGAAAAAGAAGTTATCACAGGAACTGTTGTTGGTATCAATGATAAGGATGTAATCATCAATATTGGTTTCAAATCAGACGGACTTGTTCCTCTGAATGAATTCCGTGACATTGAGGGCTTGAAAATCGGTGATGAAGTAGAATTATTCATCGAAGAGCAGGAGAATGCATTGGGACAGTTGGTACTTTCCCGTAAGAAAGCCAAGATGGTAAAAGCTTGGCAAACCATCGAAGAAGCATTGGAGCAAGACAATGTAATCGAAGGTTTGGTAAAAAGAAGAACCAAAGGTGGATTGATCGTAGATATTTATGGTGTAGAGGCTTTCTTACCAGGATCTCAAATCGATGTTAAACCTATCAGAGATTTTGATATCTATGTAGGTAAGAAAATGGAAGTGAAAGTGGTTAAAATCAACCACGCCAATGATAACGTAGTCGTTTCTCATAAAGTATTGATCGAGAAAGATCTTGAGAAACAAAAAGCTGAAATCCTTAACAACCTTGAAAAAGGTCAAGTATTGGAAGGTATTATCAAAAACATGACCAATTTCGGTGTATTCATCGATTTGGGTGGTGTAGATGGATTGCTTCACATTACTGATATTTCTTGGGGTCGTATCAATCATCCTGAAGAAGTACTAAACCTTGACGACAAAGTTCAGGTTGTTGTACTTGACTTTGACGATGATAAGAAAAGAATTTCCTTGGGTATGAAGCAATTAACTGCGCATCCTTGGGATTCTCTTTCTGCTACTCTTGAAGTTGGATCTAAAGTTAAAGGTAAAATCGTAAACGTTGCTGATTATGGTGCATTCCTTGAATTGGCTCCTGGCGTTGAAGGTTTGATCCACGTTTCTGAAATGTCTTGGTCGCAGCACTTAAGAAATCCTGCTGACTTTGTGAAAGTTGGTGATGAGATCGAAGCTGTAGTTCTTACTTTAGATAAGGATGAGCGCAAGATGTCTTTGGGTATCAAACAATTGACCGAAGATCCATGGACCAAACAAGAAATGTCTACCAAATATGCTATCGGTACCAAACATAAAGGTATTGTTAGAAACCTTACCAACTTTGGTTTATTCTTAGAACTTGAAGAAGGTATTGATGGTTTGGTTCACGTATCTGATTTGTCTTGGACTAAAAAGATCAAGCATCCATCAGAATTTGTGAAAGTAAGTGATGAGTTAGATGTTATCGTTTTGGAACTAGACCTTGATAGCAGAAGATTGGCACTTGGACACAAGCAATTGGAAGAAAATCCTTGGGATACTTTCGAAAACGTGTTCCCAATCGGATCTAAACATAAATGTTCTATCATCTCTAAAAATGATAAAGGTGCAGTTCTAGAATTACCTTATGGTCTTGAAGGTTTTGCTACAGCCAAAAACCTTGAAAAAGAAGATGGAAGCCAAGCTGAAGCTGGTGAAAGCCTTGATTTCACTGTGATTGAGTTCTCTAAAGATGACAAGCGCATTGTGCTTTCTCATACAGCTACTTTCAAAGAAGAAGCGATGCCTAAAGCAAGTGCTAAGAAAGCTAGCAGTCCTAAGAAGAAAGCTGCAGGTACCGCTGACAGTGGAGCCGGAGCAGAGAAATCTACACTTGGTGATTTGGATGCATTGTCTGCATTGAAAGAAAAAATGGATCAGGGTAAAAAATAATTAACCCTTATTTAATACAACTAAGGCACTAACTTGAAAGAGTTAGTGCTTTTTTTTTGTATTTATTTCAATAGGATTCTTAGCCGCTATATGCCCTTAATCTTCATCCTGTTTATATTTTTAGCTTTAAACCAATTGATGATAATATTTGTCCACTACCGTACCCAGGTATAAATATCCGTTTCCGATAATCAATAGTTTAATTGTCCAGGGTTAATTTTAATTGGGTAATGAGAATTGCTTTGAGTAGCCTTAGTTTTCTTTTTATAGTAGTTAATATGTTTGTTGTCAGATTAAATGGATTGCACTACTAGTTCTTTCGCAATTTTGATCCTTAGGTTTTTTAAATGACTTTACGCTACCGGTAAATTTTGTTCGGTTATCCTATTTCCTACTTGCGCTATAATTTTCTATTCTGATAATTTTTGGTCCTTGGCTATATAAACTTTGGCACCAATGTTTTAGTTAGATAAAATAAATGTAAATAATGGGTAAAAATATTTGTTAGACAAATCTAACTTATTAATTTTACGGGTGTATAAATAGAAATAACATGAATCTAATAAAATATACCGCCTTATTAATAATTATTTCAGTATCACTTTTCTGTTTTCCGGTAAAGGGACAAGAGGGTGGAGTGATTTCAGGGAAAGTGATGGATGAATCCGGCATTCCATTGGAGTTTGCCAATGTAGGAATCAGGAAGATTTCTTTGGGTGGAGTGACTGATGAAAGCGGATCCTTCACCATTAGCGATGTGCCTCCCGGCAAGCATTTGTTAACTGCTTCCTTGATAGGTTTTGAAACCCAACAAATTAAGATTGAAGTCGGAGGGGGCAAGTCTGAAAGCCCATATAATTTTACTTTAGTAGAAACTGCTGCTGCGCTAGGAGAGGTGGTTGTTTCAGGGACAATGAAAGAAGTGTCTAAACTTGAAAGTCCGGTGCCAGTTGAAGTGTACTCTGCCAATTTTTTCCGGGCAAATCCTACCCCTTCTGTTTTTGAATCCCTTCAAAATGTGAATGGGGTCAGGCCTCAGATCAATTGTAATGTTTGTAATACAGGCGATATTCACATCAATGGACTTGAAGGCCCGTATACCATGGTATTGATTGATGGGATGCCCATTGTGAGTGGTTTGTCTACTGTGTATGGATTAACTGGTATCCCCCAAGCCTTGATAGAGCGGGTGGAGGTGGTCAAAGGCCCCGCATCTACCCTCTATGGCTCTGAGGCTGTGGGTGGTCTGATAAACGTTATTACTAAAAAAACATCTTCAGCACCTTTATTTTCAGCTGACATTTTTAGTTCCGATTGGGGAGATGTTAATACAGATTTGGGATTGAAATACAATCTTTCAGAAAATATTCAAGGTCTATTTGGGCTGAATTATTTTAATTATCAAAACCCCTTGGATAAAAACGAAGATGGTTTTACAGACGTAACTTTACAAAATAGACTTTCAATCTTTAATAAGTTTAATTTCAATAGGGAGTCAGGTAAGAATTTCTCGGTTGCCGGTCGTTATGTTTATGAAGATCGCTGGGGTGGGGAGATGGATTGGTCTTCGGAATACCGTGGAGGAGATGAAATTTACGGTGAAAGCATTTATACCAACCGTTGGGAGATGTTTGGTGTGTATGAATTGCCGATTGAAGAATTGATAAATTTTCAGTTCAGTGCCAATGGTCATCATCAGAATTCAGTGTATGGAGACATGCCTTATTTAGCAGACCAATACATAGGTTTTGGTCAATTTACTTGGAATAAACCCGTAAAACAACATGATTTTTTATTGGGATTGGCCTACAGGTACACCTATTATGACGATAATACACCTGCAACGGCCACAGAAAATGGGGTGAATGAACCATCCATTACCCATCTTCCGGGAATTTTTCTTCAAGATGAAATAACCATTAATGCATCTCATAAGATTTTATTGGGAATGAGGTATGATTACAATAGCTTGCATGGGAGTATTGCTACTCCCAGATTAAACTATAAGTGGACCTCAAAAAATAAAAATGATGTGATTCGTATGAGTATCGGCAATGGCTACCGTGTGGCCAATGTCTTTACTGAAGATCATGCTGCACTCACGGGAGCCAGAGAGGTGGTTTTTGAAGGTGAGCTTGCTCCGGAAACTTCCTGGAATGCTAATTTGAACTTCGTGAAGAAAATTTATACAGCAAGCCAGGTTTTCATTGGACTTGATGCCTCTGCATTTTACACCTATTTTGATAATGCCATTTTTCCGGATTACGAAACTGATCCCAACAAGATTATCTATGGTAACTTAGATGGCTCTGCAGTTTCAAAGGGGATTTCACTTAATATGGAAATGTCATTGGTCAATGGCTTGAATATTGTGGCTGGAGGTACCTTGATGGATGTATCCGTTACGGAAAATGGAGAGACCTATCGGCAATTATTGACTGAAAGATTTAGTGGAGTATGGAGTGTGGGATATACTTTTCCTTCTATAGGTTTGACATTGGATTACACCGGGAATTTATATGGGCCAATGCGTTTACCTTTATTGGGAGAGCTAGATAATCGGGCTGCTTACTCCCCTTGGTTCAGTTTGCAAAACTTTCAACTTAGCAAAAAGATAGGTAGTAAATGGGAAGTCTATGGTGGGGTTAAAAATATTCTTGATTTTACTCCTGCCGCAAATAGTATTGCAAGATCTTTTGACCCTTTTGACAGGAATGTGGTTTTTGGATCGGACGGACAAGTGGTTCCAACTACGGAAAACCCCTATGCTTTGACCTTTGATCCATCCTATGTGTACGCACCCAACCAAGGACGCCGAGGCTTTTTAGGACTTAGATTTACACTGGATTAATGAATAAAATACTAACCATAGGCTTCATTGTTTGCTTGTTTTTCAGTATTGGAATAGCAAATGGGCAGGAAATTTCTTGGACTGCGATTGAAAGTCTAAAGGATAGCTTACGGTCAAATCCCAAGCCCATCATGGTTTTTATTCATACTGATTGGTGCAAGTACTGTAAGATGCAGGAAAACATTACCTTTCAAAAGCCTAAAGTAGCAGGCTTGCTTTCCAAGAATTTCTATTGTATAAAAATAAATGCCGAATCGGAAGAGGAATTGGTTTTTCTCGGAAGAAAATACAAACCCGGTAAGTCCGGAGATTACCATTCTTTGGCAAAAATGCTGGGTACCAACAATGGGAAATTATTGTTTCCCACTACGGTATTTTATGTTCCCCTTTCTCAAACTTTTGAACGGCTTCAAGGTTTGCAAACGGCTAAGGTTTTGGAGCGTTTTTTTACAGAGCATGGAATGGAGTTTGACGAATAAAATAAAAATTACCAACAGGTTTTTTGGTGTAATTATGGGAAATGACAAATGTCATCTATATTCTTTTGATGCCTTATATTAAAGCTTTATTTAATGTAGGAAAAGGTTTGCTTTGAACAAATTAAATATGTTTTAACTTGTAGGTTATCAATTAAATACGAACCTTAGGTAGGTTGTAGAAGCATCAGTATAAGGTGATTCAATGTTGGGCTATTTTATAAAGATTCAGTAAAGAATTGCTTAAGTCTGCCGTACAATTTTATGATTCTTTCTACCCGCGGGAAGAATCATTTTTTTTTAAGAAATTTGTAGCAATATAGGATGGAATTCGGCAGTTAAGAGAGAGCGGATTTTCATGGTAAGTCAACAAAAAAAGGCATCCTTTAGTAAGGATGCCTTTGGAGGTCGAGAGCGGATTCGAACCGCTGTACAAGGTTTTGCAGACCTCTGCCTAGCCACTCGGCCACTCGACCATTTTCAATAGCGAAGCGCAAATTTAGGTATTTATAATTGGCTTTTCAAATCTATTAGGAAAAAATTATTTACAGTTGTTCCGCAAATTTTGGGTTAAAAACCCGTTTGTAACGAAATGTCTATAGATGTGTTCAACAATTATTTTTCAAATAATGAAAAATGAGTCTATTTATAACGGTTCTAAATTAAATTTTGCTTCAGGTGGGGGAGTGTAAATAACTGATAGCTAATATTTTAAATAGTATATTTAGTTTTTGATATGGATTATTGCCCTGTAAAGATCAAGTTTGAAAAATAGAAGTTGGGTAGTACATTTGTGGGGAATTTGAATTGCACTGAGAAAATCTGAAAAAAGTATACATAACTATGTCGATCAAACGCTCAATATTAGGGGTTTCAATTCGCGTATGCCATCTGTTGGTCCTGATATTCCTATTTTCAGGAATTCAGGCATATGCGGTGGACCCTGAAATTCCGGATAGCGAAGAAGCTATATCCGCGGGTCAGTCCATTTTTAATGCCAACTGTAAAACCTGCCATAGACTGGATCAGAAATTGGTCGGTCCGGCGCTTAGAGGAGTTACCGATAGGAGAGAGTTGGACTGGGCAAAACAATTTATCACCAACTCTCAGGTATTGATTCAAGGAGGAGATGCTGATGCAGTAGCGCTTTTCAAAGAATTCAATAACACGGTTATGCCTTCTCATGATTTTTTGAGTGACGATGACCTAACGAATTTACTTTCTTACATTGAGTATGGTGACAAAGCAGATCCTGCCGCCGCCGCAGCCGGAGCTACAGCCGAGGGTGGAGAAGCAACAGGTTCAGCTGGAGGAATTCCAAATGAATACCTAACCATCATTTTGGTAGTCTTGGTAATTGTTCTAGTATTGGTATTGGTTGTTTTGGGACTTATTGTTTCAGTATTGACCAAATACATGAACAAAAGCGAAAATCTGGATGAGGAGGATAAGGAATTTATCAACCAAAAGACAGATTATAAAGGCATCTTCAAAAGTGACGGTATGATCATCATCGTTACGGCCATAGTACTTGCCTTTGTTGTAAAGACAGCCATAAACGGATTATATACGGTGGGTGTGCAGCAAGGCTATGCACCTAGTCAGCCGATAGCTTACTCACACGAACTACATGCCGGACAGTATGAAATCCCTTGTCAATATTGTCATACAGGCGTAGAAATTGGAAAATCTGCAAATATTCCTTCTGCAAACATCTGTATGAACTGTCACATGCACATTCAAAATGTGGAAGGCAAAGAGGGTGTTTCTCCGGAAATTTCAAAAATATACGATGCGGTAGATAACAATCAACCTATTGAATGGGTAAGGGTGCATAACCTTCCTGATTTGGCTTATTTCAATCACTCTCAGCACGTTGCTGTTGGAGGGATCGAATGTCAAACATGTCATGGTCCTATAGAGGAAATGGAAGTTGTTTCTCAGCACAGTGCATTGACCATGGGTTGGTGTATTGACTGCCATAGAAATACGGAAATTACTACTCAGGGCAATGAATATTACGATAAACTCGTGCAATTGCATTCTGAATCCAAAGATGCTTTGAAAGTCAAAGACATTGGTGGTTTGGAATGTGCAAAGTGTCACTATTAAATCTTTACGAACATTCTTTTCTTTAATATAAAATGAAAGAAAATAAAAAGACATATTGGAAAGGGTTAGAACAGCTGACAAACAATCCCGAGTTTGTAAAAAATGCTGATCAGGAATTTCCCGGCTTTACTTCAAAAAGCAATCAAAAAGAAAACGGAAGTTCCACAAGAAGGGACTTTCTAAAAATGATGGGTTTTAGTGTGGCGGCAGCCTCCTTGGCAGCTTGTGAAGCTCCGGTTAGGAAAGCCATTCCATATGTAAACAAACCTGTTGATATCAATCCTTCTGTTCCTAATTATTATGCATCTACTTTCAGCAAAGGTGGAGACTACGCTTCGGTGGTAGTTAAAACCAGAGAAGGTAGACCGATAAAAATTGATGGCAATGAATTGTCACCAATTACTAAAGGAGGAACCAATGCCATTGTCGAAGGCTCTGTTTTATCTTTATATGATGAGGCCAGGTTAAGGGCTCCTCAAATAGGAGGGAAAACTGCTGAATGGTCTGCTTTAGATGGTGAATTATCCGGCAAATTAAAAAGTGCAGGATCCATAAAAATAATTAGCAATACCATTTTATCTCCCAGTACAAACAGGGCGATAAAAGTTTTTGCTGACCAAATGGGAGATGTTGAAGTCATTACGTATGACCCTATTTCCAATTACGGTATCACCAAAGCAAGTGAAACCTATTATGGAAGCAGTGTGCTTCCTTCATATAATTTCGATAAGGCCAATGTAATTGTCAGCTTTGGGGCTGATTTTTTAGGTTCATGGATTTCTCCAATTGAATTTGCCAGGCAATATGCACAAGGAAGGAAAATTTCGAAAGAAAATCCTAACATGTCTAGGCATTATCAGTTTGAGTCTACCCTTTCACTTACCGGTTCTAATGCGGATTACCGTACACCAATTACCGCTTCTCAAAGTGGTCTTGCAGTATTGGCCTTGTACAATCTTATCGCCAAAAAGGCCGGTGCAAGCACTGCCGGTGGAAGCAATTTAGAATTAAACAATCTTTCAAAAGCCGCCAACGAATTGTGGGCCAACAAAGGTAAATCACTTGTTGTTTCCGGATCTAATGATCCGAATGTGCAAGTGGTTGTGCATGCAATCAATGAGCTTTTAGAGAATAACAATAAAACTGTGGATTTCGAAAATCCTGCTTATTTCCGAAAAGGAGATGACAGTAGAATGAATCAGTTTGTAAAAGAATTAAATGCCGGAAAAGTTGGAGGAGTGATCTTTTACAACTGTAACCCGGTTTACGACTTTGGAGGTGGACAAGCCATTGCTGCGGGAATAGCCAAGGCTAAGGTTTCTGTTTCTACAGCTGAAGTTAAAGATGAGACAGCTTCTCTAGTACAGTATCTAGCTCCGGATCATCATTATTTGGAATCTTGGAATGACTTCAATCCTAAAAAAGGAGTGTATAGCTTGGCCCAGCCGGTTATTTCTCCTCTGTTCAGCACCCGCCAAGCGCCTGAAAGCTTTTTAAAATGGGCCGGCAATACTACTTCTTACTATGATTTCATAAAAGAAGAATGGCAGGCTACATTTGCTGAAAGCGGAATGGAAGGAGACTTTCAATCCTTTTGGGATAAATGTTTATATGATGGTGTTTACATTGCTGATTCTTCAGAAGAAGGTGAAACTACAGCATTAGAGGCCATAGGAAATGTTGCCACTGCAGCAGCTGCCATTAGCAAAGCTTACCAGGCACAGGGTTCTGGTAGTGAATTGGTGGTTTATACCAAAGTAGGTATTGGCTCTGGAGCATTTGCCAACAATCCATGGTTGCAGGAGATGCCTGATCCAATTTCAAAAGCTACTTGGGACAATTACTTAACCGTATCCCAAAAGTGGGCCAATGAAAACGGGCTTAAGATGACTGAAGGAGCCACTAAGTTGGCCACTGTTTCTGCAAATGGACAGACCTTCACTGTTCCTGTTTTGGTGCAACCGGGACAGGCAAATGGAACATTTGGATTGGCTTTAGGTTATGGAAGGACTGCTGCAGGCAGAGTAGCAGACGGCATTGGTGTCAATGCCTATGCACTTATTAATGCCAACAAAGGATTTGTTGAATACCACGTAACTGAAGGAGTAAGTGTAAGTCTTACCAGTGAGAGTTACAGAATAGCACAAACACAAACGCATCAAACCTATATGGGTAGAAATTTCGTTGTGCAGGAAGCTACTTTAGGAGAATATAAAGAAGATGCCAGCGCCGGAAGGTATCACCCGGAAATTTATAAAGACGGAGAATTTGTTAAGCCAAGCAAAATCTCATTATGGTCAGGACACAAATACAGTCAGCACCACTGGGGCTTGGCAATTGACATGAACTCCTGTATAGGTTGTGCGGCTTGTACCGTGGCTTGTCAGGTTGAGAACAATGTGGCTGTTGTTGGTAAAGAAGAAGTATTGAACAGAAGAGAAATGGCCTGGATAAGAATTGACAGGTATTATAGTTCTCCTGAGGGTGCTACTTCAAATGCTGAACTTGAGCAAGCAGCAGACAATCCGGAAGTTACTTTCCAACCAATGATGTGTCAGCATTGTAACAATGCACCTTGTGAAACTGTTTGTCCGGTGGTAGCCACCACCCACAGTTCTGAAGGACTTAACCAAATGACTTACAACCGTTGTATTGGTACCAGATATTGTGCCAACAACTGTCCTTATAAAGTAAGAAGATTCAATTGGTTTAAATACCATGACAATAAAGATTTTGCAGGAGTAAATACTGCTCAAAATGACGATTTGGGTAAAATGGTACTCAACCCTGATGTGACAGTAAGAGCAAGAGGGGTAATGGAGAAATGCTCCATGTGTGTACAACGTATTCAAGCAGGTAAATTAACTGCTAAACGCGAAGGTAGGAAAATTAAAGACGGTGATGTGAATGTTGCCTGCGCAGTAGCTTGTCCTACTGAAGCCCTTGTTTTTGGTGACATGAATGATTCCCAATCTAAAGTTTCTAAGATGTTAAAAGTCGAAGAAAATTCCACAAGTGCTTTGAAAGAAGTAAATGAGGAGAGAGCATACCACGTGTTAGAGGAAATCAATGTCAGCCCTAATGTTTGGTATTTTACCAAGATCAGAAATAAGGACAAAAACGAAGCTTAAAAAAATAAAACGATAAGATATGCAGGTTACTTCACCCGTACGCGATCCGCTTATTACCGGCGGTAAGACTTACAAGGACGTCACCAATGATATTGCCAGGCATGTAGAAGGTAAACCAACCAAAGGTTGGCTCCTAGGACTGGCAGTATCCTTGACTGTACTTTTGCTCGGCAGTTTAGCTCTGGTAGCTACACTGTGGGAAGGAATAGGAATGTGGGGACTTAATAAAACTGTAGGCTGGGCCTGGGATATTACCAACTTCGTTTGGTGGGTAGGTATTGGTCACGCAGGTACACTTATATCCGCAGTATTATTGCTTTTCAGACAAAAATGGAGAACATCCATTAACCGAGCGGCGGAAGCCATGACAATTTTTGCTGTAATTTGTGCCGCAGTTTTCCCTCTGATACACATGGGAAGACCTTGGATTGGTGCAATTTGGGCCCTACCACTTCCCAATACATTCGGTTCTTTGTGGGTAAACTTTAACTCCCCATTACTATGGGATGTTTTTGCGATCTCCACTTACTTTTCTGTTTCTTTAGTATTCTGGTACATCGGTTTGATTCCGGATTTCGCTACCATTAGAGACAGGGCAACCGGTATTCGAAACACCATTTACGGAGCCTTGAGTTTCGGATGGGACGGCGGTGCTAAAGCTTGGATGAGGTATGAAAGTGTTTCATTGATTTTGGCAGGTTTGGCTACACCCCTTGTACTTTCTGTACATACGATTGTATCCTTTGACTTTGCTACCTCAGTAATTCCGGGCTGGCATACTACAATCTTCCCTCCTTATTTCGTGGCAGGTGCGATTTTCTCAGGTTTTGCCATGGTATTGACCTTGATGATTGTCACCCGAAAAGTCTTTAAACTTGAAGATTATATCACAATGGGACATATTGAATTGATGAATATTGTAATCATCATTACAGGTTCTATTGTTGGGATTGCCTATATCACAGAGTTCTTTATCGCTTGGTATTCAGGAGTAGCTGCAGAACAATATGCTTTTGTGAATAGAATGTTTGGCCCTTATTGGTGGGCTTACTGGTCCATGATGACCTGTAATGTTATTTCTCCACAGTTGTTCTGGTTCAAGAAAATTAGGACTTCCATTGTTGCTACTTTTATCCTTTCCCTTATTGTAAACATAGGAATGTGGTTTGAAAGGTTTGTTATTATCGTTACCTCCCTTCACAGAGATTTCCTTCCTTCTTCTTGGGTTATGTTCTACCCGACCATAACTGATGTTGGAGTTTATATGTTTACCTTTGGTTTCTTCTTTACAGCCTTCTTATTATTCGCTAAATTCTTCCCGGTAATAAACATGGCCGAAATCAAATCTGTATTGAAATCTTCATCTGAAAAAATAATTAAATAATCATGGAAAGAGACAAAAACTTTATCCTGGGGATCTTTGATGATGAGGACATTCTTAAGAATGCTGTCAGAGAGATAAGAGCTGCAGGAATCAAAATACACGAGGTATTTTCTCCATATCCGGTTCATGGATTAGAAGAGGAACTTGGCTATAAGAGAAGCCGCTTGCCTATTGCAGCATTTTTATTCGGATTATTAGGTACTACTTTAGCATTGACCATGCAGTTTTACATGATGAAATTTGACTGGCCAATGATCATAGGTGGCAAGGATCATGCCGCTTTCCCTGATTTCATTCCTGTATCTTTTGAGTTAACCGTTCTTGTTGCAGCTTTTGGTATGGTCACCGTATTTATGGTTAGCAGTAATCTTAAACCATGGGGACAACCAAGAATCTTTGACTTGAGAAGTACTGATGACAAGCACGTTATGGCCATAGATATCGCCAATAATGCTGCGGTTGATTTGGAAATAATTAAAGGGGCTCTTAAGAATTCAGGAGCAACGGAGGTGAACAGTAAAAGTTTTGAATAAGTAATCTGTAGCAAATGAAAATTTTATCATCAATATATTCAATAGCTGTAGTGGGGATATCCTTAGGATTTGCTTCCTGCAAAGCTGAGGGTGATTATCCGGGAACGGAATATGCGCCTCAGATGTACCATTCGGTTCCTTATGAAGGCTTAAGCCAAATTACTAGTGAAGAAGAAGGAGATTGGATTTCCACTAGAGAGGATGGAAAAGGAGAATTCTTTAACAGTAATATTAACAACCCTCATGGTATGAACATGAGAGAACCTGTTCCTAATACTGTTCCTAGAAATAAAGAAGGCATTTTACCTTATAGGTTGAGGGTTGCAGATCTTGAAGGAGCTGCAACTGTACAGAATCCAATTTCTCTTACTGATGAGGTATTGGCTGATGGAAAGCGATTATTCACTCAATATTGTTCCCCATGTCACGGTAGTGGTGGGGAAGGAGATGGTAAACCAGGTATGGTTATCGGAGGGGTAGCCAACCTAAAAGGTGGAGCCTATATAAATTTACCTGAAGGCCATATTTTCCATGTAATCACACATGGTAAAGGTAGAATGGGAGCTCACGGTTCGCAGATTACTGCTGACAGAAGGTGGAAAATTGTACACTATGTTAAACAAGAAATTCAGAAGCAATAATGGCACAGGTAACTAACTACAATTTGGATCAAAAATTTGATTTTACCGCTGCGGTAAAAAAAGTGATTTTCATACTTGGAGGTATCGGTGCACTTTTATTGGTATTCGGTATAATCATGGCTGCTACAGGTGGACATGGTCATGGCGATGAGGGTGGACATGGATTTCACTGGACACAAAGACTTTATGCCAATCTTTGGATAAATAACGTCTATTTCACAGGTATTGCCATAATAGGTGTATTCTTCTTTGCTATACAATATGCTGCTCAAGCAGGATGGTCTACAGCTTTGCTTAGGATCATGTTGTCTTTTGGCTATTGGTTGCCTATTGCTGCAGTATTAATGTTGGTGACCTTTTTTATAGCCAACCATGACTTATTTCACTGGACACATAGCTATGTGTTTGACAAAGCCGGTGATCATTATGATAGGATCATAGATGGTAAAGGAAATTTCTTTTACTGGCCTATGGAAAAGGGTTCTTTCCCTATCTTTTATATCGTAAGAATGGTATTGTTCTTTGGATTTTGGGTTTTCTTTTTCAACAAACTTAGAACCCTTTCCAATGAAGAAGATATCAATGGAGGAACATCTTACTGGTACACCATTAGAAAATGGTCCGCTATTTTCTTGGTTTTCTTTGCTGTTTCTTCCTCTATTAGCGCTTGGGACTGGGTAATGTCTATAGATACACACTGGTTTTCAACTTTATTCGGATGGTATGTATTTGCTTCTTGGTTTGTTGCAGGTTTATCTGCTCTTACTTTGGTCACTATCTTTTTGAAAGACCAGGGGTACCTTGAAATGATCAATCAAAATCATATTCATGATCTTGGTAAATTTGTTTTTGCCTTTTCTATTTTCTGGACTTATATATGGTTCTCTCAGTTTTTGTTGATTTATTATGCCAATATCCCTGAAGAGTCTGTTTATTTTGTAGAAAGGCTTTCAAGTGATGTATATGGTTCTTACATTTTTGTTAACCTTATTCTAAACTTTGCTTTACCATTTTTGGTTCTAATGACAAGGGATGCAAAAAGGCATAATATCTTCCTTAAACTTGTATGTACACTGATTATTGTTGGTCATTGGGTAGATTTCTTCTTGATGGTTCAGCCGGGTACTTTAGGACATAATGGTGGCGTTGGTTTGATGGAAATTGGAATGTTGTTAGTGTATGCTTCAGCTTTTGCTTTTGTAGCATTGACCAATCTTTCCAAACACAATCTGGTTCCTAAAAACCACCCAATGTTGGAGGAAAGTTATCATCATCACATTTAATCTAATTCCGAAACAGTTATAATTATGTACGGATTTCTTATTTCAATAGGTGTAGTACTCCTGATCATGGTGATTGGGATGGTATACAGAATTCAAACCTTGATTTCGGTCGCTAAAGGTTCTGATAAAAAAATAGCTACAACCAGTAATAAAGTGAATGCCATTCTTTTCATGGTGTTTCTAATCGGCTGTGGAGCTTGGATGGTCTATTATTCGGTGGTTGAATTTGACAATTACCAATTACCAATTGCTTCTGAGCATGGTGTAGTAACAGATCGATTGTTTTGGATTACAATGGCTGTAACAGGCTTTATTTTTATCCTTACGCATATTCTTTTGTTCTGGTTTAGTTACCATTATCAATACAAAGAAAATAAAAGAGCTGCTTTTTATCCAGACAATAACAAGTTGGAGATTATTTGGACGCTTGTACCGGCTGTAGTTCTGACAGTCTTGGTTATTTCCGGATGGAAGGCTTGGTCAGATATTACAAGTCCTGCTCCTGACAATGCACATGTTGTTGAGATTATGGGCTATCAATTTGCTTGGGATGTAAGATATCCAGGAGCAGATCAACAGCTGGGAGACTATGATTACAGACTTACCACTGCGACCAACTCTAGAGGTATTGATTTTACGGATAAAAATTCCTTTGATGATTTCCCTTCTCAAAATGTGGTAATTCCTAAAGGAGAACCAGTTCTATTCAATATTAGGGCAAGGGATGTATTGCATTCTGTATTTGCTCCACATATGCGTTTAAAAATGGATGCTGTGCCCGGTATGCCAACTAGGTTTTGGTTTACTCCTAATAAAACTACTGAAGAAATGCGCGCAGAATTGGGTGATGAGGAATTCGAATTTGAAATCGCTTGTACAGAAATTTGCGGAGCCGGTCATTTTTCTATGAGAAAAGTGATAAAGGTTGTAGAACCTGAAGAGTATAGAAAGTGGTTTGCAGAGCAGACTCCTTTTATCAAAAGTAATCCGGATCTTGTAGCTGATCTTCCTGTAGAGTTGAAGGAATTGGCCGAGATTTATATCAATGAAGAATAAATTTATAGCATAAATTATAAATACCATGGCAGTAGCAAACGTTTCAGCTCATGATGCAGCATCTACACATGATGAGCATGACCATGAGCACCACGATAACTTCATAACGAAGTATATATTTTCCACTGACCATAAGATGATTGCGAAGCAATATCTTGTGTCTGGTATATTCTGGGCTTTTATCGGTGGTTTTCTTTCCGTATTATTCCGTCTGCAACTGGGATTTCCTGAGATGGACATGTCCTTCCTTAAACCAATTTTGGGAGGTTGGATTAGTGAAACTGGAAAATTAGACCCTACGTTTTACCTTGCGTTGGTTACCATGCACGGTACGATAATGGTTTTCTTTGTATTGACAGCAGGTCTTAGTGGTACCTTCTCCAATTACCTTATCCCTTTGCAAATTGGTGCCCGTGATATGGCTTCCGGTTTTATGAACATGTTATCCTACTGGTTATTCTTTATTTCCGGTCTGTTCATGTTTGCTTCTTTGTTTTTAGAAAAAGGTCCTGCCGGTGGTGGTTGGGTAGTTTACCCGCCATTGTCTGCACTTGAGCAGGCTATACCCGGATCCGGATTGGGTATGACGCTTTGGTTGGTTGCCATGACTTTTTTCATCGCCTCTCAATTAATGGGTGGGATTAATTATATCTCTACTGTTATTAACCTTCGTACAAAAGGAATGTCTTTTTCTAGATTGCCTCTAACCATTTGGGCATTCTTCCTTACTGCAGTTATTGGATTACTATCCTTTCCGGTATTGCTTTCTGCTGCTTTGTTATTGGTTTTTGATAGAAGTTTTGGAACGAGTTTTTACTTATCCGATATTTATATCGGTGGTGAAGCCTTGCCAAATACCGGCGGTAGTGCGGTTCTTTACCAGCATTTATTCTGGTTCTTAGGTCACCCAGAAGTATACATTGTACTTCTACCTGCTCTTGGAATTACCTCTGAAGTTATTGCCACCAATTCAAGGAAACCTATCTTTGGTTACAAAGCCATGATTATTTCCATGCTTGGTATCACCATCCTTTCATTTGTGGTATGGGCGCATCACATGTTCGTATCCGGAATGAACCCATTCTTAGGATCGATATTCATGTTCCTTACGTTGATTATTGCCGTTCCTTCTGCTGTTAAAGTATTCAACTACCTAACCACCCTTTGGAGGGGTAACTTAAGGTTTACTCCTGGCATGTTGTTCTCTATAGGATTGGTATCTTTCTTTATTTCTGGTGGATTAACAGGTATATTCCTTGGTAACTCTGCGATTGATATTCAATTACACGATACTTATTTTGTTGTCGCTCACTTTCACCTTGTAATGGGGGCAGCTTCCTTTTTTGGAATGTTGGCAGGTGTTTATCACTGGTTCCCTAAGATGTTTGGTAGGATGATGGATGATAAATTAGGATATGTTCACTTTTGGTTGACTTTCGTTGGTGTTTATTTGGTGTTTTTCCCAATGCACTATATTGGTATCGCCGGTTTCCCTAGAAGGTACTATAGCTGGACAAACTTCTCATTTTCTGATATGTATACAGACTTGAATTTATTTGTGTCTGTGGCGGCAATCGTTACTTTCTTTGCCCAGTTTATCTTTGTGTTCAATTTCTTTTACAGTATGTACAAAGGTAGAAAAGCAAGTGCCAATCCTTGGCAGTCCAATACCTTAGAGTGGACGACTCCAATTGAACCGGGACATGGTAACTGGCCCGGAGAAATCCCTACTGTTTACAGGTGGCCATATGATTATAGCAAGCCTGGCGCAGAAGCTGATTTTATTCCGCAAACTGTTCCATTGTCAGCAACTCCTGAATCAAATCTTCCTCATGAAGCTAAACTTGTACAATTAGAAAAAGAAATAATGGAAGAGGATGAAGCGATGTTGGTAGGAAATGAATCAAAAGAATCTTAAAAATATAAATAGCTTCCGTAGGGTTTGTCTAACTACTACGGTTGCTGTTTTTCTATTGATATTAATAGGCGGTATCGTAAGAAGTACTGGTGCTGGAATGGGTTGCCCTGATTGGCCGAAGTGTTTCGGAAGTTGGGTTCCTCCTACCTCAGTGGATCAATTGCCGGCCAATTATCCTGAAATCTATGTAGCCAAACGGGTTGAAAAAAATGAACGCTTTGCCTCTCTCTTAACCAATATGGGATTTGCGCATTTGGCAGAAGAGATTAGGAATGACGAGAGTATTCATGAACAAGAGCCTTTTAACGCTACCAAAACATGGATTGAATACATCAATAGGCTAGCCGGAGCAGTTATAGGGCTATTAATTATACTGACATTGGTCTTTTCTATTAAGTTAAGGTCTATTGATTCAAAAATTATGTGGCTTTCCGTTCTTTCTTTGGTACTGGTGTTGTTCCAAGGCTGGTTGGGTTCAATAGTTGTTTCCACCAATCTTTTGCACTGGATGATAAGTGTACACATGATAGTGGCTTTATTTATGGTTTGTCTGTTGCTTTACATTTATTATCGATCCGGTAAATTAATAGCAAAAAATCATCAGTTTGACCTGCCCTTGAATATTTCTAAAAAATACCGTTTGCTATTAGGTATTGGTATTTTATTAATGGTAGTTCAAATTATTCTTGGTACCCAGGTGAGAGAGCAAATAGATCTTATTGCAAGTAATGCAGCCTATTTGCATCGTTCATCCTGGATAGATGAATTGGGGCTTATTTATTATATTCATAGAACATATTCCTTGATAATTTTAGGCCTACATTTATTTATTGGTTATCAATTATTCCCTTACAGGGAACAAAATGTTAAAGTTACAAGCCACTATGTGGTTTTAATGGCTTTGTTTATCACCGTTATTATTTCCGGTGCGATCATGGCTTATTTTGGAATTCCGGCATTCATTCAACCTTTGCATTTGTTCTTAGGTTCTCTGATTATAGGCTTCCAATATTATATTTGGCTTGAATTGGGGCAAGGTAAAACGGCCTCTATAAATATTGCTTAATTATGAGTACACTAGGTTTATCCGAAAAGGTTTTGTGGGACAGTGTTACGATGAGGTTTAAAGCCTACATGGATTTATTGAAATTCCGCTTGTCTGCTTTGGTTACCTTCTCAGCTGTTTTTGGATTTGTTTTAGGACATCATGGTCAAAACTTCTCTTGGAGTGGTTTAATTGGTCTTGTGGTTGGTGGATTTTTAATTAGTGGTGCTTCAGGTGCTGCCAATGAAATTAAGGAGAGGGAGTTTGACAAATTGATGAAGAGAACGAAAACACGCCCTCTTCCGATGGAAATCATTTCTGTTAAGGAAGCTTATTGGTTTGCAGTATTAGCTGCAATTAGCGGTGTGCTTTTATTGGCCTACTTCACCAATATGTTGACTACCGGGTTGGGGATTTTGAGTATGATTCTTTACGTATTTGTCTATACTCCATTGAAACGCGTAGGCCCTATAGCGGTATTGGTAGGAGCTATCCCAGGAGCGATGCCTCCTTTGCTTGGCTGGACTGCTGTTACCGGAAGTATAACCTATGAAGCATTAATAATTTTTGGCATCCAATTTATTTGGCAGTTTCCTCATTTCTGGGCTATTGCTTGGGTTAGTGATGAGGATTATAAAAAAGCCGGTTTTAAATTGCTTCCATCAGGAGGGCAAAAAGACCTTAATACTGCGATTCAAATTATGATTTATACCTTGTTTTTATTGCCTCTTGGTCTCTTGCCGACTTATTTTGGTTTGACCGGATTAAATTCAGGTATCGTAGCAACCATTTGCGGAGTGTTATTTTTGGCCCAAACTTTCTCACTAATGAAAGATTGCTCTAGAAAATCAGCGCTTAAAATTATGTTTGGATCATTCTTGTACCTTCCAATAACGCAAATTGCTTACTTATTAGATAAAGTGTAATATGGAAGAAAAACTGTCATTTATTGAAGGAGCAGAACAGCCCTTGGCCATGCATCCAAAGAAATTTGCACTTTGGTTATTTATTGTAAGTGTGGTCATGGTTTTCGCCGGTATGACCAGTGCTTATATTGTTAGGCAGGGGGAAGGAAATTGGTTGGAATTTGATTTACCTAATGTGTTTTGGTACACTTCAGGGATTATAATATTGTCAAGTATTAGTTTGCATTTGGCTTACCTTGCAGCTAAAAAAGACAACTTAAATAATATTAAACTAGGGTTATTGGTAACTGTAATTCTAGGAATTGCCTTTCTTGTTGGGCAATGGTTCAGTTGGGAAGCACTAGTTGCTGAAGATGTGTATTTTGTAGGTAATCCTTCGGGATCGTTTATGTATGTTTTTACAGGACTGCATGGAATACATCTAATTAGTGGTGTGATATTTCTAATAATTGTATTAATTTCGGCTTTAAGGAATAAAATTCACTCCCAAAATCTGGCACAACTTGAAATGTGTGTTACTTATTGGCATTTTCTGGGAGGCCTTTGGCTTTACTTGTTTATGTTTTTGCTTCTAAATCATTAAAATATAAGTTAATTTACTAATTATGTCTTCGACTGCAATTGAAATTCAATCAAAAAGAGGCGTTTGGGGTGGAGGTAACCAACCACTAAAAGCGAGCTATGGTAAGCTCATGATGTGGTTTTTTCTCCTCTCAGATATTTTTACCTTTACTGCCTTTCTTATAACCTATGGTGCCATTCGGGTAAGTTATCCTGCATATTCTGGCGATGTGTCTGATTTTGTAAGTTCAAATGAACATTGGCCTATACCTGAAATGATTTTTGATGCCATTCCATTTGTTCATGGAGGTCATTTTCCGCTTGTTTTTGTTGGTTTGATGACCTTTATTTTGATTATGAGTTCGGTTACCATGGTATTGGCAGTTGAAGCTGGTCATAGAAATGACCGGAAGGATGTGGTTAAATGGATGCTATGGACATTACTTGGTGGGATGACTTTCCTAGGTTGTCAAGCCTGGGAATGGACACACTTTATCCATGGAACAGACGAAGGGGTTGTCATGACCTATGTCAATTCTTTAAGTAATATTGTGACCGAAACCGTGTATGGAGCCAACCTACTGGTAAATGAATACGGACCTGCACCTTTTGCTCAATTGTTTTTCTTTATTACAGGATTTCATGGCTTTCACGTTACAATAGGTGTTGTCCTATTATTTCTGGCTTTTTACCAGTCTGCTGTTGGAGTTTATGAAGAGCGAGGTCACTATGAAATGGTCGAGAAAATAGGCTTGTACTGGCACTTTGTTGATTTGGTATGGGTATTTGTATTTACCTTCTTCTATTTGATCTAAAATATAAACATATACTATTATGGAACACGTTAATAAAAATAGGCTGGAAGTAATTCCAAGAGATCCTGCCAAAATTAAAAAAATCTGGTTTACTGCCTTGATTTTGTTGGTAATCACGGCTGTGGAATTTGTATTGGCCTTTACCATGGAAAGAGGGTTGCTCTTATACTTTCTTTTTATTGCTTTGACCATTGTTAAAGCCAAGTATATCATGATGGAATTTATGCATTTGGGTGATGAAGTTAAGCCTCTGTTTTATTCCATTATCGTACCGCTTATTTTCTTGGTTTGGCTGATAATTGCCCTAATGAAGGAAGGTGCTGAAATTTTTGTAATGCGCTGGTAAACCGAGTAAAAAAAATATAAAATTGAATGGTTGAGGGGGAATCTTCAACCATTTTTTTTGTTGTAGTAGTGTATGAAAATGTTGCGATTTATTCAGGTTTTGGTATTGGTATGTGTTTTAATGATACCTGTATTGATCATCCTATTTCTAAGAGGGTTTTCTTCCAACCAATATGATATTCCTATATTATATCAAAATGGAGTTGAGGATCCTTTTGAACAGTGCCAAAATAATGACAGTAGTCAGCATTATATTCCTGACTTTATTTTTACAGATCAATATGAAAGAAATGTAGGCAAAACAATGATGGAAGGAAAAATAACAATCGTTGATTTTTTCTTTACCAGTTGCCCAAGTATCTGTCCAATTATGTCCACAGAGATGGAAAGGGTTCAAGACGTTTTTCGTGACGAGGATAGGGTACAGATCTACTCCATTAGTATCGATCCTGAATATGATACCCCTGAGATTTTGGCTGACTATGCTGATAAGCATGGAGCAAAAAAGGACAAATGGTTTTTCTTAAGTGGCCCAGAAGACGAAACCTATGATTTGGCCAGGTGTGGTTTTATCATTCCGTCTGTGAGTGGTGGAGCAATACCTGAAAATTTTGTACATAGTGATAAGTTTGTTTTGGTAGATGAACTAGGTCGTATTCGAGGATATTATAGTGGCACCAAAAGAGAAGGTGTTGATCAATTAATTTTAGAAACAAAAATTTTGCTTCATGATAAAAAATAGTTTAGAAATTGAGCCTAAGGACAAATCTATCTACAATTGGATAACCATTGTTTCCATTTTAGTGCCGGTTGTAGTTGCGGTACTATTATTTATGCCTACAAAAATTGATATAGGTGAGGAGTGGGTTTATTTTTTACCCCATCTCAATGCAGTTGTAAACAGTTTTGCCTCTGTAATGTTGATTTTAGGCTTTTTCTTCATCAAAAGTGGTAACATCACATTACATAAGATGGCCATGTCTGTTGCATTTGGGCTAGGAGCCATTTTTTTAGTAGGCTATGTGATATATCATGCAGCAGCAGAAAGTACAACTTTTGGTGGTGAAGGTTGGATTAGGTGGGTATATTATTCACTTCTTATTAGTCATATCATTCTTGCAGCTATAGCCTTATTCCCGATTTTATTGGCCTATTATTTTGGGATCACCGGTAAATTCGAAAAGCACCGTAAAATTGTAAGATATGCCTTTCCAATATGGCTATATGTAACTATTTCAGGGGTGATAGTTTATCTGATGATCAGTCCTTATTATCTTCATTAGGTATAATGTTTAATAGAATGATTATATTTAAACAAAGGTTAAACCAAACCGTTTATTATTACAATGAATAAATATTTCAAAAGTTTGGCGGCTGTTTTGCTTCTGTTGATAGGTTCGGTCCAGTCATCCTTAGCGCAATGTGCTATGTGTAGGGCAACAGTTGAAAACAATGTAAGTAATGGAGATACCACCGTAGGTGCTGCATTGAATATAGGGATCCTTTATTTATTTGTAGCGCCTTACGTTTTGTTAATGGTTCTGGGGTATTTCTGGTACAAGAATGCTAAAAGGAAAAAAGGTATTTCTTTCTGATCCAATTCCTAATTTGTTATTTCTACTAAGTAAATTTTTGAGGAGGAATATTTAGAAAAAAACACAAGGTTTGGATTGTTAAAGGCTTTAAACATTGCAAACCCATACCCATTAGAAGGCCGAATCTTTATTAATAGATTAATCATCTTTCATTAAGCCAATATTAGTTATGTTTATAGGTACAGGCTAACCAGGCAAGTTTTGTTACAATGATAAGGAGAAGAAGGCTTATACTCGTTTTGTCTATAGTTCTTTTGGGGATTGTTTTATCTATAAACTTTTTTATGGATGGGAAATACCGAGAAGACCAAGGTGCAAATAAAGCACACCTTGAGCAACGATTAGGTAAGGTTATCAGGGATTTTGATGATGACTTTGATAAGGTTTTAGCTAGTAAAGCCTCCGAAATTCAATTTTCATTTAAGCATCTTAATATTGATAATGAGTTGCCTTTTTACCTGTTTTCCAATGATGGGGAGCTGATTTACTGGTCAGCTATCGACATGATTCCGGATTTCAATAATTTTTCTACAGCGAAATCTTATCAATTACTCGAAAATAATCGGGGGATTTATTTTACCAAACTTCGAAAGATTGTCCATAATCATAAAGATTATTGGTTGCTTCATGTTTACCCTTTTTATGACAAAGTTGAAATTGGAAATGAATATTTAAAAAGTGGGTTTAACCCGGAGATATTCGGGAATGATAGGTTTTTGTTGTCCGGAAATCCTAAAGAAAATTACCAAAATTTATATTTTGAAGACCATTATTTGTTTTCTGTTTTTTTTAGGGTTGGGTATGATGTTCAAGGAAAATCAATAAATCTTACCTTATTAGTATTCTTCTTTTCTTTACTGGGATTGGTCTTGTTGATTGGTGGTGGGTTCGTTCATACTTTATGGTCCAAAGGACAGAAATTTTTAGCTACAATTTACACCTTTCTTATTTTATTTTTTGTCAGGTTAATTATGTTGGCCTTTCACTTTCCTAACGCCTTTTTTCAAACCGGAATATTTGATTCAAGCCTTTATGCCTCATCTATTTTCAATCCGAGTTTAGGCGACCTGCTTTTGAATGTAATATGTTATATCGTGGTGCTAAGTATGGTTATTGCAATCCTTAGTAGGAGGCGGGTAGCCTTAGCTTTTATCAAATTTAGAAACAATTATCCTTATTGGCTCTCCCTTACGGCGGCATATATTCTGTCAACAACACTAATGTTTTTGGTTTTTTACCTTTATCTAAATATTGTAGAAAACTCACAGTGGAATTTAAATATTGAAGCAATACCTAATTTTGATTATCTTAAAATAGTTAGTCTTTTTATTATTTTTCTTGGAGGTGCTGCCTATCTGTTGTTTACGATTATTGGTATCAATATGGTATTATTTAAAAACGAGGACAACTATTTTTACCCTTTAAAGGTTCTTGTGGTCTTCGTTTCTCCATTCTTAATTTTTCTTCTTTTCTATAATTTTGTTTTATTTGTAGCTTTTTTGGCCCACATTATTTTATTGGTGGCCATTATTAGTTTCAAGCTTTACCAAAGCCTGTTTAAACTTGACTTTAACACCTTCTTAACCTTCTTTTTTGCATGTCTTATAGGGGCTGTTGTGACAGGAGCAGCAGCTTATCAAGACCTTAGGTATGATGAAGTAAGGGCCAAGATCAAATTTGCCAATAATGTAATGCTTGACAGAGATGTAATGGGAGAATTTCTTCTTGAAGATATCATTGCTAGAGTTGTAGAAGATGCCTTTATCAAAAGTCGACTTTCTGATCCCCTTCTTTCCAAAGATCCTATCGAAAGGAAAATCAAGAAAATTTACCTTGCAGGTTACTTTGATCAATACCGACAAGATGTAAGCATTTTTAGTCCCTCAGGTCGACTTGTTTTGGGAAGTAACAACTCCTTATCCCTCTCAGAGTACAAAAACCGATACATGAATAGCGATTATGCTACTCAGGTTCATAATTTGTATTTTATTAAATCCACTGATACGAATACAGGCAATCGATTTGTAGCTTTTGTTAAAATTCAACGGGACAATGACTTTCTCGGAACAATAGTCATCGAGCTGAATCAACAAAGGATTGAGTCCGGTAAGGCATTTCCAAAATTGCTTATGGACAATAAGTACGTCACTAATTATATAGAACGTGATTTTGATTTTGCAATATTTGAAGAGCAGGAGTTAAGTTATAGTTCAGGGATTTTTAGTTATCAAGGATTGACCGTGGAGAATTTCCTTAAGAATGAGAATGTTTTTACGACAGGGATATTATTCAATGGATATCACCACTTGGCAGTAAGCTATAATGATAAAATTATTGTTGTTTCCTCTCGTAAGTATCCCAACAATTATATTTTAGCCGACATAGCCTTTCTTTTTGTTGTGTACCTGATTTTTACCTTATTGTCCATCGCAGTTTTTATTTTATTCAGTGGCCTAAACCAGCTGCGATTTAATTATGCAACCAAACTTCAATTATACCTTAACTTTGCATTTTTCTTTCCAATGTTGATCATCAGTGTGATCGCTGTTGGATTTTTAAGTCATTCTTACACAGAAGATCTTCATAGGCAATATTTTCAAAAAGCAGGAATAATAAGTGATAACCTAGGGAGAGATTTAGGAGGTGAGCAGTTTAATAATTTAAATAAGGATGATATAAACACTGAATTGTATACTTTGGCTACAGCCACTGATGCAGATATAAATCTTTATCTTCCGGATGGGAAGCTATTAGCTACCAACCAACCTGCCATTTTTGACAAAAAAATCTTAACGAATTATTTGCATCCGGTAGCTTATGCCTCTATTATCGAATCTAAGGAAAATAGATTTCTACAGATAGAACAAGTAGGCGATTTGCAGTTTAAAACCGTATACTTGGCACTTAAAAATGGAGAAAATCAAGAGCTGCAGGCCATTATCGCCATACCTTTTTTCGAATCCGAAGAAGAACTTAATTTGATGATCACTGAAGTGTTTAGCAATATTCTGATCATTTTCGTGCTGATCTTTCTCTTCTTTTTAGTTATCTCTTATTTTGTTTCAAAAAACCTTACCCATCCGTTTAAATTATTAACCCAGAAGCTAAAGGATACAGACCTGGAAAACAATGAGTACATGGTCTGGCCGGGAAAGGATGAGATAGGTCTGCTTGTAAACGAGTATAACAACATGCTTTATAAATTGGAGACCAGTAAAAAGGTTTTGGCTTCCAACGAAAAAGAATCAGCTTGGAGGGAAATGGCAAAACAGGTAGCCCACGAAATAAAAAATCCTTTAACTCCGATGAAACTTACTTTACAGCATTTATTGCGCCTACAAGCAGCTGATAAGCTAGACAATGGTAAGGCTTTGGTTAATCCCATTAATTCAATTATACATCAGGTAGATACCTTAAGTGATATTGCAAGTTCGTTCTCAACCTTTGCTAAAATGCCACTTCCAAAAAATCAGGAGTTGGAATTCAGAAAGGTGGTTTTAAAAGCCGTTTCTATTTTCAATTACAGGGATGATGTAGAAATTGAATTTACTGATCAAACGGGAGAGGGAACGTCTACGAAGATCATGGGAGATCCTAAATTGTACGGGAGGGTAATATCTAATTTGATAATCAATGGGATTCAAGCGGTAGAAGAAGGTAAAAAACCTAAAATTCTTGTGAATTTGTACTTTGACGGGCAGGAGCATATTAAACTTTCTATCAAGGACAATGGTAAGGGTATTTCAGATGAATTAAAGGAAAAAGTCTTTCTGCCTAATTTTAGTACCAAATCTGAGGGTTCAGGCCTTGGTTTAGCCATTGCCAAAAGAGGAGTGGAAACTGCCGGAGGTAAAATATGGTTTGAGACATCTTCCGATACAGGAACTACCTTCTATCTCCTGTTCCCCTTAATCCCCTAAATTATTGACAGATATTGTTTACTTTAGCTTCCTGTAAGTGATTGATATATGCAGTTGGTGAAGTATTTTTTAGCTTTTTTACCAATGCTTTTGGCATTGAATTATTCCACCTTGGCCCAAGACCAAAAGTGTCTTTGGAAAACTGCCAATACTCATAATGTGGTGGTACTTGCAGACACCTTGTCCCTGATTCCTGCCAGTATTAAGGTAAAGGATGCCTTAGGTAATATTAGACCACATAAGTATAATTTTAATAGTGGCAACATTATCCTACTGGATAAAATTGAAATGGAGAATGATTCTTTATTCATTTGTTATAAAACCCTGCCATTTTCACTCAAGCATGTTTTTCAAAATAGATCGTTAGAAAAAGATTATGATTCTTTAGCATTTTTTAAAGACAAAGAGCCGGAACGAACAGCAATTTATGATTTTAGAGAGGAAGTATTTACTTCAAGTAAGCTCAATCAATCAGGTAATTTAACACGTGGAATATCCTTCGGTAATACACAAAACGTATTTGTGAATTCTGCTTTAAACTTACAGATGGATGGGGAATTGGCAGAAAATCTAAATATTAGAGCCAGCATTACCGATCAAAATGTACCCTTCCAGCCAGAAGGAAATACCCAACAGATTCAGGATTTCGATAATATTTTGATCGAGTTATACAATGATAAAATTAATCTTGCCGGTGGGGATGTGGTTTTGCAACAGCGAAAATCTGAGTTTTTAAGGTATTACAAAAATGTGCAAGGCTTGCAATTTACTTCAGATAACACCTTAAACGAAAAGTGGAAGGCCTCAAGCAGGGTAGGTGCAGCCATTGCCAAAGGAAAATTTGCTTCCATGAATTTAGAAGTGACTGAAGGAGTGCTGGGACCATACCGTATTAGTGGGCCTGGAAATGAACGGTATGTTATTGTTTTAGCCAATTCTGAAAAAGTTTTTTTAGATGGAAAACAGTTGAAGCGAGGTTTTAATAATGATTATACTATCGATTATAATCAAGGTGAAATTACTTTTACTCCCACAGTATTGATTACCCAATACTCTAGAGTAAGGGTGGATTTTGAGTATGCAGAAAGAAATTTTTCCAGATCGATAATTACTGCAAACCATATTCAAGAAAATAAAAACGTTACTTTTTATTTGAATTATTATAGAGAAAAGGATGACCGAAATAGGCCTTTATTTACAGAGTTAAGCGATGGGGACAAAAGATTACTCAGTTCAGTGGGTGATGACATTCTCTCTGCGGCTATTCCAAGGGTGGACAGCGTTGCTTTTGATTCAAATAGAATTTTGTATAAAAAGGTTTCAGACTTTTCCGAAAATGGAGAAACGGTAAATTATTACGCGTACAGTACAGATCCGGCACAAGCCTTTTATGCAATAAGCTTTACAGAAACTACCCAAGGTTTAGGGGATTATATTCGGAAAGAACAACTGGCCAATGGGGTGGTTTATGAATTTATTGCTCCTATAAATGGAGTGTCTCAGGGTAATTTCACTATTAGTTCCCCCTTGCCGGCACCCAATAAAAAGCAAATGATGACTGCAGGTACTGAAGTCAGACTTGGAGATTATGAGACTACCTTTGTGGAAGTAGCCCTCTCTGATCAAGATGAAAATCTTTTTTCAGACTTGGGAGATGCTGACAATAAAGGTTATGCCATTAAAGCCGGGCTAAGGTCTGAAGGTCGCTCTGTTAAAATGCTTAAGGATTATCTTTTTAATGGGCAGACTACTGTTGAGTACAATTCAACTAATTTTTCCTTTGTGGATCGATTAAGATTTGTAGAGTTTGATAGGGATTGGGGATTAACCAATGCAGATGATGTTGACAATGTAGCTGAGAAGCTGTTTAATGTTAGTTTGGAGTTGCTCAAAAACAATCAAAATCAGTTTTCCTACAGCCTTGATTTAAGAAACCGAACAGGGGTCTTGTCAGGTTTACAACAAAGGATAAAACTCAATCAAAAAATTTGGGATAGACTATTGGTAACCAATGACTTCTTCCAGCTAAAAAGTGAAGTGCACCCCTTACAATCCGATTGGCTGCGGTACCAAGGAGAGATTAAATACCCAACCCCGATTCTGGTGCCCGGTTATAGGTATATCCTAGATAAAAATAAAGTGACCAACCCTCAACAAAATCAAGTAGTTTCCACTGCCATGAACTATGAAGGGCATGAGTTTTTTATAAACTCAAATGATTCTCTGAATTATTCCTTTTTCGGGACAGCAAGTTTTCGGGAAGATAAAGCAGTAATGGAGGGGCAACTAAAGCCGGACACTAAAGCATTTATGACTAGCTATGGAGTAGAGGGGACTTTCGGGGCACATACCATTAATGGATCATTTACTTATAGAAAATTGATCTTTTTAACAGAGGATCTTCCTGAAGAAACTACAGTCATGGGTAAACTGAATTATCGCAGTTCTCTTTTTGACAACAATTTATCCAATGAGTATACCTATGCCTTGGGCAATGGCAGGGAGTTGAGAAGGGAGTTTGTATATTTGCCGGTACCAACAGGAGAGGGGACACATACATGGAGAGATGACGATGAAGATGGGGTCCAACAGCTTAATGAGTTTTATCTGGCGATAAATCCTGAAGAAAAGAATTATATAAAGGTATTTGTACCTACAGATGAATACCTTCAGGCCTATACCACTTTGTTTAATTATCGGTTGAGTGGCAAGTTTCCCTCCAAATGGAAAACCTTGACCGGAGTAAAAAAATGGTTAGCAAAGTTTTCAAACAATACGAATTTAAATGTTGAGAAAAAGATAACATCCCGAGATTTTTTTCAAAGGATTAGCCCATTTCAAGGCGGTGTTGCAGAGGAATCATTGCTTTCATTAAGGCAATCGTTTCGTTCTTCTTTCTTTTTCAACCGATCATCGCCTAAATTCGGTATGGATTTTTCTTTTTTTAACAGTCATCAAAAGCAGCTGCTAACAGGAGGCTTTGAGGATGTTTCACAAGATGATTGGCGCTACAATGCACGGTATAATATCGAAACGAAATGGAACCTCATGTTTTATGCCAATAGGGGAAAGAGAAATGCAAGCTCAGACTTCTTAGACAATAGGAACTTTAGAATAGAACAGTTTACTTATGGACCGGAGATAAGTCTACAGCCTAGCCCCTTTTTCAGGTCTACCCTTCAGTATAGGTTGACAAATAAAGAGAACTTGGCCAATGTTGAGATAGAAGAGGCTGCCCAAATCCATGAAGGATTACTTAGCTTCAGGGTGGCAAAAGCCATCAAAACCACGGTGAATGCACAACTGAAATACACTTATATTTCCTACAATGGACTGGTCAACTCCCCCACCGGATATGAGATGTTACAGGCTCTAAGTCCAGGAAATAATACCAGTTGGAGCTTAAATTGGTTACATAAAATAGGTGAAGGTTTGCAGCTTAACTTAATGTATGAAGGCAGAAAATCCGAGGGCTTGGATCATTTGGTACATACAGGTCGTATGCAGGTATCGGCCTTGTTTTGATTAGGCATAGCCATTGAAAAATTGTAGATTTGCAACAGTCAATTTTGTTGTTGTACTAATTATTAAAACACAAACTAATGTCGAAAAGTATTTTAGTTACCGGAGGCACAAAGGGTATAGGAAAGGCCATTATCCTTGAATTTGCGAATAAAGGTTTTGACGTATTTACTTGTAGTAGAAATGAAGATGAGTTGAGGGAATTAAAAGAAGAGGTGGAAAAAAACTTTTCGGCAGTAAAAGTATATACGAAGAAAGCCGATCTTTCTATTAAAGAAGAGACAAAAGCATTTGTAGCATTTGTAAAAAAAATAGGAATACCCGATGTTTTAGTAAATAATACAGGTATTTTTATTCCTGGAAGCCTTCACTCGGAGGACGAAGCAAACTTTGAAAAGACCATGCACACCAATCTTTTCAGCACATATTATTTGACCAAAGGTTTTACTAAGGAGTTGATGGAAAGAAAAAATGGGCATATTTTTACTATTGGAAGCATAGCAGGACTAACTGCTTATGCCAATGGTGGAAGTTATGCTGTATCTAAATGGGCCATGTTGGGTTTCACGAAATGCTTGAGACAAGAAATGGTACCTCATGGGGTTAAGGTGACTTCAGTTTTGCCCGGGGCAACATTCACTGCGAGTTGGGAAGGAGTGGATTTACCGGAGAGCAGATTCATAGATGTGGTGGATGTGGCAGCATCAGTTTGGTCAGCTTATAACCTTTCGCCCCGTTCTGTTGTTGAAGAGATAGTAATCCGACCTCAATTAGGTGATATATAAATTATGGAATTGAAAACATTCACAGAGAATCAGCAGTATTGCAATAGTCTTACGAATTATTCCAGAAGGAAAACCATTCCGGTAAGGATCGGAGACATAACTATTGGCGGAGACAATCCCATAGTCGTGCAATCAATGACTACAGTAGACACCATGGATACCCAAGGATCTATTGAACAATGCATCCGCATGATTGATAGTGGCTGTGAACTGGTAAGAATTACAGCTCCCAGTATCAAGGAAGCAGAAAACCTGCAAGCGATCAAAGATGGCCTGAGGAAAAGGGGGTACAATACGCCTTTGGTGGCTGATATTCATTTTACACCTAATGCAGCGGAAGTAGCGGCAAAAATCGTCGAAAAGGTTAGGGTAAATCCGGGAAACTACGCAGACAAAAAGAAATTTGAAGTTTTAGAATATACTGATGCTTCCTATCAGGCAGAACTGGAAAGGATTAGGGAAAGGTTTCTCCCCTTGGTCAATATTTGTAAAACTCATGGCACTGCTATGAGAATTGGCACCAACCACGGTTCATTATCTGATCGGATAATGAGTAGGTATGGAGATACCCCACTTGGAATGGTTGAATCTGCTCTTGAGTTCTTGAGAATTTGTGAGGCAGAAAATTACCATGATATTGTGATTTCAATGAAATCATCCAACACCCAAGTGATGGTTCAGGCATACAGGCTCTTGGTAAATAAACTGGAAGAGGGAGGCTTTAAGCCCTATCCGCTACATCTGGGAGTAACAGAAGCCGGAGATGGAGAAGATGGAAGGGTCAAATCTGCTGTTGGGATCGGAGCATTGCTTGAAGATGGTCTTGGAGATACCGTAAGGGTTTCCTTAACAGAGGATCCTGAGTTTGAATCTCCTGTGGTGAAAACCTTAATAAACAGGTATGCCAATAGACCTGAGGCTTCCGGAATTAAACCCATTAGCAATTATCCCATTGACCCTTTTGCTTATAATAAAAGAACCGCTGTAGAGGTGGCTAATTTTGGAGGTGGAAATGTGCCGCGGGTGATAACTGATATCTCCACTGTAGGAATAACTGTACCGAAAGACCTAAAATGTGTCGGCCACTTTTATCTTCCGGAATTGGATAAGTGGAAAATGAACGATCAGGGTTGTGATTATATTTTTTCAGATAAAAGCCCGGTTCCATTTATGCTACCTAACGGGCTTAAAGAGATTTTAGCCTATGATACTTGGGGTAATCAAGAGGATCAAAAGAACAAACTTCCTGCAATCGATTTAGATCATTTGAAAGAGAAGGTCAGGCTGCATGAAACACTAAATTTTTTATTGGTTTCATCTGAGAACATCGAAGAAGCAATTCCTTATTTAAATAATGAACTCCCCCTCATCATTGTTTTGTTCTCAAACTGTGAACATCAAATGCAAGCGATAAGGAGAGCCATCGTTTCACTTATCGATGCGGAAATTAATTTGCCGGTGGTTCCTAAAGTAAGTTATTCTGAGAAAGATGCAGAAAAAACCATGTTGTTTTCTGCAACAGATGTTGGCGGTCTGTTGATTGATGGACTTGGGGATGGTATGGTAATTGGTTTAGATCAATTGCAACTGCGAGACAAAGAAGAAAAACTGGCACAAGTCAAACTTCATAATTCGGTTAGCTTTGGTGTGTTACAGGCAGCAAGGACTAGGATGTCAAAGACAGAGTATATCTCCTGTCCTTCATGTGGGAGGACACTATTTGACCTTCAGGAGACCACAGCTTTGATAAGAAAGAGGACAGATCACCTCAAAGGGGTTAAGATAGGAATAATGGGCTGTATTGTAAATGGCCCGGGAGAAATGGCAGATGCCGACTATGGTTATGTTGGGTCAGGTAAAGGGAAAATTACACTTTATAAGGGTAAAGAAGTAATGAAGCGGTCCGTGCCTTCCGAGAATGCTGTAGACGAACTAATAGACATTATAAAAGAAGACGGGCAGTGGATCGAGCCTGAAACCACTGATCACGAATAGCTCCTGGTAATAAATTTGAATCAAGAAATTATGGCTAGCAAATTAAAAGAGTTCTTTCAGTTGGGTGAGGTAGGTGAGTACTTTATTCGCGTTTTTAAAAAACCTGACCCCAATAAGAAAACCAACTTTAACCTAAGAATGATGCATGGCATCAATAAAATATCGATTTTGGTCTTTCTTGCAGCATTGGTATATTGGATCATTAAAAGATTGGCTTAATGGACATTCAAACCTTTAGGGAGTATTGCTTGAAGAAAACCGGGGTTACTGAGGATACACCTTTTGACAACAATACACTTTGCTTTAGGGTTGGGAATAAGATTTTCGCAATATTGGATATTGATAAATTTGAAAGTGTCAACCTAAAATGTGACCCTGAAAAAGCCGTAATGCTTAGGGAATCTCACGAAGGTATCCTACCGGGTTATCATATGAATAAAAAACATTGGAATACAGTTTCATGTGATGGTTCGGTTACCTCTGAATTGATCTTGGAATTAGTCGACCATTCTTACAGCTTGGTATTCGCTAGTTTGCCTAAAAAATTGAAAGAAGAAATTAACGGATGAGTTATCTTAATATTGAAGGCTTAACCAAAATTTTTGATGGTGAGCTTAAAGCTTTGGATAGCTTGTCTTTATCCATTAATAAAGCAGAACGGTGGTCAATCATCGGTTCTAGTGGTAGCGGAAAAAGTACCTTGCTCAAGCTCATTGCAGGTATGGAAGTTCAAAATGAAGGGCAGGTGTATTTAGAAGGGGAGAAAATACTTAATCCTGAGCAAAAATTAGTAGCAGGGTATGATGAACTCCAACTTGTAAAGCAGGACAATGGTTTGTTTCCTTTGTCTACTGTCGCTGAAAATATAAGCAGGCCCCTACTGCAATATGATAAAGCATATGCCAAAGAGAGGCTTGAGGCTTTGTTGCAGGTATTTGGTTTGGTGGAGAAAAGAGACAGTTATCCCAGGCAATTGTCCGGCGGGCAACAACAAAAAGTAGCCATCGCTAGGGCCTTAAGTTTAGAACCTCAGGTGTTGCTATTGGATGAACCCTTTAGTTCCTTGGATAGCTTACAAAAGAGAGGCTTGCTTGATGAACTGAATTTAATCTTTAAGGAATTAGAGATAACGGTGATCATGGTGACCCATGATATCCAAGATGCGCTCTTGCTAACAGAGAATTTATGTGTCCTTTCTGAAGGGAAATTATTGCGTCAAGGAAAGGTAAAAGACATCTACAAAAATCCTCAAACTGCATATGTGGCGGGCTTTTTTGGCCCATTAAATCGACTTCCCGGAAAGCCTAATCTATACTTGAGACCTTCTTCCATAAAACATTCCACTTCGGCAGGCATGTTAAAAGGGAGTATATTATTAAAAAGATACTTTCCTGAATATGATTTGTTAACCGTGAAAGTATCTGAGGAGCATCCGGCGTGGCAATTGATTCGATACGAAAGGGACTTGTCGGAAGGCCAGACAATATTTATGAATTGGGAAGAAGAGGATGTATTAGCCTTGGAAGAAAAGTAAGATTTCAAGGTGAATTAAACCCTGAAACCCTCTTCTTTTTCCTTATCCGTAGCTTCTCTAATAGCAAATACCTCACCTTCAAAATGCAGGTTCATGCCTGTAAGTGGGTGGTTGAAATCCAATAACACTTCTTCACCCAAATCCTTAACCACCTTTGCCTGCATTGGGTAGCCATCTTCGTCTATCAAGGGTAAAAAATTCCCTTCTTGAAGCATCTCTTCTTCAAATCCTCTCTCTTGATTGAATTGTGATTTAGGTACAGAAACGATAAGCTCATCATCCGGTTTACCATATGCTTCTTCAACAGATAAGGTAAAGTTAAACTGGTCACCTTCAACTTTGTCGGCTAGATTTTTCTCAAAAGTTTTAGGTAGTCCACTATCTCCAACTAAGAAGTAAAAAGGATCGTCCTTGTCCCTCACTTCCACACTAAAAGGGAGAGAGTCGGGTTGTTCATTGGTTACTTTTAATTCGTAGGTTAAACCTACCACTACATTCTCTTCGATTTTCATACGTTTATTTTAAGCTCACAAAGTTAATCTTAATTGATTGGAATTAAAAAATATAAAAGGACCACCCTGATAGTACAGGAAAGTTTATTCAATAGTTTTCTTTACTTTGAGCATCAAACCAGAGTTTAGCCTCAGCAATGCGTGCTATTTATATCAATGGTATAATGGGATTGACTCCAAGGTCTAGGAAAAAAATATAAAAACAATTATGATTTCTGTAGCATTTACAATGAAATTATTGCCCGGGAACGAAGAAGAATATGAAAAACGGCACAATGAAATATGGCCGGAGTTGGCAGAACTCCTAAGGGAAGCAGGCATACGCGAGTACCATATTTTTCTTGACAAAGCAACAGGGACACTTTTCGCTTTCCAAAATCTTGAAGAGGAAAACCAAACCAACCATTTGGCAAAGGAAACCATAATGAAAAAATGGTGGGCATTTATGGGAGATATTATGGAGACCAACCCGGATCAATCTCCAAAAGTCAATCGACTTGAAAAAGTTTTCAGCCTTTAATACAAGACCTTTAATAATAATTTGATGTTTGATCGGATGGGTAAATATGCAAGTGCATGGCTGATGTTGTTCCCTTTTATACTCTTAGGGTGCATGTCAAGCTGCAATAAAGAAAACCAGCCTTCCGAACAGAATGTAGGCCATTGGCCCGAGGAAACCGCTACTTCTAGGCCTTGGTCCAGATGGTGGTGGATGGGAAGTGCTGTGGATAAAGAAAACCTAAATTATTTGCTAGGTGAATACAAGAAAGCAGGGATCGGAGGCTTGGAAATTGCCCCAATATATGGGGCCAAAGGCTTTGAAAACAGATTTTTAGATTACCTCTCCCCGCAGTGGACTGAAATGCTTCATTATTCCATCAAGAAGGCAGACAGTCTGGGGATGGAGATAGATTTGACCCAGGGGACAGGTTGGCCCTTTGGTGGGAAAATGGTGAGTCCGGAAATGGCAGCAAAGAAAATGTTGGTTCAGGAATATGCTTATTCAGCCAGCGATGGTGTGGATCGACCTGTTTTAATTGAGGAAGATGAAATTAAAGGGGAGGTTCATTATTTACATAGCCTCATGGCCTTTCAAGATGGGGTGAAAGCCCAAAACATTACAAAATATGTTAAAGAAGATGGTTCTGTAGATTGGGATGAAAAAGGTAAATGGAAACTGATAGCGATTTTTGAAACCCAGACCGGTCAAAAAGTAAAAAGAGCAGCCCCGGGAGGAGAAGGTTACACTTTAGATCATTTTTCGGAAAAGGCAGTGAAGCAATACTTAGGATACTTTGACAATGCTTTATCGGGGGATTTTCCAGACATCAGGGCCTTTTACAATGATAGCTTTGAGGTTTATGGAGCTGATTTCACTGAGGATTTTTTTAATTTTTTTGAAAGTAGGAGAGGTTATGACCTCAGAAATCATTTAGATCAATTAAACACCGAAGAGGGATATCGTCTAAAGTCTGATTATAGGGAAACCATCAGTGAAATGCTGTTGGAAAACTTTACCAAGCAATGGTCTATTTGGGCAAAGGGCCATGGCAAACAGACAAAAAATCAAGCTCATGGTTCCCCCGGAAATCTATTGGATCTTTATGCAGCTGTTTCCATTCCCGAAGGGGAAACCTTTGGCTCTAGCTATTTCCCGATTCCCGGAATCAGAAGAGATAGTTCAGATATTCGGAATGTGGACCCCGATCCCATTATGTTAAAATTTGCATCTTCAGCTGCTCATATAAAAGGCAATAATTTGGTGTCTACAGAGACTTTTACTTGGTTAGGTGAGCATTTTAAATCTTCCTTTTCCCAAGCTAAACCTGAGCTGGAGCAGGCGTTTCTTGCAGGCGTCAACCATATGTTTTATCATGGCATAACCTATTCACCTAAGGAAGTGGATTTTCCCGGTTGGTTATTTTATGCCTCATTAAATTTAAATACCCACAACAGTTTATGGCCTCATCTTAAAGGGTTTAATGACTATATACAAAGGGTGCAGTCTGTATTACAGGCGGGGAAGCCAGACAATGAGCTGCTGGTGTATTGGCCGGTATATGATGTGTGGGCAGATCCTGAGGGGCTAGGAAAAACACTCACTGTCCATGGGATTGATGATTGGTTGCATCCGACTCCTTTTTATAAGGCTGTCAAGTCTTTAATGGATGTGGGCTATGGTGTAGATTTTATTTCCGATGAGCTGTTGAAAACCTTGCAGGTGGAGGGCAATTCCCTCACTGGGCCAAATGAAGAATTTAGATCTTCGGCCATTGTTGTACCCAAAACCAAATTCATGCCCTTGGCCACCCTAAAACAGTTAATGGACCTTTCTGAACAGGGGGCTCAAGTTATCTTTCAGGAAAAACCATTGGATGTGCCAGGGTTTTATAAACATGGAACTAGAAGGCAAACCTTAGACAGCCTTTGGCAGCAGATCAATTTTAAACCATTTGCAAGTGGAGAGGTAGCCGACTATGGTAAAGGGCGCCTACTCTTAACAGATGAGATATCCTCGGCTCTGGCTTTTTTGGATGTCAGTCGAGAGAAGTTAACCGACATCGGTTTAAAGTTTGTCAGAAGAAAACTTGGAGAAGGCAAATATTATTACTTGGTAAATCATACAGCTAAGGAAATTAAGAGCTTTGTAGGCTTACAAACTCAAGGGAAGACAGCAGTACTAATGGATCCTGAGCAAGGAACAATTGGACGCGCTAAAACAAAATATGAACAAGGAATAACAGAAGTCGCTATATCCCTATTACCGGGACAATCAATTATTGTGCATGTAACAAATCAGGAAGCTGAAAACTTACCCCTATGGAAGTATGAAACAACAACTCCTAAAGTAATTGTCAAGGAGAGTAATTGGTCCTTAACTTTTAATAGTGGAGGTCCTGTTTTACCTGCCGATGTGGAATTAGCGACTCTTAAACCTTGGACGGCTATCGAAGGCGAGGCCTACAGTGATTTTTCAGGGCAGGCGGTTTATGAAAGTGATTTTACCCTCGATAAGATTAATGGAAATGCAAAATACATATTAAGTTTAGGTGAGGTGTTGGAAAGTGCTAAGGTCTGGATCAATGAAAAGGAAGTTGGTTATGCTTTTAGTATTCCTTACCGTTTGGACATTAGTGGTTTTGTAAAGAAGGGTGAGAATAAGGTGAAAGTAGAAGTGGCAAATTTGATGGCAAATCACGTGAGATATCTCGATAAAAATAAAATTATGTGGAGAAATTATCATGAAATAAATTTTGTGAATATAGACTACCAACCATTTGATGCCTCAGGTTGGAAAGTTATGCCTTCCGGCTTATCGGGTCCCGTTCAAATAGAAATACATGATTAATAGCATCTTTTGTGTAAATTATCAATTGGAAATAAGAGTATTTAACTTTATTTAGTAAATTTATTGAACACCTCACATGAGGATTTATATTGAAAGCCTAAATAACCTGACCCATGATTGAAGTGAAGCCCTTGATTCGTCTTGATGAAAATTCCAGGATTCCCAAGTATCAGCAAATAGTTAATTCTATTATTGAGGATATTGAAAGCCGTACCTTAGTGGTGGGGGATAAAATTCCGTCTATCAATGAAATTAGTGAAGAACACTATTTGTCCAGAGATACCGTAGAGAAAGCTTACAATCAGCTTAAAACAAAAAAGATTATCCTTTCGGTAAAAGGAAAAGGTTATTATGTGGCTAAAAACATATCTACCTCCAAGATTAGGGTTTTATACCTTTTGAATAAGCTCAGCAATTACAAACTTAAAACCTACAATTCTTTCATCGACAGTTTAGGTACAGATGCACAAGTTGATTTAAATATCTATCACTGTGATCCCAAACTACTGAAGAACATTCTCACCGAAAATTTAGGTGCATATGATTATTACGTTTTGATGCCTCATTTCAAGGATAGTCAAAATAGCCATTATAACTTGGATGAAGAGGTAATGAAATGTGTAAAAGGAATCCCTTCTGACAAACTGATTATCATGGATAATCAAATCCCGGAGTTGGGTGAAAGCGTAGCTTCAATTTATCAAGATTTCAAAAATGACATTTACAATGCCCTGATTGAAGGAGTCTTTCAACTTCAACAATATGAAAAGTTGATGCTTGTTTACCCCAATGATATCCTCTACCCCTACCCGAAAGAAATATTAAAAGGGTTCAAACAATTTTGTAAGGATTTTGAATTTGATTATGAAATATTGGACAAGGTTTATCCTGAAATGGAGCTTCGTCCTAAAGATGCCTTTATAGTCATTGAAGAAAATGATTTGGTCAATTTAGTTAAGCAGGTGAGAGAACAGCTTTATGAACCGGGGAAAGAAATTGGTATCATTTCCTACAACGACACACCATTAAAAGAACTATTAGGTATCACTGTGATCTCCACTGATTTTAGACTAATGGGAGAGACTGCTGCCTATATGATCAAGAAAAATAAAAAAGAATCAGTTAAAAATGTTTTCAAATTCATCAACAGAGGATCCATATAAGGGTAGCAAATGATGAAAATGAATTACAAGTATACTTTGCAAGTCTTAATTAACCCTTAATATTATCGGATTGGCTTATCTTCCAAAGGCTCAAAGCTTACCGGGAGTGTTATGATTATCTATTTCTATGGAAAAAAACAAAAGTTTGGTAGATCGCCTCAATGCGGTCAATGAATATGAACAACAACCTATTCCCACCAATAAGCTGAAAGGCTGGAGAAACTTTTTAGGCACTTATGCAGGTGAGCATACAGCAGGAACTGAATTTGTAATAGGTCCATTATTTGTAGCACATGGTGCAAGTGCCATCGACTTGGTGACCGGACTTTTGTTTGGCAATATTTTAGCAGTATTAAGTTGGGCTTTTTTAACGGCCAAGATTGCGGTCAAAACAAGGGTAACCCTTTACTATTTATTGGAGAAGATTGCCGGTAAAAAGTTTACCTTGATTTATAACTTGGTCAATGCCGGACTTTTTTGCTTTTTAGCCGGGTCCATGATTGCTGTGGCAGCTACTGCAGTTGGGATTCCCTTTGACATGGCCATGCCACAGTTAACTGATGTATTGCCCAATAGTTTGGGGTGGGTTTGGACGGTGTTTGTAGTAGGAGCCATCACTACCTTGATTGCTATGTTTGGCTTTGATCAGGTTTCAAAATTTGCAATGGTAGCAGCTCCATGGATGATCATGGTATTCATTGCTGCCGCCTTGGCGGTATTGCCTCGGTTAGGCGTTACAGAGGTAGGGTCTTTTTGGTCAGTTGCGGAAAGCACAATTTGGACTGGAGTGCCTTTGGAAGGTCAAAGTAAATTTGGTTTTTGGCATATTTTATTCTTTGCTTGGTTTTGTAATATGGCCATGCATATAGGGATGGCTGATTTGTCTTTACTAAGGTATGCTAAGAAGTGGCAACAAGGATTTTCTTCTGCAACCGGAGTTTTCTTAGGGCATTTTATTGCTTGGATTGCTTCAGGGATTTTGTACTCTCTATTTTTGATCGAATCCAAAGGAAGCCTAACCTTTGCACCAGGGCCTATTGCCTATAGCGCTGTTGGTGTTGCCGGGGCAATATGTGTTGTTATCGCAGGGTGGACAACTGCTAACCCAACACTTTATAGGGCAGGCTTGGCCATACAATCTATAAATCCAAAATGGAAGACTTGGAAAGTAACTCTTTTTGTGGGTTTGTTTACGACCATAGCTGCTTGTTTTCCTGCTTTGGTCATGCGATTGCTAGAATTCGTGGCTTTGTATGGTTTGATTTTGATGCCGGTAGGGGCGGTAATATTTATAGATGTTTACATGCTTGAAAAAGTAGGATTGAAAGCAAATTATGCAGAATTCAAGGGGGTATCGCTCAATTGGGCTGTGGCATTAACTTGGATCATTACTTTGTCTTTCTGTCTATTTTTAAACCTCGTGTTTGGGATTGAAATCTTCTTTTTAGGACTTCCGGGATGGTTTGTAGCAGTGTTGGTATACCTTGTGGCTAGTAAAATGAATCAAAAGAAATGAAACTATTATTGAAAATTATCTCCTTTATAGGCCTAGGTTTGAGTATCGTGCCGGCCATTCTAGTGTTTAGTGGTAGTATGCAGCCTGATACCTGTAAGCAACTGATGTTTTTGGGCACTGTATTATGGTTTCTAACAGCTCCCTCTTGGATGATAAAAAGAGGAATCGCCAAAGAAGATTGATGGTTTCAAGAGAAATTTTGAAATATTGAGTTTAAAAATAGCTGTTTGTGTAAAATTTAGTAGTATTAATTTTGATTTTTACAGAATTAAAGTTTTGATCTTAAGGGGGATTGATTAAATTGTTTAATATTTTGTAATCAATTAACCAACACCTCTTCAAGTGAAATTCAGGGATTTACGCGTTTGGATTTTCATCTTTGGCATCATGCTTTTAATAGGTGCCTATTTATACCAGCATTCTCAAACAAACCAAAACCAGTTAGAGTCGCAAGGTATAAAAGCCATCTACTTGGTCAAACAAAATTTTTTGGATTCCTTTTATAACTACCATGTGCAATTGGAAGGGTATTTTAAAAGGAACTTTTATGCCTGGGCGGCAAAAGACGGTCAAAAAGCCGCATCTCCTATGGTGGAAATGTTTGATAAGGCCCCAAAGTTTGGTGTAGAAAAAATTCATAATTTTAAAGCAGACGAAAGACCGGAGCCACAACTTTTTGCCAACGATGGAATTGCACTTATTCATAAAGACACATCATACCGAGTAAAAGTCAAAGGTTTCAGGTTTTTTTTAAATGATAAAACAAAAGATGGAAACCTGCCAACATTGGATTTCATTTCCTTAAAGAGAAATATAGAAGAGAAGCTTCCGAACACGCTTTCTCAGGAGAAATTTACAGGTAGAGCTTTTGAAGTAGACCATTCAGTGTCCATCAACGATTTAATGGCGGGGAATGTACAGAGTTTATTCTTTGACCGGCTTTTTATTTTGGATCAATCAGGCATGGCCATCTATCCAAAAGGGGTGGCAGGTTTGCCTGTGGTAAATGTAGATTCATTGAGCCACAAACAGACTGTAGGGGAAAGAGAATTGGGGTTGAAAATATCAGGGAACGAATACAAAGCCTTTCTCTCACCTGCAATGATTGGAAACCAGGTTTTCTATTTGCTTGGAGCCAAAGAAAAATCTCGATTTGAACGAGTTGCGCTTAAAATTAATTTTAAAATTTTGAGTGCTTTCATCACACTTTTGACCTTGATTTTTGTCTCAATTCCGGTTATTAGTATTTTTAATTTAGGGGACGGAGATGTATTGACGAAGAAGAGAGTCATGGGCCTTGGGCTTTCCTTGATCATGGTAATGGTGATATCGGGGTTCTTCTTCTTTTCCCTTTTTCAAAACTATGAAAATGAATATGCCTCAGAAAAAAATCTTCACAATGTTAAGTCTGCTTTTTATTTAGAAGTTCAGCAATTGATAAATGAACTCGAAATTTTCAAGGAAGTAATCGGTAACAATATAGAAGACACAAAACAGTCTGAAGTTGAGATTAATAATGACAAAGAAATTAATGAGTTTCTAAAATTTGATTTGGAGGGCAATATTCTCAGAATGTTGCTTCCTAAGATGGATAGTTCAAGAAACAATATTGATTTTGGAATATTCCCCTTTATCTCAATAGCCAACAGGGATTATGTTCAAAAATTGAAGGCTGTCAAAGAGGAAAAATATTTTATTAGTGCCCATTCTTCCAAATCTACAGGAGAGCTGGAAGGTGTGATAAGCAAAAAGGATAAGGGGGTTGGATTTGCTTTGACTTTTCAATTAGATGCTATTGTGCCTAAGATTAGTAAAAACCACAGGTTTTTTATTTTCAAGCCCGATGGAAAGGTTTTATTGATTAGCAAAAAAGTCAATACACCTGTCAATTATCTTCAAGATGGCATAGGGCAAGAAAAATGGCAGGAGATCAAGACGCTTATAGAAAACAATAAAAATGCCGGGGATGATAAATTGTGGAAAACCCCAATTTATGTAAATGGACATGAATACCAAGCCTTGTTGAGTCCCATTTCCTCTGAAAACTTTAATACTGAAAATTGGGTACTTTATTTGGAAGATACCAACTTACAACATGCGCTTCATTCCTTGGCCTCTCTTGAAGGAATTGCAGTTTTTGTACCCTATCTTTTGGTTTTAGTTTTATTGGGTTTGCTCACGCTTGTTACCCGAAAATCAAGCATCTATCTATCCTTTGAAGATTTCTCCTTTGCTTGGTATAGTCCATCTCCGAGAAAGAGACTTCGGTTTTTATGGCTCAATACTATACTATTGCTAGACGTGATTTTGTTTATTGGAATTTATCTTTTTCTTCCATTAAGCATTTTTAAGATTTACCTATGGTCTGCATTGTTTGCCATTCAATCTGGTACTTGTAATTTTCTTCTTCTGGCGACAGTTGGAAAGGATGATGGTAAGAAAAATATCAATGCCTTTTTAGTAATGGCATGCTTGCTCTGGGTAGTTTTGGCTTCAATATTGGCTTATTTTACGTTTTTAAGTCAGGTGGGTACTCAGTATTTTATACTCACCCTATTCTTTATATTTCTAATTGCGGCGATGCAGGTATTATGCTATTACCTGTACCAAACACCTAAGTTTCCTACAGTCCGCTTTAGTAAGTGGGACAGGACCAAGACCCTATTCAAGCTGCACCGAGCTTTTACTCAGTTTTGGATAAGGTTAACAGGTGCCCCGGTAGACAAGCGAGTATTTGCCATTAACCTTCTTCTGTGGCTGATGATTGTAGGGTTTTTACCCGGTTATTTTATTCACCGGCAAATATTTAACCAAGAAAAAATTATTTGGAATTATGTAAGTGAAATGGAGGATATTACGGAACAGTATGGGGTGATGGCTGATTCACTAAAACAAATGAAATTGCCTGAAGAAACCATAGATAGTCTACCACCTTTTTATATGGATTTGATTAAAATTCATGAAGAGTTTAGAAGGAATAACTTTGGAAGATTTTCTAATCAAGATGATGAATTGATAGCCAATTTTATTGCAGCACCAAATCAAGCGTTGATAAAAGCATTCAACACCAAACCCAATATTTCTTCAGAGAAGTCAAACTTATGGGATGCCATTTGCTCCAACGTCTTTTTTTTAATGGTTTTGTTTCTTGTGCTTATTTGGCTCTTTAAAATGATAATGGTTTTAGGGAATAAAATATATCTCATCGATTATCACTTTACCAATGCTTTCGGCTTGCTTCCCGAGGGAGTGGAAAAACAGGATAATAGCTTTGTCATTGGAGTAGACGCTGCTAAATCCAGAGATTGGGTATTGCAGCAATTTGGGTGGCAATCTGAAGAATTGTTATTGGTGAGTCTCTCAAGAGGTGAAGAGATGGAGATGCCTGAAATAAAGCCTATTCACAAAGGAGTGATTTTAGAAAACTTTCATTGCCTGGAAGATACCAATACCTTATTGAGTACAATGATTGCTTTTCAAAAAAACTATGGAAGAAAAGGCTTGGGGCTTTTCGTAACATCCGGAAGACCCCTACAAGAGATTTTACCAAATGAAATGTCTAAACAGTCAAAGCTATTAATTACTGAAATTTTTTCGGATTACCTTTTCCAATATGTCCCTATTGACTTTGATAATCAGAAAATCACCTTACCCTTTGTTGGCGCAGAGGCTAAATTCATAGATGAGGAATCCAAAGAAAGTTATGGTCAACGAATGAGGAGTGTTTTATTCAATGATGAGAAAACACATGACTTAGCCAGAGAAATAGCCTATGGTCCCAATGCCAAAGCTATTGCATCCCTTATCACTGAGGAGATTTCAAGAGATGAGTTAGAATTGCCACTTTCTCAAGAAAGGTATGAAAAATGTGTTTTGGCTATTCAGCGACACAATAAAGCCTATTATATGAACATTTGGACAGAGTTAAGTTTAAAGGAAAGAAAGATGGTTTATAACTATGCCACAGAAGGGTTTATTAATTTTTTCAACAAGGAGACCATGACCACCTTGATTCAAAAAGGGATAGTCAAGATGAATCCGGCAATGGACCGACTTGTATTATTCTCGGAGAGTTTTAGGAATTTTGTTTGTGTGTTCATCAGTGAAGAAGAAGTGGCAAGGTTTAAGCAAGACGAAAGCAGATCCGGTAATGCTAAAATGATACAAGCAGCAGTTTTCAGCTTTGTTTTAATATGCATTGCATTAATTAGCTTCTATGACCCCAATATATTGAATGAGACTTCTGCATATATCAGTGGATTTTTAGGTTTAGTAGGGACTATCTATAGTCTCCTAGCAAAAGGCTTTGGGAAAAAAACCAGCCAGGAAAGTGAATAATTTACTATCCTATCATTTTTGGTACTTTAATTGTTATTTTTTTAGAAACCACATAATGGTGCAATAGAGTGTTTGGTTTATTTTTTAACAAAAGATATATTCTTCTGTCTTATGATTTTTATTGTGCTATTAAATATAAAAAAGTACAAAATAATTGCGTATTCCTAAGTGATTCTATACATTTGAAAAGAAGGCAATTGATGTTTGACTATTAACTCCACAATATGGGATAAAACTCTACGTTATTTAAATATCTGTTTTATGAGTATAAGGGTAGGACCTAAAGACAGTGAATTAATTTCACAGTATAGAAATGGTAGTGAGATTGCCTTTGAAAGGTTGGTTGATAAGTACAAAACCAAAGTCTACACTACAATTTTGATGATAGTTAAGGAGCAAGGAGTTGCTGAAGATTTATTACAAGATGTATTTGTAAAAGTAGTTCAGACCCTCAATTCTGATCGTTATAATGAAGAGGGTAAATTTCAACCATGGTTGATGCGTATTGCGCATAATTTAGCTATAGATCATTTTAGAAAAATGAAACGCTATCCCATGGTGGTAATGGAAGATGGATCAAACGTTTTTAATACTTTACATTTTGCCGAACAGAATGTAGAGGATGTAAAAGTAAAAGATGAGACCTATGCCTTGGTTAGGCAGTTGATTGAAGAATTACCTGAAAGCCAAAAGCAAGTGTTAATCATGAGGCATTACATGGATTTAAGCTTTCAGGAAATTGCAGAACAAACTGGAGTCAGTATAAATACTGCCCTAGGAAGGATGCGGTATGCCCTTATCAATTTACGAAAGAAACTCAAACAAATAAATATTGCCTATGACCAAATCTTTTACGACAAATGACCTGATAAGGTATATTTATCAGGAAATGGAGGAAGAGGAGAACGATCAATTGATGCAAATCTTGCAGGGTGACCAACAGCTAATGCAAGAGTACATAAATTTGCTGAGCACAATTGAAAAATTAAACGTACTCTCCACCGAACCTTCCGAAAGCATTATTAACGCCATTAAGAAAAAGGCCCGGTCCAAAGGACTGGAAAAAGTTTAACACCAACAAACTTATTTTCCTGTCGTTGATTTAAACGACAGGATTTTTTTTGCTATAAAATTTCTTCAGGAAGGTCTTGATGTTCTACCTCAGAAATATTTTCTTAGCATACAATAGTTCCCACTTTTTAATTTCCCAAAGTAGAGTTAATCTCAGGAGGGAACAGCCCTTGATTTGTAAATGGGTAATGGAAACACTGAAAAGTTTAGCCCTCTATTGTAAATCCCAAAGCTTAATTGTGACAACAAATCGATCAGATTAGTTGCAGACTGACCCGATGTGTTGCTATTTTGTAACCTGAATTGGTTTTGCAAATTCTCAGTAGCTTGAGCATGCGTTATAAACCAAGATCGGCTTTACCTTAATTTGTCTTTACGATTAACTATTTGGGTCTTGTTGTAGACCTGATACCTGTCCATATAGTAAACTTGAAGACAGTTGAATATTACGGGAATTAAAAGAATACAATCATGTTAAAAAAAGAGCGGTACAAGGCTTTTGTCGAACATTTTTCCAAAAATATGCCTGTGGCTGAAACAGAGTTGAAATTTGAGTCGACATTCCAACTGCTTATTGCTGTAGTGCTTAGTGCGCAGTGCACAGATAAAAGAATTAACATGGTAACACCTGCGCTTTTTAGGGATTTCCCAAGTCCTGAACATTTGGCAGCAAGTAATTTTGATGAATTATTTCCCTATATTAAAACAGTTTCCTACCCCAATAACAAAACCAAACATCTCTTAGGTTTAGGGAAAATGCTGGTAGAGGACTTTAATTCTGAAGTGCCGGACACGGTAAATGAACTTATAAAACTACCCGGAGTAGGAAGGAAGACAGCCAATGTAATTACCAGTGTAGTATGGAACCAACCCAATATGGCAGTAGATACGCATGTTTTCAGGGTTTCGAAAAGACTTGGTTTGGTCGCTCAAAAAGTAAAAACCCCCTTAGAAGTAGAAAAAGATTTAGTTAAACATCTTCCAAAAGAGGTCATTCATAAGGCACATCATTGGTTAATCCTACATGGTAGGTACGTTTGTCTGGCCAGAAAACCAAAATGTAATGAATGTACAATTACCGCTATTTGTAGGTATTATGAGAAAAACCGGGACAAAATAGCATTTGAGGAAGGGCTAAATAAGAAAACCTCTGTCAAATAATGTGCGGTGTTCATTTACTGGTTGATTCATCTGCAAAAGATGATGTTGCCATAACTAAGATGGTTGAAAGCTGTACCCATCGAGGACCGGACCATGCGGAGGTAATTAGGATCAGAAGAGGAATATTTCTTGCCTCCAATAGGTTGAAAATTTCGGACCTGAGAGATGAAGCCAATCAGCCTATATCCAATCAGGAGCAAAACGCTTTTTTGTCGTGGAATGGGTTTTTATACAATTACCAAGACTTAAAAAATCAACTGTTGGAAGAAGGGGTTGTTTTTAAAACTCGCTCAGATGGAGAGGTTTTGTTTCATTGGTTAAAAGAGAAAGGGACAAAGGGGATTGCAGCGATTGAAGGAATGTTCGCCCTTGTTTTTGTAGATCTAAAAAGCAGTGAAATTATTTTGGCCAGAGACCCTGTGGGGATGAAATCGTTGTATTTTTATCAGGGTGAAAATAAGCTTTTGTGCTCATCTGAGGTAAATTGTTTGTTAAAGGCCGGGGGGGGTAAAAAAGGTTTTGATACAGATCAAATTGTGCCTTTTTGGTATTTGAGGACATCTTTACCAACCAATTCATTTTTTAAGGAAATTAAGGAGTTATTACCGGGGCAAGTATTGAAGTTTGATTTAGATGGTCAAAATATAAGTCAATTAAAAATCCCTATCCATCAGCGATCAGGGGAAAAGGAAACAGTTCCGGATCAAACAGTATTTAAACAGCGGCTAACCGAAGCAGTCCTTACCCATTTCACTGCTGAAGTGCCTGTAGGAATGATCTTGAGTGGAGGAGCTGATAGTTCACTTTTGTATCATATTTGGTACAAGGAAACAGGTGTGCCATTGCCATCCTATACCATCGGGTTTGAAATGGCAAAGGGCAAGCGTTCATCAGATGCAAAGTACGCAGCTAACTTGACCAAAACCATGGGTGGTGGGAATCAAGAAATCAAAATTGGGCCGGATTATTTTCTAGATACTTGGGAGGAATATATTGCTCAATTGGATCAACCCGTAGGAGATAGTGCGAGCTATTTAACCTGGGCCTTAGCTAAAGAAGCCAGAAAACAGGTAAAAGTACTGGTAAGTGGCGTAGGGGCTGATGAGTTATTTGCAGGCTATAATAGGCACAAAGCTTTTAAAGCCTATCTAAAGCACCCTCAATTGTGGCAAAATTTTTCAAGCTTGCTAAAGCATGTACCCTTGTGGTCTAGAAGCTACCAAAAGTTCTTAAAAAGCATCCATACTGACCCTTCACGAACTTTTATAAATTTTGCAGCACTTAATCCCGTTCCTGAAGAGTTGGGAATGAGTTTAAAGAAAATTTATCCTTTCGCCGGAAGGGATTTTAAAAATGCATTGGCCTATGACCAAAACCTTTATTTGGTACACGATTTGTTGAAAATTCATGACAACGCATGCATGGCTCACGGGATTGAGGGAAGAGCTCCATTTCTAGATTGGGGCTTAATGAAATTAAGTGATTCCATGAGTGAAGAGCTATTATTGAGCATTCCAGCCAAATCATGGATCAAGGAGACATTGGTAAAAGAAGGCTTGGAAACCATTGCTAATAGGGAGAAAAAAGGGTTTGGTCTACCCATTCTTGAATGGTATATGAATCATTCGGCTTTTAGAAATAAATTGAGTTCATCCGTTATCGCTTTTGGGGAAAAATATGGCAATTTTGTTGCTCAAGAATGGCAACCATTGTTTAAACATCCTGAAAAACACATTCAAAACAATTATTTGCTTTTATTCAATGTGTTTTTACTTTCAGATTGGATCAATTTAAATGCTCAATGAGAATAATTTATATCCATCAATATTATCTGACCCCAGAACAAGGGGGGGCAATAAGGTCCTACCACCTTTCTCAGGGATTGACGAAAGTGGGAGTGAAGGTGGAGCTGATCACTGCACACAATAAGAATCAATATATACGTAGAAAAGATGGGGAAGTGATAGTACATTACCTTCCCGTGCCTTATTTGTCAACCTACTCTACCAGACAAAGGGTCATGGCATTTTACGATTTTTATAAAAAAGCTAAAAGGTTAATCAAAGAGTTAGCTAAACCTGATTTGTTTTATATTTCCTCTACTCCGTTGACCACTGGCTGGATTGGGGTTTGGGCGAAAAAGAAATATGGAATACCTTATGTTTTTGAGGTAAGGGACCTATGGCCTGAAGCACCTGTCCAGGTTTTAAAGATCAATAATCCTTTCATAAGGAAGTTTTTGTATAAAATGGAGGCAGGCATTTATAGAGAAGCAGATAAAATTGTGGCCTTATCTCCAGGAATTCAACATTATATCAAGGATTTGTTTCCGGATAAAAAGATAGCACTTATACCCAATTTTTCAAATAATGAATTTTTTAATCCAAATCAAAAAAAATGGAATGGAAGGGATTTTGATAAACAGCCCTTGCGAATAGCGTATGCAGGAGCAATTGGTAAAGTCAATGGCTTGGACAACTTTTTGGAGTTGGCGTTTGTAGCCCAATCTTTAGGTAAGAAATGGAGGTTTGAATTAATGGGTAGCGGAAATGCACTGAGTGAATTAAAAATGAAGGTTTCAAGTTTAAAGCTGTCCAATGTAATTTTTGTGCCTTTTGGAGATAAAAATGCAGTTAAAGTGCAGTTGGATAAAGCAGACTTTGCTTATATTTCCTTCCTTCCATTAAAAGTCTTGGAAAATAGTAGTCCGAATAAATTTTTTGATGCTTTGGCAATGGGTTTACCTGTGATCGTTAACTTTAAAGGCTGGATTTATAACCTTATTGAAATAGAAAAAATAGGCCTTTTCCATCCTGTAGAGGATCATGAATTGTTGGTTGAAAATATCGAACATTTAAGGAAAAATTTAGACCAATACTATCAGATGAGTCGCAATTCGCGGAGAATTGCTGAGACTAAATTTGACAAAAATTTTATTCAAGAAAAGCTTCATGCTTTTTTGGGCTTAAAAAAATAAAAATACGGACATGAATAAGTTATTTTCTTTCCCTTACAAGGGAATAACTATTGTTGACACCCCCCCCGGTTTAGTAAATTATTAGGGTCTTCTAGGTTTATATCCTGATTCTTTAAAAATCAATCTGGCATCATCTTGTTCCATTAATTCCGGAAGAGTTATGCCATTATTTGCTAGATAATCGTCTACTATATTCCAGCCTATCCATCTTCCTATTCTGCCGGGGGCATCTGGACTTATCTCATCCGTAAATGGAGCTTCACCTGTATATTTCCTTATTATAAAAGGGTTGGTTTCAAAAAGCAATTCATTCTCAATAAAGTGACCCCATATCATTTCCTCATTGGCATAGCTTCCAAGTATTTCACCAGTTTCATAGCCAATAATAAACTCATCAGCAGTACAAGGCATCATGGTTTTGGTAAAATGATATGACTTTCCATAGAAAATCATTTCTGCCAATAAACTATTGTCAGAAAGCTTGGTTTTATTAAACTGGGTGGATATAGCCGTAATAATCATTGGTACTAGATGGGCGCTATTGTACCTTCTTAGAATATAATTAGGTAAATCTACCGGTTGAAATTTATGGTCATTGGGTAGGAAATAGTCCAGTCCGATGATAATCACTTCTTCAGTGATAATAAGGTCACTACCAAAACCACTTACGAATGTATAAATTGAAGGAATTGTATAATCAGGGTAATGGTATTTTATACCTGCAAATGCAACTTCTAAATCCTCTTTAATCTTGCTAATGTCCCCAAAATACGTTTGTACCTCTTGATACAATTCTACCATTCCGCTATCTTGATGAATCAATAGTAATTCCTCAGCAAGTTGCTCTTGGTTTTCAAAACCCATATTAGCAAACATGGCTTTGGAGAATTGAGGGTAAGCTTCCAAGTTCTCCAGCATCTTTTCTTTACTTAGTTCTTCAAAAAATAGCCCTTCCATTCTTTGGATGTTAATGGAAGTTAAGTTTTCCTCATACCCTGTAGGAACTTCACATTCTTTATTGGATGGCTTGCAACCAAAAGAGAAGGTTAAAAAGAGTAATCCGGGAAATAAGAATTTGAATCGTATCATATTTACAAAGTTAGGCATAACAATCAATATATGTAACTTTTCAAATACAAGGTAAGAGTAGCAGTTTTAATAATTAATCACCTTAATTTTCATTTTTAGTAACGAATGTTTTCCGGCCCAAATTTTTCTAATTATTACTTCTTTCACTCGTTTTTGTCAATTGTTTAGGTTTGATCGTTTTCAACTATTTACTGAAAACAGCAAATTCTTGGAAGCATGTCCTTCAGCTGGATTTGTGAAAATAATTTTTAAAAAAAATAAAACTTTTTTAAAGTCTATGTGTTTGGTTTCAAATCAATTAAACCAACAATAACTAAACCAATTAAAATGATGAATTCAATAATTAAAGGAAATCAAAAATTATTAGGACTGTTTTTTTTCGGGATGGTTTTTATATCCTCAAGTTGTTCAGAGGATGATCAGGTGCCAATGGAATCGGATGATAAAAATATTGTTGAGCTTGCACAAAGTGATAACCGATTCTCCACTTTGGTGGATGCTGGTCAGAGGGCAGAATTAACTGATGCTTTAAGTGCTGATGGTGCAATTACAGTTTTTGCTCCAACTGATCAAGCCTTTATCGATGCGGGAATAACTGACGTAGATGGTGTTGCAGTGGATGATCTTAAGAATGTATTGATGTATCACGTGGTACCTACGGAAATACCATCTTCAGCCGTAAGTAGTGGTAAGGTAACATCTTTAGAAGGGGCTCCATTTTACATTAGCATAGACCCTGATGGTAAAGTTTGGATCAATGGCCACGCTGAAGTTACAGAAACTGATTTAGAGGCGTCTAATGGAATCATTCACGTAATTAATCAAGTGATCATGAAGCCGACCATGTCCATTGCAGAAATAGCTACCGGTTATACACAAGAGGCAAATCCTGAGTTTACTCAGCTCGTTGGCGCATTAACAAGAGCTAATTTAGTGGATGCAGTAAATGGAGGAATAGCGGATGATTTAACAGTTTTTGCCCCAACTGATGCAGCTTTTCAACAACTTTATGACGATTTAAATGTTGATGGATTTGAGGAAATTCCTTTAGAAACCTTAGAAAATGTGCTAATGTATCATGTGGTTCCAGCCAGAGCGTTTTCTCAAGATTTGAGAGATGGAGCTGAACTTCCTACGCTGCTTTCGAACAATACCTTAACTGTGGATTTAGGAGAATTAAATATAGAGGAAGCCGGTCTAAATACAGATTTGATTAATATTCATGCTACCAACGGTGTGATTCATGTTATTGATAAAGTAATGTTACCGTAATATAGGGTTTGGATTATTTTATGCCGAGACCGTAAGGTTTCGGCATTTTTTGTAAAATATTTTTTCAACGGTCGAAGCTCCCCATCTCTCCGTTTTTTATGAGCCTTTTTTAATCTTAACATCAGATGTTTCAGTTCTTTAACTTGGAGCATGATATATTATATTTTTTATTATGCCTTTAATGCGCAAAGATTGTCCCTTAAAGCAAGGAATAATTATCTTTACAGTTGCTTTACGGTAAATATTATGAATAACCTTAATTATTCATGTCATAAATAGGTGTGGGTAATGTGGCGAAGCTGTATAGCCACCAAAAATAAATTGGATATGATTTCTAAAAGACTTGTGAATCACCATTGGTTCCACTATGCGATTTTTTTTCTATTGATCATGTTGTCCCATGTGGCTTTGCCTCAGTCATTGGAGGACATTTCCTCAATAAATGTAGATGATTTGTCAGACCAACAATTGGAGCAATTGGTTAATAGAGCATCTGAAGCAGGATTCACTGAGGCGGAGCTGTTGCAAATGGCTCAACTTAGAGGGCTTCCTTCGTCAGAGGTAGATAAGCTTAAGGAAAGGTTGGAAGGTTTGGTGCTTATGGGGTCCTATGATGGAAAGAATTCTTCTGAGTCTCCCTCTAGAAGTCCTAGAAGACAAATGGAGTTCAATGAAATTACTCAAGGAATGATTTCTCCCCAAACTGATTTGGATAAGTTGTCTTCAGAAGAGCAACCCTATTTTGGGATGGATCTTTTTTACAACAAAACAAGAAGATTAACTTTTGAGCCTAATTTAAATTTGGCTACCCCAAGGAACTATATTTTAGGCCCAGGAGATGAGGTGAACATCGATATTTATGGACAATCTGAAACCTATTACCAAGCTTCGATAACTGCGGAGGGCCAAATTATATTAGAAAATATCGGCCCCATCAGTGTTTCAGGCTTAACGATAGAGGATGCAAGCAAAGTAATTCGGAATAGGCTATCTACCTATTATACGGGGCTAAGAGGAAACAAACCCAATACTTTTTTGCAAATCACCTTGGGTAACATTAGAACTATTAAAGTAAATTTAGTTGGAGAGGTAAGGTTGCCAGGAACTTTCACCCTTAGTGCTTTTAGTAATGTCTTTAATGCGTTGTATGCTGCCGGAGGGCCAAATACCAACGGTAGTATGCGAAGAGTGAAATTAATTAGGAACCAAAAAGAAATTGCAGAAATTGACCTTTATGCTTTTTTAATTGATGGAGATCCCGGAGTGAATATGACATTGCAGGATCAAGATATCATATTGGTTCCTCCATATTTGGCAAGGGTGAGTCTGGAAGGAGAAGTGAAACGGCCCAAGGTATTTGAAATAAAAGAAAACGAATCCTTTGCTGATGTACTTAGATTTGCCGGAGGATTTACAGATAGAGCATTCAAGGAGAAGGTAGGTGTCACAAGGGTGACCAATAAGGAAAAAGCAGTTTCCGATGTCTACAATGATCAGTTTTCTATGTTCCTTATGAAAGGCGGGGACCATTATACGATTGGAAAGATATTGGATAGGTATATGAATAGGGTGCAAGTGAAAGGAGCTGTTTACAGGCCCGGAAACTATGCATTTGAGCCAGGGCTAACACTTTCTAAATTGATAGAAAAATCAGAAGGTCTGAGGGGAGAGGCATTTACTAACCGAGTAAGTATTTTGAGGACAAAGGCTGATTTAAGCACCAGATTAATACAAGTGGATTTGGATGCCATAAAGAAAGGTACCGCTCCAGATGTGACCATTTCTAGGGAGGATATCATACATGTTCCATCCATTTACGATTTAAAGGAGGAATCTTACGTAAAGGTGACTGGAGAAGTTTCAAATCCGGGTACCTATGTTTATTCTGAAAATATGACCCCCGCAGATTTGATTCTGATGGCAGGAGGCCTTAAAGAATCAGCTTCGAAAGAGGATATTGAGATTGCAAGGAGAAAATCAGATCAAGCAGGGAGAGAATATGCAGATATTATTCCTGTAGCTTTAGATAATGAACTTGGTTTAAGCAGTAACCCACAGGTATTACTTCCTTTTGATCATTTGACAGTACGAAGAAAAACGAATTTCAGTTTGGAGAGGATGGTGAAGATTGAAGGACAGGTAAAATCACCCGGAAACTTCGCCATTAGTGAGGCAGAAGAACGGATTTCGAGTTTAATTTCCAGGTCCGGTGGGCTAACAGAATTTGCCTACCCAAAAGGTGCCACTTTGATAAGAAGGACTGAATTTTATAAAAACCAATCTGAGAAGGCTAGGAACAAAGACAATTTGCTCAATCTGCTTCAAAGGTTAAACAGGGAAAACTTAGAACCTACCGAATCTCAAAAGCAAATGATAGATAGAATTGGCAATTACTTATTTGGGATGAATGATTCAGTCGAAGGGAGGCTAGACCAATCAGTGGTTGAAGCAAGAGAGCGGTTGTTTAATGATATCTCTTCTTCCAGAGACGGTGTAAATACTATTCAATTAAGAGAAACAGAGACTGTTGCCATAGACTTGGTAGCCATCATGGACAATCCGGGTTCTAAATATGATTTGATTTTGGAGGAAGGTGATATTTTAAGCGTTCCCAGAAAACTACAAACGGTTAGGCTTAGGGGAGATGTAATTTATCCTACTACCATCCGACACGAGAGTCTCAAGGGATTGCCTTATTATATTAACAAAGCTGGAGGTTTCAATGTGAGGGCCAAAAGGAAAAGAACCTATGTGGTTTATGCCAATGGAGAAGTCGCCAGGACAAAAAACTATTTATTTTTTAATGCCTATCCAAAGATAGAACCCGGCTCAGAAATTATTGTGCCTACTAAAGGACCGCGAATACCCATTAGGCCAAGTGATTTGGTTGGTATAACCACTGGCTTGGCTACAATAGCCTTTCTTATAACTCAGATTATTAACTAATTATGGGGGAGAATCAACACATATTATCTGACAAAATCACACTTAAAGAGTTGGTGTTCCGCTTTCAAAGCTGGCTTGTTGTGTACAAAAAGAAGTGGAGGTTATTGATGGCATTTGTACTTGTTGGTGCTGCCTTAGGAGCTATAGTTTCTGTGCTTAAAAAGCCGGTTTACCATGCAGATACTACCTTTGTGCTTGAACAATCCGGCATGGGAGGGATGGGGAATATTTCCGGTCTTGCCTCCATGCTAGGCATTAACCTTGGATCCATAGGTGGAGAAAGTGGGCTTTTCACAGGGGACAATATAATGGAACTTTATAAATCAGAGTCTATGCTCAGTAAAACATTACTGAAACCCTTTGACTCTATTTCTAATCAAAGCTCGGGTGAATTGCTGATAGACCGTTACATTCATTACAACAAATTGGAAGAGAAATGGGATGATGATGTTGATTTCAATAAAATTGATTTTTCCTTGCCCCCTGACAAATTCTCTATTCAGCAAGACAGTGTGTTGAAAGAAGTGGTGAAAGAGATAAAGAAAAGTAATCTAATGGTGGAGAAACCCGATCGAAAACTTAACATTATCAAAGTAACAATTGCCAGTAAAGACCAAGCGTTTTCCAAAAGCTTCAATGAGAACCTAGTAGCAACAGTCAATGAGTTTTACCTTAAGGCTAAGACTCAAAAAACTTCAGAAAATGTTCGGGTGTTGCAACATCAATCTGATAGTGTTAGAAAGGTGTTGGATAGTAAAATAAAAGCCTTAGCCAATTTTCAAGATAGGGTGCCAAACCCCAACCCCTTGCTCAAAGAAGGTATGGTGCCTTCTAAAAGTATACAAGTAGACATTCAAGCATCTGCTGCTGTTTATGAAGAAATCGTTAAAAACCTTGAGATTGCTAAAATCAATGACAGAAATAATACCCCTTTAATTCAGATAATAGATCAACCGAGGTATCCGCTAGAGCGGGCTGAAATAAAACTTATAGTAGGTATCGTTCTTGGAGCAATTATATGTTTTGTTTTAGGGTTTGTATGGGTGTACTTGAACACTTTGTATGTGACACATCTCAAATCTTGAGTATTTTTTTTAAACATGTCGGATAAGCCTCCTTTTTCCTTTTATCATTTATTAAGGCATAAATCTTTATTAAATCTTATATTTTTATTCCTAATTCAGTCCTCAAATATTCTTGTTTCGATCATTGCGATGCCTGTATTAATAAGGGCAGTGGGGGTGGAGGAATTTGGAAGAATCAACTTGGCTTTTTCAGTCATTTTATTAGTAAATGTTTTGGTAGGTTTTGGGTATAGCCTGAGCGCTCCTAAAAGTGTAGCACTTAACCAAGGAAATTTATCGGCTTTAAGCGCCAAGGTTTCTGAAATTCTGTGGAGCAAGCTTTTCTTGGCCTTTATTTCACTTATCATTCTTGGTTTGCTGGGTTTTGTATTTGGCTTCTTCGAAGATTTTTTCCTGATTCTTTGGTGGTCCACGGTTTTACTGTTTAGTGAGGCTACTGCCAGCGTTTGGTTTTTTCAAGGTAAAGAACGCTTGCAATGGGTATCAGTCATTAATGTCTTTGCGAAACTTACTTATTTGTTATTGATAATTTGGTGTGTACAGAATGCGAATGACAGTTATTTGGCAAATTTTTTCCTTGGACTAACAGCATTTGCAGGGAATATTGGTTTGCTAATTTTCATTCATAATGGAATGAAAATTAGATTGATAAGGCCTAAGTTTTATACGATTATTCGGTCTATAAAAGCAAACTTTCTTTTGTTTCTATCTAGCCTCGCTTCACATATAGCCATTAACGGAGGGTTAATTATATTGAGTTTTTTTGCTTCTGCCGCGGTTTTGGGGCCTTACAGTATAGCCGAACGAATAACAATGGTATTGAGAATGGCGCCTGTATTGATTAGTCAAGCAGTATACCCAAGGGCAAGCATTTTATATTATGAAGAAAGGAAAAAGTTTTTCTCTTTTCTCGCTAAAGTAGAAATGGCAACTTTAGCTGTAGGAATATTGATCATTCTCGGAGTCCAATTAACCGCCCCTTTTATCATTCAACTTATTGCGGGAGAAACATTGGGAAATGCCGTGCTTTTCTTAAAGATTTTATCGTTTATACCCTTAGCTTCAGGTCTTAACCTGGGGAATATGCTAATGATTTTAGTTACAGAACAGAAGAAAGTGCTTTTTCATTCTACCTGGGTTTTTTCTGTTTATATGTTGGTGGCTTCTTTTTTCCTCACAGAATTCTATGGGGGAGTAGGACTTGCCATCGCTTTGATTTCTACCGAATTAATTATATTTATTGTTACTACTCTTCTTCTAAATAGAAAAGAACCCTCCAACGTATCCCAATTTTACCGTGCAGTATTCAGTAGCCATAGTTATTCTTAATTGGAATGGTTGGGAGTATACTCAATCATGCATAGCGTCTCTGCTGGAGGCGGGGTATTCGGAAGGTGATCTTATAATTGTAGACAATGCCTCAACTGATGGTTCAATACCCAATATCAAAAGCCACTTTCCCAAGGCCCACCTTATCCAGAATGCAAAGAATGAAGGTTTCACAGGAGGAAACAACAGAGGTATTCAATATGCTTTGACGAAAGGTTATGCATATGTGATGTTGCTGAATAATGATACCCAAGTTTTACCCGGATTTTTAGAATTCCTGATTGAAGAGATGAAGATTTCGGGTGATTTGGCTGCAATACAACCTTTGATTTACTTTATGGGAGATAAGGATGAAATTTGGAATGCCGGAGGGAATTACCATGCTTGGTTGGGCTATTCGCAAACAAATTATCAGATACAAAGTGACCAACCTTACTTAACAGAATGGATTAGTGGTTGTGCGATTTTGGTCAGATCTACTGTACTTGAAAAAATAGGCTTGCTGGATCATAATTATTTTGCCTACTTTGAAGATGTGGATTGGTCTCTGAGGATGAGAAGTCAAGGCTTTGAACTTAAAGTTCACCCCAAGTCGATTATTTACCATGAAGCCGGGGCCGCTTCAAAAAGTAAGACCAAAGGAAGGCAGGGTTTTTTAGATCCCAAAGTTCACTTTCTGAATGTAAGAAATCAGGTTTTTCAGCTTAGAAAATATTGTATTGGGCCTAAGCAATGGTTGGCCTGGCCATTTCACTTTGCTAAGTTTAGCTTATTTATTTTTTACTTTACATTAAAAGGACGACACAGTAAAAGTAAAGCAGTGATGAAAGGAATATGGGAAGGATTGAAAACACCATTGAGGGCTAGCAAATGATAGGGTTATTACTGTTCATTCTTGTGGTAGTTTATGTGTTCCTACTGCTATTCATTACAGTGGAGAAAATAGCATTCAAGGGTGATTGGGATTATATCTTATTCTTCATGGTACTTTACTTGCCCTTTTATACCTCCATCTTAAGCATAGTTTACCAAGCCACAGGCTCTGAGTTTTTGGTAGCGTTTTTCCAGTACATCAAAGAACTAATTCTCTTTTTGGCGCTTTTGGGCTTTGTCTTTTACCAGAGAAGTATATGGAATTATTCCATTCGCCTTAATTTGGTGGACAAGTTGTTCATTGCTTTTACTGTTTTGTCCACCATGTATTCGTTTTTACCTTTAGGTGAAGCTACTTTTCTTAGTAAATTGTTATACCTCAAAGGAATTCTATTAATTCCTTTGTTCTATTTTTTGGGAAGAAACTCTGGCATGGGTTCAGCCTCCATCAGCAGGTTGTGTGGTTTGATTATGCTGATTGGTGTTGCTGCATTCCTTCTAAATATAGTAGAAAAAACTTTAGGGCTTCATTTTCAGAAAATCTCCGGTTATGCATTGTTTAATTTCGCCGTAAACGAGATAGAACCTACAGGTAATTACGGCTTATCTTGGACCTTTGAAACTCAGACTTCCGGGATGCGTTTGGCTTCTTTTTTTTCTGATCCCTTGGAGCTGGCCAGTTCCTGTTTGTTGGCGTTTTCTACAGGATTGATTTGGTATTTGAGCAATAAGAGAGATGGAAGTTGGGTGTACGTACTTGTGATGATGGCTGCTTTCGGAAGTTTGATGATGACAGCCTCAAGAGCAGCCTTTGGAGCCTTCTTTGTAATGTTGGTTTTTATTGCCTTGGTGTTTAGACTTTATAAATTATTAGGGTTGGGTTTTGCAATTTTTATTTGCTTTGGGGCTTACGTTCTGTTTTTCGCATCAGATGAGTTTTATTATTTTATTTATGATACAATTACTTTTCAAAATGCATCCAGTGTAGGGCATTTGGTTGAATGGTTCCTTGCTTTGGATTCAATCATCAGCAATCCTGAAGGGATAGGCTTAGCCATGAGTGGAAATACAGGCAGTGTGACTGATGAAGTTCGAGTGGGGGGTGAAAACCAATTCTTGATTTATGGTGTTCAATTGGGGGTGCTTGGTATGTTTTTATACATTGCTATTCTGGGTTTCGGTATTTATAAGAGTTTAATAGTTTTTAGAAAAACTGAAAATCGAAATGCTGCCCGTATTGCTTTTGTGACTGCAGCTACTAAATTCGGCTTGTTGCTACCCTTATTTACAGCAAATGCAGAGTTGTATACTTATGTTTCTCTTACTACTTGGTGGATGATGGGTTACACCTTAGCAGAATACAATCGAATTTTTTCTGAAGGAGAAACTTCTCCCGTCAATCTTTCACAACCTTTAACATGAAAAACAAAAAAAAGAAGGTTGTGCTTGTTGATATTTTTTTTCAACACCTGGCCCAAACAGGTATTAAAACTTATACAGATAACCTTCTGATTCAAATAGAAAAGTATCAAGGTGATACGTTTACTTTTATAGTTTTTCCATCCAAAGAAAGTATCAAGAGGAGTAAAATGTTTAAAGGTAAGACGGCACGGTGGAAAAATTTGTGGTTCCAATTGCGCTATTTTTTCCATAAATTATTAGTTCTACCTGTTTTATCTATTTGGTACAAAACAGATATCGTTTTTTCACCGGACATTCTTTCTCCAATCTGGACCCAAGGAAAACGGGTTTCTGTGATCCATGATGCATTTTTTTGGGAGACTCCAGAGCATTACAATAAGTTATGGAGAAAGCTTTATCTTTTCCTATTACAGACGAGTGTTAGGTTGGGAACTAACGTAATAACAGTTAGCCATTATGCTAAAACAACAGTTTCCAAATACCTAGTCTCCGCCTCGCCCTTAACAGCCATACCTACCGGTTTGGATCTCAAGATTAAAAACCTTGATGAATTGGAGCAGCCTCCACTTCACACTCCCTATTTTCTACATGTTGGAGTGATGGAAAAAAGGAAAAACCTCAAGATGCTAATTGAAGCATTTGCTGTATTTTTAGAAAGGCAGCCATCCGACTATTCTCTCGTTTTAGTAGGGCAACGAGGACCTCGTGAAGCGCTTGATGATCATGATGGCATATTGTCGATGGTAAAAAAATATCAATTAGAAGATAAGGTTATATTTACGGGATACCTGAGTAAAGAACAGCTTTTCAGGTACTACAAATGTGCTGAGGCCTATGTCTTTCCCTCAATAAATGAGGGGTTTGGTCTGCCGGTGTTGGAAGCTTTTTCTTTTGGCTTGCCGGTGCTGATCGGACCTCAAGGAGCCTTGCAGGAAGTTGGAGGTGATGCTGTATTGGTAAGTAAAAGTTTTGAGGCAAGAGATTTTGCATCCATTATGTTTAAAATAATAGAGGATTCCCAATTACGAGAGTCCTTAAAGCAATTGGGCTATGAACGGCTATCATTATTTACAGGGCAGAAGTTTTTACTATCTTTGACGGATTATTTTAATCACATAACCAATGAGTAGTTTTCCCGGGAAATTTATTTCTAAGATTTCAGGTTTGGACTTTTCAGATCGGTTTGGGTCCGGTTGGGATAAGGTGTCTACCTTTACGGTATTGCTGAGAATGGGAGTATGGTGGCTTCGGGGATTATTCTTAAGACTTCGAATGAAATCTTCTAAAGGTATGTTATTGGTAGGTAAAGGGGTAACCATCAGACAAGCCGGTAGCTTTCAAGTTGGGCGAAATTTTGTGGCTCAAGATCATTGTGAAATTAATTGTCTTTCCCAAAACGGCATTATTTTCGGGGATAAGGTGACTGTAGGAAGTTATGCCATGATTCGGCCCACCAACCTATATGGAGGTGAGCTTGGGGAGGGACTAAAGGTAGGAAACAATTCAAGTATAGGCCCCTATGCGTATATTGGTTGCTCGGGATATATTGAAATAGGAAACAATGTAATGATGTCGCCCAGGGTTAGTATTTATGCAGAAAATCATGTTTTTGCAAATCCTGAGGTACCCATGATAGAACAAGGGGTAAAACGTTCCTTTGTGAAAATTGAAGATGATTGCTGGATTGCTTCCAATGCAGTGATATTAGCAGGGGTAACCATAGGGAAAGGCTCGGTGGTTGCGGCAGGGAGTATTGTAACCAAAGATGTACCGCCCAACAGTGTTGTAGGAGGGAATCCGGCAAAATTGATAAAATCAAGGTAAGGATAAAAGAGCCTGTTTGAATTGAATTGTCGCGGAGAATGAATTACGAATCACAGAGAACCTGCTGATGAAAATTTTTTAAAGGGAGTAAGTTATAGGTAATCCGGAGTTGAAATAAAGCAGCAAATACCATAGAAATAATAAGCTTTAACAGCTCAAACGATTCAGAATTATTATAATAAATGAAAAGTAAACCAAAGACAAAGCGTGTGATGATGTTGCATGGATCATCTGATCTATATGGGGCTAGCAAAATATTTCAATTTACGGCTTCCATTTTGCAAGAGGGCGGTTTTTACGTTGTTGTTATTTTATCTGAAGATGGGCCACTTGCTGATGAATTAAAGAAACGAGGCATAAAAGTAAAATTGTTAAGGTTAGGAATCATTAGACGGAAATATTTTAATGTCAAAGGATTGATTAATAGGGTTAAAGTAACCTATAAAGCTTATAAGCAACTTGGGGCCCTCGCTAAAGCGGAGAATATCACTCATATATATTCAAACACAGCGGCGGTGTGGGTAGGCGCATTTCTTTCCAAGATAAAAGGCTATACCCATATTTGGCATCTCCATGAGATAATTGTGAAACCCAAATTTTTCTCTCTATGGCTGGGAAAGCTAGTGCAGTACAATTCTGATACGGTTATAGTAGTATCACAGGCAGTTAAAAAGCATTGGGAAAAATATGTAAGCGGAAATAAACTGCAATTGATTTATAATGGGATAGATTATAATCCTTACCTTTGCCAATCTGTGGGGTTGAGAAAAGAGTTAGGAATTCCTGATGACGCGAGGGTAATTGGGATGATTGGGAGGGTCAACAGTTGGAAAGGGCAGGAATACTTTTTGGAAATTTCGGAAGAATTAAATAAAAAGTTTTTAAATTTATATTTTCTTTTAATTGGAGACGCATTTCCCGGAGAGGAACATTTGTTTGAAGGGTTAGAACAAAGGATTTTGGAAAAAGAATTTAGCGATAGAATTTATAATTTAGGTTTTAGAAAAGATATATCCGATGTTTTGGCTACTATGGATATTTTTATTCTTCCATCTCTATTGCCGGACCCGTTTCCCACAGTAATTTTAGAAGCCATGGCTGCTGCTAAACCGGTGGTAGCTACAGCTCAGGGCGGAGCTTTAGAAATGATAGATCATGGTAAAACAGGGTACCATATACCTTTGCATAAAGCGTCGGAATCAGCCAACATCATTGGTGATTTGATTGATAGTAAAAGCCAAATAAATAAAATAGGAAAAGAGGCTAGAAAAAGCGTTGTGGGGAATTTTTCCTTGCCTAAATACAGGCAGGAAATTTTGAATATTTTTTCTTGAGAAGTAAATAAATAGAGTATGTCAAAAAACAACAAGCCGTTGCATGTTGCCATTGTAGGAACAAGAGGGTATCCTTACGTTTACGGAGGTTACGAAACTTTTGTAAAGGAAATGGGCGAGCGGTTGGTGCAAAGGGGAATAGAAGTTACCATATATTGTCATGCGCCATTGTTTGAAAAACAACCAAAAAAGGTAAATGGAATCAACCTGGTATATATTCCATGTGTAGAAACCAAATCCCTAAGTCAATTGACCAATTCTTTACTCTCAATGCTCCACGTTTGTTTTTCAAAGGTGGATGTTGTATTTGTAGTAAATAGTGCCAATGGACCTTTTGGAATTCTTACCAAACTGTTTGGAAAACCATCCACGATAAACGTTGATGGTTTAGAATGGTTAAGGCCTAAATGGAAAGGCTTGGGAGCAAGGTATTATTTGTTTGCATCCCGACTTGCCACTAAGCTTTATGATCAGTTAATCACTGATTCTGATGAGATGGAAAAAATTTATTTGGAGAAATTCAATGCTCCTTCTAAAATGATTGCCTATGGAGCCAATCCTAGATTGTCATCAGATAGCAGTTTGATTGAAGAATGGGGACTTCAAAAAGAATCTTATTTTTTAATAGTTGGTCGGTTAATTCCTGATAATAATGCTGACTTAATTGTTGAAGGTTTTGTGAAATCAAAATCTAAACGAAAATTGGTGATCGTTGGGGATGTTCCTTATCATGATAAATTTGCCCAGATGATGAAAAAAATCGACGATAAAAGGTTGGTGTTCACAGGGTATGTAAGAGACCAAGAGCAATTGGCTGCTTTGTATCACAATTGCTTTGCCTATTATCATGGCCATGAATATGGAGGAACCAATCCGGCCATGTTAAAAGCTTTGGGGTATGGATGTGCCATTCTCGCATTGGATACTCGATTTAATCAGGAAATGCTTCAACAAGGTAAGTATGGTTGGTATTTTGAAAAAAATGCAGCTTCAGTAAAGGAAATAACCGAGCGTGCAGAAAATTTACCTGAGGAAGTTGAAAATTTAAGGAAACATTCCAGAGAGGGATTAACAGACAAGTACAATTGGGAAATAGTGACCGATGAATATGAAGCCTTATTTAAATCTTTGTGTAAAAGAAAAATAAAAGAGAATTTAGTAGAAATTAACTATTAATCAATAAGGTTTTTAATGATTGTAATTTTAGTTTGTCCTGAACTTCACCCTTAATATTAATTATAAAAAAAAACACACCGGATTTTATCCGGTTTTTTTTTGCTTTTTTTACCGGAAATAGGCGGTCTACTACTTGAACCTATTCAAAATCATCGGCCTCGTTGCTGTTTAAATAATTTCACTATAGCATTGCTGTGTTAAAATCTTCAAACAGGCTTTATTTTTTCGGGAAGCTGAGGATATTCATATTCATAATCAGGGTTTAATTCGGATGTAAAACAGAATACTGTAAACCTTACTCAGAATTAGGGCTATAGTCGTCGACAGTAGGAGGTTATGCGGTGGTGGTGGGAGCCTTATTTGGCCAAAAGGAAAATCGTTGTTAGCATTAAATTCTAAAAATACATCAATAATTAATATTAGTGGAAAATCTGCGGTATGTGCTTTATTTTATAGTATTTTTGTATTTGGATCTAACGGTCCAACTAAGTTGATAAGGGGGTGTGGAATTTGGCCCCTTTAATTATTGATTGAGGGTTAGTTTTTTAATGTTTTTTTTGAAGAGTATTCATGGCAAAACGCTTTTATAAATATTTCCCTTGGCTGTTTATCGCAGTAGAGCTTTTATTTATTTTCATATTATTGGGACTCCTTACTTGGGCAAATTCCGGGGTAGTGTTTTTTTCTTCCGGTTTTTGGTTTGATTTAGGGCTTTTAGGATTAGTATGGGTGATGGTTGTTTGGGTTAGAAAAGACTATAAATTGGCCAGAACTTCCGTCTATTGGGATACCCTAAAGCAATTCCTTGTGTCTTACGTATGGGGGGTGCTGGTGTTCTTTATCTTGCGTGAGCATTTAAGTTTTTCGGACGCAAACAAACTGGACTTTTATCTGTACCCACTGTCGTTATTTCTTGTAGGGTTTTTTAGAGTAGCTGTTCATATGGCTTTGCGAAGGTATAGGATTAGTGGAAGAAATTATCGCAAAGCTGTAATCTTGGGAAAAAATGAATGGAGTAGCCAATTGGCTCGGACCTTAATCAAAAATAAAGCTTATGGAATTAAGTTACTTGGCTTTTTCGATGATAAGGTGTTAGACAATCAGGTGCTTGGGGACTTTGATTCTTTTTTTAATTCATTTGGTATCGGTTCATTGGATATTGTCTACCTAAGCCAAGAAATGCCAAGTAAGCTTGTGCAAAGAATAGTAGACCATGCAGATGAACATCATTTTAAGGTTAAAATTATTCCCGGGCCGGCCTTGCAATGGAATAAAAAACTAACTTTTAGTAGTTATGGACAATTTGTAGTTGTCAACCTTAATGAGATCCCTTTGGATAGATTGGGGAATCAGATTTTTAAAAGAGTATTTGACGTGATTTTTTCTTTGTGTGTCATTGTTTTTGTCTTTAGTTGGTTGATGCCAATCATTGCTTTCCTAATCAAATTGGAATCCAGAGGGCCTGTTTTTTTCTTTCAGAAAAGGACCGGGGTAAACAATAAAGAGTTTACCTGTATTAAATTTCGAACCATGTTTGAAAACCCATTTTCAGACACCTTGCAGGCATCAAAAGACGATCCAAGAGTGACTAGGGTTGGTAAGGTTTTGCGTAGGTTTTCATTGGATGAATTGCCACAGTTTATCAATGTGCTAAAAAATGACATGTCAGTGGTTGGACCAAGACCACACACCGTTCCAATGAATGAGGATTTCAAACAAAGGTTAGAGAAATACAACAATAGACATTGTATCAAACCCGGAATAACAGGTTTGGCACAAGTGTTGGGTTACCGTGGTGAAATCATCAACCACTGGCAAATCAAGTCAAGAGTAAAACTGGATTATTTTTATGTGCGTAACTGGAGCTTTCTATTAGATATAAAGATAGTCTTGAAAACCCTAAATCAAATGTTTAGGGCAGGCGAGACAGCCTATTGATGAATACGAGAACCTTGTTTGGTTTTGAGGATAAGGTCTCCTAAAATTAGGCATCAACAGTAGGCCTTATATTCTTAATAGAGCTTCTAGAAAACTCATATTCTCTCCTTTTTCTTTCATTACCAGCATGGGGATATCTTGATTGTTGTTTACCAGTTTTTCAGCAACACTTCCCAGCAATACGGCAGCAGACTTTGATCTCCCCCTACTTCCTACGATCAATAGGTCGGTTTGAATGGAGTGCGCAAATTCAAGTATGTTTTCAGCTTCGTCCTTTTTGTCATGTAGAATAAAAGTACAAAGGAGCTCAGGTAAATTATTTTCCTTCAGAAATTTATTAAAATCCTTTTTACTATTTTCAAGCATGATTTCAGCAAACTCATCAAAAGATTTGCCGGTTTTACTGTAGCCACTTGGCACCTCATACATATGACAACACTGTATGGTTGCATTGGTTTTTTTACTGATTTCCAGCGCTATTTGAATACTTACTTTTGAGTGTTTGGAAAAGTCTATTGGAAGTAGAATACTATTGATCTCCCCACTTGGAGGTGTTTCAGGAAGTAAAAGAACAGGTCGTGGATACTTTTGCGATAAATTTTTGACTAGGGAGTCTGAAGGCGTTTTTCCTTTTTTTCTGCCCAATATTAAAAGGTCAGTTTCTTTAATATTACACCAACGAAGCATGCTTTCCTGAGCATTTCCCTCCTTCACAATGATTTCATAATTAAAATCTAAAGTAGGTTTGCTTTTATCAATTTCAAATTGAATTTGACTTTCGATGGTTTCGTCCATAGGAGCCAATAAATCCGGGTACGCTGTAGTAACTTCTTCCGGAAGTATTAGGCTTTTTGAAAAATGAATAAAGTATACCTTTTCTATATCCAAAATTGGGACAAATATTTTGATGTTGGAAATCAATACCTCATCTAACTGAGATAAATCCAAGCCAACCATAACTTTTTTGAATTGCTCCATTGACCGTGCCTTTTAATCCGTTTTGCTTTTTAAATTGTGTATTTGGTAAATTTTTATGAATTTAACTTTTTGATTGCTTCTTTGAAAGAAGTTTTCCTTCAAATAATAAAATTTAAACACAACTGGTACCTAAACTTTGTTTTTGGATTTGACTAGGCATTCAAATTCAATATCCAGTCTAGAAACGATGCTCGGTCTTAGGGGAGTTTGTTCTTTAGAGTAATAAAGTAGATGCTGCTGATTTAGATACGATAATAAGATGTCCGGAAAAATGGGAAAATATTTTTTGGCTATTGTGCCTGATGAAGCGATTTGTGATGAGGTTACGATTTTGAAGGAACAGTTAAGTGATTCTTTTGGATTAAAATATGCGTTGAGGTCACCACCACACATTACATTAAAAATGCCCTTTGTTCATAATGAAAAAAAAGAAGGGGAATTGATAAAAGCATTGGAAGCCTATATTAATAATGTAAAGTCCTTCCCATTGATTATTAGAGGGGTGGGGTCTTTTGGGAGTCGTGTGGCCTTTCTTAAATTAAGATACCCACCTGAGCTAAAGGTTTTTCAGCATGGCCTTGTTGATTTTTTTAAAAGAAGATTAAAAAAGAACCTTGAGCTCAGCGACACCAATTATTACCCTCATCTTACTGTGGCATTTAAAGATTTTAAGAAAGGTCAGTTTGAAGATGTAATGGCTTTTGTAAAGGATGCTAAGGTTAAACAATCGTTACAGGTTCATCAGGTTTCATTACTAAAAAAAGTGGATGGACGTTGGTTAAGGATTGCTGATTTTCAATTGACTAATTGATCCCTAGTCAACCAATATTGGTATTTATTGCTTGTGAATCCTGTGATTTTTTAATTTTTTTTCAAAACAGGTAAAAAAATAATATTCTGACTATTTGTTTGTCGCGCTAATTTTATTTTGAAAGTGGTATTTATAAGGTGACCGCATGGTTAGATTCAGCCGTAAAATATTTTTCCTATAAAATAATAGGCCATATTTTGTAATACTAAAGAATTAAAATACGAAATAAAATAAAAATTACATTAACGGTATAAATTCTATGTAAGTATATATAATTATATTAATAAAATTTAAAGTTATATATTTTTTTAATAGTAATGAAAAAATAACAAATAAATAATATTATTCTATTTATTATTTTTATTCAGAAAATAAATTTTTGTGTCTTGAAATTTTACAAAATATTTAGGATGGAGGTTTGTATTATCAGATTATAAATATTTTTATTTATTAATAAATTGATGGAAATTTGCATTATAAACATTGTTAAAAAACCTTAATCTACTATTAACTATGAAGAGAGTTTTACTTAGCTTAGCATTTTCGGTGTTGGCGGTAATCTCAGTGATGGCTCAAAGCAGAACAGTAACCGGTACGGTTACTTCTGAAGATGAACCCAATGGGATACCTGGAGTGAATGTTAGCGTGAAAGGAACGATGGTGGGTACCATTACAGCTATTGATGGTACTTACACTTTATCGATTCCTGAAGGATCAAATGTATTGTCTTTTAGCTTTGTTGGGTTTGAGACCCAAGAAAAGATGATTGATAATCAAAGTCAAATTGATGTATTTTTGATGCCTGATGTGAAGACATTAGGAGAAGTTGTAGTTGTTGGTTATGGTACTCAATCTGCAAAAATGTCCGTACAAAGCATCTCGAGTTTGGACAATTCTCAAATTGAGCGAATGCCAATCTTTACAGCTCAAGAAGCCTTACAGGGGCAAGCTGCAGGTGTACAGCTAACAGGAACCTCCGGTGTAGGTGGAGCCCAACAAAACATACGAATTAGAGGTGTTGCTTCTTTAACAGCAGGAGGTTCACCATTGTTTGTTGTGGATGGCGTTCCATTAAATGACGGAAGTAGTGGAAATTACTCCAATGAATCAGGGGCAGTGACACTTAATCCACTGATGGAGCTAAACCCTAATGAAATTGAATCTATTTCCGTTTTAAAAGATGCTTCTGCGGTAGCAATTTACGGTTCTAGGGGCGCAAATGGTGTAATTCTTATCAAGACAAAAAAAGGAACAAGTGGTAAATCTACAATCAATGTAGATTTTTATAGAGGTGTTCAAACACCAACAACTGTCAGACCTTATATGTCTTTAGATCAATACAATCAGTACCGTTCTGCCAGAACAGGAGATCCGGTAAGTAGTTTTCCTCAAACCGGCTTTGATTGGCCTGATGCAGTGATCGAACAAGGTAAAATTTCTAACCTTAACGTAAGTGCTTCTGGGGGAAGCGATAATACCACTTATTTTATTTCAGGTACTTACTTTATGCAAGATACCTATGCTTTAGGAAATGAATTGGATAGGTTTAACGGAAGGTTAAACATGACCCATAAGTTTTCTGAAAAGGCAAGATTTGGAGCAAATGTAGGATTGGCAAAGACCTTTAATGATCGAATCAATTCAGACAATAGTACTTTCGCACCCTTAACTTCTGCCTTTCTTCACTTGCCATATAACCAACCGTTTGATGAAAATGGCAATTATACCAGGCTGGGCTTCGTTCCAAATTTACTTGCGCTAGCGGATTTGGCTCAGACTGAATATATAACAAGAAGAACTACTGCAAATACTTACTTTGAGTTTGATATTCTTCCTGACCTGACTTTCAAAACTGATTGGGGGATTGATCAAATTCAGACGGAAGAGACCATGCGTTATCCTGATATTATTGAGCCTACCGGACAAGGGTACAAAAGAATAATTCAGGATTATAAATGGTTAAGCACTAATACGCTTAATTATCAGAAGTATGTTGGAAACGACCATTACCTTGGTGCCCTTTTGGGGTATTCTTATGAGCAATCCGACTATGCCAGCATGACGGTGGAAGGATCAGGATTTGTTAGTGATAAATTACCAAACGTGGCTTCAGCTGCTACCCCAACCATCACAAGTGCAACAGGTACAGGGTGGAGACTTGCTTCTTATTTTGCGAGGGTAAATTATAGGTACAAGGATAAATTGTTGTTTGAAGGTAGTGCAAGAAGGGATGGATCTTCTCGATTTGGAATGGACAACCGCTACGGTAATTTCTGGGCCTTATCCGGTGGATGGGTTCTTTCCGAAGAGAAGTTTTTGCAAAACAATAGTTTCTTGGATTTTCTAAAAGTCAATGCAAGTTATGGTACGGCAGGAAATGATCGGGTAGATAATTTTGCTTCTTTAGGCTTGTATCAAGCAGGTAGTTTGGGAGATTATGCTGGAAGTCCCGGTATCTATCCGAGCCAGCCGGCAAACCCGACACTAGGATGGGAAGAGTCAGCTCAGTTTGACTTTACCTTGTATGCTACAATGTTCAACAATAAACTGGATGTTGAAGCTTCTGTTTGGAACAAACGAACCACTGGATTGCTTTTAGATGTTCCAATTCCTTATACTACAGGTTACGCAAGCTATGCGCAAAATGCAGGTGTTATGAGAAATAGAGGAATTGATTTAATGATCAATTCCCTAAATGTCCAAACTTCCGGTTTTGAATGGAGAACAATTTTAAATGTTGGCTTCCTTGAAAATGAAGTTTTGGAACTTCCTGGAGCTTCGGAAGACAATGAGGGAAGAAGATTTGTTCAAGGTTCTTCCAGTCAGCGAGCAATTGAAGGCTATTCAGTAAATACCTTTTACTTGGTGAGATACAATGGGATTAACCCAGAAACAGGAGAGGCAGAATGGCTGAATGGAGATGGAGAACCAACAACTACCTATAGTACCAATGACAGGGAGATAATCGGTTCAGCGATTCCAAGAATTTCTGGAGGGTTAACCAATACGCTTTCTTACAAGGGCTTTGACCTTTCTGCTTTGTTTACTTTTACACAGGGAAACTATATCATGTTTGATGATCTTAGGTTCTTGTATAATCCAAATAACCTAAACTCCTTTAACTTGGATCCGCAATTGTTGGATTATTGGACAGAAGACAATCCAAATAGTTTTGCCCCTCGCCTAGATGGAACCACTCAATCTAATTTTGGACAAAGATCTACGATTCACATTAGAAAAGGTGATCACATCAGGCTTAGAAACCTATCGCTTACTTACAATGTTCCGACTGAAATTCTTGAAAGAACAAAGGTACTTAGAAGTGCTAGGATATATGGAATGGCGCAAAACTTACTTACATTCTCAAATCTTGAGGAGGGTCTAGAGCCAGAGATCAGTGGAAATGGAAGTGATAACCAAATTCAAGGTGAATCCTTCTTTACTCCTGCTCAGGCAAAATCATTCACTTTGGGTGTTTCATTAGGATTCTAAAAAAGCTTAACGATGAAAAATTTAAAAACAATATTATTTATAGGCTTGTTGGGCAGTCTTTTCTCTTGTGAGAATCTGGACATTGATCCCCAGCAATCCCTTTCAACAGAGCTCGCATTTGCTGACAAACAATCGGTTGAGGGTTCTCTATTAGGTGTTTATTCTTTGACTCAAGAATTGGAAGTATTTGGTTCTTTGCCTCAGGTGATTGCTGATTTTCAGGCTGACAATGTGAGATTTATAGGTTCTTTTCCTACACTACAAGAAGTCAGTATCTTTACTACCCAGGCAGATAATGCAACCTTAAGGGATGTATGGAAAGCACATTACCGTGCTATTTTAGCTGCCAATGCAGTAGTAACCTTTACCCCTGACTCTCCGGATGAAACACTCACAACTGAGGAAAGAAATCAGTTTGTAGCTGAGGCAAAGTTTATGCGTTCATTATTGATGTTTCAATTGGTTAATCTTTATGCTCAACCTGTTAATATAGGTGGTGAAGATGCTTTAGGTATTCCGATTGTAACAGACGCATTTTCCGGAGAAATTACTAATTACTCCAGGAATACTGTAGGAGAAGTTCATGCGTTCATTATCAATGAACTAAATGAAATTGTAGCTGATTTGCCTGACACCTATGCTACTTCTGCTTTCACTAGAGGAAGGGCTACAAAAGGAGCAGCCAATGCATTGCTTTCCAGAATCCACCTTTATAGAGGTGAGTGGCAATTGGCTGCAGAGAGAGCCAAAGCTGTACTTGATGCTGATGATATCTATGGTCTCGCTAGTAATTTTAACTTTTGGAGTGAGAACAATAGCGAATATGTATTTTCAATACAGAACTCAGAAATTGATAATGGAAGAACCGGCTCAGGTGGTTGGGGGTCATATTACAATTCTGCCGAAGATGGCGGAAGAGGAGATGCACCTTTTTCTGACTACCTATTGGATGCCTACGCTGCAACCGATAAAAGGTTAGCAGAGCTTTCGAAGGAAAATGTAAATGCTGAGGGGGTATCCTTAATCTATACAACTAAATTCCCTGACGTGGTTACGCATTCTGATAACTCACCTATCATTAGGACTACAGAAATTGTGCTGAATAGGGCAGAGGCCTTGGCGCAACTTAATGGTATCAATGATGAGTCCTTGGAATTGATCAATGAGCTAAGAGAAAGAGCCGGTCTTGATCTTCTAAGTGCCGGAGATTTTGATACAGAAGAAGCCTTTATTGCTCAAATTCTTGAAGAAAGAAGAAAGGAATTGGCATTTGAAGGACACCGAAGGATGGATTTATTAAGAAATAATTTACCTCTTAGACCTGAAGGTGACACTTATTTTGATGAATCTAAGCCGGGAGAAAACAAAACGATTCTACCGATCCCACAAAGGGAATTGGATATCAATACCGGATTGGTGCAAAACCCCGGTTACGAATAATTTAATGTGCTTAAAAAAGGTCACTCTCATAGTGGGAGTGACCTTTTTTTTTAATCCAATTTTAGTTGTCCGCTGGTTTTGTCTTGCCTCGTTATAAGGCTCTTCGGCTTACGGTTTTTGTAAAAATTAATAATGTTTTGTTGCGTTGGAAAATCCGCGATTAACAAAGAATTAAAAATAGTGACTTCTTTCGGTTCTGTTATCTCTTCCGATTCCATATAAAACCAAGCAGCATCTTCTTCTATTTCATGACCCAGATAGCTGAGTTTTATAGCCTCCCCATTTACCTCTACCTTATTATGTAGAAGAACATAGCTTTCAATTATTTGCTCCAACTCTTCCGGGTTTTCAGGACGGAGAAAATTTACTTGTTGACCGGAGGCATTGGCAAGAGCAACCTCCATATCATTCCAAAAAATCTTTTGAGCAATCTCTATTCGCTTCCGATCATCGTTATACACCATGTCTGTAAGGCTGATATAGAAAGGATGGGCCTCCAACTCGAAAGAACACAGAACCAAGAATAGTTGAATTACAAGCATTAATAGGGGGTGTTTTTTTAATATTGTGCGAATAATGCGTTAATATTACAACAAAATTTTAAAACCTATAGTAAATAAATCACCTTATTCTTATGAACCAATTTCAATTGTATTTTAATCTGGGTATCCAGCATATTTTGGATTTAAAAGGTTTTGATCATATTCTTTTTGTTTTGGCATTGGCAGTTGTTTACATGATGAAAGACTGGGGGAGAATCCTTGTGTTGGTTACGGCCTTTACTATAGGGCACTCCTTGACATTGGCACTTGCGACACTGAATGTGATTCGTATAAATACAGATTTAGTGGAGTTTTTGATACCGGTAACCATTGCCATTACTGCTTTGGTGAATATTTTTAAACCCAAATCAGCTTCTGGACGGGGGGTACAGATCAATTATTTATTTGCCCTATGTTTTGGTTTGATTCATGGTCTTGGATTCTCAAATTACCTGAGAACATTATTAGGAAAAGAGCAATCGATATTTACTCCATTATTGGCTTTCAATTTGGGCCTTGAAGTAGGACAAGTAGTAATAGTAGTGCTGTTTTTGTTGGTATCTACATTGATTACCGGCATATTTAGGGTCAATAAAAAAGAATGGGTATTGGTGATATCATCCATTATTTTGGGTATGTCTTTTATGATATTATTAGATAGCGTGTATTGGTAGAATTCTATACATTAATGCCTTTTTTTCAAGTAATTTTAATGTAATTTAAGTAAATTTATCTTTAATCGGATAGGGTTTATATTCAATTTAATAAGAGAAATTTGTATGTTATGAAGCAAGCTGTATTCTTTTTTCTGCTAATAATAACGAGTAATATCGGGGCTTATGCACAAGTCGATAAGCAAAGACATGGCAATAGGTTTGAGCAATTGGGTACGGATCTTCGTTCGCCAAATGTTTATCGAACAGCCTCCGGAGCGCCCGGGCATGAATATTGGCAGCAAAGGGCGGATTATGAAATAGAGGTGGAATTAAATGATGAAAATCAATCCATCAGTGGTAAAGAAAAAGTGACCTATTACAATCAGTCTCCTGATCCTTTGGATTACTTATGGATACAATTGGATCAAAATCAAAGAGATAAAGATTCAGAAACTCCAAAAATCGCATCCAATAAAATTCACCCAAAAATGAATTTAGGTCAATTGGAAGATATCATATGGCATGATATGGATTTAGGGCTTAAAATTTACTCTGTTACAGATGCCAATGGGAAAGATATACCCGCCACGGTAAATTTAACCATGATGAGATTAGACTTGCCAACCCCATTAATGCCGGGTGAAAAGTTTGAGTTCAATATGGCTTGGAGTTTTAATAGTCACGACAGAACCGGTTTTTTGGCTACCCGTCCGGGGTATGAATATTTTGAAGAAGATGGAAACTATATCTATACGGTAGCGGAGTGGTTCCCCAGAATGGCAGTCTATTCAGACTTTGAAGGTTGGCAAAACAAACAATTTGTTGGTAGGGGAGAGTTTGCATTGGTGTTTGGAGATTATAAAGTAGCTATTACTGTGCCTTCGGACCATATGGTGGGTGCCACAGGAGTACTCCAAAATCCTACTGAGGTTCTAAGCCCGAAAGAAATGGAGCGTTGGGAGCAGGCCAAAACTACTTTTGATCAACCTGTTGTTATTCGCACACAGGCTGAGGCGGAAAAACTTGAAAAGAAAAGGTCCAGTGATAAGCGTACATGGGTTTTCCATGCCGAAAATGTAAGGGACTTTGCTTGGACTTCTTCAAGGAAGTTTATTTGGGATGCCATGGCAGTTCGACTAGAGAATGGTAAAGAGGTAATGGCCATGTCTTATTATGCAAAGGAGGCCAATCCGCTTTGGGGACAATACTCCACGAAAGTAGTGGCTCATACCTTAAAATCTTATTCAGCTAAAACCTTTGATTATCCTTACCCAAAGGCCATATCCGTGGAAGCATCTAATGGAATGGAATATCCAATGATATGTTTTAATTATGGAAGACCGGACAAAGATGGCACGTATACTGAAGCCATAAAATACGGGATGATTTCAGTGATTATTCATGAAGTAGGGCATAATTTTTTCCCAATGATTGTTAATTCCGATGAGAGGCAATGGACCTGGATGGATGAAGGTTTGAATACTTTTATGCAGTTTATGGCAGAACAGGAATGGCAAAGGGATTATCCTTCGAGAAGAGGTCCAGCTCACAAAATTGTCCCTTATATGAAAGGGGAGAAACATTTGTTAGAGCCGATCATGACCAATTCTGAAAACATCATACAATTTGGAGCTAATGCTTACGCAAAGCCGGCAACAGCTCTTAATATTTTGAGGGAAACCATTATGGGTAGGGAACTATTCGATTTTGCCTTTAAAAAGTATGCACAAAGGTGGATGTTTAAACATCCTACTCCAGATGATTTTTTCAGGACAATGGAGGATGCTTCTGCCATTGATTTGGACTGGTTTTGGAGGGGTTGGTTTTTTGGAACTGAACCTGTGGATATAGCCATACAAAATGTCAAATGGTATAAGATTGATAGCAAAAAACCATCCGAGGTTAAGCAAGATGCTAAAGTAGCCTACGAACATGAAGAGTCTTATATTTCAAGAACTAGAAATAAAGAGGATATTGACCAGACTTATTTGGAAGCGGACCCTACTGTGGGTGATTTTTACAATAAATTTGAAAGATTTAAAGTATGGCCTGAGGAAGAGAAAGCATACAAGGACTTTAGAAGTCAGTTGAGAAGTGAAGAGCTGGAAATGTTAGACAGTGGGCTCAACTTTTACGAAATATCTTTTGAAAATTTGGGAGGGTTGGTAATGCCTATAATTATTCAATTTCATTATGCAGATGGCACAAGTGAAGTAGAAACACTTCCTGCTCAAATTTGGAGAATGGATGAGTATAAGGTAACCAAGGTTTTTGCCAAAGATAAAGAAGTTGTACAGATCGTTTTGGATCCATACCGAGAAACTGCTGATATTGATGAGTCTAATAATTATTGGCCTCAAAAATTTATACCTTCTAAGTTTGAAATGTTCAAACAAGGGGCTGCCGGTAGGGGAACTTCTTCCGGGCCGAGTCCTATGAAGAAAGAAAAGAAATAAAGTAATTATAAGTAAAAGAAAGAGTGGCGAAAGTCACTCTTTTTTTTGTCTCTTTCACTGGTGGTAACCGTCTGTTTTCTAAATGCTCCTATTCTTTTCTGGGTGATTTTATCATCGTAAAAATTGAACCCTATAATCCTACGAAACTATAAGCCAATAGAGAGGTGGATGAAAAATGGATGAGGATAATTAATATTGGATATATGTAATGAAATAATTAAAAAGTAGGCCGCTTGCATATTAGGTCAGCTCTTTGAGCATCGCCTGTTGCGAAATTCCCGGTAGGTTGGGGTACAATAGGCGATTAAAAAAAAGTGAAACAAGGGGATAAAAAAAAAACAGGCAGATACTATCTGCCTGTTTTTACACTTTTATTATAGCTGTAGTCCGAGTTATTCTTTAGTTTCAAAATCAGGGTAAGCATGCATGCCATGCTCATTGATATCAAGTCCTTCGGTTTCTTCTTGTTCGTCAACTCTAATACCTGTGGTTTTCTTCAGAAGGAAGAAAAGTACAAAGCTGAATACGATACAAAGTGCACCTATAGATACTATTCCAATTAACTGTGATACTATCTGGGATCCACTGGCAAGGTCTCCAAAAATACCTACTGCAAGTGTTCCCCATATTCCACATATAAGGTGTACTGAGATGGCACCTACCGGGTCATCAATTTTAATATTGTCAAACAAGATAACACCAAATACGACTAGGATACCACCTATGAAACCAATGATTACTGCTTCGGTTGGAGACATTAAATCTGCTCCGGCGGTAATACTTACAAGACCTGCCAAGATACCGTTCAGTACCATCGTAATGTCGTATGCTTTAAATTTCAGGTAAGAAGCAAGTAAGGCTCCAAATGCACCTGCAGCACCGGCTAGGGCAGTAGTTACAAATACCAATGAAACAGTTCCCGGGTCAGCAGATAATACAGATCCTCCATTAAAACCAAACCAACCAAACCATAATAAAAATACCCCAAAAACGGCCAAAGGTATATTGTGACCTGGGATTGCATTGGTTTTGCCATTGGTGTATTTGCCAATCCTTGGGCCTAATAAGTATGCGCCAATTACGGCTCCCCATCCACCAACTGAATGAACGATAGTGGAACCGGCAAAGTCATAAAATGGAGTAGATAAAGTATCTAAAAATCCTCCGCCCCATTTCCACATGCCTGCAATAGGGTAACAAATTCCTACGTATAGAATGGAAAAGAAAATGAATGGGCCCAATTTGATACGCTCAGCTACGGCTCCAGATACGATTGTTGCAGCGGTAGCAGCAAACATTGCTTGGAAAATAAAGTCTGTAAAAAAGGTGTAACCTTCGCTATAGGCAGAAGTGTCCCAGCCCTCAGGCAAACTTAGTCCTAAACCACCAAATCCAAAGAAACCTCCGGCAAACATTTCACCCGGATACATTAAGTTGAATCCGATAAAAGCATACGTTAATAAGCCAATGGCTGGGATGATTGTGTTCTTAAATAGAATGTTAACAGTGTTTTTTGCTCTGGTAAGTCCGGCTTCCAGTGCAGCAAAACCCAAGTGCATGATGAAGACCAAAATGGTCGCCACCATAATCCAAAGGTTGTTAATGGTAAATAATTCCTGAGTCATTTAATTAATATGTTTAATAAGTTTTTTTAATTCTGATGATATGGAGAGGTAAAAATTAAAGTGCGCTCTCCCCTGTTTCGTCATTTCTAATTCTAAATGCTTTTTCAACATCGTAAACAAATATTTTCCCGTCTCCTACTTCTCCTGTTCGGCCTTCATTGAGAATACAGGCAACCACTTTGTCCTCTAAGTCATCCTGAACGACTATTTCCAGTTTTGTTCTGGGGATAAATGTTGGTTCGTAAGCCACGCCACGGTAGTGTTGCATTTTTGCATGTTGCAAGCCCATACCTTTCACTTCATAAAAGGTCAGAAATTTAACACCTAAGCCAGAAAGGCATTTGTGGATTTCGTCAAATTTCGAAGTTCTAATTAAAGCTTCAATTTTTTTCATTTTTTTAACAGGATTAATATTCCATTAATAATTATAGAATTAAAAAATTTATCTGTTGCAAAAATAATAATCATGAACTTATTTAACAACTAAAAAATGTAAAAAGATGGTAAAAATGGTGAAAATGGGTAAAAATGAAGGTGATAAGTGGTTAAAATGCCAAATAATTAATCATTATGGATAAAAAATGATGGATAATACGTTTTTTTTGCATAAATATTATTTTTATATGCTTATTAGTTAACCTAAATATTCTAAGAAGATCTAAAGTCTTTTAGCAAATTAATGGAGGAATTTCTCTGATGATGTTTTTTAAAAAATTAACTTTGCAAGGAATTTTACCTTTTGTAAAGTATTGCCATTAACTATTTTAAAGACAATGAATAAACCGACACTTTTAATTTTAGCTGCTGGAATGGGCAGCAGGTATGGTGGAGACAAGCAAATTGATGCCTTTGGACCGAACGCCGAAACAATTATAGAATATTCAATTTTTGACGCCATACGATCTGGATTTGGAAAGGTGGTATTTGTTGTAAGGCAAGAAATTCTAGAGGAAAGTAAAGAAATCTTTATTCCGAGATTTGGTGAATTGATTCAAATCGAATTTGTTGTTCAATCTTTAAAAAATGGAGTGCCCGAAGAATATCAGCATCCGGATAGGAAAAAACCTTATGGTACTGCCCACGCATTGCTTTGTGCCAAGGAGGTGATCAACGAGCCTTTTGCCGTTATCAATGCAGATGATTTTTATGGACAAGAAGCTTTTCAAGCCTTAGGGAATTTTTTAACCCATGATGTTAAGCCGGATTTACATTGTATGGTAGGCTATGCGATTAAAAATGTTTTATCAGATTATGGGACCGTTAGTAGAGGTGTCTGCGATGTCTCTCCAGAGGGCATGCTTACAGGTATGATAGAGCGAACAGCCATTTCGAAAAAGGAAGGTGGGATTTTCCATGAAGCCGATGGAGAAAAGTTAAAAATAGATGCCGAAAATCCGGTTTCAATGAACTGTTGGGGTTTTCATCAATCCATATTTGAACAAACAGAGAAGCTTTGGCTTAGTTTCTTGAAAGAGAATAAAGAAAATTTAAAATCTGAATTTTACATTCCTAAAGTAGCCAACTCCATTATTACAGAAGGTATAGGAAAGGTTAAAATTCTTGAGGGTGGTAAAGTTTGGTTTGGAGTTACCTATGCTCAAGATAAGGAACATGTAATGAAAGAATTGAAAAAACTTCATGCAGAAGGAGAATATCCGGCGAAACTTTGGTAAGAAAGTGAGTGTAAATAGGGTAATGACGATTTTTTTAATCTAAAAGGTCAAAAAGTCTAAAAAAAAGTAGCTGTAGGTTGTCTTATGTCACTCTCAGCTACTTTTGCTTTTATTTTTTATTTAACTTTATCCACTTATTAGTTTGAATTTATAGTTGACTAGCTATCCATGAAAAAGATTGTCTTTTCAAACAAGCCGTTTGTTTTAGATTTTGGTTTGCTCCTATTAAGGGTGGGCGCCTCCCTAATGTTGGTGTCTCATGGATGGTCCAAGGTGATCCACTTCAGTGAAAGACTCAATAGTTTTGCTGATCCCATTGGGCTAGGCCCTGCGGTTTCTTTGCAATTGGCAATTTTTGCTGAGTTTTTTTGTGCCATTTTTTTGATTTTGGGCTTTATGAGCCGAATCATACTTGTTCCTATGATAATAAATATGGCTGTTATAGCTTTTATTGTTCATGGGGGAAGTGAATTTGGTAAACAAGAACTTTCATTGATTTATCTTCTTGTTTTTATAGTATTAATGTTGTTAGGTCCCGGTAAAATTTCTTTAGATGGGACAATTTTGAAAAGAAGAAGTAGGTATTAAACCTATTCTATTTCCACCACAGTATTATTGGCTATTGTGAAGGACTTGTAATCAGAAGTGATTTGGGTAAGAATCTCTTTGGATCTTTCAGGTCTTGCATCAGAAATAAATAACTGGCCAAATTCCTTGTTAGCTACAGCATTCATCAAATGATGAATGCGAAAGTCATCCAGTTTGTCAAAAATATCATCCAATAATAAGATTGGCTTGGTGCTTTTTAATTCTTTAAAAATATAAAACTGAGCTAGTTTTAGGCTGATAAAAAAAGATTTTTTTTGACCTTGAGAGCCAAATTTTTTTATTGGCTGTCCATCGAAAGTGAAATTAAAGTCGTCTTTATGGGTGCCAAAACCAGTTCTTTTAAGTAAAAGGTCTTTGTTGAGGTTGTTAATAAAATCAATACCGAAACTCTCTCTATCAACCTGGCTTAGGTATTCAATGTTAACCAGCTCTTTAGACCCGGAAATTGAAGCGTAGTGCGCCTGGAAATGAATTAGGAACTCGCTTAAAAAGGCATGTCTTGTTTGATTAATTTCTCTTGAAAGCTTTAAGAGTTGTTCATCATAAGGAGCCAGTTGAAGTTTGTCTAACCGTTTTTCTTCGGCAAACCTTTTTAATAATGCATTTCTCTGTTTTAAATTTTGTTGGTAACGAATCAATGTTTGTAGGTAGTTTTGATCTGCTTGGCAGATCATGCTATCAAAAAATTTTCTTCTTTCTTCACTTCCTCCATTGATAATCTCAGTATCGTCCGGTGCAATAATAACAAGGGGAAGGAGTCCGATATGATCACTTAGTTTGGTGTAAGGTTTACCATTTACTTCAAACCGCTTTTTTCTACCTCCCTCAAAAAAACAATTGATTCCCAGTTCTTTTTGTTGTAGTTCAAACTCACCTTTGATGGTAAAAAAAGCTTCACCATGCTTTATATGATGATTATCTGTAGGTATAAATGCACTTTTTGTTAGGCATAAATAATGAATAGCGTCCAGAAGATTTGTCTTTCCTGCCCCGTTTGTACCAAAAAAACAATTAACACCTTGATTAAAAACCAAATCCAAATTTTGGAAGTTTTTAAATTGAATTAATTTTAAGTTTTTTAAATACATGGCTTATACACAGGATGTTTTTTACTATTTTCGCAAAAGGCCTCAATATTGCATTGATTTCACTATATTTGAGGCCAAAGTTAGCATATTTTATAGAATACGGTATGGCAAAGAAGAGTTCTAGTACAAGTAAATCTAAAGTAAAATATTCCAAAGAAACCTATAAGTATTGGTTTGAAAGCATGTTGCTTATGAGGCGTTTTGAAGAAAAAGCAGGACAGCTTTATGGACAACAGAAAATAAGAGGCTTTTGCCACTTATATATAGGTCAGGAGGCCTGTGCTGCAGGAGCAATCACTGCCCTCGAAAAAGAGGATAAATGGATAACCGCGTATAGGTGTCATGCACAGCCCTTAGGTCTAGGTACAGATCCTGGTGCCATTATGGCTGAACTTTTTGGAAAAGCCACAGGTACTACCAAAGGTAAAGGTGGATCCATGCATATTTTCGATAAATCTAAAAACTTTGCCGGAGGACACGCCATTGTAGGCGCGCAAATTCCTATGGGCTTGGGACTTGGTTTTGCAGAAAAGTATTTGGGGACCAAAAATTTATCCATTTGCTTTATGGGTGATGGTGCAGTAAGACAAGGGGCGTTTCATGAATCCCTTAACCTGGCCATGCTTTATAAAACCCCGGTTATTTTTGTGATAGAAAACAATGGTTATGCCATGGGAACCTCTGTCAAGCGTTCTTCGAATGTAGATGAGCTTTACAAATTGGGTGAGTCTTATGATATCCCTTCTTTCCCTGTGGATGCCATGAATGTGGAAGAAGTACATGAAGCTGTAAAAGAAGCAGCAGAAAGGGCAAGAAAAGGAGATGGGCCCACATTGCTTGAATTCAGAACTTACAGGTACAAAGGTCACTCTATGTCTGATCCTCAGAAGTACAGAACTAAAGAGGAGGTTGAAGAGTACAAACAAAGAGACCCAATCGAGCAGGTTCGAGCTACCATTTTAGAGAATAATATTCTTTCCGAAGATGATATCAAAGGAATTGAGAAAGAGGTGAAGCAAAAAGTTGCTGATGCTGTTAAATTCGCTGAGGAGTCTCCCTGGCCTGACGGAGAAGATGCATTCAAGGATGTTTATGTGGAGGATGATTATCCTTTTGTAAGAGAATAAGCAATATCAATTGCAGATAAAAAAGCCATTCAAGAATTTTCTTGAATGGCTTTTTTAATGATGGGCCTATAGACTTTATCCATGATTATGTAATAGGGAGTCCTGAGATTTCTCAGGAAGGGTTTTAGTAGCTAGCGAATCATGTTTATTGAAGGTTTTAGCTGAGTACAATGCCACAAGATTAGATTTTCTCTATGGTCTGTTTTAGGTTTTGCATGGTATTCCATAAGTTCCTTCTGATGATAGGGTCTACTATCCATCTAGGCAATCCTTTTTCCGGTACAGAAATGATATGGTATCTCAAAAGGGTATAACCTTGTTTTTTAGTAACAATCCATCTGCCTTCTAAACCTGTCATTTGTACCATTTCTACTCCTTCCGAGAATATTCTGCTATTCGATGAATTAAAATAGATTTTCGTACTCTCCTTTCCCTCCTCTAATCGATTTTTTAAATAACACTCTCTGTCAGATAATGGAAAAGGGAAACTGTATCTCATGTAGCTGATCCATGACTGAGGGCCTGTGCTTTTAATTTTATATGCCAAGGTGTTGTCATTCCAAAGCATTCCATATTTCTCCTTTGTCAATACTTCAATAACATTTTCATAAGGAGCTTTGATGCTTATAATAAACTTTACTTCTCTACTTTTGGTACCATCCTCCATGTTGATCCATCTTTCATAAAAAGATAAGCCGTTACCCTCTTTTATCAATTCAAATTCAGGTGGCATGTGCCTACTTTCGAAAATCGAGAACGAGGAAAAAATGTACAAGGAAATGCTAAATAATATAAATTTCATACTTTCTAAAATTTTAAATGAGGCAATGTTTGCCTTCTATGGTTAAGACAAGAAAACCATGATTTACCCTTGGTTTAAAAATAAATAGAATTGCAAGTAAGGGTATAAGTTGATTGAGTTGTCAAACTTATGAATCGATAAAATACTTAAACCATGAAAATTTATTACCATAGATTTAAAATTTGCACAACTTTGATTTTGCTGATCTTTAGCTCTTATACTGTTGTTCGAAGCCAGACCACACGGCCGGTGCATATTGGCTTTATTTACCCTATCAGTACCAACGGGCTTGATGCACCTGATTTAAAAAACAACTTTAGCCTTCATGCTTTGGGTGGACTTTCCTCCGGGGAGAATGGTTTAGCTATCTATGGACTAGCAGGTATGGTACATGGAAATGTAATTGGTCTGCAGGTTGCCGGGTTGTGGTCAAAAGTAAGAGGTGAGGTGGATGGGGTTCAAATTGCAGGGCTTATGAATGAAGCAAAGAATGCGAATCATGCCATACAAATAGCTGGAATAGTTAACTTATTGGAAATGGATGTGCCGGTACAAGTGGCCGGAATATTTAATAAGGCCAGACATGTGCAAGGTTTTCAAACCGCGGGGATTTTAAACTTATCTCAATCTACAAAAGGTGCTCAAGTGGCCGGGATTGCCAATCTTTCCAAAGCGGCAGGCGGTATACAGGTTGCAGGCATAATGAATAATGCAGATAGTGTAAATGGTGTGCAGGTTGCAGGGATTGTGAATCGGGCTAAAAAGGTAAAAGGAGTTCAGATTGCAGGGATAGTGAATATTGCCGAAAGTAGTGATTATCCTATAGGAATAATAAACCTTATCAAAGATGGGGAAATAAGGCTAGGTCTTTATGCAGATGAAAACCTTACATCTATGATTACCTTAAAATCCGGAGGAAAGAAATTGTACGGGATCGTAGGCTTAGGCTCAAATCTCCAATACTCTGAATTACCTTATGCCTTAGAGGCCGGGATTGGGTTAAAAGTTTTGGATAGGGGCGGTTTTCGTTTAGATGTGGAAGGAACCAACCTATTTATTACGAATTTTAAGCGGAGGGGAGAGTATTCCAGGTCGGGTCTTAAAGTGCTTCCTGCCCTCGTCCTTTCCGATAAAGTAGAGATTTTTGCAGGTCCTAGCATAAATTATATGCATACTAAGTATGCTATAGGGGATGAATTGGCTGAGATGAGCTTATGGAATAGGGAAAGGAGAAATGTTTACAAGGCGATTCATTTGGGGCTGTCTGCAGGAATTAACTTTAAAATAAACTAATTTAGCATGTATTCATACAGGAAAAGTTGCGGGATAAAAACTTATGCTGATAACCCCATGCAACCCAATAAAAGAATGGATAAGAATGCTTTTTATATGCTCAATTGGTTTCTTAAAAAGTCATTATTAGAAAAAAGTTGAAGTAATTGGTTGTTGATTTCAAATTGTTTGAGGAATTTCCAAATTGATCAAGGGTAAACTGAGTTTGAGTTGTCCTTTTAATGAATGCAGTGATATAATACCAATTGTAAGTGAGGGTAAGTTCAAATGTAAAGGAGGAACCACCATTGAAGGTGGATGACAAGTTATTTGAAGAGGTCTTTAAAAATCACTTTAAAGGCTTGTATGGCTATGCCCGTGTGCTTTTAAAAGATGAAGTAGTTGCAGAGGAAGTTGTACAAACTGTTTTTTTAAAACTATGGGAAAAGAGGGCGACTGTAGAAATTACTACTTCAATAAAAGCCTATCTCTATAAAGCAGTTTATTATGATGCCTTGAATTACCTCAAACATGAAAAAGTAAAAATGAAGCACAGGGAAACAAAACATCATGAATATGCCGGTGACCAGTCCATTGGGACTGTTGTTGACAATTCCGTGGAGGAGAAAGAAATTCAAACCAGATTGAACCTTGCCTTAATGGCTTTGCCTGACAAATGCCGGAAAGTGTTTCAACTTAGCAGGTTTGAGGAACTTAAATATGCGGAAATTGCTGAAAGAATGGGCATTTCCATAAAAACGGTGGAGGGACATATGGGGAAAGCGTTGAAAACCTTAAGGATGGAATTGGCGGAATTTCTTCCCTTGTTTGTGATCATTTTGGTAGATAAATTTTGAGTGATGGAAGATAGCTTACTTATAAAATACCTGCTCAAGGAAACCAGTAAAGAAGAGTCTCTTGTTGTGAAAAGTTGGATTGAGTCAAGAAAAGAGAATGAAAAATATTACAATGACTTTTGTTGGGTATGGAAAAAATCCATAGCGATAGCCAGTACAGAAGAGATAGATGTTGATGCAGCATGGGAGCAGTTTAAAAAGAATAGAGAATCAAAACTTCTAAATTCCGAACCTTTTAGTAGCCAACCATTTTTTTCGTTGCCATGGGTTAAGGTAGCTGCTTCGATTGTGCTGTTGTTGGGGGTGACGGCCATGGCTTTTTCCTTTCTACCCCATTCGGGCAAGGCGTATTATGCCAGTGTGAACCTTACCTCTTTAGAAGAGTCCAAAGAAGAAGTATTACTTGATGGTTCTCAACTAACGCTTAATAAACACACCAAACTTTCCTACCGTCAGAAATTATTAGGAGAAGGCCGTTTTGTAGAATTAATGGAAGGTGAAGCTTATTTTGAAGTCCAAAAGAATCCTCGAAAGCCCTTTATTATTTCAGTCGATGAGGTAAGGGTAAAAGTATTAGGGACTTCATTTAATATTAAGAAAACTCTAGGCAAAACCATCATTATAGTAGACGAAGGCCTTGTTCAGGTGAGTACCGGAAAGGATGAATTATTCCTAACAAAAAATGAAAAAGCTACCATATTTACCACTGAAGAAAAGATTCGGAAGGAGGTGTCAGAAAATCAATTGTTCAAATATTACGTTAGTAAAGAATTTGTAGCCAAGGATATTGCTTTAGAAGAACTTGCCGAAGGATTGAATGAGGCTTATGGGAGTAATATTAAACTAGTATCGGAGCGGGCCCGAAGCTTGTTCATTACTACTACATTGCCATATGGATCCCTTTCAGATAACCTTGAAATCATCCGTCAAACCTTGGGGGTATCCATCACTCAACGTGACGATGCAATAATTATTGAATAATTCTTTACCTTCGAAGAGGCTGTCGAGTACTATTATGATTTTCAAGTTTTGTTGTTTTTTGCTTTTTTTGACCATCTTTCTGGTACCTCAAAAGTATTTAAGTGCGCAGGATTTTCTTTTGCATGAGGTGAATTTTGAGGCTTCTAACCAAGTTCCCTTAGGGCAAATTATGGACGAGTTATCTCAGGAAAAGGGCTTTTATTTTTCTTATCAGAGTAGCCTTATTGATCTGGATGAAATGGTAACCATTCCTTCTTACGAAGGGCAGGTAGCAGGTTTTCTTCGAGTGATTTTAGGAGAGGACTATGAATTTAAAGAGCATGACAAATACCTAATTATAAAATATGCACCGGGTAAATTGGATGTGGATTTAATTGAAGGGAAAAAGCGCTCAATCCTTAGAGGTAAAGTTAGAGATTTGCGTAGTGGGGAAGCAGTTCCGTTTGCTAGTGTTTATGAAAAAAACACTATGGTATCTTCTTTGTCGGATAAAAATGGTGACTTTGAATTAAAATATAAAAGAGAACCTGATGACTTGGTGTGGCTGGCCATTAGCAAGGAGGAGTATCGGGACACGTCTTTTGTTATTTTACCATCAGTGGATGTAGGCTTAAGAGGAAAACCGAGAAAGTTACGGTTTTACCCGGAAGATGGAGCTGCTGAAGCAATGGAAAACAGTGCTATTGGGCGTCTATTGATCGGGTTTAGACAGAGGGTTCAGAGGCTTAATTTGGGAGGTTTTTTTGCAGAAAGTCCCATGCAGGTATCTCTTACACCAGGACTGAGCTCGCAAGGGGTCTTTAATAGCCAGATGATAAACAATTTTTCCCTGAATATTTTTGGAGGCTATACTGCCGGTGTAGAGGGTTTGGAAATTGCGGGCATTTTTAATATAAACCAAAAAGATGTAAAAGCATTTCAGGTAGCAGGGATTTTCAATATGACAGGTGGGGATGTTGATGGTTTTCAAGTTTCCGGCATTCACAATTTTGTGTATGGTAAGGTAAATGGATTTCAAGTGGGGGGGATTTACAATCACGTAAAGGAGGATATTAATGGAGGACAGGTTGCAGGGATTTATAATTTCAGTCATGGTTCTTCTGATATTCAAATAGCAGGTCTGCTCAATAAAACCAACCAAACTAATGTTTTACAAATAGCAGGTTTATCAAATCAGGCCATCCATAGTACCGGGGCATTCCAAGTAGCAGGATTGTATAATTATTCACAAGGAGAAGTGAGTTTTCAGATCGCTGGTCTGGTAAATAAGGCAGAGAATGTAACTGGTGCTCAATTTTCAGGATTAATTAATATTGCCAAGTCTAGTGATTACCCTATCGGGTTGATTAATCTCATAGAAGATGGGCAAAAAAGTTTGTCTGTGGGTATCGATGAGACAGGGTTAGGACAAATTATTTTTCGATCTGGAGGCGGGAAATTATACGGCTTAATTGGGACAGGTATTATGGAGCAGTCTGAGAAAATCATGTACGGGTTCGATTTTGGGTTAGGATTGCATATTTTTAAGAAAGAGAAAACAGGAATGGATTTCGAATTTGTTAATAGACAAACAACAGACTTTTCTGGTTTGACAAACAATTCAAGTTTTTTTAGATTAATCCCTGGGTATAAGTTCGGAAATCATTTTAAGCTTGCTGCAGGTCCGTCTATTGGGTTCACTGCTTTTGACAAAAACTGGTCTGACCCAACTCCCGGTTATGTGATATCGGAGAGAACTACGACCAACGGTAGGAATTCCTTACATGCTGGTTTTTATGCCGGTATACAGTATTTGTTTTAATTGATAGAATCGCGGTAATCCGGCCATTTTAGAGAAGTAGTATTATAGTCAATTTTTATATTCTAGAGGGAATGAACTGGGTTTTGGCTCTTTTTCCCTTACTTTTAAGGGTTAAAATCGTTTAATTTACAAGAATTCCTATTGGTTTTAACTCATTAATTAAGTGGTCGCCACCTAATAGGCCATTAAATTCTCTTTTATGAAAAATCGGAACCAGAGCAAAAAACCCAAATTTATTGTCATAAGTGAGCAAATCATCAGTAAAATAATCTCAGGAGAATTGTTGCCGGGAGAAAAGGTGCCCTCTGAAAATGAATTGATTCATAACTTTCAAGTTAGCAATACTACCGCCAGAAAGAGCTTGCAGGAAATTGAGTCCCGTGGTTATGCTCAGCGGATAAAAGGTAAAGGTACCTTTGTGCTTAATAAAACAGAAGACCATCACTTGGTCAGGACTTTGGGCTCAATCGATGCCACTAGAAGGGGGTTTGATGAAGGTTTGAAAGTGGAAGGCTTCAAACCAAAAACAATTGTGCTCGAAAAGACCGTATTGGATCATGGTGTTTCAGCAGAGATAAGTGGAAAAAGTTATATTATTGAAGGGCCTGTTCTAAAAGTACATCAATTAAGATATGCTGATGAGATGTTGCTAAAAGATGAAACAAAGTACATCTCATTAAAGCTTTGTCCAAAAATCAATATGCTTTCCACGGACCTGTCCTATTTTAAGGTGTATGAAGACAAATACCAGCTTAAAATTTCCGATATCAAACAGAATTTAAGTGCAATCATTCTTCCTCCGGATGATCCAACAAATAATTTTGAATATGAAAGTGCATTACCTGTATTTGTGCTCGACAGTGTGGTGTTGAGTAGGAAAGACGCAGTACTTGAATTAGAGAAATCTCTCTACAGAGGAGATAAATATAAATTTGCTATCATCGCCCACCCAGAGTACAATGGGAATTAAGTCCAATACTGGTCCTTGTCACGGAGAGTTTTCCTTAATTATTATTTTTCTTAAAAACATTTTATCACCTTGTTTTACCTTAAATTGTTATCCTAGAGCGTTAAGATAAATTTTGTAATTTTGTTTTAATTTACTTCTATGTTCCGTAAGTTCTGATAATAAGTAGTCTATTGAGTAAAAAACAGATAATAACTTGCATTTTAATTTATATGGTTATATCATTGTTTAATTAACTTAGAGCGTTAAGAATAATGAACCCAAAAATCCGATGGTATATTCTAGCAATGGTTTTCATTGCTACAGGTCTTAATTTTTTAGACAGGCAGGTCCTTTCCATGACCATAATAAAAATTCAAGAAGAACTTTCCATTTCCGATGTACAATATGGCTGGGTGAACACTGGCTTTTTGGTAAGCTATGCCCTGATGTTCACCGTTGGGGGTCGCTTAATCGATAAATTTGGAGGAAAAAAAGGGCTTGGCTTATCAGTTGGGATTTGGTCCTTTGCCAGTGTGTTGCATGGTGTTATGAACAGTTTTTCTCAATTGCTGGGATTCCGGTTTTTACTCGGTGTGGGTGAAGGAGCCTGTTTTCCCGGAGCAGCCAAGACGGTGTATGAATGGTTTGATGAAAAAGAAAGGGCCTTGGCCAATGGGATAGCGATAGGAGGAGCGGCAATTGGAGCAGTAGCGGCGCCACCTTTGACCATCTTGATTGCAGGGGAATATGGTTGGCGATGGAGTTTTATTATACCCGGTTTGATTGGGTTCGTGTGGATTGTACTTTGGTTTAGCCAATCCTGGAAAAATAGCCTTCATGCAAGAGAGGTTAAAGCAATGGCCACTATCGATGAGCCTGTAGTGCAAATTTCTATTAAAAAGCTGCTTCAAAATAAGACCGTGCAGGTATTTATTTTAATTAGGTTTCTCTTAGATCCGGTATTTTACTTTTTAATGTTTTGGGTCCCTAAATACCTTAACCAAGAGCGAGATTTATCATTCGAACGGATAGGTGAATTGTTTTGGATCCCTTTTCTTGCTTTGGGTCTTTCCAATATTCTGGGTGGCTGGTGTTCAGATAAATTGGTAGCCAGGAATTTCAGTATCAATGCTGCTAGAAAGTGGGTGATGGGTTTTGCTGCGGCATTGACTTTGGTGGCTCCTTTTATTTCTACGGTTTCTACGGTAGAAGTAGCCGTACTATTGATGTCATTAATGATGTTGGCTCATGGTTTTTGGATTACCAATTACATAACCGCCATAGCAGATGTATTTGGTAAATATGCGACTTCATCAGTGGTAGGCTTATCCGGGACAGCGGGTGCTATTTCTGGGATGATCATTAATCCATTGATTGGATGGGTTGCCCAGAATTATTCTTATGGGCCACTATGGTTGGTCTCTGGAATAATGTATCCTCTGGCCTTTGTCATTCTGATAGTATTTATACCAAAAATTAGAACAATCGAATTCGGTAAATAAAATTCATTTGGCAATTGGGATTGTATCAATTTGTCAAATTTAACATAGTGCGTTAAGAAAAAATACTAATCTTAAACTTAAAACAATGAAGGAAATTAATGGAAGTGGCAACCCAGCAGAGGGAAAATATAAAATTGAAAGAAGAGAATCCTCTTTGCCTAGAATTGGCGTTTTTGGTGTGGGCTATTTCAAATATTGGGCACAATTTGAGGGGCTATTGGATGCCTTAATGGCAAAGCAAAAAGTGCTCATAGAAAAAGTTGAAAAGAACAATGCAGAGGTAATTGATTTTGGATTGGTAGATGATGCACAATCGGCCTATGACCTAGTGCCTAAGTTACAAGCTGAAAATCTCGACTTGATATTTTGTGACATGCTTACTTATGCTACCTCGAGCACTTTTGGGACAATCATTAAAAATATAAATGTGCCTATAGTGCTGGTAGCCCTGCAGCCGGACAAGGCAATGGATTACAGTAAGGCTTCTACCTATATGCAGCTCTACAATGATGATGTATGCTCATTGCCTGAATTTGCGGGTGTGGCAGTAAGAATGGGAAAAAAAGTGCCTGATGTTATTATCGGTACCCTCCATGATGATCCCGAATCTGAGCGAATGATTGGTGATTATTGTCGAATGGCTAACGTATTACATGGTTTGAAAACAGCTAGAATTGGACATATAGGTCATCCTATAGAAGCCATGCTGGACATGCATACCGATTCAACCATGCTTACTGCCCATTTCGGGGTACATATAGTGCAATGTGAAGCCAATGAGATTGTAGGCAATTACTCCAATAAGGTTTCTGAGGCTGAAGTAACTGAAGAAGAGAAGCGTATTTTATCTTTCTTCGATACCCCCGATCCTGTTTCTGATCCTATCTCTGAGAAGTTAAAAAAGGAAGATTTAAATGTAGCAGCAGGAGTTTCTGTAGCCTTAAAGAAATTCGTTGAAGATAAAAACCTTGATGGACTGGCCTATTATTACAATGGTGAGGACAATAGTGAAACCCAATTGGTGATGTCAAACCTAATTGTTGGTAATTCACTATTGACAAGTTCCGGTTTTCCTATGTGTGGAGAGTCTGATTTGAAATGCTGCATGGCCATGTTTATCATGGATCGCTTTGGAATCGGAGGAAGCTTTGCTGAGTTTCACCCGGTTGACTTTAAAGAAAACTTTGTTTTGGTAGGGCATGATGGCCCCCACAATATTTCGATCGCTCAGGGCAAACCAGTGCTTCGAAGTCTAAAAAAATACCACGGCAAACCAGGATTTGGTGCTGGCGTTGAGTTTAAAATCAAAGAGGGCCCTATCACCATGCTGAGTATCAGCTCCAATTATGAAGGTAAATTTAAATTTGTGATTGCTGAGGGAGAATCAGTAGAAGGACCAATACCCCCTACAGGAAATACAAATACAAGAGGTTTTTTCAAACCCGATGTACGCACCTTTTTGACAAATTGGATCAAAGAAGGACCTACTCATCACTTTGCTTTGGGAATAGGACATCATGCAAAAAGCATCCAAAAAATTGCCAATTACCTCAATATAGAATCAGTAATTGTCACATAAATTAATAAATAACCCAAAATAACTGATTATGAAAACACTGATAGTAAGTAGATGTAGACAGATGAGGAAAAGTCTTCGATATATCCTACCTAATGATCAAGGATTAGATGTTTATAAAGGCCTCTAATCTGAATATTAATTATTTTTGGTAATTTAGATAAACCGTAAAATAAGAGTGAGAAGAAATAAAAATGGCAGGATTTATTTACCTGCATTACTAATAAATACTGCTTTAATCCTATTGACATGTTGCCATAATGGCCCCACTGAAAAAGGGGATCAAAGACCCAATGTTTTGGTTATTCTTACCGACCAGCACACCAATGATGCATTAAGTTATTTGGGAAACCCACACCTAAAGACACCCGCAATGGATCAGTTGGCAGCTGAAGGTACCTTTTTTACGGAATCTTATTGTACCTCGCCAGTTTGCGGACCAGCAAGAAGTAGCTTGATCACAGGAAGGATGCCGCATGAAACTGGTGTGGTTTGGAATTCCACACATATCCGACCAGAAGTACCAACCATAGGTCAAGTATTTAATGAAGCCGGATACAATACCGCATGGGCAGGAAAATGGCATCTTCCTCAAGCTTACCCTGCCAAAAATAAAATGGATTCCGTAGCAGGTTTTGCAGTGGTTCCGTTTCAATCTTTGGATAAAGAATGGGATCTCGGAGAAGATACGGATGGGCCCATTGCAGACGCCACGGTAAATTACCTCAATAATTATAAAGAAGATCAACCCTTTTTATTGACAGTTTCACTTCACAACCCTCATGACATTTGTCATGTTCCCAGAAGGCCTGGTGAATATGCCAAAGCCCATGAATTGGAGAACCTACCGCCACTGCCTAATAATTATAAAATAGATCCCAATGAACCTCAATTCCTTGAAGAAAAGCGATTAATGGATCATTATGGAGATGAATTGTTGAAGACCCTTGACTATACAGATGAGGATTGGCAAGCCTACTTGTACCATTACTATCGTTTTACCGAAATGGTAGACAATGAAATTGGAAAAATCATGAAGGCCCTGAAGGAAAATGGCTTTGACGAGAATACAATTGTGGTGCTTACCAGTGAACATGGGGATGGGGGAGGCGCTCATAAATGGGCCGCCAAGTTAAGCCTGTACGAAGAAGCAGCGACTGTGCCTTTTATTATTCGGTATAAAGGACGAGTGCCTGCCCAAAACATTGACGGAAATCAGTTGGTTTCAGGGATTGATCTTGCACCTACAATTGTAGATTATGCAGGATTGTCTTCTTCCACTAATTTTACAGGCAAAAGCCTCAAGCCGGTATTAGAAAACCCCGGAGAAAAATTGAGAGAATATTTGGTGGTACAGTTGGCCGATGATAAGTTGGATTCCAGCAGACAGGCCAGATTGATCAGAAATGAACGATACAAATACAACCTATACAATCAGGGGGAACGCAATGAACAATTGTTTGATTTGTGGGAAGATCCCGGAGAGCAGCACAACCTCGCATATGTAGCTGCTTACCAATCGATCAAAAATAAGATGCATATGGCATTGGATGAATGGATTGCTGCCACAGGAGATGATTTTTATGAATGGAGCACTTTACCTAATAGTACTGAGAAATATCCATAATATCGATTTTAGACAATTAACATTAAGCCATAAACCATGAAGTTAACAACTTATTACTTTTGTTTAATTGCCGGACTATGTAGCCTATTTACTTTTGGGCTGCACGCTCAGGAGAGTGCAATTTACAAACAGATGCGGCAAAATTTTCAGCAACCACCAAATACTGCCAAGCCTACTGTTTACCATTGGTGGTTGGGTGGTGATGTGGATACTGTTAGGTTAAAAGAGGAAATACTCTCTTTCGATAAGGCAGGAATAGCAGGATTTACCATATTTGAAATAGGTTCTAGGGACACGGTATTTGTAGGTGCTGGTCCGGAATTTTTGGGTGAAGCATCCCTTGAGACGATAAAAGTTGCCGTGGAGGAAGCCGGTAAATATGGCATGGAAGTCGGGTTAAACACTGCGAGTAGCTGGAATGCAGGTGGCAATTGGCTTACACCAAAACATGCTGCTAAATCCATTTACCAGCGCAAGGTTAATGTCTCCGGCGGAGGGAAGGAGAAAATCAAATTGCCTTTCCCTGATATTCCAGAGAAAGATCCAAGAGGTAGAAAACGCCTCATTTCTTATGGGAAAGATGGGAAGCCTGTATATTCTGAAGAAATAGCGGTTTTGGCTATTCCTCTTGTCGGTGAAAACGCAGCAATAGACACCAGTCTTATAAAGGATGTTTCTATTTATTTTGACGCCAATAAAGAGGTGTTGAATTGGGATGTGCCTGAAGGAGATTGGAAAATTGTACGTTATGTCAGTTCCAATTCCGGTGAAAATTTGGTGCTACCAAGCAAGTATTCTGCGGGCCCAATTGTAGATCATTTTGATGCTGACGCAACAGCATTTCATTTCAACTATATTATTGATCGTTTGGAGTCGAAACTGGGGGATTTGCGTAAGACGTCTTTGAAAAACCTTTACATGGCCAGTTATGAAGCCAGGGGATTTAATTGGACACCTACTTTACCACAGGAGTTCCAGGAATTGAACGGCTATGACCTAAAGAAATTTTTACCCATTTTATTTGGGGAAGTTTCCCTTTCTCAAGAGGCTACTGCTGCTTTCAGAGCTGGTTTCCAAAGGACCTTGTCAGAGTTGATGATCAAGAACTTCTACATGAAATCCAAAGAGATCTGCAATGCCCATGGATTAAAAAACAACAGTGAAGCCGGAGGACCCGGTTATCCCTTGCATGATGTTCCTGTTGAACCTTTAAAGGCCTTGGGTAAAGGACTGGATATTCCCAGAGGAGAGTTTTGGATCAATCATCATAATTTTAGTGAAGAAGGGATGGATGTGCTGAGGGTGGTGAAGGAAGTATCTTCTGCCTCCAATATTTATGGGGTGGGAATGGTGGAGATGGAAGCATTTACCACTTTTCAACAGTGGCAGGAAGGTCCCTATGAAATGAAGCCAATGGGGGACAGGGCCTTCGCAGAGGGCATGAACAGGGTGGTAGTCCATGGATCTACCCATAATCCAAAAGGCACAGGTAACCCAGGCATCGTATACCATGCTGGCACGCATTACAATGACAAAAGGGTATGGTGGAAGAAAGTCCGACCTTTTAATGACTACCTGGCAAGGATTTCTTATGTTTTGCAGGAGGCTGATTTCCAAGCGGATGTTTTGTATTATTATGGAGACACGATTCCGAATTACGGGGGTCACAAGCGAAGCCGCTTTAATCCCGGAGAGGGTTATGATTTTGAATTATTGAATACTGAAATACTTTTTGGTCTCGAGGTAAAAAATGGAAAAATAATAAACCCCAGGAATGGTGCTGAATTTAAGGTATTGGCCTTGACTAAAGAACATGAGATTAATCCGAAAGTGTTGTCAAAGCTGGAACAAATGGCGAGCAGTGGCGCCATTATTACTGGACCCAAGCCTAATAGGATCGCTCCGGAAAGAAACATGAAGGAGCTACCTAACATGAATGGATGGCTGGATAATTTATGGAAACCTTTTAGCAAGCAATCTTTCAAACCAGGAAGTAAAGCCATTTATTATAATGTATCAGTTGGAGAAATTCTTAAAGCATTAGAACTCAGTCCTGACTTTAGTTACAAAGGCAATGGGTTTTATACACTTGATTACACCCATTACCAAAAAGGTGATATGGATTTTTATTTTATTGTCAATACCACTGGAGAATGGTTGTCCAGAGATTTGATCTTTCGGCAAGAAGGGAAAGTTCCTGAGTTATGGAATCCTGAAAATGGCAACATAAGTCCTATTCCTATTTATAAGGAAACGGAGGAGGGAATTTCGCTTCCACTGTCCCTCGCTCCGCATGAAAGTGCATTTGTCGTTTTTAAACCTGGAATTAAACCAGTAGTTCATTTCACAAAAATAGCCCATGGAGGTATTCATCCTCCTAAAGTTCGCTACAGTGATCAGGGCATTGAGTTCTGGGAGGAAGGTGAATTTGGTTTGGGACATGGTGAGGATACTTTAATTCTTAACAATTTTCCAAATGTAAAAGCCCTTGAGGGAGCCTGGGAGATCTATTTTCCTGAAGGCTGGGGTGCTCCTGATAAGGCGATTTTCCCAGAGTTAAAATCCTGGACGGAATCTGAAAATGAGGGGATCAAATATTTTTCAGGGACTGCCCGCTATGAAAAGAATTTTATCCATGAAATGCATGCTTCTGAGTATCCTGAGGCAAAAATCTACCTGGATTTAGGAGACCTTTCTCATGTTGCTGAAGTTTGGCTGAATGATAAACCATTGGGGATAACATGGTCAAAGCCTTATCGATTTGATGTGACAGAAGCTTTTAAACCGGGGATTAATACACTAAAAATAGAAGTAGCCAATACTTGGTCCAATAGATTGACGGGTGATGCAATTACAGGGAAAGATTATACTCAAACCCATGTTAATAATACGGTTATTAAGGGTATGCCTAATTTTAGGGTTACCTGGGAAAATGCGCCACTGATTCCTTCGGGAATTCTTGGGCCAGTTACTTTAACTACAGTTTTACCAATTGCAATGCCTAAGTGATTTTGAGCAGCATTGTTGCTTTTTTCTGCAACAATGCTGCTCAAATTCTTGACTATATTTCTTAATTAGTCTGCTTGATACACTGTAAATGATTTCAATTCCATTTTGCTTTTATCACCCTTTAAAGTAAGGCGGAGTTTATCAGTTTTCACCTTATCAAAATAGTGAATCCGCTTTCTTCCTATGGTCGATCCTTCAGCTATTGTTTGCCAATTGGTCCCGTCAAAGCTTTCAAGATTATACTGCTTGATATGTTGTCCATTTGCAATGTTTTCTTCTAAAACCATTAGATTAGCTGCTTGGTTTTTAGGAATTGTTAAGTTGAAAATAGTTTTGCCCTTGTTTTTCGACTCCTTATAATCGGCCACGGGCTGTGAGAAAGTTTGCGCAATGGCTTCTCCAAATTCTTCCAGTCGTTTTACTTCAGCCGCTGGAATCAGACCGCTGGTATCGGGTGTCATGTTTACCAGTAAATTTGCTCCCCGACCTATGGATTCGGAATGCACATTCATCATAAAAGGGAGGTCACGTAAGGTTTTGTCTGAATCGGGCTTCCAAAACCAGGTTGATCTGGTGTGGAGGTTGGCTTCGGCAGGAATCCATCCTGCACTTTGAGGGCCCACCCACTTATCAAATCCTTCGCCCGGCTGAACGGTATTTGCCAAGGGATAAGCTGCCCATCCCTGCTCACTGCCCGACCAGCGGACATCCGGTTTGGTTCCTCCCATTACAATTGCATTAGGTTGTAGAAGCCGCACCATATTGTGTATCGCGTCGCCATAGGCAGTACCCAATGGTTGCTGGGTTTCTGGATCCATGACATCCCATCCAAACGGATCATAAGCACCATCAAACCAAAGGTAGGAGATCTCCCCATAGTTGGTCAGCAACTCTCTGAGCTGCTCCAAAAAAACAGGAAAGTACTTGTGTACATCTCCTACAATTTTCCGTTCCCCTTGTGGGTCGGGTGTGCTGGTACATCCAAAATGCTTGTCTCCACCGGATACATAGAGGCCAATTTTCAGGTCATACTTTCTACAAGCATCAACAAACTCCCTGACAACATCTCCTTTACCCTTTTTCCAGGTAGCATTCTTCACCGAATAATCCGTGGTTTCCGTTGGCCAGAGACAAAAGCCATTGTGGTGCTTTGCCGTTAATACGATGTGTTTGGCGCCAAAAGATTTGGCTGTTTGGGCCCATTGATCCGCATCAAGTCTGCGGGGATTAAATATTTCCGCAGCGGGGACACTCATCATGTCAGAGCCTATATAAGTGGCAGGCCCAAAATGGATAAAGGCTCCCAACTGTCTTTCCTGATAAGCCAATTGGCTTTCTGTGGGGCGAGTCCGTAATGGTTCAGTAGAGAAAATGGCTGTTCCATTGCCTTCTGTGCCTGCTTCCAATACCGGTAACCAGTCTCCCTGGTGTTTTGGTGCCACATCTGATTGCCCTTCGGCTTTGAAGAAATGCTCGAACAATTCTCTTGGGGTGCCGTCGTAAGTAGCCCGCTGTAAATCTCCTGCTGTAGTTTGATCGCTTCCGGTGAAATAAAGGATGGTTTTGCCTTGAAAATAGCAGAGTTCCACATCAGAAGCATTGTTCTCGGAGATGTTAGGATTAATTAAAGGGATGTTTTTATGTTCCGGATTAAAGGTGACAAAAGGCCTGTCTTCTGGTGCATCTTCCCAATGGACAAGGTCTTTGGAACGGGTAATACGTGTTTCATAGCCCGGATTGAGTGATTCCAAATAAAGTGTATAGTACCAACCTCCTTCATAATAAAGGGCAGGTCCGCCAACATATTTATCCACTCCGTAAACCGCACCCGGAATCTCTTTCCAGTGCTCCAAATCCGAAGAGCTCATGTACCTAAAGGTAAAAGGTTTCCACTGCTTGTCACTGGTTTCATACAGCAGTACAAAGCCATCTTTTCCTCTAGTGACCGTGGTGTTAAAAAAATACTCATTGTCATTTGCCCGAAGGATGGTCTTTGGCTTGCTCCAATTGAGAAGATCCTCAGAGCTGGTCATTGTGATTTCTGTCATTTTTCGCCAGGGTTTTCCTTCTCCATAATCCCCTGCAAAAACATACACCCTGTCTTCCCATGTCAAAACTGTTCCAAAGCCATGGTTTTTCAGCGGAGTGGAAATGATCTGATTTGTTTGCAGGTCACGGATTCTTACCTCGTCCTCATGGAAATTGTCCCCAGGTTTTGCCCCCGGAATATCCCAAAACCGTTGGTTATTTTCCAATAAGTACAACTTCTCCTGAAAAACAAAAGGAGAAGTTTCCACTAAGGGTGACCCTAGTCGTTCTTCTTTCTGGATTGGGTTTTTCCATGGCACTTGCGCCATTAAGTGTTGCGTAATAAAAAGTAGGGCAATACAGGCAATGCTTCTCAGATACTTCATGGTATAAGTTATACAGCTTTGGGTCATTTGTGACTACCAGGTAAATATATGAAAAGTGGGCGGGTTTTATTCTTTTGGACCGATTTGAAAAGTTGTCAACTTAAAGGATTAACTACATGGAGAGCGGCAAAGAAATGAGATCTGAGTAATATCATTAAAACACTTCACGTAGAGTCGCAAAGCAATGAATTTGGTTTCTTTAAAAAGGGTTAATATTATTATGAATTTTAGAATGTTACAAAATAGAAAAGGAGTATTTTTAGAACCTTTGCGTCTTAGCGACTCAGCGAGAACCAATAACCTAACAAGAATTGTAAATAATCTGTGAAAATTCCTTTCGGATAACCTTGCTTTCAAAGCACTTCTTTATCTCCTTTTTCCCTTTTGCTTAGTTTATCTTTCTTCTGTTCAAAATCAGAAGTTCTAACTGCATGGCTGGATGGTTCAAACTGATAACCATATCTTCGGCCAAAAACCTGAGTAAATTCCGCACCGAAAAAAAGAATTAGACAGGAATAGGAAATCCACAGTAGAAAAAGAATAATGGCTCCTGCGGCACCAAATGTAGCACCAGGATTGGACTCACTTAAATAAAGTGCAATAAGGGCTTTACCTATGGTAAATAAAATAGAGGTTAAAATAGCACCTATCCATACCATTCGCCATTTAATTTTTACATCAGGCAAAATCTTGAATATCGCAGCAAATAGCAAAGCAATAATAACTATTGATAATATGATGTTGGCTATATATGCCAATAAATATAGGTTTTCACTGAAATTTCGCGTAAGCCAATTTCCCAGTGAGGCAATTACTGTACTCAGCACCAATGAAAGAAGCAAGAGGAAACCGATTACAATGATTATTCCAAGAGAAGTTGCCCTGTCTTTCAATAAGGTTATGAAACCGGCATTTTCGTTTTTTTTGACTTCCCAAATAGAGTTTAAAGATTTTTGTAATTGGACGAAAAGCCCGGTAGCTCCAAATAACATAGTACCTACACCCACTATGCTCATAAAGACTGATTGATCGGCAATATTTGCGTTGACTAAGATTTCAGCGATACTTTCTGCAGATTGAGCGCCTATCATACTTGTTAAACCTGAAGTGATTTCAGCGACAGTGTCAGTCCTATCCATAAAAAGGCCTATAATAGATACGATTATCAGCAACAGTCCCGGCAATGAAAATACTGCATAATAGGCTACAGAAGCGGCATTTCCAAAAGCGTCATCATCCGACCATTCTTTATAAGTAGCCTTCAATAAAGACCAAGTGTCCTTTAATCTGTATTTCTGTTCTTTGGTAGTAGTTTCCATGTTGAGTTCTTTATTTGGTTCAATTGATCTTCACTTATCCTTTATTTAATGTGGGTATAAAGTTTTGGTTAAAAAACATGTATTTTCCAATACCATGCCAAAAATAAAGTCGCGTATAGGGCTCGCATTTGCTAAGATTTAAAAATCAGCAAAATATGCTTTGGATAACTCGGGGGGAGATCGAATTAATTTAAACCTAGGTATGGTGCCTCTCAAGTTTTTTGAATGAGCTCGAAAAAATGCTAACTTAAAAGGTAAACATTAAAAATTGCATGCAAAGCCGCCAAGAGGGTGTGTAAAAAACAACCTTTGCGGCTTAGCACCTTAGCGAGAATTATTAATGAAATAGTGATAGAAAATTGCACGCAGAGTCGCAGAGCCGCCAAGAAGGATCTTTAAAATCATTGCGCCTTAGCGCCTTAGAGAGGTTTATTAATAAAATATTGGTAAGGAATTGCACACAGAGTCGCGGAGTCCCCAGGAGGGTGTGTTAATCCTTTGCGCCTTAGCTTCTTAGCGAGGATTTTGAGCTAATTAAAATTTAAAAATTGCACGCAGAGCCGCAGAGTCGCTAAGAAGGGGGGTAATAACCTTAACGCCTTAGCGAGGATTTTGAGTTAATTTAACTTTAACAATTGCATGCAGAAACATGGAGCCTGTAAGAGGGGGCAAAACCTTGACGCCGTGGCGAGGATCAAACCCGTAAAAAGATGACCGAAAACGAACTTTCCAAAATAATAGTAGATACTTGTTATCAGATTCATGTGACGCTTGGTCCGGGTTTATTCGAGTCAGTTTATGAGGAGATTTTGTACTATGAACTAAGTCAGAAAGGCTTACGTGTTTCACGTCAACAAACCATTCCCGTAATTTGGAAAGGTGTCCAAATGGGGCCAGGTTTTCGATCGGACTTGATTGTTGAGAACTTGGTTTTGATAGAAATAAAATCCATAAGTGCAATTGCACCAGTTCATTTTAAACAAGTGTTGACCTACTTAAAGCTCACTGGGCTTAAGCTTGGATTGCTAATTAATTTCAATGAGTCCTTAATAAAAGAAGGAGTAACAAGAGTGGTAAATAATTTATAAGAATCGTTAAAATTGCACACAGAGTCGCGGAGTCCCTAAGAGGGTGTGTGAAATACAACCTTTGCGGCTTAGCACCTTAGCGAGAATTATTAACGAAATGGTGGTAAAAAATTGCACACAGAGTCGCGGAGTCCCCAGGAGGGTGTGTAAAAAACA
>TARA_R110002167_G_scaffold91458_1_pt1 | contig 200619 bp, 181 predicted proteins | sample TARA_R110002167 | Tara Oceans TARA_R110002167 (sample SAMEA4398238) | marine metagenome | biome: Polar Biome; feature: [MES] marine water layer (ENVO:01000295) within the mesopelagic zone...; material: water (ENVO:00002006), including particulate matter (ENVO:01000060) such... | reverse complement strand
CATGGTAGGGGTCGGTGGTTCGAGTCCACTCGGTTGTACCAATTTTACCCCTTATAAATCAATAACTTACCAATTACCAACCACTTAAAACCCTCCTTATTTTTAACGCACTTCACTAAATACCGCAAAATACCGTATAATACCGCAATCCCCCGCATTTAAAGGTGCGTCAGGAAGTGCGTAAACTTATTTTTAACGCACTTTATTTTGGCAGTGCGTTAAAAAGTGAGTTAAAAATGGCATCGATTAGAGAGATTACCGGCAAGAAAGGTACGACTTACCAAGTCACTATTAGATTGGGCAAGTATAAAACCAAACCTTTGATCAAGTCTTTCACTAAAAAGACCATTGCAACGCAGTGGGCATCTAAGATGGAAACCGAAATAAGGGCCGGTAAGCATATTGATATGCGCGGCACTGAGCTTGTTTTCGTGCGTGACCTGCTGACTAAATACAATGACGAGTACGTATCAACACTGGCTAAGGCTACACAAGAGAATCAGGGTTATGTTATTGATGGCCTAATCAAAAGATTTCACAGTGTAAAATTTTCAAATTTTGATGCGCAGTGTATTTATGAAAGCATGAAGATCAGACTTAAAGATGTATCGCCCGACACTGTGATCAAAGAGTTAACCATACTGACTGGCCTATTTAAGTTTGCCCAAATGGATTGGAAGTTACCGGTAAAACAAAACGAGGCCAGAGAAGCCAGATCAATGTTGTCGACACTGGGATTTTTAAAAGGGTCCAACATTCAGCGAGTCAATAGGGTTGACGATAAAGAGTACGACTTGATCCGCAATTACCAGCCTAGCAAATTCACACTAGTTAAATGGGCTGCACTATTCAAAATAGAAACGGGCATGAGGCGCACAGAGTTATGCCAGATGAAATGGGTTGATGTGCATAAAGGCTATTACGAACTGCCCAAGGAAAAATCAGATAGTTCAAAAAAGGTAAACCGTAAGGGTCGAATAGTGCCGTTAACTAGAAGGGCTATGGCCATACTTCGGATAGTGAAAAAAATAACGACTTACCATGATGGTAATATTTGGTATTGGGGCGATCCAAAATCCCTATCCAGAGCTATGAAGCGTATGTGTGGCAGGCTTGGTATTGAAGGGTTAAGGCTTCATGACTTGCGCCATGAGTTTGGCAGCCAACAAGCCGATGCTAGTGTAGATATTAGGTTATCGGCTGCTGCTATGGGTCATGCTGATTTGAGAAGTGTGGCGAGATATAGCCACCCCGACCTAAAGAAGATGGGGGGAGCGATTAAAGGGCGAAGATGAATAAGCTTCTTTCTTTTTCATTTCATTATCTAAAGCACTTCTAGTTGTGCTATTCATAAAAACCTTACCTTCAAGTTCGGATATAAGAATTTGACCGTCTGGTATTAACTTATCCCACCGTAAAATTTTTCTTACTTTTACGTTTTTACTTTTAACTTTGGATTTTGATTTTGATTTAAGGAATCGATATTGGTAGGTAGGGTAAGATAGATCTTCAATGAATATTCTAGTCTCACTTATAAATTTTGGTTTAGCCGCACGATCCAAAGCTTCGCCCATTTTTACAATGTCGTCTATGGATATGCTACTCATGACTCACCCACCACATGAACCTGCACCGGATGAACGCACCCAATAAAGGAAATTGAAAAGTAAGCGGCTATGGCAAAGTATATGGCGTACCTGTATCTAGGTAAGCCTACTGCCCTTCTTTCTTTAAATTTGTTCATCACGCCACACTCGCAAACATGTCGTGCTGAACCATTTCAAGCCAAGTTGTCGAGCCGTTTACGCTTTCAATTCTTGCTGCCATAACCTTTCCGCGCCATGCTTTGTCAGGTGGAAGGTAGTTCCCCTTTGCCCAATTTTTATCTATACCAATGTTGCGTCCAATGTTTGTGCTGTCTGCGGATGAAAGCGGTAATCGACTAAATATATCAGGGTCTAGCATTCTTAGGCCGTGAAGTTTGCAAGGTGGCTGAGCGTACTCGTTTACAACCTCGTTAAGTGCCAACCCCATTCTCGCCCACCATTGAACCGTTCCAACTTTGGCAAACGCACCGCTTGAGCCAATGCAGACTGTCGGCCAGTTATGACAAAGATGGTAAAACCGTTCAATTGATTCGTGCATATGCCAAACGGGTGCTGATAAGGCTTTTTCATGCGGCCATTCTGCTATTAGATTGTCATTATCAATTTCGTCTCCGTCGATAACGTCAGGAATTACAGCGAAATCAAATGCAGGGGAATGCTTTAGTGATTCAACCCATTCATGATAGGGAGTCCAATCAGTGACAGGCTTACCACTCATCCAAGATGGGAATGCTCCATTGTCTAACGCAAACGATTGGCAAACTTCCAAGACTATATCCAACTGCCCTCGGTTTGGAAAACTTACAAAGGCGTGTTTACCGCTGATAACTTCGGCAGCTGCTGTAGCTGGCGTTATTGGTAATCCGTGATAATGAATCACGCCACACTCGCAAACTGGCTCTTATCAACTTGGTTATCGATAACGTACTGGGCCACGGTGATAGTAGTCGTGAACCATTTGCCGCCAATCTTGGTGACTTTAAAGGGTAGCTTTTCAGTGGTGATGTAAGCCTTAACCGTATGCTCTTTTAGATTGAGTATGTCGGCCATGTCGCTGGTATCGAGTAAGGCTTTGCCGTATTGATTGGCTAGGTGATCCGCTGTGATAACTAAATTCACATCGGCATTCAACATTCGTTTGGCTATGGCATTGTTGACCATAGTGGTTTTTTTGTTCATGGTAGATAGTCCGTTTTGCATTTTAGGGTTAAGCGCCTTGGTAGAGCGCGGGTTTAGTTTACACTATAACTAAGCGCAAGCCAGTTCTGTTGAGGTGGTACCTAGCAACTCATTCCTATCTATTGGCCTGATAAAGCAAGGCATTGATGAAGGTCGGAATATCACAAACATTGAGCCTTTAGTATTTCCGTTCACCTTCTTGCCGGTTGTTGGATGATAAAAACTTAAACGGCCACCTGTAACGATCCTAATTTCAGATATTTGCGCTATCGGTAGCCACTGAGCATCCAAAGTGGCAGGCACTAGCATTACAGTAGTCACGCCCTTGGCTTTTTCTTCAATTGCCTTGTTCATAAATTTCTTAATAAAGCCTCTGCCGTATGGAGGGTTTACCCATACGTTCAAGTTTTTTTGGTTCGACACTTACTGACATTACCTTAATTACTTTCTCCCAATTTGCGCTTAAAGCATCATCCTCTTTAGTTAGGTAATTATAAACCAAGTGATTTTCATCACTAGCTGCTGCATCTAAAGAAAAATCAAACTCTCTGTCTAAAGCATTAAATACATCGGGATCAGTACCCCAACTATTCTTCATATCATCATCTAGGCCGGAATTAATTAGGTCACTCATTGGGTAGTCACTTCTTGTGGTAGATTTAATTTACGTCTTACAACGTTCTTATATTTGGTTTTAGTCGATACGGTTACCGATTTGATATTTGTCCTGCCATACATATGCAGCACGATCACTGCATTCATCGACGTAACCGGCAACTCATGGTTAGGCATGACGTTTTCCCACCATATGATAGCTCTACGTCTGGCAAATCCATCGTGTTCAAAGCATAGGTATTCACTGGTAGACTTCACGCCATTAGGCTTCATGTAATCCACTCGGCAAGAGTCTTTAGATCCAGCCTTGCGGTTTATGTGAAATTCCATGCTACTAACTGGGTACGTGCGTTCGTTTTCTTGATCGCTCGATATAACATCTAGCGTACTAACAAAGTCACTGTGCTTGTTTTCTTCCGGTGGAGGAAAAGCAAACCCGCAGAAAGGACAAATTTTGACGGCTGCATGTACATCTTGGCCGCAAGACTCACAACTTTTAGTTGGTGCTTGCCCTTCGCCTTTATTTTCAATCAGCACCCCGCCCACTTCTGGCGAGTCAAAAGGACCATGTTCAATGATGTTTTGGGCAAAATCTAGGTACAGGCAGTTAACCTTAGAAGGAAACAACCGGACACCGCGCCCAAGCATTTGAATGTACAGTGAGGTTGATTTAGTGGGCCTTAGCCCAACAATCATGTCGATGTTTGGTGCATCAAAGCCGGTAGTCAAAACATTGACGTTGACTAAGCACTGGAATACTCCCAGTTTGAAATCACTTAGGATCTGCGCCCGTTCTTCCTTTGGCGTTTTGCCAGTTAACAATCTGCACGTTATGCCGTGAACATACATTGAGTCTTTAACGTGGGTACCATGTTCAATACCAGTGGTAAACACAAGCCAGCTTTTACGAACAACGCCATGCTTAATGGTTTCTTTTACTGTGGCATCTATCAAGTCTGGCTTATCTACTGCCGCTTCAAGCTTATGTAAAACATAATCCCCGCCACTAATTGGCACGTCAGATAAATTGAACTTGGCTTCCATGGCTTCCATTGGCGTAACTAATGGCGTCATAAACCCTTGGTCGATCATGTCCCGCACTGGTATTTCATAGCATACGCCATCAAACAACCGGCCCTTACCTTGGTAAAGTAACCCGCCAATCAAGCGATATGGCGTAGCGGTAAGGCCTACTACTTTCAATAACGGGTTGAGCTCAAGCAGTGCGTTAATGAATTGCTGATACATGCCGTTACCAGTTTTTGGTATCATGTGCGCTTCATCGACCATCAATACGTCAATCTTCCCAATTTGGGAACTTTTGTTATACACCGACTGAATACCGGCAAATATGGCACTACTGGTAGTGTCACGTTGGCCAATACCGGCAGAGTAAATGCCAGCGTTTACTTCTGGATAAATTGAAATAAGCTTTTCGTAGTTCTGCTCAATCAACTCTTTGTTGTGCGTTACCATCATAAAGCGGCATGAGGGCCATGCCTTTAGCTGCTTCTCGATGTACATGGCAATTATCACGCTCTTGCCGGTTGCCGTTGGCGCAACAACTAAAGGGTTACTGCCACGGCCACCGATGAAATAATCATCAATGGCCTGCACTGCATCTGATTGGTAATAGCGGGGTACGATCCTCACGCTGCTTTCTCCCCTTCATCAAACGCCCCATGTTGACTAAACAACTTAAACGCTTCTTCTTCGCTAAAGTCATGGCAAGTTGGCGAAGCTAACCAGCCAAACCCGCAAAGCTGCTTAGGGTTGAAACCCTGTAGCAATTTTTTGTGTTCTTCGTTTAAGAAGTGGATCAAGTCTGACTGCAAATATGGCTTGTCAGAGATTACGATCTTAGACTTGGTGTAATTCTCTGAACCGTTAATGCCAAAGCCGCATATGTAAATTGACCAGTTAAAGCGCGTGTAGGTTAGCGAGTCGTAAACGTCCTGAGTGATCGTAACTTCTTCACCATTATGCAACTTCAACAAACGGCATATGCCGTCTTGGTTGTTTACATTGATAATGCAGTAGTGCTTTAGAATGCTTTCTGCTGTGCGGATAGCTCTTAGCAATTTGTTGTTAGAGTATTTTTTATTGCGCTTTTTCATTGGCTGCTATCCATAATTTCACCAAAAATATAGACAATTGTTCCGACCACATATCCGTATAACATAACAAAAGACATTGATTTAATTTGAAAGTAATAATGATTAAGTGCGCATCCAGCAACCCATATGGCTAACATAATAAAAGTTTTAAGTAGGAACTTCATACACTCACCGCAATCTTTGCACCAAACTTGGCTTCAAGCAGTTTGAAATTTTCGTCAAAAGCTTGGTACCCGCCATTCACTAGCTCGGCTATTTCGTCGCTGGTATAAATCCCCTTATCACCACTCCACTTGCCGTTTTTGATCTTCACGCCATTGGTGAATTCAAATTCAAGGTACTCGCCCTCTTTGTAGTCACAAGCTGTGGCCACTGACTCGAGTAGTGCTGGATTGATAATATGCGTCTGGCATCCCGCTTGGCTGTCGATTGGATTGTCGTAGCGATTGCAGTGCCAAGTACCGTCTGGCTTGGCTTCGGAATAAACACAGGTACGGCAATTAACGTCTAGTTTGAATTTATCGCCATGGCAAATATCTTTATAGTCGCAATACTTGCAGTCGAAACGGCTTGGATCGTTGTGCAACTTGTTTGGCGCTTCGGTTGAATTAACTACGTGGATCATGTTGCCTTCAACGCGTTCTGATTCCTGCTGGTCATACTGAATAATCTCGACGTATTCTTCGTCAGTGTTTTTGTTGACGGCAATATAGATGGCTTTGGAAATGTTTGACCACTTCATGTAAAGCTGCATTTGTGAATAGTGCAAAGGCTTGGATGCTCTAACTCCTTCCTTTTCGAGCTTCTTGAATGAGCGGTCATTGTGAGTTTTCATTTCAATGACAGTCCACTCGCCCTCGATCAACTGCTCAAAGCGAACGGTTTCAACTTGGCCGAAGCCATCACCGGAGCCAGATACGTGTGAATTAGTTGGACAGGTTAAGCGAAACTGTTGGCCGTTTGCATCCATGGTAACAACACGTATGCCAATTTTGGATAGTTCTTCAGCAAAGGTAGGTTCTTCTTTATGGCCCCGTTGGAAAAGCTTCTGAATACGCCCTTCGTGCATGATCATAGTGGCATGGCGAAAGTTGTACCAAAGTTTTCTAAGGCATGGATCCCCGCCCATACTTGCGCCAAGGTGTCCTCTAAATTCGCCATTGTAATTAACGTAGTAATGTTCGTAGATGGCATCTACTAGGTTTTGTGCTTTCATTGGTAGTGTCTCCTATCTGCCGTTGTGGTAGTGGCAGGTTGTTGGTTGTGCTTATTCAACTGCAATCTAGTACCGTCCCACGACGAGCGAACCGTGGGCATTCGCGTCTCCTAAATTGCATGTGAATAAGCCCCACTAAACGTAGTGGGACGTAGGTTTACTTAGAATGAACCCCCTTATCTTCAACGTGTTTAGCTAGTAACTTACTGAACCTTAATGCTTTTCTGGAAATTCGAAGTAATATATATAAAGCTGACAACAACAAAGTTAATGAAACCCCTACATATAATTCATGTGTAGTATCAGCCTCATAAAGAACTATTAACATTAACAAGAATATAAATGGAAAGGCTAACCCAAACCAAAACTTCACGTCAGTTGAATCAAAACGTCCCCATCTATCACTCTCATAAAACGAAGATAAACACTTCTCACCGTCCGATACATAACTAAGGCAGATAGAAGTAAATCCAACGCCCCAAAAAACCATAAGATACAAAATTAAAGCCACAAGTATGGCGTTATAAAATAATTCATTCATCACATTACCTACTCTATTAAAAAATTATAAACACACTGGCTGGTTACTGATCCAGCGCCCAACAAGGCAGAGAACAAAGCTCGAAAAGAACTTCGGTTATTCAGTGTATTTTTAAAGTTTACTCAGCAAATATTTTTAAAATACTCTCGCCAGTTTCTTTGGTGATAGTCTCGGTAATGTCATTGAAAGCAGCTTCCAATACATCTTCTTCGTTGATCAACTCATACCAAAGGCTAAGTGAACCAGAATTCAAACGATAACGAAGTCTAGCTTCAATCGAGTAAGCTGTTCCGTTCTTGAATGGCACAATGCCAATGGCGAACTTTTCAGGAACGTTGATAGAGCCGCTTTGATTTTCTTCGCTGAATTGGAATTCAAACTCACCGCTTTGTAAGCGTTTAGCACTTCTAAAGTTAACGGTACGAATAACGTTAAACTTAGTAGCCAGTTCAAGCATTTCAGTACCAGAGGGGCTAACGAAGTCCTGCAAGTTGCGTTCAATGAATTCAGCAAAAGTGGTTTGATCCATTTTACTCTTGTTGTGGCCAACCCATTCTTTCCACTGCTTTGATTGTGGGCAACTGTAAACAACCTTATGTTCACCCCATCTTGGATTGTCAGTGCCGTCACTATCAATAATTCCACACACTCTAAAGTTATCGTTATCAAAAATAATCAAACTATCTAAGTTAGAAAATTTATTGAAATAGGCAATAAACGATTTTTCATCTAAAACCTTAAGCAATTTGATTATGCGTGAAGGTGCAGCGTTAAACTTTTCAAGGTCTTTCACTTGGTAGTCATTAGGTGCAACAACAAATGGTCTAGTCAAAGTATAATGCGAACCCTGAAGCGTAGTGGCAGAAACATTAGCTAACTGTGTACTCAATACGTTATTTTCTTCCGACATTACTTAGCTCCAACTTGCTTTAATTCTTGAACGGGTTTAGATGCAACGGTTTTTAGGTCCATTGATATCTGGCGAGGATCATCACGTAACAAGTCACCGTCAAAGGTACTGAACATGATGGTTGATGGACGGTCAAGCTGTGGCACTTTGGCCGTAACAGTTGAGCCGATGATCACTGTATCTTCTGTGCCTTTCATCAAAGCAACATTTAGCTTCAATGTGACTTCGCCTTTTTTGCCAGAGTCACGCACAGCTTTTACAACGGCTGCTAATTCTTCTGTTAATTCGTCATTCAGACCACCGCGCTCTAAATGGCTCAGTGTTTGGATGAATGGTGCTACGGGTTTTGTGGTAGTTTCAGACACTTTACTGTCTCCTATTGTTTTGCATTAGCCAGATTGTTCTGGTACCCCAAAAACCGCAGTTAAGCGGCTAAAGGTCGGTTTTCTGATATTTGATTGGAGTGCTTTACAAAACCTGTTGAAAACGATAGTACTCGAAAGCAATTATCCTTGGTTTTGCTGCATAGCGAACGGTGGTAAACCGCCTTGGTTGTTGCCTTGGTTAGAAGGGGATGTCGCTGTCGTCCCAGTCGTCGAATTTTGGTTCTGTTGAACCGTTTGTGACTTCCCCATGTCTGACTGCCCCTGCTGATTGTTGCTCGGCATTTGCTGATAGTTCTGGTTCTGGTTGTTGTTTTGGTTTTGTTGGTTGTTCTGAACGTTTTGGTTCTGATTGTTTTGTTGAACGTTCTGATTTTGGTTATTGTTCTGGTTGTTTTGAACTTGGTTGTTCTGGTTATTCTGGTTATTCTGCTGAACGTTTTGGTTCTGCACTGGCGCTACTGCTTCTTGCGGGAAATAGCTGCCTATTTCGTTTTCTTTGGCTTTGTTAACATATATGTCAACGGCAATAGTTTGGCCAACAAGATAGTCTGCGTTATCAGCGGTTAAGCCTTGTGCAAATGGACTGGCTTGCACGTTGCCTTGGTAACCGGTGCGGATAACTTGAGTAACTAGGTCAAACAGGTTGTTGTTATTCTTCTTCACCATGTTCATCATGCCACTGTCATTGTTAGCTGCATCATGCTCAAGCATAAGGTTTGTCCACATTGGACGACTGCCGCCATCTTGCTTGGCGTTGTACACATCAAGCTTCAATTTCAGCAATGTACGATTAGCGCCAATATGTTTACCAGTCTTGGTTTGGCCATAATCAAATGCAGCCTCGGCAATATCGACTTGATACGATCCTTTGGGGATCGGGGCGAAGTTATCTTCTACTTCTGCTTTTTGGAAATTGTTGACGTCCATCTTAAATGCTTGCATGTTATTGATTTCCTACTTGTTGAACTTGTTGGGTTTGTTGTGGCATGTTTGCCGCGATATTTTGCATGAGAACGTTAAAATCCATAGCGATTGGCGCTTGAATGCCGTAACGATTCTTACTGGTGTATTTTTTACTGCTGTAGCAATGAAGAACCCTGTTGCCAGTTTCCTTAGCTTTGCCCTGCATTTTATTGAAGCCTTTATCTTCTTGCTTAATGAGTTGCTCAAGTTCGCAATAGGCCACAATATCGGCTTGAGTGTGAATGAAGTCTGCTAGCTTTGGCTGTACGTTCAGTGTGTACTGATCGTAACTGGCTTTGTCTGGCGGGTTGATGGTGCTGATCTTGCTATGAGCAATAAGAATAATGCCCATACCCTTTGTGTCGCGTAACTTACGCATGTCGTTGATGAACTGATTGGTCCATTCAAGAGACTGGGTATAGCCTTTGCCGTAACCACCGCCAACATCTTCAATAGATGTAGTGTTGGATTTTTTGCAAAGCTGCGTCCATAGTTTCTTTTCAAGCGCGGTTATGGAATCAATGATCAACCACTGATAGCCATGGTTCTCGTTTAGCAATACGTTCATTTGCTGCGTGACTTCATCAGCATCTTTAGGTTCAGGGAATGTCGGCACGTCAAGCATACCTAGACCATCCTCTGCACGTATAAAGATACAATTCGGGGCCGTAGCACCAAATGTGGTTTTGCCTACGCCAGCATCACCGTGAAGCACGATTATTGGCGGTTTGTTTAGGTTGTTTCTAACAACACTGGCTAATGAGAAGGCCATTACTTAGCTCCTTTTAGTAGATCAATTAGGTTTTTAGCTTCGGCTGACTCTGCGGCTGACCATGCGGCTGACCTTGCGGCTGACCATGCGGCTGACCTTGCGGCTGACCTTGCGGCTGACTCTTCGGCTGACCATGCGGCTGACTCTGCGGCTGACTCTGCGGCTGACTCTGCGGCTGACCATGCGGCTGACCATGCGGCTGACCTTGCGGCTGACCTTGCGGCTGACCATGCGGCTTCATCACCGAACTGATCAGAAACAATATTTTCGTGATAAGTTATGACTTGATTGATAGCCTCGCTTACAGATGGATTTTTATCGGCTAGCGAGGTTAGCCGCAGAATCGCTAATTGATGCCGAACCTTGTATAACTCAGTTTCCACTGGAATTGCCTGAAGAAATTTTACAGGCCAATCCAAATGATCTGATTCTGGCAAGCCTTCGTAAATTTTTTCAGATAATCGAATCAACCAATCCGGCAAATTCATAGCTTTAACAGCTTTACCTAGCGGGTTGTTACCCGTCTGCATGGCACAACCAAAGAAACATCCTTTGAATATTCCATTAGCATCTTCGTCTTTTGTCCAAGAGCCTCTAATTAAGCGGTCTGCTTTTAGGTGTTCCTGCATAATTGCAAGCCAATGATCTTTTGTTTTCTGACTCCAAGAGACTTCTTTATCTAAAATCGACATTATTTGGCCTCCCTAATATACACACCGAAAAGATCAGGAAAAACTTCAGTATTAGCCTTAAAGTTTTCAACGGCCTTTACTACATCAGCTTCCGGTGTCCGATAATGCTTTTCCACATTATCTTCCATATAGATGAACTCAATAGCCCAGTTGTCTGTTAATGCATCTAAAATCGACATTACTTAGCCTCCGGTATCAACTCAACTTTAACGGCTGTTTTAGCTGGCTTGGTTTCAATACAGTGCAAGGCTTTGGCGAACAAAGGCGGGTTAGATGTGGCGAGTAACTTAAACATGGTTAAATCTAAGTCATACTTGGGCTTGCCAATCACTTCAGGTGCTAACTTTCTAAGCACTTCAAGATCAACAATTTTGCGGTTTAGTTTGCCAACGGTACTGATCTTAAACTGTTCAGTATCAAATTTTGACGTCCCTTCTTCTTTTGAACCGCAAAGTAGAAGTAGCTCGGCTTCTTTCTTGGCACACTGCAATGCTAATACTTTCGCCTTGCTTTTAAGGAAGTGAAGTTCAATAGCAAGGTCATTGATTTTATTGGGGGAGTTGATAGCTTCCTGATCGTCAGCTGCTATTTCTGTTTTGACTGCAACTAGTTTTTGCAGTACATTCTGCTGTACGTGTGATGACATTGGTAGTGTCTCCTGCGTGTATCATTGTCGGTGTGGTAGCTGGCAATGGTGTTTTGCATTGTGTCGGCCCGTTCGGGTCGGCACTCAAATTGTATCCCTGATTTCTCGAAAACTAATCCATTATGTTTTCACTCCAGATAAAGAAAAGCCCTAACTGATGGATCAAGGTTAGGGCTTTTTTTTGCAAAATACAACAATAAATTAGTAAAAAGTATTATTTTTGTTTGATTTTGTTTAACGCCTCCAATTTTGGATGGGTATTAATATACTCATGGCAATCATTAATATCAATCGCATGGTCTATGAATGCTGTATCGTGGTCTAAATATGAAAGCAAACTTTTAACGGCTTCTGGCTCGTCTTTACAATCACTCACCAATGGCATTATGTAGCTAAGTTCATCACCACTACTGTTTGTGAACTCCTTATCCACTATAAGCACGTCCTGTGAAAAAAATAAGTACTTCAAATCGCCATTAAAAACGAACGGCTTAACATCTAAAAGCGGCATTTCTTTTTTCAGTAAAGCTTCTTTATGTAATTCAAGTACATCATCTGGCAGTGAATGTTGCTCTCGCTCTGTACTAATAGGTGTGGGCAATAATCTGAACATGCACTTAGAAGATAGTAAAATTCTTGGCATACTGGTCGATTTTACAATTATGTTATGTTCACGCTTTATGAATTTTGTAAAATCATTTGTCATAGATGTAAGCAAAGAAACGGAGTTCTCTCGTACCAGTGCCTTGCCCTTTAAGCGCATGTCATGCAGGTGTTCATGCAGCCACATGCTTTCCTTTAATGTGGGCGAGTTGAATATTTTTTGATTGAGCTTAGATAGCACTACTGCCAAGGAATCCATAAGTGATGTGTATTCCGTTCCAACACTTTCGATCTGCTTTTGTTCTACTTCATTAGCAATATCCAGCCAGCCTACGGGATATTCAAAAGCTACTTCTATTTGTCTGGCGATCATGTTGCCAATATTGTGCGGGTTTTTTTCTCGCAAGAAATTTGAGCATTGACGTTCGTTCTTTCCAAGTTTATTAGCAAACTCTTTGATTACTCCATTACAATGCTTTTTTAACAACTTTAAAGCATTAGCCCTTCTTATATCAGACATATTAAAAACCCTGTTGAACATCAAACAAACGCCATGTATGGCGTGTTTGATATAAAATTTTAATTCATAACTCAATACTAATTGTATTGGTATCCCTGTTCACAAGCAAACTAAAGGTATGCGTTAACATGCAATGCGTCAAGTAACAAAGCAAACTTTTTGTTGTTTTATTATTGTTTAATGTGGCAGACTACATCGGCAAAATAAACTAACTACCACAAAAAGGTTTAATAGATGTTTGATATGTTTTACAAATCACTCTCCAAGAATAAGAGAGAGGAATTCCACCGCAACACTAATATTTCACCCGCTACCATCAAAAACGCATACATGCCTAAAGATCCACTTTGCAGGAAAATACCAAGGCCAGAAACCATGGTCGCTATGATCAATGCCAGTGATGGACGACTCACCCCAATGATGTTGGTTGATTACTTTTGTTTGTCCTGTATCCAAGAATTAATGGTAAGTGGACGAGCGAACAGTGAAAAAAAGCGCTTAAAGAGAAATATTTCAGTCACTCACATAGAGGCGTAGATTATGGCTACGCCATTTGTATTTAATATCGAAGAACATGGCCGAAAAATGGAAGCTGAACGGCTATCAGAAAGTAGAGTGGCCGATCCCTATATTGAGTTCGGTGATGTACTGAGGGATTACGGGATTGAAGTTAATCGCGTTGAAGCCACAGATAAAGACTTTATTAGGGCCGACAGTGCTTATGGCAAAAAGGGCAATAAGAACGGGTTTTATAAGTTTCAACTCATTGATAATGTCGCTACCGGCATATTTGGGGATTGGTCCGTCAGTGACGAGCCCCAATATTGGCGCAGTAATAGCTATAAATTATTGTCGCCAGACGAAAGACGAGCCCATGACGCAAAATCCGCAGCACTAAAAGAACACTCACGCCAAGAAATGCTCAGGCGACAATCTGACACTGCTATTCGAGCGAGCCAAGACCTACAGCGTTTTGCTTCATGCCTGCCAGAACACGATCATCCGTATCTAAAAGCCAAAGGTGTTCAAGCCATTGGCCTTAAAACTGACGGCCAAAATTTGTATTTACCGGTCGTATGTAATGGCAAAGTAACGTCTTACCAGACCATAACTGCTGAGGGTGATAAGTATTTTTTGCGTGATGGCAAGATCCTTGGCGGTTACCACTTCATTAAAAGTAATGGCTCTAACCTAAAAACATATTTTGTTGAAGGTTATTCCACTGGCGTAACGATAGCCAATGCAACGGGCGGCAATGTAGTTGTTTGTTTCTTTGCTTCCAACTTATATGAAGTAGTTAAGAATGAACGTGCTAGGTCTAATGATCCAATTGTTATCGCGGCAGATAACGATCATACCAAACGCGAAAATGCAGGTCTTAAATACGCTGAAAAATGTGTCAACGAATTTTCTAACGTTTCCATGGTGTATCCAGAAGCCATTCAAGGATCAGACTTCAACGACATGGCCGCAGAGAAAGGCCTAGAAGAAGTTAAAAAAGTGTTCGGCCAACGTAAAAATTTAATCGATATATTTCAAGTCGATGAAATGGAAATGAAAACACCGGACTGGTTTATCAAGAAAATTTTGCCAAGAGAAAATATCACGATGTTTTATGGCGCCAGTGGCCACATGAAGTCGTTCGTCGTTATCGACATGGCATTACATTTAGCGGCTGGCATGGATTGGCATGGTAACAAGGTAAAAGCTGAATGCTCTACATTGTATTTATGCGGTGAAGGGGCCAACGGTATTAATAAGCGTGTCAAAGCGTGGAAAAAATACCATGGCGTAGAGAAGCCATTGCCGTTTTACATGACGAGTATGCCAGTAGCGTTACTCGAGCAGGACCAAACCAATATGATGTTGGAAAGTTTGCACGACTTTATGTTCCAGCGTGGCCTGACGACTTACCCGCCTACGATCATAGTCGATACGTTAAACCGTAACTTTGGCAACGGTGATGAAAACAACACTAAAGATATGACGTCTTGGATTGGTGCCGCGACAGAGATAAGCGCCATAACCGGTTCAATGTTCATTATTGTGCATCACAGTGGCAAAAGTGAAGGGGCAACAGCTCGCGGAAGTTCTGCTTTGAAAGGTGCGGTTGATTGTGAATACCATGTGTCCATGATCAACGAAGAAGCTGCCAAGGATGGACTTGAAGCACCAAAAATTCGTTTGCACTGCACTAAGATGAAGGATTACGAAGAACCGAAAGATATTTTCTTTGAGCCGAACAGTGTACAGCTTGGTATTGATGAAGATGGGGATCCGATAACCAGTGTCGTGCTAATGCCAATTAATGATATTGCACTGCACAAGGGCCAAAGTGTTGACAGTACTATCCAATCAATATTAACCCAGCCAGCAGGAACCGCTAAGAACGCGCAGGAAAAAACAAAGCTCGTTTACCGCGACACACTGCTTAAAGTGGCTAAAGGTATTGCGACTAAAGCTAACCAACCCATCAGCCAGTTTATATTTATGCCAGTGAATGATATTAATACCGTTTTTCGCAGTGAATGTATATTCCATGGCATACAACCCAATTCATCAAGAGTGGCTAAGTCACGCGCCATAGAAGAATTGTCAAAAGTTGGCTTGATAAACAATATGCGAGAAGGTGATCAACAAGTGTCGAGCAGTGACAAAGCGTTCATTGCCCTAGTAAATAAATCAGCGGGGTATGGCGAATGAGTGAATACAAGTTCGAACTACCCTTTCCACCAAGCAACAACACTTATTACCGCAAGGTGAATAATCGAATGGTCATTAGCAAACGTGGCCGAGCTTACAAGAAAACAGTCATTGAAATAATGCACCGCTATGGCTTGGCTGGACTAAAAATTGATTTCAAAGTCAATGTACGTGTTCAGCTTTTCCAGCCAGACAACCGAACGAGGGACAGCGACAATTTTTTGAAGGGCATGTTTGACGCGCTAACAGAATGTAAATTTTGGATAGACGACTCACTTGTTATCGAAAACACGCCAAGACTTGAAGATAAGTCGGAAAATCCAAGAGCGGTTTTATTGGTATATCCAGACATGGCTAAAAGCTTTTACTGAAAGGAAGATGGAATTGATTAAAGTAATGTTAGAAAGCCCCTATGCGGGTGACGTAGAAAAAAATATTAAATACGCACAGCGAGCAATGCGCCACAGCATTATGTTAGGCGAGGCTCCCATGGTTAGCCATTTGCTGTATACGCAATGTTTGGATGACACCGTGGCGAACGAGCGATCACTAGGTATTGCCATTGGCTTGGATTGGCTTGAAGCAACGGACAAAACAGTCGTCTATGCTGACCTTGGAATATCCACTGGAATGCAACACGGCATTGATAGAGCAAACGCAAAAGGCCACTCAGTCGAAATGCGGTATTTGGACAAATAACGTACAGTATTTGTTACGATATCGTATGTTACGTTATCGTAACATTTGCCATTTCCAAAATGTTACGCTTTTTGGTTATAAGCAAGAAACCCACCAGTAAAAACCCACCTTAAATGCAATGTTACGATAACGTAACATTCAAACCCCACTATTCTATTGGCCTAAGAGTAATGTGTTACGATAACGTAACATTTGTTACGCTAAAAGTGTTACGGGAAGTTTTTTTCCGAAACCGTAACATTTAGGCGTAACATTTGGTTTTTGGGAAAGCCTTATAGCTAAAAGGAATATAAGTGGTAAGTGGTTGATTTTGTTGGGGTTTTTCTAAGAGGATTCAGATCGGTATACTTTGTGTGTTGTAAAAATCAGCGGAGCTGCCTTATTTATCTGGGCTGCTGCCCATATGAACAAGGTTCATTTTTAACATAAATACAAAGGAAAGTCAATAGTTTGGAAATTTTAAAATAAAAAAAAGAGTAAAAAAAAGAGCTAATTAATAGCTCTTTTGGGTGGTTAGGGTTGTTGTTTATTTTTATTTTCTGGTAGATTCCTGTCGTAATACCATCCCCACAGCTTGCCACATGATTTACATTCATATTTATCACCGTGGGCATACACATAAGATTGTATAATGTCTTTACTTCTACATGTTGGGCATTGAGTGTTTTTATTCACCATCAAAATCACACTCCACAGCTTGAGCATCAGGTTCGTGACACTCATACTTGCTTTCATCTGCGTTTGGGCAGTGCATTACACTGGTAAAGCCATCGCCTATCATTTGTTCGCCACATTTACAGTACATTATGATTGGTCCTTTTCTATTGTTATGAGCAATACGTCAGCCATTCTAATTGCATTTTTAGCAAGGTAGTCTTTATCTTGGCAATCAGAACCACCAAGAGTGACAAGTGCTTGCATGGCTAGGCCTATGTATTCTTCACGAAGCGTTTTTTCTGAGGCTAGCTTAGAGCCAATATTTCTAGCCCAGTACCCGATAAATTTAAGGTCTTCTGTAACGTTAGCATTAAACGTAAAGTCATTATCAAGCACCCAATAGCATTCGCCATTAGTTGAAACGGAAAGTCCAACTGCTTTTACTGGGGCTTTTGACCAGTCAATTTTTGGTTGGTCACTCATACTTTTCTCCAATTATAAACGTCTTTGCCATTAGCGTGATCGTGCCGAAGTCTGATCAAGCTCAGTCCTCTGCGGTTCAATGCAGATATGATCGAATCAGTTGGACAGTCAAAGTGCTTGGCTAAGTCCTTTGACTCGGTAGTTAAGGTGCACGATCAAGTCAATTGCTTCAGTCATGCGAGCGTCCCATTCCTCAGAACGGGCTTTTATTGATGGGTTAAGGTTGGTCATTGGTGGGGTCCTTTGGTGATTGCTCTGATAACCATTCATTAAACTTAGGTTCAGTTCTCATTACCTTACACATATGTGCGTATTCAGCGTATTTATTGAATAACGATTCATTACCCGCTTCCAACTCCTTAACCCTAGCAACTAGCAAATCATAAGCCTCTTTAGGCATTGTTACTGTGTCACCGTCCTTAACAAAAAATCCATCCCATAGGCTATCTGCCACTTTCAGCATCTCTGCTTCAGCGCTTTTACTTAGGCCTACTTTTATCACTGACATGTAGCCAATAACCAATGCCTCCAAAGCCCCAAGTTGCTCGCTAGTTACAGGTATTTTATCTACCTCGGATACTTTAGATAATTTAGTGAATAATTCGGTAATTTGCACTTTCATACATCACCATCTTCTAGCTCGACAATTTTGCGAATGTCGGCTAGTGAGCGTAGCGGTTCGTTTGAATCACAATTAAACCAACTTTCGTTTTCATCGAATATTTGACGTTTAGAATCGCTAAATTTCCAAAAGTCATTATCTTCATCAATATGAGTTGCACCTTCCGGTGCGTTATCTAGGATTTCTTGATCGGTCATAGTAGTTGGCCCTTATAACGCTCGATTAGCAGATCAATGACTTCTATTACATCATCGTAAGTTGGGTTATCAGTGACGAAGTGATTAATATTTAAAGGTAGATAAGCATCTTCTGCTGATGCTATCCGGTTAGATGCATTAGTATCTCCAAGCGCTTCGGTTTCTGAGTCAGTTAGACCAATCAAACGAACCCCCATAGAAGCATAATTCCAAATTTTTCGCGCTTCAGCTTCAGACCTACCGTGACTATAAATACCAGTGGATGATGATGATAAAACACCGATCCTTTTGAATTTAGGGCTAAGTGCTGCCCATCCAAACACGCAGGCGGAAGTATTGCAGTTATGATCGAAGGTGTTCTCTGTACGCATATCTAGGGTGCATTCTAATTTCTTAGCCTTGACCATTGCCTCACGTACCCAGCCAAGGCGAGCTATTGTTTGTTTTGTAGTTATTTTTTTGTAGGTTTTCATAGTCCTAACACCTCTTTATCTGCATTGGTGAGCTTGGCTAGGGCTATGGTTCTGCGTTTGGAGAGGGCGCGATCAATTAGCATTCTTGATAATGCATCTGCCTTGAGTTTGGTTAATCCATTTTCACAAGCTACGTTATCACCGTACCAGATAGCGAGCGTAATACCTTTCATAGATAGATCGCCATTAATGCGCTCTGGCTCTATGTTTTTGAGCACGTTGACTAATATGGCTGTGAGTTGGCGCAGACTGATAGAGTCTGTACCGTGAATCGATTTAGAACCCTGCACAATCGCATTGTGTAAGCCAGTCTTAATACTGTAGCGATCAGCTACGTACAATAGATGTTCACACACTATTATTTTAAGGATCTGGTTCTTACTAGGTGTGGCTTGGTTGTTTGGTACTGCGTGATCTAAATTATCAAACATTGGTAGTGTCCTTTGTGGTAGTTTTTGCGCGGTATTCACGTAATGAAATACCGTGGCGGTCTTGCATGAGTTTGATGGCTTTCTCGGTTTTGCCGAAATGGTCGGCTAGCATCTTTGCCGAGTAGCCAAGCTGTGCAAGGAGCTTCACTTCTGGTAGTAGTGGCTCCCATACGAATCTGCGGCTCATACCTGAGCCGTGATAGATAAAACAATAACGAACAGCACTGTAACGATTATGGCTAGCAGTGCATCAATGATACTGATTTTGGTTACTAGCTTTTTCATTGGTTAGAGTCTCCAACAATCATTTCTCTGATGTTTTTGCAGTTGCTACATGAATGCCAGCCATCCCACACATAAAACTTATTTTTTTTATAAATTCCTTGAGTTGTGACACCCTGATAGTTAAACATATAAGCCTGCCCAGCTATTAGTGCAGGGGTTATTGTTCCTAGATCAATACCTGTTGGGATTTCTTTAATGCGTTTAAATGCACCATTGGAATCTGTTATAAATGGGTATTTTTTGACTGGATCATTAATCGTATGCAGCGAATTAAATTCAAAGTACTTATCATCATTGCTAAACAAATAAAATTTTCCAATCTCATAAACATTACCGTTGTATATAACTGTTTCCATTACGCAGCTTCCTCTGCTAACTCACCGCATAAGTGCGCTATGTCAGCTACGCGAGAGCAATCAAGGGTTAGCTTGGCTCTGGTAGATGCAACGTAAAGCAGGTTGGCTTCTTCTGGCTTCCATGTGTTGAATGGGTCTACTTTGGCATTCTCAGACTTGTCGGGCATCATCTTGAAGTCAGAGTCTAAGCGCACTCTTGGCCATTCGAGTCCTTTTGACTTGTGCGCAGTGGTAAGTACGTAGTCAGCATTGTCCTTTTTGATGTACTGGACCTTTTTGATAGTGTTGATCAAAGAGTCTAGGCCATGCTCGGCAATGAGTTTCATTGGCACTTTCATGTCCGAACCGGCTGCACTTTCTGTGAATTCAGTGAATTCCATGTAGTTAGTGAATATACGTAGGTCTGAATGGTCAGAACGGTTACCCGACTGCAGACGTGAAATGCCCTCAAACAATGACAGGATTGGATAAACTCCACCGTTAACGTAACAAGACTTGCCAGCGTCAACTGCGTTAAAGATATTTTTGAACAAGCCAGCGTTAGTTCTGCTTATGATGCAGTCAACGTTATCAATGTCCAGTCGTGCAATGTCCGATGTAATATCGTCAAAACCTCTGATATTTGAGTCAACATCTAACTGAGTGCGCAATATCTCATTGGCTACGCCAGCAACGTTTTGGCCAAAGCGGAATGACTGAGTCAGGTTGTTGGTTTGTATCTGTACATTCTGCATGGCATTAGTCGCGCCTCTCCAAGAGTAGATTTGTTGGTATCTGTCACCAACAAACATCAATGAGGCGTGTTGACGTTGAACTAAGTCAACCAATACAGGGTTGGCGTCTTGGGCTTCATCAAACAAAATGAAGTCATAGTTCAATACTGGCTTAGATAAGCACCAAACCTTTAAGTAAACGTCATGCGTTATTGGCATCGGATCGTTGAGTCTGAGCATTCTTTCCCATAACAAGCGAGCGTATGACAATAATGTCAGGCGAATGGATAACATGTCATTGTTATCAAAGCCAGCTTTGGCAAAGTCATACATGTTGACGTGTTGCTCTGATATTTCATCATCAGCGCTATAACAAAATTTAGTCACAGCACTCAATACAACATCGGCAACGGATGTAGCCGTCATTGGCTGGATTGGGGCAATACGTAACTCTCTGGCGATTACACTGGGGTAACAGCGGCCAAGTTTGCCAGCTTGTTGAAATGGTATGGCACATTCACGATATGCGAGTGAGTGGGCTGTACGTGCTGTGACATTGTGCGGCATTTTGTTTTGCGCTTCTTCAGCAATGCTTTTGTTGAACGCAATGTAAAGGCCACGTTTGCCTTGAAGCATAAGTGTTTCACTTATGGCTCCAAGTGTGGAAGTTTTACCGGCACCAGCACAGGCTTCGATTTTTTGTGAGCCTTTGTCATGGGCCCAGTCGATGGTTACTTGCTGCTCGTCAGTCACGGCATAGCCGTTATAAATCAAATTACTCATTCGGTAGTGTCTCTCTTTGGTTGTGGCCGTTGTGGTAGTGGCCTAGTTAAAAATTATTTATACAGAACCCATTTGATTATCAAATGCAGCTTCCCAGTTTTCAGGTGCGCCAACCCTAGATCCAAACGCATCATAAACTTGCTGAATGGTTTCTTTAGGAGGCATATATCTATGATCAGTAAGCACAGCGTAATTTTCACTGTTAATTAATACTTGGATTTCATCTAGGTTGTGTGGAATAACCTCATGCGGGAACAGAACTGCTTTACCGAATTTGGTTTGATACTCAATTCTAGGCACTCCGTAATACGTCTTAGCATCTGTTATTAAAGTTGCTTGGCCTATCTCACCTGAAAACAAAGACATCTCGCCAAATGACTGATGCCTCGTTACCATGAAATATGCTTCGCTATTATCCTCGAATGCTTCAAGCAACCGTTGTATTTTATCAGTTGTATTTACATCTAAGAATTCGTCATGCATTCCTTCAAGCGGTTCTAAATCTATCAATTCTTCTCTCACAAAATCCCATGTTGAAAGGTTATGGAATCTAAGCATCAGTAATTTATTACCGTTCCGCTTGGACTGCTGGGCGTACATTGCTGATTTAATTCCTTCCTCTGTGACACTCTCGTCATGTATCGCAGCTTTCTTCGCATTTTCAAATACCACATCATCTAGGCTATATAATGTTTCAACAACTTTAGAGTAAGGAGTTAGATCACTGCCGTTCGCAAATTCAACACCAAGCGGCACTCTGGCAAGCGACTCAAAACCAAGCGTTGTTAGATCGATGCCATCATCAAATGGCGGACTGGCCATATTCTCCACCAACCCAATTACAGGGATATCATTTAGCTTGAAGAATCCCGATGTCCTACTTACATCTGCAAAGCTAAGAGCGTTAGGTTGTGTGACCATTAGAACCCCTGATACTTTTAACTTGTCAATTATATTCAAGTGAACATCTGTGATTGAAGGTGGTGTATCAATGAGTACATAATCAGGTTTATATACCTTTACGTCTTTAATGGTATTGGATATAAATTGCTTGATCATAGATGCCTGTAGAAATACAAACCCTTTGTGATTTAATCCTATCGAATTAAATCGTATGTGTTTGCAGTGCTGTTGCTCGTCACCAAGCAATACTGGAAGTGATGATGTATTTACGTCACCGTCTATTAAATACACCTTCTTGCCTTCTTTGGCTAAAGCCTTGGCAATATTTACAGTGGTGGTTGTTTTGCCTACACCTCCCTTGCCTGAGTACACTATTAAAACTTTCATTGCCTTGTCTCCGTTGTATCGTTTGTGGTAGTTGGGAGGGTAAATAATACCTCACAAATTAGATAATAGCGTAAAATACCTCACAAACCAACTATATGTTTACTAATTTGTTGTATTTGTGTTTGTTTTAGTTGAAATCGTATTTCTAATTATTGTCTAAATCCTCCTTACTATTTGAATTCACCCCCTCTTGTGCAATAATCCAACAGAACTAAATTCGGTTAAACCGCCCTAATACAGAATTTTGGAACGCTAATGCAATCAGTTATAGAATTATTATCTGTTAAAACCAGTAAACTCGATACAAACAGTCGATCAACTTCAAGCGACACTCCCAGTTTAGACAAACTAGGGATCCTCAGCCACTTATCACAAGTGCAAATCTACTATTTGTTTGCTGTCTATATAGAAGAAAGACGCAGCTTACTCATGCTCAGAGCGCATCTAATCACTAAGTTTAAACTACCAACTGAACTCATGGCATATCAGCTTAAAGTCGTTAATGGTGCACTCTACGCTTGTTCGTCTAACGCTTATCGCATAGTAGATTGCTATAAATGCAAGGCTTCTGGCAATAAAGACGATGTAAGGTGTAAACGATGTGGTGGAACCGGCAAAACAAGTAAACGACCCAAGGTCCATGAAATCTGTAATGTGGATAGAAATGCTTGGTATACCAAAAATAACGCGCTCGTACGTGAAATGTACGAGACAATCGTGGACTATCTACAGCAAATGGACATAGAGATACGAGAGATAACCAACAAAAACAAACTATTGACTGAATAAACTGTTTAATGTACATTTTATCTAGTGTTGGATTTGTCTCCTATTTCAATTCCTGCACTAATCCTGTTTAGTTTTGGTAGTGAAACGGAAAACCCGCAATAGACATATCGCGGGTTTTTTTACATCTGGAGTTTGGTAAATGAAATTGACTAAAGACTTTGATAGTTCTGAGTTCTCTTGCAATTGCTGTGGCCTTAGTAATATTAGCAGCAAGCTCGTTAAGTGGCTTCAAGTCGCAAGAGACTTTGCTGGCATTCCTTTCGTCATTACTAGTGGCACTCGTTGTCCGGTTCATAACAAAAAGTCAGGTGGCCTTGCTTCATCTGCTCACCTTGCTGGTTATGCAGTTGATATTGCAGTTGATAATGGCAGAGAGCGCCACATCATATTGGCAGCATTAATCAAAGCTGGCTTCACTCGCATTGGTATATCCAAACACTTCATTCATGTGGATATCGACCCTTCTAAACCTTCACCTACTATTTGGTTGTACTGATATGAATTTTAATGTCATTGAAATGGTCACTGGTTTATTCAAGCCAGCGGCAGAGCTAATCGATAATGTGCATACAAGCACTGAAGAAAAGCAGATCCAACGCAACATATTAGTACAGCTACAAAACTCAGTAACAGAGAAGTTGCTGGAATTTCAAACCAAGCTACTGCAAGCACAGACTTCAATCATTACAGCAGAAGCCAGTGGACAGTCATGGATACAGCGTAATTGGCGTCCAATCACTATGTTTTCATTCCTTTTGCTTGTGCTGTGTGATTCTTTTGGCCTTTTACCTAACCCACTTGCACCGGAAGCGTGGGTACTCTTGCAAATTGGCCTTGGTGGTTATGTTGCCGGTAGATCCGGTGAAAAGATAATGAACGCCAAAGTGGGTAAGCAGTAAATGACTGATCGCATAAAACCTAGTTGGCATATGGACAGAACAGTCAATATCAGCCACATAGCGATCACAGTCAGTATTATTGTTAGCGTTGTTATGTACAACAACACACTAGATAAACGCATTGCTGCAAACACGCAAAGCATTTCCTACGTTAAAGAACAGCGTGAAGAAGATGGCAGACGCATCGAAAAACGACTGGACTCAATCAACTCTAAGCTAGATAAGCTACTAGAGTCACAAATTATAGGACATTACTAATGAATGCAGTAAAACCAGTGAACATGCACAACCATCCAATGAGAAAGACCTACCTAGCCAGATCCGTAGAGCTAGCATTGTCTTCTGGCATGTACGCAGAGTCAGTCGCACAGAATAAAGCGAAACGTGAAGAAAGTTAAAAAGGTTTCTCGGCTAGAAGCCAGACTGGTAGACGAATTACTTTCCGACCCAATGATGAATCAGACCCAAGCAGCCATCGCAGCGGGTTATAAGAAGTCAACTGCAAACACTCAAGCATCCCAAGTACTCAAGCGCCCTCATGTTATGGCATACAAAATTGCCGAAATGGAGAGAAGATCGAAGCGTACAGAGATTACGAAAGACTTGGTCCTACAGAATCTCATGGAATCCATGCTCATGGCCAAGGGCGATATGCCGGTCAAGGAAACCAAGTGGGAAAATGGCGAACATAAGCAAATCATTAGGCGTAAGACCAATCTTGTCTCGTTTAACCGCTCATTAGAATTAATGGGCAAACATCTTGGCATGTTCGATACCAAAGAAGCACTGGACCCGAATGCTGGCAGTCTTGAAAAGACCATGGCTGATATCTCCAAAGAGAATGCACAGCAGCGTAGAACGTTATTGCCTAAAGACAATATAGACTTTGATGATGTCTGATGCAGTTATCGACGAGGAAATAGTTAAAGAAGCTAGTGTAGACCAACTCAACAACTGGTTTTGGCGTATCAATCATCTGTACCACATCACAGATAGAAAGAATAAAGACACACTGTTTAAACTCAATGCAGCCCAAGCCATTCTGTTTAGAGGGATGCATTACCGTAATATCATTTTGAAAGCCAGACAGCTTGGCTTCACGACTTTCAAAATGATATTCATGCTCGACGCAGCTTTGTTTAACGACAATACCAAGTGCGGTGTTATCGCTCATAACAAAGATGATGCGGGGCGATTGTTCAGAGAGAAGATCAAGTACGCTTACGACAAGCTACCCCAAACTATCCGCGAGCAAATGCGAGCAACCAGCAACCGTGCTGGCGAAATGGTGTTCTCTAATGGTTCATCTATCACAGTTGGAACATCGTTTAGGGGTGGAACGCTCGCCTACCTCCACATCTCAGAGTTCGGGAAGATATGCGCAAAGTATCCAGACAGAGCAAGAGAAATCGTTACCGGAGCATTCGAGTCAGTAGGCAAAGATTGTGTCATTACTATCGAGTCAACTGCCGAAGGTAAGCAAGGCTACTTCTTCAACTACTGTCAACGTGCAGAGCAAGACCAGCAAAAAGGAGCCATTCTTTCTAGCTTGGAATGGAAGTTCTTTTTCTTTCCATGGTTTCAGGACCCTGAATACACCATTGATGAACTCGACGGTGGCATACCTCAACGACTACTTGATTACTTCGATGATATCGAGCGCAAGCTTGGTATAGAACTCACTATCGAGCAAATGAACTGGTACACGCTTAAAGAGCGTTCACTAGGCGACGATATGAAACGCGAGTATCCATCCTCGCCAAAAGAAGCGTTCGATCAGGTTATTGAAGGCGCTTACTACGCTCGTCAATTCTCTTTGCTGTATGAACGTAAACAAATTACCCGGGTACCACATGAGCCAAGCGCACTGACCCATAGCTTTTGGGATTTAGGTGTCAACGACATGACGTGCATATTTCTCATTCAACAAGTCGGTCGTGAATATCGTGTCATTGACTACTACGAAAATCATGGCGAAGGCATTGCACATTACATCGACATACTCAGGGATAAGGGCGAGAAGCTTGGTTACCGGTATGGCTTACATGTGGCACCACATGACATTGGTGTTCAAGAGTTTGGAACAGGTTTAACCCGAAAAGAGCAGGCAAGGTCGCTAGGCTTTAACTTTGAAATTGCGCCAAAACTGGCAGTTATTGAAGGCATAGAAGCAGTACGGGCGGTATTGCCTCTATGTTGGTTTGATGAAAGCAGAGTCGAAGTTGGTCTAGCTGGCCTGCAAGCTTATCGGAAAGAGTGGGATGCACGTTTTGGTGTTTGGAAAAATAACCCAGCACATGACGACGCAAGCCATCCCGCAGATGCATTTAGAACATTTGCACAAGCATTACGAGGAATTGAGGCACGTATGGGCGAAATCAATCATTCATCTTACGCATACGAAGTGCAGCCAGCTTCATCAAAAGGTTACGTATGATAGCAACGAAGAACTTAAACGAGCTTGAAGCTGAACAAAAGCAAGCCACACAGCAAAAAATTGACAGTGAACGTGCAGCACAACAGCCAGAAGTGGTTGATGCTCTCGCGTCATACGTTAAAAGTAAGTGGGAGATAGCTAAATCACACAAGCTAGATATTACTCACCGCTTATCTGACAACCTTAGACGCAGAAAGGGCGAGTACTCACCAGAGAAGCTAAGTTCTATTCAAGGTACTGGTGGCAGTGAAATCTACATGAACATTACTGGCATAAAGTGTATGGGTGCCAAAGCTTGGTTGTCTGACTTGTTCAATCCGTCAGGTGATAAACCTTTTACGCTTGAGCCCACTCCAATAATGGATTTGCCCCCTGAACTACATGAACGTTTGATCATGGAGGCTATGAAAGGGGCCATGGCATTAGGTATTCCAGAAGAAGTCGCGTTTCAACTAATGCAAAAGCATAAAGACAGATTGAAAGGCGAACTACGTAAAGAAGCGGAAGATCGTATGGAACTCATGGAAGACCATATTGAAGATGCTTTGATCGAAGGGAACTGGCGTACAGTCTTTGATAACTTCCTTGATGATTTAGTTACCTACCCTACTGCCATTATATCTGGCGTGAATTTCAAGCAGAAGTCGAAGATTACTTGGGTAGAAATCAACGGAGAGTATCAGCCCAAGAAACAATTGAAGCTATCGCGTGAAACATCTCGCGTTAGTCCTTTCGACGCTTACCCTTCACCAACAATGAACGGCACCGATTCTTCATGGTTTATTGAACACATACGATATTCAGCAGCCGACTTGTCAACTATGCGTACCGCGCAAGGTTACGATCCAAACGCTATTGAGAACGTTTTAACTGATTACCGTATCAATGGCCATCGAGAATGGTTATTCAATTCTGGCGAACGTGACAGACTCGAAGGCAAGACCAGCGTTATGTCTGGCAACTACGACTTAATTGATGGCGTGAAATTTACCGGTAACGTGCAAGGCAAACAGTTAATTGAATGGGGCATGGACAAAGCAGCCATTAAGGATCCACTAGACGAATACTCAGTATCGATGATTGTTATCGGCTCATACGCTATTCGTGCACTGGTTAATCCAGACCCTAGTGGAAAAATGCCTTATTACTTTACTAGCTGGCGTAATGTTCCTAACTCGTTTTGGGGCCAATCATTACCAGAAACCATTGCTGATATACAAGATGCAGCTAATGCTACGGCAAGAGCGCTAATCAATAACATGGCAATGGGCAGTGCACCGCAAGTCGCAGTAGATGTTGCATGTTTGCCAGCTAATACCGCAGTAACCAGTCTGACACCTTGGAAAGTATGGACATACGACTCTAATAAAAACGGTGGACGTGGTGCAGGGGTTAGTTTCTTTAGTCCTGAAATCAAATCTCAGGAACTACTTGGCGTATATGAGCGCTTTGTCCGTTACTCAGATGAACTATCGGGCATACCTTCTTATGCGTTTGGCAGTGATGCTGGCGCGGGCGCAGCTAAAACCGCATCGGGTTTATCTATGCTAATGAATGCAGCCAGTAAGATAATCAAAAATGTGGTCCGCAATGTAGACGTGAATGTAATCGAGCCGCTTATTGGCAGTTTCTACAATTCATTAATGCTCGATCCAGATGTACCAAAAGAAATTAAAGGTGATGCAGCAGCAAAAGCGCGTGGCTCTGACTCATTGATGCATAAAGAAGCTTCAGCCATGAGACAGCAAGAATTGCTGCAAATGACCAACAACCCAACCGACTTACAAATTACCGGCATGGATGGTCGTAAAGAATTACTCAAAGAAGTGTACAAGTCCTCTGATTTGCCAGTTGATCGCATGTTACCTGATCAACAAATGCAAGCAGAAATGGAAGCGCAAGCACAAGGCCAAGAACAGGCACAAGCCCAAGGCCAACCGCAGCAAGGGCAACAAGCACCACAACAGCAGGTACCTAAATAATGGACAATGAAGATCTTATTCAATTCCTACGCTCTATGTCTCGTATGCAAGCAGAAATGCCAGAGCAGTATGCAAAGCTACTGGCTGTCATAGCTAGTGCTAGAGAGAATGCAGTGGACTGTATTATTAATGCCGAAGAACAAGTGATGCTATATCGCTTTCAAGGTGCCATTGGTGCACTGGATGAACTTTTAGAAAAGATATCCACGCCAATGCAGGACTTAAACAGATTAGAAAAGGGCTAACAACCCAAATAACCAAACACCGAAGGTCGCTTATTGCGGCCTTTTTTGTACCTGAAAACCGGCAATCGTGTCAGTTTTTTCATTTAAACCAGCGTGAACACCAGTGAACACCTTTCAAGACTCACTGACTCACTAAGGAAAACAACATGGGTTTACCAAGAGCAGTAATAGAAGCAGAAAAAGCAGCAGAAGCAGCAATGCTAGCGTTAAAAGGGAACACCGGTGAACAACCGACTCCTGAAGTAGAGAGTAAAAAGCCAGAATTAACGGAAACACCGGAACCGGTTAAATCTCCCGTACAGGAGCAGCAACCAGCACCGACTTCTAATGACGATGGGCTAGATTGGAAACACAAGTATGACGTGTTGAAGGGTAAGTTCAATTCAAGTGTCCCTGCCCTACAAGAGAAGGTTAAGCAACTCGAAAGCCAAGTAGACAACAACCCTAAATTTGCGCAGCTGGAAAGAGAATCTTTCGCAGATAAACAGCGCATAAGCCAGCTAGAGCAGGCTTTACAGGTTAAAGAAGTCAAACCGGCTGAATTAGAGTTAAACCCTTACTTGAAAGAAGAATATGGCGAAGACTTTGCTAAGGCAGTTGCCGACACAGCAAGGCAGGAAAACCAGATCATGAGCAACAAGCTTAATGAGCTTGAAGCGAAACTATCTGGCCAGATTCAATCCACTCAGAACGATGTTAAGCAAACTAATGCTGTAACCAAGATGGATGGACTAAAGGCGCTTATTAGTGCTGGTGGCCATGCATTTGAATCTATCAATGACGATCCAATGTTTCACGAATGGTTGTCAGGCGTAGATAAGTACAGCGGCAAAGAGCGTCAATCACTACTCCAACATGCTTACGACTCTAGCAATCTGAAGCTCGCTTCAAGTTTCTACATCGACTTCATGGGAACACAAAAGCAGCGCTTTAACTCTAATCCACTTAGCCAACATGTTGAGCCCGTTAATTCAAACAACGGTCAAGACAAGCTATCCACCAATACACCGTTTAACGCAGAGTCCTTTCAAGAGCTCCACGATAAATTCCGTAGACGTGAGATTACTGAGGCCGAGTTTAACGAGAAAGAGCGTGAATTCTTTTCAGCGTTACAACAACGCTAATTCACTAGGAATACAATCATGGCTTTTCCAGTCTCAGGCGCACCGTCCTTATCCGGTACTTTTATACCGCAGATTTGGGCATCTAAACTTTTAACTAAGTTTTACCTAAACACTGTTTACAACGAAATTTGTAACACCGATTACGAAGGCGTGATCAAAGGTCATGGCGACGAAGTTAAAATTCGTACTCGCCCTGATATCGTCGTATCTGACTATGTGAAAGGTGCTGGTCTTAACTACCAAAACCCCACTTCACCTAACGTTCAGTTGCTTATTGACCAAGGTCATTACTTTGCTTTCAACTTGTTCGACGTTGATAAGCACCAATCAGACATTAATTTAATGGATGAATGGGGTAATGATGGCGCAGAGCAAATGAAAATCAAAATTGATGGCAATGTACTTGCTTCAATTTACTCGCAAGCCTCAGCCGATAACGCTGGTGCAACTGCAGGTAAGATTTCAGGCGATATCGATCTTGGTACTTCAACCACGCCATTAGCTTTAACTAAGTCAAATATCGTTGATGCAATTGTAGACTTCGGCACTATCTTGGATGAACAAAACCGTCCAGAAGCAGATCGTTATATCGTGTTACCAGCTAAGGCTTGTGCGCGTATCAAAACATCTGAATTGAAAGACGCGAGTTTAAGTGGTGATGGTACATCTACCTTGCGTAACGGCAAGATTGGACGTATTGACCGTTTCAACATCTACAGTTCAAACAACATGAACGTTACCACTGGTAAATACGATGTTGTGTTCGGCCATAAATCAGCTACGACCTTTGCGGGTCAAATCACTGACATGGAATCACTTAAAAACCCTACTGACTTTGGCGACTTAGCGCGTTCATTGTTCGTATACGGTTTTGAAGTAATCGATCCTGATTCACTAGGTCACTCAGTTATCACTGTTGCCTAAGCAACCTTAACCAAACCTTTAAAGGCCACTAATTTAGTGGCCTTTTTATTGGAGAAACAAAAATGTTAAAGCAATTTACACCAGAGCAATTAGAAGAAATTGAAAAAGCTCGTCAAGAAGCCATGTACGAAGCCAAAGTGCTTGCGTTTCGTCATATTAAAAATGGCCGAGTGTTCCCCTACTCTGCAACTCTTTTTAAACATCGAGTAAAGATGCACCTTACTCCGTTAACTGAATTGCCCGAAGAACTTGTTCCGGTCCCTGTTGCTGAAGTCATTGATGATGGCGAACCAACTGTAGGTGAAATGAAAGCATTGCTAGCCATTGCCAACTCTAACTTGGCAGCAGCTTTGGAAAATAAAACCCCTCTTGTTTCGGGTGGCACACAAGCACCAGTTGCACCAGAAATGCCTCCATTGGCAGAAGCAAAGCCAAAAGCGGCAACTTCACGCAGAGCCAAAGCCGAGCAAGAATAGTAATCAGGAGTAATAAATGTCTAATGTGAGAGTTGTCGATATCATTAACAGAGTCAGTACGATTGTTGTTGATACGACTAAAACAAGATGGCCGAATGATGAATTACTCAATTGGTTTAATGATGCTGTTATGGCAGTGGTCAATCGTAGACCGGATGCCAATATTGCCAACGCTCCATTTATTACTGAGCCTGCCAAATCTAAGCAAGTGATACCTTCCGATGGACTAAGGCTGATTGATGTTGTTTACAATACAATTACCGGTACGCCAATCAGAAAAGCGCCCCGTAATCAGTTAGATGATCAAGTCGTCAACTGGCATAAGTCTATTGGCAATACCGTTCTAAATTATGTATTTGATGAACGTGATCCAAAGACGTTCTACATTTACCCGCAACCGGCTTCAGCCGCTAGCATTGAGATTATTTACTCAGTCGCACCGGCGCCAGTAGCAATTTCTAACTTTGATTCTGATAACACCACACTACCCATTGATGATAGTTACTTAAATCCTATCGTTGATTTCATGTTGCACCGAGCGTACAGCAAAGATGCTGACTATGCGGCTAATGCAGCGAGAGCCACACAGCATTATCAAGTGTTCTTGTCAGAGCTTGGCGAGAAATTTCAAGTAGACGGCTCTTATAACCCAAAAAATAATAGGGCTAAGACCAATGGCTAGATTTGATTCCCTTACGCATATGGTCGCTCCCTTTGCGTCAACCGTTCCACCATTTGTGGCAGCTAATGCCATACGTGATGGTGCGAGAGATTACTTTAGAAGTGTTCATGCTCATACAGGCGAGGTAACGATCACCATTTTAGCAGGTTCAGATCGCGCTATTGTCGAGCCTGATTCTGATGAAACCGAAATACTCGCTATATCAGAAGTGAAGTTCAATGACTTCAATGTGCTTCGCAAAGTGCAGTCTATTGGGTGTGAGATAAGTGGCCCTCCTTCCGCTTATATGGGCATAGGCAATAGCACAATTCGTGTGTCACCTATCCCCAAAGTAGATACTAATCTGATCGTCAAGTTGGCACTAAGGCCAACGTTTGCCGCAACTGAAATAGAAGACGAAATACTGCTAAATAATGAAGAAGGTATTCGCTATGCAGCATTAGTTAGGCTCAAAAGACAACCTTCTACTGAATGGCATAGTCCATCAGAGGTTGAATATTATTCGTCATTGTTCAACCAAGAAGTAGGACAGAAGCGGATTGAAATGCTTAACGGTGGTCTTGATGGCAATCTCACCATGAAAATAGCGAGCTTTATGTAATGAGTTTATACGACACTGGTACGGTATCCATTAACAGTGGATCGAACACTATTACCGGCACTGGCACTAATTGGGTATCAATTGCCGGTGTAAAAGAAGGTGATTTATTTACCGTGGATGGGGCGGTGTTTTATCAGATATACCTGATTAACTCTAACGAAGAAATGCTTGCTAAGACCATACCAGATGGCCTGCCCTATGCTGGTGGTAACTTATCTGGTGTTAAATACGCCATCATTCGCCACTTCACTGACTCAACGAACGCAAATATCGCGTCTGCCATTATGGAATTGCAGCAAAAATGGCACATCCGCGAAAATGAAATGACGGATTGGTTTTTCTCTGCCGAGATTACTTATCCAATCACTAGTTTGACTGGTGTTATTAATGAAATTATCACGCCTTTTGGTATGAATTCATTCTCCGATGCTGCGCAAGCTGGACTTGCCGCGGCTAATGATATTGAAGGAAGAATGCAAACTGCCGAGGGCAGCCTTACGACTCTCGAAAGTATTGTAGATACCAAAATTGCCACTTCACAAGGTCTAATAGACGATGCAACCACTAATGCTGGCATTGTCTTAGGTTATAAGAATGATGTTGAAGGTTGGCATACAACGGTTGGAAATCAGTACACACAAATTGGTACTTGGTATGGGCAAATAGATACTTGGCAAGACAATGTAAGTGACGAGCTAGCCTTAACTGTAACGGCAAAAGACGCAGCCGAAGCCGCTCAGGAAGCAGCCGAACTAGCTGAAGCCAACGCAGTTGAAATCACTAGTGGTACAGCGCAAGACTCCCAAAAGCTTGGCGGTGTTAATGCTAATCAATTCTTTAGAATTGGTCTGCTACCTACAACTGCTCAAGTGACAAACCTAGATACCGAATTACAAGTCCTTACTGATGCCGTGGCCATAAACACTGCCAAAGTATCAAGCCCCGTATCACCTGCCGAAAAGCTGGCCTATGACAACCTATTGCTAGATACCAGTATTAAATTTTGGAGCTTTATTATATGACATTTACTGAAACGGAGTTAGCCACACTAAAAGCTTCAGCAGTAACCCTTATTGCTGATGTTGTGGCTAACCCCTCGCCTACTCTGCTCGAACTAGCGCAAGCTAAACAAGCTGGTTACGAGCTTGGCATTACCACTTATGACGATCTGAAAACCAAGATACAACCTTGGATAGACAGTTCAGCTAGCTTGAGTCCTGATGATTTACAGCGGCTTAGATTTTTGACTATGCCGTCTAGGATTAGGGCGGTAGTTGAGAACGATCCACAGCAATTTAATAGCAGTCAAACCATTACTGTGCCTGATGGCGTTTATAAATTAAAAGTAAGCTTTCAAGCAGCGGGTGGCCGATCTGGTGCTAGTTATGCTGGGTCTGGATCTAACTTTTACGCTGGCTCTGCTGGTGGCGGTGGAGGTGCGGTATTTGAATATGAAATGACTGTTTACCCTGCTATGGAAATATCTCTAGTTTTTGGAGATACACTTACATTCGGCATTCTTGAAGTTGAACAAGGTGGGAATGGTGCAGATTACTATAATTCCACAGCCGGAAGGACGTTTATCTTTGCCGAAGGTGGCAAAGGTGGCCGAGTGCTTGTTAATGGCACTCCATTTGATGATGGTGTAACCGCTATCGCAGGTACGATTGGCGGTTCAGTTACTGAAACCACTTACACTGCTGGTGAAGTGGCTACGACTACTAACGGAAAGCTTCAAGGGGCTGGCGGTGGTCGATTTAATGTTGGGGGAGCTAACCAATATCTTGGAGCTGGTGGCGGTGCATCCCCCACTTCTGATGGCGAATCTCCTTGGACACCAGTACCTAATGATACAGATACTCGCCCCGCTCCGCTTGGTACTGGTGCGTCTAGTACCAAAGGTGTTGACACTAATGGCGCTTTATTCAATGACGCAGTAGCTGCCCAAGACGGTGGAGATCGCTCACCTTACGTAATAATCAATTTTGTTAGACAACCAGCATAGGAACAATCATGGCTGAATTTACAATAGTAGAAAATAATGTTGCGGCTCGTAACGTAATTGCTGACGAAGCTTTTATGTTGGCAAACTTCAATGAAAAAGTAGTGGTAAAAGGCCGGTTTCCTGTTGGTCATGCATTCAAGAAGGACCACTTTGTTTCCCCAAGCATGGTGATCATCCCCGCCACTGACATTCTAGCAACCGATGCAGGTCTGACATACCGAGAAGTGCCAGACACATACCTGCATAAAGCGTGGTTCATGGAACGGTTGTTGCCATACGCAGAAGATATCAAAACGGCTAGGGCAGCAAGTGCGAAATTGGATTCAATGTTTGTTTTGTTAGACCAATACAAAGGTGTTGATGTGACGTGGGATAAGACTATCACCATGATTAATACTGCTGAGTCGATCATCAAATCAATTGTGACTGACTCCACTATATCAGCGGCTAACTTGTTGTTGCCTCGCCAATCAAATGAAGTGTATCGAATAGATGGGGCGCAATAATGGCTAGCATGTGGGTGTTAGTTCAAATCAAAGATTGGTTTAAACATTGGGCCATTGCGTTACTGTTTTTGTTGATAGTGGTGCTGGTTTGGTCGCTGGTGTTTACCGCTATGTCTCCATTCTTAATACCAGTTTTCATCAAATCTAAATACAAAGATGAAGGGATGATTTTTGGTAAAAAAGCTATGTATAAAGCATGGGCAAAAAACATGTTCATTGTGCAAGACCAAGCAGCGAACACTGTACTTGGCGGCTCGATGAAAAAGCATGTTTCGGGCAGGGTTGGCTATTTAGCCATAGCAGAAAACCCCATTGCTATGAAAATGGCAGTAGTGATTGATGCTTACTTTAGAGTATTTCATGGTCAGAAAAATCATTCCCGAGTGTCCGTTGAGGCGGGCTATCCCTATAACGAAAATTGGGGCGGCTAAACCATGGACAGCCGGCTAATTCAGATTGATGACTGGAACTTTGAGATAGTCCAATTACGTGGACGTAGGGTTAAAAAATTTGGTGATAAATATAACGGCATTGCTGATATCACTATAACCGACGGAGTACCACACGTTGAAGGGCTGCTATGTCAAGAACCAAAGTTTTCTAGGAATGACTACAGAGCGTTCACGAAACTATTAGTCGGCATGTGGGGTTTAGATTTTGAATATCATCAAGTTAAGAGTGGCGTGAAGAAAAATAAAAGCGTAGTAGCTAAAAATAACGAAGTATTTACTCATAAAGTTGGTAAAGGCTGGGTAAAAAATGAGGAAATCAAGTAATGAGCTTTAGCAGTGTAATAGCAGCAGCAGCAGCAGGTACAATAACTAAACTGGTTAATACTAATAATATAACTGATGTTTGGACGCCAGAAGCCAAGCGCGCCACGGGCAAAGGTACTGGTGGAGCTGCGTTTAGTCCTGAAGGTGTAATGAAAGACTGGGGTGGTGCAGTTTACATTCCAAGTCTGAATGCTATGTTTTTCTCCAGTGGTGGCCACTCTGGTTATATGGGTAACGAGGGGTATTTATACTATTTTGATACGCTTACATGGGCGCGCGGTTACTTGCCAAGTCAGAACACTGATGAAACCACTTTCATACACTCAGCGTTTACAGCCTCCACTACACCAGCAACTTTCACTCCTCCATCGTCACATACTTACGGTACGTTAGAGTACCTGACTGATTTTAATAAAATATTTTATTATGGTGGTTTGGATTTCTACGCTGAGCCGTCGCAGAGATTTGGAGGTGTTGATTTTACAGGTGCGAAAACTTTAACAGGTCCATGGCTAATAGACCCTACCAAATTTGATGCTGATAAAGTCGGCGGGGATACTGGCACAGGACGTGATATATCTGACATCGGAGCAAATGTATTTGAAAACCGAGACTGGCTAACTAACAGCATAGTAAAAGCCAACGCTCGTATAACATGTGCATATGAAAACAAAGTATGGGCTGCTGATATAGCTGGTAACATTTACGAACATACTATATCAGCAGATGGTCTGACGGATACTAGTACAGTGCTATTTTCGGGCGCTGGTACTAACGTTAGAAACATGGTCTATGTGCCTCACCTTAATATATTAGTCATTGCGTCGACCGGTGGAGTAGTTGATTTAGCTTGGTATGATTTAAACTTTGCGCCCGATAATTTTCAGGTTATAAAATTCGATACTACAGTAACGGGGTGGGTAGACTCACTAACTGGGATGGCCTACGACGCGTCACGTAAAACCATTGTCATGCATAGTGGAACAACTGACGTATGGGAGGTTGGTGTACCAGACTCACTAACCCCAGCTAACTTCACAATGCGTTCATATACCACCGCTAATGACCCTGTAGGCATAGCTGTAAACGGTGTAAATTCACGATTTAGAATGATAGAAGATGGTGCATATGCGCTAGCTGGAAAAGGTGGCGTGGGAGAAGTTTGGGCGCTGAAAGCCCCAGTAGACACACCACACACACCTATAAAAGCCAAGTCTGATATCACAACAAGCACAACGCTGAAGACGCTTACAACTCCAATAGTTCTAGCATTGCCGCTGATTGAGTCATCTGGTACAACTGTGCGCGAATTTGTTAGTGGAACAGATATAACGATTGCAGGTTCACTAACAACTTTTGGTGGAATATCAGTGATGGATGGTGGGCTAGTTCTCCCTATTGATATCGGTGATTTAACTAACGGTGCAACTGTTATAGTTGGGTTCTTTCAAGATGAGAACGACACTGGAAGTCAGTGGGATAATCAGTATCTGTTAGAGAACACAGCAGGCACTATAGAGTTAGGTATGAATGTGTTCACTGAGTTAATGAACGGTACATTTGCTAACCAGCGAAACTGGCCTGCAAAAGTAGAGACTGGCATGGCTAGTTATGCGTTTTTACTCGGGGGTGGTGAAGGTAGCAAAGTCAGCATTAATGGGGGTGATGTACAGACACGTACAGATACAATAGCAGGTTTCCCGTTGGGAAATAACGCTAAACTTTTTGATTCAATTGATAAAGCGGCGTACATGTTTATCTTAGATGGACGTGTTACTGATGCAGAAGCACAAGCTATCTCACTCGACCCGTTTAACACATTGATGGAAAACCCTGCTGGCCCAGTTAATACAGTACCAGTAGCCGATGCAGGAGAAGACCAATCAGTTGCAGCAGGAGCCACAGTTACACTAGATGGTACTGGTTCAACAGACGCAGATTTAGAAACCCTCACATATTTGTGGACTCAAACAGCAGGCGACACGGTAACGCTAGATGATGACACATTAGCAGAGCCAGAGTTCACAGCCCCGTCAACTGACACTGAGCAAACGCTAACTTTTAGTTTAGTTGTTAATGATGGTACTGAAGATAGTGATCCTGACACAGTTGATATAGTTGTCGCTGCTTTAAGTTCGACACTAACAATCACAGCAACAGGAACGCCAGATGGTGATTACACTGTTGATTTTCTCGACCCAACAACAAGAGAAATACTTAGTACTCAAACAATCACTTTTACTGATGATTCTGGCATATCAGCGGCTTTACCTTATGCTGTTGGCACTACTCTTAGATGGTCATGCTGGGTGGGAGATACTTACATCTTCGGAGCTAAAGGAGTAACAGCCTAATGCCGCAGCAGGGAGTTTATGGGGAGCAGGGAGTTTATGGGGCTGCAGCTGCTGAAGCCTCATTCTCAAGCTCTAACGTTACCAACTCGTCAATGGATGGCGTTGTTAGATTACCCGCTTCGTTCTCGTCTACCAACACCAGTAGTTCTAGTTTCACGGCTGCTTATGTCGTGGATGATGTTGCGGATGTACAGGAAGCTTCATTCTCAAGTGTGAACATTTCTGATTCCACAATGGACGGCAACGTTAGGCTAGCCGCTTCATTCTCAAGTTCTAGCGTTTCTAACTCTGATATGGATGGCGTGGTTCGACTATCCGCTTCCTTTAGTTCGGTTAATACTTCGTTTGGGACATTCAATGGCATTGTTGACGGTCTAATTAATCCTATCAAAGCCCCTATTTTCATAGAGCTTAAAAGCACTCGCATAAACGTCAACCTTGTGCGAACTCCATACATAATTGAATTATAAAGGTAGCAACCAATGGAAAAGAGAAACATTAACGACTTGCAACAAGCCGAGGACAGAGACTTGAACTTTGTCGTAACAATCGATTATCAGCCAGTACTTGATGTGGCAAAGATATTGTTCGTTGTTATGTCTGATGATGGCGAAACGGAAATACTAAAAATTACTATGGGCGAATTCGCTACGTTCGCTGACAGTGCTATCAATGTCAGGCTATCTGATATTTACACAACAGATATGGTCGGCAAGTACGACTATGAATTATGGTTTCAAGATTCACTTGGGAAAGACGTGCCAGCTGCATACGGCACACTTAAATTTACAGCAACTTTTGGAAGATATTAAACATGGCATTAACAGAAGCAGGAAAAGCCCTAGCACTTGGGCCATTAAGTGCAACGACTATGAGTTTACACACTGGGGATGCGGGTGACACTGGCGCGGAAAATGAAGCTACGGGCGGTGGTTATGCTCGAAAGGCTTGCACGTTAGCTGCGGCTTCGGCGGGTGCGAGGGCATTAATTAACGATCCCTTGTTTGATGTGCCAGCAGGTACATTCCCTAACTATGGCCTATGGATCGATGATGTGTGTATTGAAGCTGGGCTACTTGGATCTCCTAAAGTGTTGAATGAGGCTGGGCAAGTGATTATTACGGACGGAGATATTAATCTTAACAGCATAGATACCTAATTAATATTGGTCTAAGCATTCGCTTTAGGCCGTATTTACCCTTAACAATCAATAACTTAGGTTGGCAAATGAAATTTCAAATTCCTATTTTCAAAGGTCTTAATAACGCCATATCACCAAGATTGATACCAGACGAACAAGCCCAATTTTCTAAAAACTGCCTTTTGCGTAATGGCAATTTATCTGCTCTACGGGCTAACGCGGGCGAAACAACCCCTGCCCTAGCTACAAGTCCTGAAAGCTTATTTTTGTATCAAGATACTCATTGGTTTAGTTGGGGCGGTGATGTTACTGCGCTGAATAGTCCGATTGCACAAGATCAATACCAGCGAGTCTATATTATCGGTGATGGTGCGCCAAAGTACACGAATAGCAGTATTGCCACTGGTGGTGGTGCCTTGCCTTTTTCTGATTACTTATTGGGTATACCATCACCTAACCAGCCTATTGGCGATATCACGTATTACGATCAAGAGCTTGATTTGGTTTCACCCGATGTAGCAACTGACTTTCCGGTTGACTCAAACAGTGGCTATATCAACATCACAACGGATGAAGATGAAACGCGATTCTATGTGTGCACGTTGGTTTCTGCTTATGGTGAAGAAGGTTTGCCATCAGTGGTATCAACTGTCCTTGAAATGCTTTACAGCAAAGACTTTGTAACCCTTACTTTCTCTGACTTGGGTGGCTTTGGTAATTACAATATTACTAAGCGTAGAATTTACCGCACGGCTACAAGTGGCGAGATAACCGAGTTCTTTCTAGTGGATGAAATTCCGGTTACTCAAGCGACATACGTTGATAACAATGTGACCAGCTTGCTAGGTGCTGAATTAAACACAACATCGTATAACTCTCCCCCATCCAATATGGCCGGTGGCATTATTACTGCAAATGGCGTGTTAGTTGGCTTTGCCAAAAATGAAATCATACCAAGTGAACCTTACTTGCCTTATGCCTTCCCTTTGGAATACAGACAATCTTTGCCAAGCAACATTGTTGCACTGGCTGAAATGAGTGGCGGTATTGTCATAGCGACTGATGATAAGCCAGCGATCATGACTGGCCTAACACCAAACAGTTACACACTGACTATATTGGATGCTGCTTACCCTTGCGTATCAAAGCGCTCAATGGTCGATATTGGCGAGGCTGCAATCTATGCATCACATGATGGCCTAGTCGCTATCAGCCAGCAAGGTGCTAGTTTGGCAAGCGAGAGTACATTATCAAGAGAGTATTGGCACACGATTAACCCTGATTCGATCCACGCTTACCGGTACAAAGATTATTACATTGGCTTTTGTAATGGCGATATGGGTTTTTCATTCAACCTAAAGGACGGAACGTTCACTGAATTAGACTTCTATGCTTCGGCAGGCTTCTTTGATACCAAAACAGGTAAGTTGTATCTGTTAGTTGACGATCTATTGGTGTCGTTTGATAACGGCTCTGAATTATCATTCACTTGGCAGTCTAAAGAGTGGCAGTTACCTAATGCGTCATTAAGTACGGTCAAGGTGCGCGGCAATGTATTAGCTGGTATCACGTTAAAGGTTATTGCTGACGACATTCAGATCATGAGCAAGTCTTTAGAAAACACGATTGATACATTCAGGTTACCGGCCATTCGCGCAGAAAGACTATCCGTAGAACTTACCGGTACTGGTGAAGTATCAACTGTCACACTTGGATCATCCCCACAGGACTTAATTGATGGCTAGTAAAAAAGCCTTTGCAGGCGTTGGTAAAGCAAAATTTGATAATGCTTCACAACAAAATCACGTTGATTCACTCGCTAAAAATATCGCCATCCTTGCAGGACAAACCCAAAACACAAAAGACAGAGCCGTCTTATTTAGAGACTTGCAAGAGCTTGGTGTAATTAACAGTAAGGGTAAGCTGTCTGACGCTTTAACTGGTGGAGTAACTAATAATTATATCGATAGTGGCAGTGGTGGAAGTGAAGTTGACCCAACCACTGAGCAGCCTGAACAACCGCAAAACGTAACGGCAAGTGCAGCATTCACTACTGTAATGCTCACTTGGGACACACCAAGTTATGTCGGTCATGCTTACGCTGAAATTTGGCGCAATACTATTGATCAACTTGGCGATATGACCGATCCAAGAACAACAGGCGAAGCGGCCTTGGTTTCTACGGAAACTGGTTCTTTGTACATAGATAGCGTTGACTATGACACCGGCTATTATTACTGGGTTAGATACGTTAATGATTTAGGTGATAAAGGTCCAGTTCACGATAGTAGTGGTGTATACGCCAAAACTGAAAAAAGTGTTGCTGATAGCATTCAGGAAATACAGGACGGAATTGATTCTGATTTAAGCGGGTACCAAGAGAATTTTGATGAAGCATTGTTACTGCTTAACAATGAGGTATCTAGTTCAAACGACAGAGCAACAGCGTTAGCGGATAGAGTAGACCAAATAAACAACTCCGTTAATGCGCTTGGTTCAAACTCTATTATTACTGAATTCGATGCCTTGGCTGATTCTAGTGATAGATTGGCTGACGGCTTGTTTTACTCCATCTTTAATAAAGAAAATAATTTTGTTAATGAACGTAAAACACTAAAGGGTGTAAGAGACATAGTTGATGAAAACAGAGTCTATGTTATTGAAAAAGTTTATACCAAGGTAGACGCTGATAGCTCTATAGCTGAAAAGATTGAAGCATTTCAAACCAGCTATGTTGATGAAAATTTTACCACTAGCGCTTTTCTCACAGACAATTACAGTACAACGTCCGATGCAAATAGCTCTGTAGCAAGCAGAATTCAATATCTTAGAAGTAGCTACATTGACCCGTACTTTGCAACCAAGTCAACGTTAACACAGTCCTATTATACAAAAGCCGCAGTGGATAGCGCCATATCAGAAGCCATACTTAACTTGGATTCTGAAGTGGGTGATATTGGTTCTGGTTATGTGACTTATGGCACATTAACGCAAGGCTATTACACCAAAGCTGATACCGATGGAGCCATAGCGCAAGCCGTACTAAATCTGGAAGCTGGTTCGCCAGTTGACCTAAGCACGTTTGCCACGAATGCCACACTTCAAAACGACTATTACACCAAAGCGAATGCCGATAGCGCAATATCGTCAAACGTACAATCTTTGCAATCCAAAGTGTTCGACGGCACAGGTGAAACCTTAAACGCTTCCTTTGTTAACAAGGTCACTTCGGCAGTGGCATTGGTTGATGGCGGTGAGTTGGCTGTATCAATTGATAGTTACACTGTTACTTACAGTGGCATTGAATATACGTTATCTGAAGTAACTCAATCCGCTGTAGATGCCAATGGCAACTATGAGCAACAATGGGGCGTAAGAAGTAACACGACTGATTTGCTAGGTGATCCGCATGGCGTTGGATTTGTTAATATCAATGGCATAACTACCTTCGCAGTAAGTGCTAGTAATTTTGTTGTTTTCAATCCCGTTGATGGCTCTTTTGTTAATGCATTTAGTATTGTTGGCGGCACCATCTATGCGAACAATGCTGTCATAGACTCTGCGGTATTTGGCTCTTTGCTAGTTGAAAATAAATCAATTTTTGAAGGTGATGTGCTGATCAACTCTAAGTTAACCGGTGCCAAAATTCATGGTGCACAACTTAGCGCTGATACGTTTTGGGTTAAGAACGGTGCTTATAGCATGACGTTTGACCCTTCAAATACAAACGCGTTCTGGTTTGGCTCTACATCTTATTACAATGAAGACACAGACATTGATACCAGAAGTCAGTCTAATGCTTTAGTGGCAATTACAAATCAAGGAAAGGTTGTCATAAGAGGGCTTGAGGTATACGACAAAAATAATAATCTAATGATGTCGTCTAATGCTGGGTTTGATGGCACGTATATCAAAGACTTGTCGGTTGATACGTTATCAATAGCCGATAACGCCGTAAGCGTTCAAAGCTATTCAGCCACTCAAACGGTCAATATAGCTAAGAATAGCAGCAATACAATTACGAGTGGCTCTCATGGACATGACGGTGCTAATTCTTCTGGTGCATTGATTGCCTTTATAACTTTAGCTGTGCGCAGAACGTCTACTGGCGGTGGCGCTGATACTGTAAACCTTACTGCAACTGTTGAAAATAGCGAAACTGGCAGCGTTTTAGTCTCCGAGACTGTTACGGCAGGCCAACCAAATGATGCATATCAAACATATTTCGTTCCTTTAAACTTATTTGTTTCATCAACAACGTCCAATAGCGTTAGGGTAAAGGTTGTTTGTTCAAGTAATGGTGAAAGTTTTACAATTAGCGCAAAGGTGGTGAGTAATAGTGCGAAACGTTAATTATACTGAGTACGATTTAAAAACAGGTGCAATACTCTCAGTAGGAAATACATCGGGTAAATTACCTATGGTGCCAGATGGCATAGGTCGCTTATTGCAATCGGCAGACATAGATCGCCATTACATTAATATGCAAACCATGAGACCTGTTACTAGAAACGTTTTTCATTCAGGTAAGTTTATCGGTGATGAATACTTTATTGATTTGCCTATTGGCACAGAGTTACTTTGGGATGGGAACTTATTTGTTGCTGACGAAGAAATTACACAAATTTTAGTTGACCAAGTATCGCCTCACCTTTTAATACTTAGCCATCCTCTATACTTTACAAAGGAGTTTCTAATTGAAAATCCAAACGCCAATTGATCCTAGAAAACTTAGAGTAAAAGAATACAAGCCACTGAGCGACCAAGTTGACTTGATCATTAAAACTTTTGCTTTCCTAGATTCCCAAGGAATATACTTAGGATCGAATGGCGAGCAATTAATAAACGATAGCCAAGTAGTAAAAGAAAAATATCCAAAGAAGTAAGCTGATTGATTGACAAACAGTTTTACTATATATTTATACACACTAACCATATAAGCCCTCGCACTTGCGGGGGCTTTTCAATTTATGATCCCTGATAAATTCTTACCTGATATAGCCCGATTATCTGAACGGTACGGGAAACCTAACTTACTCGCCAACTTGAATGAAGCCTTGTCTAACGATAAGGCTTTTTTGCTTTGGCAAGATCGGTTTTTGTTCGTCTTCAAAGATTGCAGCAAACCCACTGGCGATCACGGCTTATTTATCTGGATAGGTATTCACAAAGATAAAACTTTGTCGATTGCCGACTACCTGAAAATAGAACGCATGGCCAAACATTCCGGCTACAAATACATACAGTTTGAAACTAAGCGGAGCGGCTTTAATAAGCTCGCATCCAAACATGGCTATCACGCAATAGGCTTGCGTAATGGCTTCACAATTTGGGAAAAGAGGTAGATACGATGGGTGGCGGTGGCGATGGTGTAGAAGAAACTGAACAAGCTAAGGCTTTTGCGGAAACGTCAAACAAACGCTGGAATGATTACCAGCAAAAATTTAAGCCGTTTGAAGATAGCTATATGTCTGATGTAGATCGCATGAATTCAGACTCGCAATATCAACAAGCAACTGACATGTCCGCTATCCCAGTAGAGTCTAACTTCTCTAAAGCGGTGGAAGGTTCTGCACAACAAATGACTCAGCGTGGCATAAACCCTAACTCTGGCATGTTCAAAGGTGAGATTGACAAGATTGAAGAAAATCGCCAAAAAGTAAAAGCCGATAGCATGAACCAAGGAACGGCAGTGCAGCAAAATCGCTATGTTGGTGGCCTGCAAAATATTACCCGTATGGGCCAAGGGCAAGAAACCGAAGCCGTTAACGGTATGGCTGATATCGCTGGTATGGCTGAAAAAACTTCAATTAACAATCTACAGAACGACATGCAAAGCAGTTCAGACAATCAGACAGCCGTAGGTACAGCCGTTGGCGCAGGTACTCGATACGGATTAGGTGAAATGGACGGTGGAGAGTAAACATGCCAGATAACGTAACTAACCCTACCACCACTACAGGTGTAAATTCTGAAGGGGCGGGACAAACCCCCGTAATGACCGGTAATGGCTTACCGGACTTTTCACAAATAGATTGGGACAGTAAAAATTTTGAGAATCTAAATATTGGTAGCATGTCAAATGATGGCACTTACGCACCTAGATATACAAACGGCTCCAGTAACAGATCTATATATAGCGATACTTATGCGTCTGATACGTTCGGTGACATTATCCGTGGTGAGTACAATGATTACCAAGAACGTTTCCAGCCATATGAAACAAAGCTTTTATCGCTGGCTGAAAATACCCAACTACTAGATGAACAACTTGGCAGGATCACCACAAACGTTAACAACTCATACAGCAGCCCCGAACGCTCAATGGGCAGTGTTATGAAAGGTCGTTACGGTATCCAAAGCAATAGCCAAGAATCTCAAAGCAGTGATAAAAATAACAACATAAATAAAGCTCTATCTACTGCCCATGCCAAAAACAACACAAGAGTAATGAATGGCGACAGGCAAATGGGCCTTGTTACCGGCACATCTGGCAACAGTCGCCAAAGTGCTATGAACGCAACAAATCAAGGGTAAATCATGGCTTACGGATTAATTGATACAGGCAGGGGCTTAAAAAGTTCATCTATGCAAGGTATGAAAGTAGCGGCAGAACAAGAAACCAATCGTAATATTGCCAATACTAATATCGAGCAAATGGAAGATTCTGCAAAATCCACAAACGCGGCTACGGGTGCCACAACTGGTGCAATGATTGGGGCTCAAGCAGCAACTACGGCAGCAGCAACTACGGCAGCCGGTGGCGTAGCCACTGGTATTGGAGCTATGGGCATGGTTGGTGCTGGCATGGCCACTGGCGGCATAGGTCTAGTCGCAGGTCTACTTTTATCGGAGTTAATATAAATGTCTCTTGCTCAAGGTTTTACAAATGGCTTTCAGTTAGTTGATAACTATCAGCGCAATAACACTCGTGAAGAAATGCAGAAAAAGCAGTTTGGCTTACAGGAAGAAAACCAAGCCATGCGAAAAACTGCATTTGATTCTGGCGAGAAACTCAAATCAGAGCAGTTAACATCTGCTAAAAACACCAATGCTTTAAACGCAAAGAAAGCCGGTCACTATGAAGAAAATCGACAACGTGGCATAAACGTTCAAGATGCTCAAATATCATCTGCTAATGCTAGCCAAAATGCCTCTGAATATGGATTAGAGCGCACCAAGGCTTCGGACAAAAACGCCAAGTTGCTTAAACGTGCAGAGTCTTACTTCATCAATAAAGATATGAATGGCTTTATGAATGACAAAGCATTCAAGGATACGGATCTTTCCCTCCTGCAAACGCCTGAAGGTATCAAGTCTGCCAAAAACTTATCTAAGTTGATCACCGAAGGCAACATGTCTGGCGCAATGGTTGAGTTCAATACTCTGTACAAAGCCAAGCTCAATAGAAATGTTGGCAAAGCCAAAGGTCGTGACGGTGGAACGATTAGAGATATCAGTCCGCTTAATATTGAGCAAAGTAATGGCGGGTATAAGCTGGCTATTCGCGTGACGACTGATAAAGGGGCGTATCAATCTTATCTCAGTGAAGAACGGGGTATTGATAAAGACGATCCAGACAAGCAGTTTACTTTGGACGACTTACTTGGCCGCGCATCTGCATTAGGTTCAATGGCTAGCATTATGGATTCATCTGGCATGAGCAGTGAAATGCAAGGCAAGCTTGGGCAGAAACTTGGCGCGGGTGCTAAGGACAATAGAACCGGCAAGCAAAAAGAATGGGACCAAATCGGTGACGAGTTCGGGCCCGAAGCTAGAAAACAATCAATGCTCGGTAATACGTCTACTAAAGAATTGACGTTGAAAGACGCCATGACACTAGTTCTCAAAAATCCTAAGACCATGAACCTGCCAATTGAACAGCAACGTGCAAAAGCTATTGAATTAATCAATGGTGCCGGTGGTGCTGGTAATGCTGGTGAAGAAGCATTCCTTAAAAAAATGGACGCTCTGAACGCACAAATGGGACAAACAGATTAATGGCTAATAAACCTACGCATTACCAAATACAGCAACTCCTTAAAGAAGGTGAGCAGTTTGGCCTTACTCCTGAAGTCATTAAAAGCAGACTGCCTAACCTTGCGCCATATCTGGAAGATCCAAGCGTACTAGGTAACGCTTCTAAAAACGTAGGCAACAGAGGGCTTGGTCTTGCTAGCAATATCGTTGACGGTGTTGGCGCAATAACCACAGCCGCTACTGGCAATAAAGGGTTGCAGGACTTTTCAAAAGAAAACCTAAACGAAGAAGACATTATTCCGCATGAGGACTTCTACTCTGAAAAGTTCAGTGCAGAGCCGTGGGGCGTTAAGAACACCTACAACATGGCAGTAGAGCAAGGCGCTTCATCTGTTATTGACATGGTAGCCACTCGAAACCCTTGGACATTGGCCTTGTATGGCGCATCTGAAACACAACGTATTGCAGAAGATCGCGCAAAGTCTGACGGCAGAAGTGACGGACCTAATGCCGGTGACTATGCCGCTGGTCTAGGTGGCGCAGTAGTCAATACTGCCATGGAGCGTTTAGGTGGTAAGTACGTATTCGGTGATGATGTTGCGAACCCGTTTATCAAAGAAGGTACAGAGAAAGTAGGCAACCTAACTTTAGATGTAGCCGAATCCACTGGCAAAAGTGCAATTGCCCAAACAGCCAAGCAAGGTGCTAAAGCGGGTGCGGTAGAAGGTGGAACAGAGTTTGTTCAGGAAGGCAGTGAATACTTGTTCACTAATGCTGGCACCGAAACGGGCGCTAATTTTTCTGACGGACTGAAACAAGCCGGTACTGGTGCATTGATTGGCGGCATGATGGGCTCTCATATGCGAGCCGGTGGCACAGCTTATCAAGGTGCTAAAGCCAACAAGAATATAGAAAACATCAATGCAGAGGGTGAAATCAATCTACTTGAAAGTGGTGTTTACTCTGATCTAGATAGCCAGTCTGCAGCTTCGCCTTTGGGAAATACCTATACTGGCAACGGCATTAATCCTGAAACCGGACCTGTAGCCAATTCAGGCATACAAGAATTAGAGCAGCAAGCGAGAGCCGTTAACCCAGTTGCCGCAGATGAACTAATGACCGGTGAGTTTGAAGAAGCGCAAGTGATCCAAGGCTTGACCAGTATTGCTAATCAGGACGACACATACCAAAACTATCTAGGCCAAAAGAAAAAATACGATTTAAACCTTAGAAATCAACAGGTTATGAACTCTCGACAAAGCGCTACTGAAATTGCAGAACAGCAATCAGCAGAGACTACCCAGCGTGAAGTGCAACATAGACTTGCTCAACAGCAAGCCATTGAAGATGAAAACGCAGCTTTTGCCGAAGAAGAAAGAGTTAAAAACTTCAATGACATGAAGGCCAAGGTTAAGAGCAAGCGAAAAGCATTTAAGAAAAAATTGCAAATGTCCGAAGCGCCTAAACGTTTCCAGCTTGAACTTGACAGGCAGTACAACAAAGTCCTTGAGGATGCCGAGACAATCGAGTTTGAGAAAACGAAACTAGCTCGAAGCTACAAATTAGCTGAAGCCATTGGCATTGATAAAGAATTTAATAAACTGGCTACCGCTGTACGTGAAGCGATTAAGGTAATGCCAACAGCCGACCAGAGAAATGCCAGCGACGAAGCTGAACTTGCTTTAGAGTCTTTTGTTACTGACGAGGTTGAACAGTTTGAAACTGATGGCGGTGTATTGCCAGACTTGTCGGCTTACGAAGATGATTTTAATCGTGACTATGATCAAGACGGTGCGCCAGTCGAAGATACTAGCGAACTCGATAATGTGGAGGTGAACTTTGAGAAAGTGGATCAGGAAAGCCCTGAAAGAAAAGATAATCAGCCAGTCGGAAGCGGAGCAGATCAACAAGATAGCCAAGAAGGATCAGGCTTGCTTTCTTCTACCGGAGGGATTGGAAATAGCAGCAATGCGGATACATCTTTGGGAGACAGATCACAGCCAAATGACACGCCACTAGATATTGCAGCCCAAGAAGCCGCGACCAGCGCAACTAATGACTTGGCCGAACCTACTGAAGCCCAAAAAGAAGCTGGCAACTATAAAAAAGGTAAAGTGAAATTTCAGGGAATGGATATCTCCATAGAGAACCCTAAAGGCTCCACACGAAGCGGAACCGATGAAAGCGGTAATGCTTGGACTTCTAAGATTAATCATCACTACGGAGATATCAAGCAGACTAATGGTGCAGATGGCGACCCAATTGATGTATTCATTGGTGATAGCCAAGACAGCCAGAAGGTTTTTGTTGTTGATCAAATCAATCCAAGTACAGGTGAGTTTGACGAGCATAAAGCTATGCTTGGCTTTGACTCACTGGAAGATGCTAAAAAAGCCTACCTGTCCAACTATGACAAAAATTGGAAAGGTTTGGATAACATTACCGAAACCACCACGGACAACTTTAAAGAATGGGTTAAGAAACCTAGAAAAACCAAACAACCATTTGCGGCTAAGAAGGTTGAACCTAAGAGAGTTGAGGAACAAAATGACACGTTTGGGAAGCATAAGGCAGGCAAGGATTTTAGGCTTGTGGCAGCGGAAAGGGACGTTATAGGCGCTAGAAATCTTGTGGAAGAAACAGAGCGCAAGCTGGGTGACGCTGTTAAAAGTGGCTCATATACTGAGCAATTAGAAAAGAACTTAGCAAGACAAAAAAGCGGTCTGGATTCTTTACAGAAAAAGCTACAAGCTGAAAGCGAACCCAAGAAAGTCGAGAAGGTTGAAAAGCCAAACCTGAGGTTCGATCCTAATGCGTCCAACGTTGATAACGCATTAGCCATTGCCCAAAGTTTGCATGAAAACGGTAAAATCAGCAAAGACGCTTGGGGCAAGTTCCGCGAATTATCAAGAGGCATGGATCTTAGTGTCAGAGATATGGCTAATGCCATTGCTGATGACCTTACTGCTATATCAAAAACAGGAACACTAGGCCTAGTAACTAAACTAGAGTCAATAAAACAAAAAAAAACCCAACTCACCGACACACCTTCTAATGTGGAATCAGAGCCAGTTACGGGTGAACATTCTAAAGGCTTAATTGATAAAGTCACCGCTGCTTATACCAAGCGACTGGGAGTGGCAAACAGTAAAGCGAATCGTGAAATAATTTTAGATGAAATACGCGCCATAGCTGAAGATGATAACTCTAATGTGAGAGTTGAATACGCTCTATACTACGGAATTATAGACTCCTTCAACAAAGTCACCGATCAAAGCTCTAAGTCTATTGATGATGCCGCTGATGCTTTCGCCAAAGAAATTAATTCCAGCGCAATTACTTTTCAAATGGCAAACCTAAAGCGTGAGAAAAAGATATACCAAGGAACTGACGTAGCAACTATCACATCAAGAGATAAGCAGGGTTACGATGATTTCTTAGAGCACGTTAAGCCGCTACTATCTAAGAATGCTAAATTAACACCAACTCAAACTGGTAAATATCGAGCATATAACCTTACTGCTAATGCATTGGGTAAACCAAATTTAACTCAGGATGAGTTCAAAAAAGCGCTTCCAGAGATGGATAGGGTTCAGAAAATCAAGGATATCCGTAAAAAAGCGGATGCATTATCTGCACAAGGAATAAAAGACCTTAACAATATTGTGGCTGGGCAGCCAGTTCTATCAACAAGCGACCGTAATAAGCGAGATAATTCAGCGAATAAAATTCGCAAGGCTGCTGATTTAGACCGCATAGCCGATAAAATGGAAAGTAAAGGCGCGATACCACGCAAAACATTTGGATGGGACAGAGTAAAACTTTCTCAAAATTATACCGCAAAAGAACTTGATGAATGGATAACCGAGTTAACTAAAGATCCAGATAACAAAAATAAAAACGGTGGCGTTGATCTTTACAATAAAGGGACAATGAGAAAAATTGACAATTTATCTTGGGCTGTCACTTACCATATCCAGCGTGGAACGGAAAAAGATACTAAATCACCTGCATTACTTGAAGCTGAAAGCATTAAAAAATCAGATGATAAAAAGAAAGTATCTTTGTCATCCGTTATCAATTCACAGCATGACAGCACATTAACTGAAGGCGATAAAATTCAGCCTAAAACCATCGAGCCTACACTTGAAAGCTATAACACTTTCATGGATCGTATTAATAATGCCGACGAAACCTTAACTGCAAAAGATGTTCTTGGTGCTTTTAAGGTTATGCGTAAAGGTGTTGAATCCTTAGAGGCAGAGTTAAACACGCTCACCAAAGCTAAAATATTAAAGTATTACAACGGCTACCATGACAGTGGAATGAAAAAAGCTAGGTTAGCTAGAAGTGCAGCGGATGATATTGTTTCTGGCTTTGGATTTGCCACTACATCAGAAGGTGTAATGGTTACCATTGGTGGCAGTTATCGAGATGCTAAATTTGACAGCATTCAAACTAAGCTTGAAGCGTTAACTGATGAACAACTACAAGCCAACTTAAAAGAAACCAAGGCTAGAAAAAATAAACGTACAGCCGAATATAAAGAAAGGTTAGAAGGTGTAAGCGATCCTAAAACCTTAGAAGATTTTCGGAACGCTGTCAGAATGGGCGCGACCGAAAATTTCACAGCCAAGCAATGGGCTACTTATGATCAACTGCATTCTGATGAACGTATTGAAAAACAAGCGGAAGCCGCAACTAAAACGGTAGCGGCTGTCGATGATGATGTTAGTTACTCAACACACGAAACTACCCACAGCAAAAAAGGCACTGAACTATTCGTTGTATCCCTTGATAGTAGAGTTGAGAAAGATCTTTACACTGAACTCAATACCAAAGCGAAACAGCTTGGCGGTTATTATTCAGCATACCGAAAAGATGGTGCTATAGCTGGCTTCCAATTCAAAAGTGCAGAAGATAGACAGGTGTTTGTTGACGTACTTGAAGGTAAAACAGTTGAGAAAACCAAGCTATCGAAAGATAAAACCGACTCGCTTGAAGCCCTTGCCGATAGAATTGAAGAACGAGCAACCGATAAGTTAAATCAAGATCGAAAAACAAATACTTCAAAACGTTCAAGAGAAGCCGGTTACGCCATTGATCAAGCTGAGGGTGACTTAAAGCGAGCAGCGACCATGCGTTCGCTGGCTTCATCCATAAAAGAGGGTCAGGCTAAATACCTAAGCAAGCTATCTACTGGCACCGAGCTAGATTTAATTACCAGTCTTTGGAATGGCTTAACTCGCAAGGCTCGAAGCACAGATTTAATGGAAGAAAGTGGGTACGGCAATAACGGACGCGAATATAAATGGAAGAAGGGTGTAACCGCAGAAGATAAGGTTCGCTTGGCCGAGTATCCATTGGCCACCATGTACACAGATAGCATTAAACGCATCGCTCAAGAGATGAATAAAACGGCAGGCTTTAAGCTTGCTGGTGCAAAATTAATAAGCGATGCCGCTAAACACGGCACTGATAAGCAAATGTACATTGCAAACCATAAACACTTTGCCAAATTCAAAGAGTTTATTTTAAAGAATGAAGGCAATGCTTATGTACAAGAGCATGCTAAAGACTTTCAGCGCCTTCAGCGTATGGGTATCACTTCAATCCAAATGCTTCGCACTGCCTTACTTGAGTTTGACAAGCTAACCAGTAATGTAAAAACGGCTAAAGTCGAAAACGCCACAACTGAAAAATTAAAATATTCAGAGCTTCAAGGCAAGTACAAAGAAAATGATTTCTTTAACTCTACGCCAGCAGTAGTTGATGAAGTAATAAATCAAGCTGATATTAAAACTGGCATGAAAGTATTGGAGCCTAGTGCGGGTGCGGGACACTTAGCTGATGGTGCGGCTAAGATTGTTGGCAAAGATAATGTTGACACAATGGAGTTTGCTTACGGCCTGCAAGAGTTTCTAAAAAACAAAGGTTATGGAGTAACAGGTGGTGATTTCTTATCGCAAGAGCCCACTCCAATATATGATCGTATTGTCATGAACCCACCTTTTTCTAAAGAACAAGAAATAACGCACATTGAACATGCTTATAAGTTTCTGAAATCTGGTGGTCGTCTGGTATCCGTTACAGGATCAATGGCCGGTAATCGCAGCAATAAACAAAACGCAGCGTTTACAAAATGGTTAGAGAGTCTTGACGCTGAACAGTATGCATTGCCTGAAAACTCATTCAAAGACGCCATTAACCCTACGAACGTCAACACTAAAATTATCATTATTGATAAACCAGAATCAGAAGCGGCTACGTCTAATTACCTTAACTCGACCAGCGCCACTACTGAAAACGTCATGTACAGCCGCATCACGCCAAGCGATACAGACAGCCAAGGCTTCAGCCCTTCAAGGCGCAAATTTTTAGGTAAGGCGGCAGAGGTTGCCGTTTACGGTGCTGTTTTTGGTACGCCTATTGGGTATGGCGTTATTAACAAAATTAAAAACGACTCGGTTACCATGGGCAAGGCCAAGCCTTTATCTGGCGAAGTGTTACAACAAAGACTGACTGGCGATCAAGTAAAACGAATGGAGAGTGCCGGTAACTTGGCTGATGCTTTGGCTATTGCCAAGGAAGAAGCACCAGCTTCATTAAAGCCTTTGATCAACAAACTCATACATCTGACTAAGAAAGGAACGATAGGTTTAGAGTTTAACCATACGAGTAAAGTGAATGCTCATGGGTCAACATCTGCCAGAGCAGGCAAAACAAAGGTTACGCTTTACACTGCCGAAGAACGCGAGGGTAATACCTTTTCAACTTTACTGCATGAATCTTTACATGCTGTAGTAATGAATAGATTTCACACGCTATCATCAGCCGATTCCGCAAATAACTTTAAGAAAATAAACTCAGAGCTACCGGCTTCGCACCCTAAATTGAAGTCGTTTAATAAGCTTTGGGCTGAATACAAATCCAGATTTTATAAAATACCTTTAACTGAAAAAACCAAGCTTAGAGAAAGGGTAGAAATTAGCGAAGCGTTAAGAAGTCCTGATGAATTTTTCGTGCGCTCACTAACAGATCCAGACTTTCAACAACACTTGTCCGAAATGGAATACAAAGGCAAGTCAATGATGCAACGGTTTAAAGACTGGGTTATCACAACCTTGTTTACGGCAAAAGGTAATACACCATCATGGTTAGATGCAGCATTAATGAGTGCTAATGATCTAGTTGATGCAATGGCAAATGATAAAGCTGACGGCAAAGTATCCAAAGCATTCACTAGCCACAGTCGCCAAAACGATGTGATGTACAGCAAGGTTAAAACCAAGCCCGAAAACAAAACCCTAACCAAAACAAAGCTTCACGCTCGTTCGGTGATCAACAAGCTTGGCCGTAAGGCTGCATTCAAATTATTGCCAGTCAATCAAATGGCTGACATTTACGATAGAACAGTAACCAAAGGTCACATTGGCAAATACTACGAACAGCTTGAAGACTTCGCGGCATATAAAGCCAAAGCGTTATCCTACGTGGATGAAAAAGTAGAAACCAAATGGGATGAACTACAAAGAGCTAACCCAAAAGCCAATGAAGTAATGAGTCGCACCATGTTAAACGCGACAATGGCCCAACTTTCACCGGACAAAGAGTTCGATGATCAAGACGTGGTAATCAGCCTGCAACGCAGCATTGATAGAATACGTAATCAATCAAGTGATTATTACTTTGACCTCAATGAACAAATGGACGAGTTAAAAGGTACGTACCAAGCCATTAAGGAAGATTGGCAATGGATGAACGACAACAGCAAAGAGTCGGTTGATCTTTATAAGCTGGTGCGTAAAAACTACACTCAGATGTACATGAAAACAAAGCAGGCATTACTGACTCGCATAGCAGAGCTTAATGCAGATGAAGGCACCAAAGGTGCGTTAATGACTCACATCAAGTTGCACTTTGAAAAAGCACTTCAAAAAGGCGATTACTTTCCATTATTCAGAACCGGTGACTTTTATGTCAAAGCCACTAAAGAAAACGACTACATAAGAGAGCATTACGACACGCCTTATGAAGCTGAACAAGCGCGGGACAGATTGATTGCCGAAGGTTATAACGCTGTCACTCAAAAGGATCACTCACCTAAAGGCGGTAAAAATCCGCTTGAAGGCTTTGGCATGGGTACGAAGATCATATCCATCATTAAAGACATGCAAGAAACTGGCGTAAGTAAAACAGTGGGCATGGAATTAGCCCAAGCTGAAAATGATGCCAACTCACTAATGGAAATGTTTCAACAGATTAATCACTCAGTTGAAAACAATGCTTTGGTTGATGCCATCTACCAGCAAATGCTTCAATCGTTACCACAAGCCAGTGCAGCAAAAAGCTTTATACACAGGAATCGTGTTAAAGGTGCTTCAACTGACTCAAGACGTGCGTTTGCTGATGCAATGTTTCACTCAATCAACCGAATAGCTAAGATTAAATTTGAGCATAAGTTTGCCAAAGAGCTTGCCGCAATTGAGAAACTAGCGGAAACCGGTTCTGGTAGTGATCAATACATTGCCGCTGACATTTCTTATTCACTGAATGAGCGAAATGAAAAAACCCTAAACCCTGATGGCCGTCCAATTGTTAGTTGGCTATCTGGCCTTGGCTTTAACTGGTTACTTGGTGGCAGCATAGCCGCTGGTGCAGTCAACTTGTCTCAGGTACCTATGGTGACATTGCCATATCTAGGGGCCAAGTTTGGAAATATCAAAGCAGGTAGCGCAATCAAGTCTGCATACGCTGACATTGGTAGAGCTAAGTTCAATACCAAGAAAGGAATATGGGAAACCTTGGCACAAACTGACTCTGTTATTGATGTGGCTAAAAACGAAGGCATGCACCCTGACGATGCCAACATAATTAACATGCTTCAGGAAAGGGGCAAAATTGATTTAACGCAAATGCACTCACTCGCGCAAATTGCTGATACTGAAACCAGAAGCAATAAAGGTTTAAGGATCCCGTTTACTGATATCAAAATTGGCAAGCGCTCATTCATTAAGCCGCAACGTGCATGGGGTTTCTTTTTCCACAATGCCGAAGTAGTTAACCGTCAAGTAACCGCACTGGCAGCAATTCGCCTAGCCAGAAATGACAACAGCGCGTTATCGGTTGATCAACTATACGATGCAGCAGCACTGGCCATTGATGAAACACAATTCAACTATGGCTCGCACAATCGCGGCATGGCTATGAGAACCGACTTAGGCAAGCTGTCACTGATGTTTATGACCTATACTGCTAACATGGTCACGATAATGACCAAACATACTCACAGAGCAATGAAGGGCGCAACTGCGGCAGAACGCAAAGAGTCCACTAAGCTAATGGCAAACATGATGCTGAACCACTTTGCCGGTGCTGGCTTGATTGGTTTGCCAATGGTTGAAGCGGTAGGCGAAATATTCGCCAGTATCGCTAGCATGGTTGACGACGAGGACGAGCCGGAAGATTTCAAACAATGGCTAGATGAAACCATTCGTTACACCGTTGGAATTCTAGGCGGCGATCCGCAAGGAAATACCGCTAAGTTTGTCAGTACGTTAACCCGTAAAGGTGTATTCAACGCAGCTACCGGTATGAACATAGCCGACCGTATTGGGCTCAACAACTTGATATGGAGAAGTGACAACCGACCAGACACCACTGGATCGGAAGCCATTATGAATACGCTATATGGCATATCGCCAGTAGTATCCATAGCCGGTAACTTTGCCAATGGTTATGGCCGGTTCACTGATGGCCTTGAACGGAATGACTCAGAACTAATGATGAAAGGTTTGCAGGGTCTTTTCCCCAAAGCAGTCAGAGACGTTGTAAAAGCGACTAGACAAGGAATGTACGGTGAAAGTACGCTGTCTGGCAGTGAGTTAATTGATAAGGATGAAATTGCATGGTACGAAATAGCCACTCAAGCACTCGGCTTTAGCTCTGAAAAAATCAGAGATACTTACGAGCGCAGGAGTCGCCACTTCACCAATGACAAAGTAGTTTCACAGCGTAGATCCACATTACTTCGTTTAATAGCTAGTGATATCAGAGCCGAAAACAACTTGGATAGCTCACTCGCTAAGATCCAGAAGTTCAACGAGCAACACCCAATGAGCATGGTTGACGGTGATACGATACTTAAACATATGAGAGCCAAGCAAGGGCGTGACTCACAAACAATTGACGGTATTTATTATCCTAAGAAACGAATGGGCGAAGCTGGGCAGGATAAATATTACAAGAACTAAAATTCTTGCTTGTTAAGAAACTTGTGCTTTAATTAGCCTAACGATCTTAAACAAGGCGAGTAAGAATGAGTGACTGGAATTTAAACGAAGCGGAAGGTGAAACGCCCAAAATATGCGCACCTAATGGCAAAGTGGTAGGTGAGTTAATACAAGTAAAAAACGAACCATCATTTGCTAAACTTGCGGCAGGCTTTTGGACAGTGGAAGCTTTGGATGCCGTTAAACAACTAATGCTAGGGAATGAAAATGAGTAAGCTAATATTATCAGTGCTGGTTTCAATTATGTTAATTGGTTGTGCCAGCACTGCCCCACCAGAACCAACCGGTAAGTTTGTATGGACCAATGCGCCAATGGTTAGCGACCTGCAAAGTGGCGTTATGACTTACAAGGAATGGCAGCACAAATTTGTATTAGCTGAAAGCTTATGCACTATTGAGTCACTACAAATACCGATCCCCTCCCCTAGCTGCACTGCAAACCAAAGACCCGACTGTTCAGGTATGAGAGGCGTGGCACTGGGTATGTGCCAAGCACCCACTTATGGACAAAGATGCAACTATTCTTCGGTTAATGCTGCAAAGGATGCACAGGAAAAAGTATTCAATAGCTGCATGTTTATTTCTGACTGGGAAATAGTCTGGCAAGATAGCTAGTGCGTTAAAAGTGCGTTAATTCCTAAAATAGAATACCTACCCCACCATAAACAAAGGGCTGTAGAGAACCGTCAACCCCATTGACATGGTAGGGGTCGGTGGTTCGAGTCCACTCGGTTGTACCAATTTTTTACAGTAACACAATTACCCATCTATCATTCTTTAACACCAAGCCAACTTGCCTTTATATCATTGTTTTTATTAGACTAATTACTTTCCAAAAACGTAAAATCGTTCACATTTAAATTTACGAAATTAGCATTTCCGCTTGATTTAACGCCACATTTCAGACTGCTTTTTTTGAGATAAATCTGATTTGTGACCAAGTTGTGCCCAAAAATTTAGAGATCTAGCTTTTGAAATTCGATTTTTGTGACCCCTCTCAGGTAAATTAAAAGTTTTTCTCCGAGCAGAGAACATCTTGGGTGGCGTGCAACCAAGTGGCATTGTGTAAACTGATATTTTCACCATTTATGCTACCCCGTTTTTTGAGTATTTGTGATTCTATCGAAAACCGATAAAATTATTAATTTTAAGAACTCGGCCAATTGATACCGTTATTTATTTTCATTATTTCGATCTTTAAAATTCAAAATACTTATCTCTTTCTCCCTCAAACCGTCGAAAATAGTTGGTCTTCATAAATTATTTCCATGACATGGGATTCTTTTTATTATTTTGTGATAACTTAAGGTTCAGTAGACTAACGTGCTGCAAATTGGATTCAGATAAAGGAAGATGGATTGGGTACTGCTGATATAAAACTAAGCCCTTTTGAAAAATATATTGCAAAAATAAATGATAACGGGCAATACAGCATTATTGATACTACTCACTTAAAAATTGATCCATTCATCAAAAATATTTTGAATCTCGCCAATTTGCCCGCATCCTTGCAACCATCTAATTCAAATGAAACTGATCATCAAAGTCTGTTAAATTTAGATGCCATTCAGTCTCCACTGCTGGTATATCTGGGTAAAGGTGGGCAGTACTACTTAATTTCCGGCATATTCACTTATCATAAAATGCTTAGATCGACAAAAACTGAAAAGATACATTTACCCGCATTTGTTCTTAACAAACCACCGGCTCCTCCTATACGTAAATTAATTATGTTGAACGAATTGACTCGTTCACTATTAAAGCAGTTTTTTGTCAATAACAGCCCCGATATTGCTGCTTTTATGAGCGGGTGGTTTGATACTTCGGATCATAATATATTTGCAACCGATGAATGGAAAGCATTGTTTCCAAAGATAAAAAACAAGACACAATTTTGTCGTTGGCTTGGCCTAAGTAGCAAAACATTTGTAGTGAAATAGAGTGTATATTCCGGCAAATTACTCTAGACAAAATTCAATATTCAAATTGCTAGTTCAAATTGCTAGTTCAAATAGCAGTAGATTATTGTCTGGAAGTCAATATAGCAAAAAACACTGTGGATATCGAAACGGATTTTGCAAATTATTTATCCAGAATATCCGCGCCCTTAGACTTAAAAGGCCTTTATTGGGTAAATGATGCTGTATTGTCGATTGGTAATTTCCCCGCGTTGAAAAACGACTTGCTTAAGGAACTTGATTTAGAGGATTATCTCTTTGAATCATTCAAATATGAAATCAATTTTGAAAACAAACACATTGAAGACGATTACAAAAAGAGAGCTACAGCGAAAGGCTGGTGTGCTAGCGTACCCTTTTACGTATTGCTGTTTAAAAAGAATTCGTATTCAAACGGTAATGCTAATCATATCAATATGTTTCTTTTACTTTTTATAAAACAGTATTTCAAAACGTATAGCACACTTCGCAAAGTTGAATTTAAAACCAAAACGCGTTTTAGAAACGCTGAGGTTTGCGATGCCTTACGCTTGTCTCTATCGGCACCAAGCCATTATTTTAATCCTACCGTTCTCATACATACAGACGGCTTACAAACGACATGTGCCGAGATTGCTGAAAGTTTAGGTGAGGCACTAGATAACAGCACATTTAACTCCAGTTTAACGCAATATATTTACAGCCTAATCCGTTTTTTTAGTGACAGTTGGGCCGAAGCGCAATCCCGCAAACCGCCGGTAATAATAAAACATCATTCGGGCCCACGTTACAAAAAGGTGGTAAGGCAAGTCGTTGCAGGGGCTCACTCAAATATACACACACTAATACCCAGTAAATTATCCATTATATCTATGGATGGTATTGATGAAGACGATAACAGTATAGTTCAGCAATTCATTCAAACTGATTCAGTTTTTGAGGAACAACGTGAACCGACAGACCTGTATTCAATTGAAGCCATATTCGACAAAAAACGCCGGCAGTCTAATGCAATTAAAGTTACTAAGGCCGTGCGAAAAGCTCATAATACCTCTCGTGCGACCACAGAACTGTTGAGTGCAAGTGAATTAAACGGCTTATTCACATTCTGTAAAAAATTAGAATCTAATACTGAGTCCAAGCCCATGGCTATAGCAATTTGGTGTTCTTTTTTATTGTCCAAATCAATAACGGATATTGAACCACTAAAAATATTCTTTTCAAAAAAAGATGGAGAGGAAGGCCTTTATATCGACTCAAACAACGATGGCTGGTGGCAATTTAGCATTGAGTATTCAGCCAAGAAAAGTATTGCAACACTAAAAAGGTTGAAAGCGACTCAAGCATTGGCCATAACACCCTGCCCGCGGTGGTTATTGGAACTTATACTGAGTATTCATACTAAACGTCATAAAGCCAGTTTAATTGAGGTAAGAGATCTGAGTAAGAAATTAACAAAAAAGTTAAAGACGTTCTCGGATCGAAAAATAAAGGGCAGTTTATCGCTAACGAAAATTCAATCATTTGTTATTCAATACATTAATGCCACAGATATTATTGACGGTGTGGTTTTTGATTTTAGCTATCGAAACAGGCTCTATAACACCCGAGTCAGTCGCAGTTACGCTAATATTTCCGATACCAATAGATATAAACTTCTAAACTTTTTTTGGAAAAATGTAACAAGCTATGCCCTGCTTGGAAACAAAGTCCCCAACGATTATTTCTTTAATAACGACTATCCCGAAAATCAAACTGACACTAACATCGGATCAACTTTTGTACCGACGGATGTATTTTGCATTAAATTGGTAAGTAAATTACTCAGAGATTTAAGTTCGAATAAACCTAATAGAAAAGTCGATGTTGAGTCAATCATGAACTATCACAATGCCTACGCTCGTTACACTTGTTGGTTGCTAAACTTCGCCACAGGTTATCGTGCAGTGCACAATCCATTGCCAAGTTTAGCGCTGCATGTATCCGAGTGGTCTCTATTAACTATCAGTGACAAAGACGATATTGATTTCACTCATTCACGGGTAGTAGCGGTTCCAAACGTTTTGAACCTGCAACTAACGGAGTATAAAAAACACCTTTTCCGTCTAGCCGAATTGATTAGGCTTTTAGACCCAAATTTGGCAAAAACCTTAGATTCTTTGGTAACAGTTGAAAAATCGCTACTTTCTATGAAATTTGACGAAGCTATTAATTGGTATAAGGAAATTAAAAATTCCAGAATCAACATCGGCCCTTTGTTTGTTTTTGAGCCTTCTGAAACTGGTAAAATTGAATATAAAAACATATCTCCGGGTAATTTGGTTAAACCTTTAGACACCTCCTTAAAATGTCCAAGCAATGCCGGACGTCATTGGCTTAAAAGCAAATTACTTGAAAAACAGATCCGTTCAGAGTTGGTTAACTGGCAAATGGGCCACTGGCAGGCAGGACAGGCTCCAATGTCCTATTTCTCTGGATTTAGCCCGATAGAAGCGGCAAAAGAACTCAATATAATTATTGAGAAAGAATTACGAGGGCACGGGTGGCGCGTATGTATATCAAAACTTATCTAAGAGAATTAGCGCGCGAAAAAGAAAAACACCCTTGTTATCTGGAATGTGAAAAACACTTTGAGAACACAAGCTCGTTTTCTGAATTATATAATATCGTCTGTTATACAATGGGAAGACACTTAAGTAACCAAGACAATAATGAACAAAAGTTTAGTGCTGACTATTTGCGTAAAGTTGTCCGCCTTTTCAAGCTAGATGTTGGAAACTTTATTATCCAACGCAACATTCTAGAAGCGATATTATGTTATGCCAAAAATAATTATCTGATTGAGTCCCCGAAAGTCCCCAATCTGTTTGAACTCAAACGCGATAAACCAACCCTGACGCCCAGTGATCTTATCAAGGCTCGTTTATCTCAACGTATATATGCCCTACTGGATCAAGAAGCTAAAAAGCCTAATATTCATTTGAGTCAAAGACAGCAACTGGGACGATTAACGTTGTTTCTTTATTTGAAAGAAGGCGTGCGGAGATTTAATGACATCAGCGAGGTACTAAGCAAATACTCTTACAATTATATTGCGGATTGTATTATTTTATCAGACGTCGAGACAGATAAACCTGTAACACGACGATACGTATTAACTGATATTTCTGCGCTATTTTTTATGCAGTTTTTATATGATTATAAAGATTTTGAAACACCTCGTTTTTCAGGTGCAAGGTTACTTACTGCGGTAAATGATTTTTTATCTCATGTAGCTGATGATGCAGGGTTAAAATATAATCGCTCACAATTAAGACTGTGCAGAAAAATATACTACACATTACATTACAGCCCTTCAGAGGCATATTTTTATACTGGTACGTTACCAAGCGCTCTTCTACCCGCTAACTGTTTTGCTCGCGTTTTGTCAGGACGCGCCATAATACGAGAAAACGAGGCAAATAATTTAACTAAATCCACTGGGATCACAGTACTTCGAAACCAACTTAAAAAAGGACTGGTGACCGCTGCACATTATCAATCCATTGGATCATGCCAAATATATTTAAGAAATACCTACGATCTTATTAAGCAAATAGACCGCTCAACCTTTACTAAAAATAACATCCTTAGTGCCTTGGATAATAAATTAAAAGATCAAACATTACAGGCAAATGGCTGTTTGTGGTTAATGATTTCCTGGGCAAGGTCATTGTTGCGTAACGGCGGTTTAGGGAAGGTTAAACTCCGACCGGCTACCATTATAGACTACGTTAGCACGCTTGCTATTCCGTTTTTTGACGAGTTTTTGGAACATGATTTGTTTAAAATTTCCGGGCCTGATTGGGCTGAAAAACTCAATTTAGTAGCTGAGAAAATAAACTCTCCTACCCGAAGAAACTTTGTTTACTTTTTTGCCCATCATTTAGAAGAAATCGAGTTTATCAGTGATTTTTCTCTGTCAGATATTGATATCACCAATGGATCCAGCAGGGTTGATGCCAACCTTATCAGCATTGAACATGCTGATGCCATTTTGGACTTTATCGCCACTGAAAAGCACTCACTCAGTCATGATGCTGAATTGTTATTTTGTTTATGTTTTTACTCCGGGTTGCGGCGCAATGAAGCCGCTTATCTAAGGCTGGGGGATTTTGAAATATTAGTAGATACAGAGACAAAGCAGTTGCTGATAAATCTCTCTGTTAGGAATCACAGAGAGCGGAAATTAAAGTCAGCTTCTGCTCATAGGTTATTGCCACTGACATTTCTTTGGCCAGCAAAAGCGCTCAATACATTACATCAGCGTTTAATTTATTTGAACAAGAGTAACAAAAACCACACAAAACTATTATTTAATGATCCAACCGAGGTGACCTCGGCATTCGCTCTTATATCCAAAGTCATGCGAGATTATACCGGTGACAGCCAATTACGCATCCATCATTTGCGACATAGCTTTGCAAATTGGCAATATTTTAGATTAATGCTCGCAACCCAGAAATCCTTCCACACAACAAAGCTTCCGGCGTTTTTACAACACGAATATTTGGGTGCCGACAACAGTCAAAACCTCAAATATCATCTAGCATTGGGAAATAACTCGCGAAAAACCTTGTTCGCACTGTCAGCAATGTTGGGACACCAGGATATTTCCACCACGCTGGCAAGTTATATACATTTAAGAGAAATATTTCACTTTATACGTACAGCTACAGAAGGCGCGGTAACACAAAAACTAGTCGATAGAACTGTTGGCAGAGCACTAGGTAATAAAATTGGCAAAATATTAATTACATGTTCCAATCTATCGGAGAAAGCGACAGAAAAATTGCGGCGCTTATCGCTGGAATATGAGGGGAAAGTATTCCCTAAACCATTAGCTTTGCTAACCGAATCTCAAATCCCATTCTTTTCACGCCTTGAGAATAGGCTTCCGCCCAAAATAATCATCCCAGCCATGTCTGTGGCCGACGTGTTGAAAAGTATGGAATCATTTGATATTCAAACAGTAGCAATTCAAACTAAAATTGATAAAAATTGGATAAGTGCATTATATGATAGTGCTGTGTTTATCAGTCAAAATTACCCTAGACGAGGAAAAAACCTCCCTGTTTTCCCCAGTTTCCCTAAATCCGAAGCCGAATTGCCAAATAACAAATCAGTAAGTCAATCATGGAGCATGTTTAACTATTTGTGCAAAAAATATGACGAATTAATTAAAGAAGGGAGAATAAGTGCCAGTAATGTTGGGCTAGGTTTAGACATTATGCGTTTCTCGCTCCCTGGCAAAGGGTACTTGTTCCGTTGTCCAGACCCTGACGTGTGTTCGAATTTTTTGTTTCTAAGTAACGCACTTGGCTTATTAGACAGGCATCTTAGATTTAAACTCTACTACCCGCCTGTGAATAGTAATTTTCAATTGCAGACTATCCAAAATAACTGGAGCAAAGTCATTGTAAATGCAGGTTATAGTGGGACTAACATCTCACATGCTAAAGTATCAGAAACCCTATATTTGGGAGAAAAAGCAATCAACGGAACGCTTGAAATAGTAATAGTACATACCAAACTGAAGAGTAATAAGATAATGCGGATACCTGTTTTTTTCAATTTTCTTCATTTGATATTGATCCTTCATCACATGAATAAAAGCACGTAATTCACTAACACAGGATTTAACTTATTCTCGAGTTCTTCCTTGTCATCATGACAGACGCTACTGAAGCTTGAACATTAAAGTAAATTAATACAGCTTAGTCTTACTCCCCCCTTCTCTCTAAAGCTCTAGCTATTAGACCAATTAAACTTGATTATCTAAGTTTAATCGGTACTTTTAGCAACTAGTACACAGAGGTTGGAGTGATTTTTAACAAATTCAACTATTTTTAGATCTGTACGCTTAATGTCTTTTTGATAGCGACAGAACACTTTTATCTGCCTTTGTTCGAAGTTTACAATCGCCCTTGCATCGTTTTCACCGGCATCTATATTAAACTGCGAATGATCCAATGGATACGCGTCCAATGCTCTAAATTGTTCTTTGGCGAACAAAGAGACGATATTAACGACATCCTGTTCTGCAAATACTATGAGTGAGTTTGCGCAGTATGGCATTGACTATACTTCTGGGTAATTGATAACAAAATATCAATAAAAGTTAAAAGGGCATCTTCTATACAGCTATGAAACTAATCATGACACTGCAGGTTAGGCAATCAGATTATTCCTGCCATCATTCCATTGGCGTAAATTGCGCGCCAGTGCCATCGTCAGTACATTACATATTATCTAGTAATGCTTCAAAAGCGCTGCCATCTTGACGGGTGAGATTAGGGACATATTGGCTGTATGTTTCAAATAACATTTTAGTATTCGAATGACCTAATTGCCGTGCTATCCACTCTGGGTTTTCGCCGGCAGCCAGCCACAAAGTTGCAGCCGTATGACGGGTTTCATAGGGACGTCGTTTGGGTAAATTCAATAATTTTAACGTTGGCTGCCATACACGTTTATTGATGTTTCTGTGATCAAGTGGTTTGCCATTATCGTTGCAAAAAACATATTCATTTTGCCCTGTCACTTCCTTTTGCGCGCCTAACGCATCAATCACTCGTTGAGACACTTTTATCACCCTGTATGAACTCGCAGTTTTTGGAGTTTCTACGTAACCATCGACTAGTGTTTCTTGTACTTGTATTTCACCACGTTCGAGATCAACGAAGCGCCACTTCAATCCGTCAATTTCAGCGGTGCGAAGGCCGGTAAAAAAGCGAGTTGTGTAATAACAACGAAAGTCAGATCTAACCCCTGCAAGAAAAATACGGATCTCTTTTAACGAAAATGGATTAATAGTCGGTTTCTCGATTTTCAGCGGTTTTATATTGGTAAAAGGGTTCACAAATTCATACCGTAATGATGCTTCAGTCATTATCCGTCTAAGCGGCGTCATGACGTGGTTGATCCAGTCGTTACTTACTTTTTTAGTGCCTGTTTTACGTTTTGGCTTACCTAACCCTGCCCTGAACTTGATTAACATAGGCCGTGTGATTTCTTCGAGGCGCATTTCCCCAAACTCCACCAATAAGTAGTTGTTAAATATCAGGTTCATATTCTTAAAATGACTGACTTTCCAGGTAATCTCATTTTCTCCAAGCCACTCAGCCGCAAATTCTGCAAAAAGAGGCACATTTGAAACCAGCTGGTGATTCGCAACACTCGTTACCAGTTCGGGGGGGACTGGGCGCTCCAGGTGTTCAAACTCCTTGCAGCGTTTACTGCCCGGAAAGTGATCGCTGTAATGAAATTGACGGAGTCTCATTGCCGAATCAATTTGTTTAACCAAAACCAATAGTTTAGCGCGGTTAAGTTTAGTGTCTGATAGAGCAGTCTGTTCTCTGCAACGCACACCATTGAAACGAAAGTCAATCAATAACTTACCATTACGGGTTCGAATACTAGCCATTACACACTCTCCCGTTTGCCATTGGAATAAATTGTGTCGGTCGTACCGAGGGCGAATAAAGCTCATGCTCTATCGCTTCCCATATATAGAAGATTTTTCGCCCACCAAACGGACGAATATAATGTTTTCCTTCCAGGAATATACTGTCTTTTAACGTGTTATTTATGTAGCCAGCACTGAACTTAATTCTGCTTGCTAGCTCCTTAGATGACATCAACGTTTTTGACATACTGCATACCTCGGTCTTATGTGAAAGTAACAACTCCAAAGGAGGAGAAAAGTTTCGAAGCCATTGATCTTCTATATTTGTTCGGTCTTCAGGTGCTAAATAATTTTGTAAATATTTAATCGAAAAGTGCTAATAAAAATGTTAACCTGAATGACATATTTAAATATAAAAAATCATATTGCGATTTAGAATGGCATTATATATGACAGAAAGACATTGTCAATGACTAAATGGCATTTTAAATAACATATTTACATTCAAAAGGTAATTAGTAGTGATTAAGTGTCATTTGGCCCGTCTAATGGGTGAGAGAAAAATGAAGATAATGGACGTAGCTCGTGAAACGGGGCTGAATAGAAACACCGTCACATTACTTTATAAAGAAACCGCTCAGCGCGTTGATATGGAAGCTATTGATAAGCTTTGTGATTTATTTGATTGTCAGGTACAAGATTTATTTGAGAAATTATAATTGAAGTAACTTACTTTCTATAATTCATAAAAACAGTAGTCGAACTTTTTTGTGTTATTTGGTTAATGTTTGCACTTAGCAACGGGAAAAGTTAAGTATTTTCTTTCGACTTAATATCAGTCGAAAGCCGCTCTAAAAATGTTTGCAGTTCGTAAATACTAAATTTATCAATATTACCTTTTGCAAGATTTCTGGCTTGTTCGGGAGCAACGCCCAATGTCTGAACAATTGTTTTAATTGGTGCATTTCTCAAATCTAATGTTGTGTGAATTTTGATCATTAGATCTGAACTTTGTTTATCAAGCAAACCTTGCTCAGATGATTCTGGCACTGCATCAATAGTATTGTTGTAATTCAAGGTCATTGGCATTTTACAAATTAGTTGGTGACAATAACAGTCTATTTTATTACAAAACGCTACACCATTTCACTCTTATCGTAAGAGTTGCTATTTGTGCGGGTAAACGCCCATAGCGGACCTTGGGCTTAAACTATTTTACGGCTGCTTCATCCGACATTGCTGACTTTGCTGACATTAGTACGATTGAGCTACTTCCAATTAAATCACGAATAATTTAACTTTGTTCTGAACCCGATAGTTTGAGGCAAGTTGAGTGTATACAAAATCGGAGGAAGATCATGAATAATTAAAGTTATATTTGTTATGTGTAAGGTTTTTATATTAAAAGAACTACTATACTTCGCACAACAAATCTTGCATTATTGATTATGCAAGAATATAGTATGCAGCCTTATTTACATAGGTCATTATCATGTTTAACAAAGATTCGATGGTCGAAAGACTTATAGCATATAGAGAGCTAAGAGATGTCAAACAAGGTGACTTAGCTACAGCTATGGGATTCAAAGCCCACCAGACTCTTTCGGCTATTGAAAAATTTGAAAGAGCATTAAAGCCTGAAGAGTTACTTAAAGCGTTAGAGTATTTAAAAGTTAATTTTGAAGAGTTTGTTGATCCATATTCGTTAGTGGGTGAAGCTGTTTATTCTTGGCGTCAAACAAATTCACCTCAAAATACTTTAGATTCATTTGAAGCAGATACAAATAGAGTCGTTGCCTTATACCGTGATTTACATAAAAAATTCTCAACGAAGAAGCAAAGTGTATTGTTGCCAAAATTGCCAATTAAAAAGTCCAGTAGTTACGCTGAAGTTGAAAGAATAGCCCAATCATTAGCATCGGAACTTGAGCTTGGTGACTATCCAGCAGAAAGGTTGGAAAAGCAATTATTTGAAAAATTTAACATTGCTACTCTTTACTTAGATATGCCAAGTTCTATATCTGGTGCTGCTACCAAACTAAATGACATGTTCGTAATTTTGGCGAATAGAAATGAAGTATCTGGTCGTAGGAACTTTGATATTGCTCATGAAAAGTTTCATTGTTTAACTTGGGATGCTATTCCTCCTGCTCATATTGAAAAAGCATATACTTCTGCAAATAGGCCCTATGAAGAAAAATTAGCTGATACCTTTGCTAGTGCTCTTCTTATGCCTAAGGAAAAAATAGACAAGCATTTTTCTGATTCTTCTAAATTAATTGATGAAGAATCAATAAACGTACTTGCAACAAAGTTTGGTGTCTCCTCACAGGCCATGAAATGGCGTCTTAAAGGTCTTAAAAAAATTGCACCTAAAGATATTCAGAAACTAGATGACAGCTTACTAATTAATAACGGTAACCTTGCTAGCTCTAGTAAACCGAAGCTTTTTAATGAACAATTCGTTGAGTATCTATATAAAGCGATAGATACGGGATACTTATCTGTACGAAAAATTTCATCAACCCTTAAGATGCCTTTGGAAGACTTATCTGAGATCTTTAATGATTATGGGAAAGTAGCCCCTTTTGATCTGTAAGGAATAGAAATGATCAAATCTGGTGATATTGTCCTTATCGATACTAATGTGATAATTGAAGCTTACAGGCTGTCATGTTGGGAGCATTTATCAAAGACGTTTAAACTTCATACTGTTTCAAAAGTGCTAGAGGAAACACAGAATGGCTATAATAATCGCAGCACAGAAACTGTTGATTATGATTCTTTAAAGCAAAGCTTTTATTATGTTCATGATGTAACGCAGCAAGAATTGCTTGTTTGCAATATGAAGCACCCAGATGCAAGAATCCTAGATTTAGACCCAGGAGAGCGTGATTTAATTGCGTACGCTACATCATTCGGGAAAAACTGTTGGCTATTATGCAGTCCAGATAAAGCGGCAATGAGAACATCACATTCACTCGGTTGTCTTGACAATATAGTATCTCTAGAAGCTATGCTGGATATTACTTCACTGAAACTGAGGTCAAAATTAAAAGATAACTACACCGAAAGTTGGCATTCAAGAATTAGAGTGTCTATTCGAATGGGAGCTTTGTAAGCTTGGAATGGTCTAATTAATCGTATGCCTCAAGTTTTAAAATGCCGTTACTGACCCCCTCATCGATTCAAGAAACAATTCTCATCGAGGGACTTTGGGCAGAGTACCATTTTATACATTGTTGAGAGACTAAACGCATTAACTGTGCGAAACCGTCATAGTGTTCTTCTGGCACTTCATATCCTGTATTAACATAATTTGCTTTAGCATGAGCAATGTTGTTTCTAGTTGCACTAATACACTTGGCTAAAAATTGAAGCGCAGCTTGATCACTTTGTTTCCTATTATTCTCAAACTTATTCTTAATAAATTTTGGGATAATCTCGATTAAGTCACTAATGTAACAGCAGGTTTGGATAGTCAACTCCATTGACTCAGAATCCTTTTTGTATGAATGGCTTTTGAAGAGCTGTTGCAGTTCTTTGATGAAATTTGCATCTGGCATCAATGATCTGTTACTAGAGAGGGCTTTTCTTCCAACTTCAGTAACTTTCATTCTTACAACCGTTTCTGATACGTATTCTATTACCTTGGAGAAATATAGAATCGATATTTCATTATCTTCACAAGAAATCGCTCGGTTGTATAGTTCGATTGCTTTTACAGTATCATTACATACTTTAAAGCTCCGATTTAGTAATGCAAACTCGCTTAGTAGCCCTCTTTTAGCTTCAACATATTCATCAAATTCCTCATCATTTACATTTGGGAAATTAGGCGACGGTATGAGTGAAAGTCCAGAGAAACAATTAAGTTCAAAGATGAACGTTGAGCAAATCATCCTACATTCTTCTAAATCTAATTCACTACCACTAATTTCAATAAATGAATCATAGCTAAGTGGCTCCGGATGTTTAGCCTTTAAAAGTTTGTAGCTAAATAGAAAGCTATGATCCTTGTTTAAACGTATTTTGACCGTGCTTTCTTTGAGTTGAAGGTCTAATAAACAACTCTCAAACCAAGCAATATCGTTTCCTGTTAGGGACACACGTTGTAAGTACAAATTTGGATGAATAAGCTCAAGATTATCTATAACTCTGGAATTTTCTACTAATTCGAAAAAGTCTATGATTTCATGGTTTGGGACTTCGATACCTTCATCATTATTTGAGTAATAGCCCCAATCGCTTTTAAAAAGCTGACACAGTATTGTTGTTGATTCTTCTTTTTGAATCACGTCCTGCCATTTTTCTATTTTGGGGTCATCATCCCAATTAATTACTTTTGCATTTTTTAGTTCTTCTATATTGTCGAATTCAAAAAGTAGAGAACTTTCATTTTCTGTGTTTTGAAGAAATGGGTCTTTACTCAAGCGCTCAATAGCATTTATATAATTATTTTTATAACTTTCGTCATCAAAAAGAAACCTAGACAAGTTTTTTCTCCTAAAATTATATGGGCCACGTTTTATATCCTGCAAAGTTTAATATATCGCCCCTCACTTTCGCGAATTCCACCGTATTTAACTTTCTAAATAGTTGCTGCTTTATTCTTATCTACTGCTCAGATATCTAAGCAGTCTATTGGATTCAACCAGTCGTCAGAAAGTTTTGAAAAAATTCCGTGTGTAGTTTCATCTACATCAGTTTGCATGTCTCCAATAGCGTTTAATTGATAAGCAGTTTCTTCTGTAAACCAACTAAGGGATTGGAACTCACAAGCAATTCTTAAAAACAACTGTTCATTAACTCTAATGACACCCTTCATCAAATCACCTTCATCAAGACATAGTTGAAACGCATGAATTCCATCCATTAAAGCCACCGCGTGCACACCTAATTGTTTGTATTGTTTTTTAATTTCAGCAATATCAATAATGGCGAACACATGCAAATCCTCTTGAATGAAGTGACATCCGTTTTCCGCGGAAAATGATAAAACGTAGGACTGTAAAGGTAACGATGTTTCCGTAGGGGTAAGCGTCATCATCATACTCGTTTGGCTCACTACTTCTTCTAACACTTTAGTTATTTTGTTTTTTTGTTCTTCAAATGTCTGATAAGTGAAACTGATGTATGACAACCCAGTTTCGGGCTTTATTAAACAAACTCCTTTTTTCATGGCTGTTGTAAGGCAGTAGTTAATTTCATCAAAATAATTGACCTCCTTATTTCTATAAGGAACCCTTTTGGTATTCAACCCACCTCTAAAATTCTTAGCCTCATCAGTTGCTAAGAAACTCCCTAGCTTTTTCAACTGTTCTCCCTGCCGTTGTGTTCGCGCATTTTGGTTTTTGGAAGACTTAAGCTCGATTAGAAAGGGTTCTTCAGCTCCCATAAGGCAGATATCACCGTGTCTAACTACATTAGTTAAATCGCACAGTAAAACTGGTATTCCATTTTTTATTCCTAGCACTAAGCTCTTGTACTCTAGTAAAAAACCTTCTTTTCCAGATAAAAAACCTGCATCTTGTTTAGGGTTGTATTCACCATCATAAAACAAATGCTTCAAGCTGTACTTAGATTGATAAATTCCTGCAATGGCATCACCAAATGTTCGCCATAAAAATAAAAGCTGCTTGTAGTCATTAAGCCTCTTAGTACAACTTTCAAGCAGTGACTTTATTTCCAGCGCCTTCTTTCTCTTTAACTCTCTTGTAAAATTTAGCCTTTTTCCGACAGATGACTTCGCACTTTTCAGCCTATGTCTAACCTTTTTAAGTCTACGTGTTTTCGTTTCTACTTTAACTATTTGACGGATTAGCAGTTTCTGCAATTTAAACAGACAAACCAAATCATCAGGATCCATTTTGATCTGTTCAAGTAATTTAGCAGCTTGTAAAAAGACTTTTTGCTCTCTAGGAAACCTCAAATTAGCCTCGAATTAATAAACCAAAAAGAATTGCTTTTTGGAGTTGATACTTTTTATCTTACCAAGACAAGTTATGTGTATTTGACTCGACTTATCAAAAAATAATTACGCTTTCTTGGCGACGTACAAGAATAGTGTTTCATTGTCAGCAATTCGCTCCTTAGCTGTCGTTTAACTTGAGAGGTTATTTAGTCCGCTTTGGGTCCAGGCTGTGTGAAAACTACTTTCAAGCCATTAGTTAAACGAGAACTGATGTAAATATCTGTCTTACACTGAAATCTGAATAAGTTTCCTAACCAACTAAATATACATTTTACGTAGCAATGCGTAATTAATTTGCTCGTTGGAGTTTTCACACAGCCTGGGTCGAAAGCCGAACTAAATCGACGGCATAATAACTTACCATATATTGTCAGCAAAAAGGTAAAACATGAATTGGTATATTGACTTGTAACAGGAATCAATTCGGTGCCACAGTTTCACGTTTTTATGCACTATGGCAATCTTGAATAACTCCGTGGCCAATATTACTTGACCACTACGAACCTAAGTAACTGCATATTACGTCAACTTTAAAATTAAATTACATTGTTTTTACTACTTATCTACAAACATAAGTTCCTTGAAATCGAAAACACCACAAACCTTATTAACAGCTCCTAGATTTATGCATTGTGCAGTTTCTTAATAAAGCAATGTGACAGTTTTTTTGTTCATTCCAGTCTCGCCGACATCACCCAGTATTTTAATTATTCTCTCCGTTTAGCCTGACCAAATGTTCATCAATCACTACCAATAGTGTTTTAAACAGCTAAATGTCATTTAAAATATCATTAAGTCATTGAAAATAACAATCAATCACGCATAATGACACCCTGAATAACAATTTAACATCCAAAGCAATAAATTGACATATAAAATTACATTTCAGGAGAATTGTTCAATGAATAAGGTACTAAGTCAAATTATTGGAGGTTCAAAATATGGTAAATCTTAACAAATCAGTTCAACCCATTCTTTCATCAGCCAATACTCATAATCGTTTTATCGGTAATTACTTTCTTGTGGGTTTTGTTGCTCGATTTGGCAAAGATGGCCAACCATTTTGGGCAATTACTCTATCAGATTCAACTGGCGCATTAACGATCTACTGCCGAGACCAAAGCTGCATTATTGGTAACTTGCAACCGCTATCATGGGTGCATTTAGAGGCGCAGCTCGACCAAAATGGAGCCACGGCCTATTTTCGTTGTAAATATATCGAGCCATTAGTTACTAAACGCAGTTTTGAAGGCTCTCTTGCGGGTTTACCAAGTACTTTATGCCCCAAGCCAGATTCACTCCGTCTTTTGGTTAAGCTGGCTGATTCACTAAAAGTTAAAGAGCTAAAAACGTTTTTGGCTGAAGTCATTCTACAACCTGAAGTCGCCATGAAATACATCACCTGCCCCGCCAGTCTTAAATTCCATCACAACTATGCCGGAGGATTGATTGAGCATTCAGTAGACGTGGCTATAAGGCTCGCGTCAGGTCACTCATTGAGCCAGCAGCAAAGAGATATCGCAGTAGTCGCTGCCCTGTTGCATGACATAGGTAAGACACAAACACTTACAGCCGAACTGACGCGAACATCTGTCGGCCATTTGGTGGACCATGGCGATTTAACCCTAGAGTTATGTGCCTCGGCACTTAAAAATTTACAGGAAAAAAATCCCTTTGTTAGCGATCAACTCCGCCATGTTTGGACGTGTTCATCGCCAGGAGCTCGCTATGGCTTTAAGCCCAGAACACAAGTTGCCAACAAGCTTCAACAATTCGACCGCATTAGCGCCCAGACTGTTAAGCAAAACCAATTAAATTGCAGTTATTAATGCAACTAAAGGAATACCATCAATGGCAAGACATCCAGAAGTTAAAGAAAAAGATTTCATCAATGCAGCGTTAAAATTAGCAGAAAAAGTACTCGCTCAAGCCGCTCAATTGATGCAACTTGGAAAAACTCGATGTCTGTTGACAGGACAGCTAGTCACGCTGCCGGATAGGCAATATTAAACCGGTTGATTAATGAGACTGTCAAAACAGGGGCGAGAAAATATAGAGCTTGTGTAGTGCTCGGTATTTCGATTAGAAGAGTGCAACTTTGGTCGAAGGTGAAATCCAATCAGACAAACGATTGTTTGCATATAGGCCTGAGCCTAAAAAATCACCGAGTTTGAGTCAGCCCGCATTATTTCAGTGTGTAATGTGCCTGTGTATGCAGCACAACTACCTAGCCACCTTTTTTATATGTATTGAGTTCAATTTGTTTTATTGAATCAATTATAATACTTAAATAATCTTCTCACTAACCTTTAGGTGAAGTAGAAAACTTTAATCTAGGAACCTCACGGGGGATAGTACCGTTCCAGATAATAGGCGTAAATGTAAAACTCCATTTCCAACCACCAGCAGAGCGAACAACAACGCGATTCCATCCTTTCATAAGCGTTATTTTAGATGGTTTTCGGTTTGTGAATACTTCATCGGTAATAGGGATTTCTTTACTTTCGAGATTTCTATCTGGGTTACTCCATTTAGGAGGGGTAATTGCCTTGCCGTTAATCCAAATGTTATTGGCAGGATTATGGCTCCATTGCCCCTTAACTGTGGCGCCCGCACGAGTGTCGGAGGTAGACGTTGTATTGAAAGCAATCCAGAGATCAAGGGTTTGCTCCTTAGGACTAAATACATAAGTCTGAGCGTATAGGTTGTTATGCCCTTCAGGTATTTGTTCTTTGTAGAAAACCGCGCCGAAGTTGAATGGGTGACGTATATGGATAGTACCACCATGATAGATTTGTTCTTTCCATTTAATTTCTCTACCGTTGGTCTTATACAATGGTTGATATTTTTCTGCAATGTTCATGTTTTTCGCATCATTCCAAGTGAGAGTCTGTGTGATTTTCCAAGGAATATGTGAGTTCTTGACAAAGTGAAATGGTAAGTGACTAAGAAAGCGCTCCCTTTGTTCAATAAGTCGACTCTCAAAATCTACGTAATCATTATATTCCTGGGTACCTTTTGGAGGAATGATAGCCCAGTACTCAGAGTGTTTTTTTTTGATTCCTTTCCAGTCAGCTTCAGAGTACGCAACCTTAGCAATATACACAGGAGATATTTTTAGACCTACTTCTTCGCTGCTTATGAGTAAATCCGGCCAATAAGCCAAAATACCTCCTAGGCAGTTTTTATTCCCATGAGGGACGCGGCAAGGTTGCTGAAAAAGCATACGGATAGGAGCATCAAGCGGAGTCATGTGATTGATATAGTTTGATCTTGAATCAATCTGGGGATTACCTTTCAATGGTTCAAAGTGAGCTCAGGTCTGCTGAATTGTTTTTTTATCACCAGGAATGTACATGCCTTTCCACCAACCGATAACACGCCGACCATTTTTTCGAACCGCTTTATAAATAGCTGGTAAGTAATCATCGTTAACATACTCATCACTTTTACGGACTTCGTCAGTACCGATGTGTATATATGATATGACTTCTTTGGATGCTAAGGTAGAAAGTTCATTGATTAGCTTTACCATTGTTGGAATAACATTTGGATCTTTCATGTTTGTAAAGCCTAAACCATGGCGAAAAGCTTCAGAGTGACCGGGGCCATCGAATTCGGGAATAATAGTTATATTACGTAAACGGCTATATTCGATTATGTCTTTAAATTCTTGTTGTTTATAGTACTTTCCGTGGTGGCGACCAAAAGCCTTTTCACTTTGTAATTCTGGAAAAGCTTTACTCTCGAGACGCCAGCCAAAATTATCGGTAAGGTGCCAATGAAATACATTGTATTTGTAGAGAGACATCACTTCGATATGTTGTTTTATCTGACGGATTGATTGAAAATCACGCCCGACATCATGCATAAAACCTCGGATTTTGTAAGCGGGGTAATCCGTTATTTGACATAAGGCAATCGTTGTTTTGTTATCTTCTTGCACAATAAGTTGACGAATTGTTTGGATGCCATAAAAGAGTCCTTTATCAGTATTAGCTGTAAGGGTAATGCCATTCGCCACAACAGATAGGTGGTAAGCTTCATCTTTTTGGTAAGGTGCATTGACTTCGCCAAGGTTTAGATTAACTTGAAACGTCGCTTCTTTACTTACGATAATATTGTTTAATTTGAGCAGTGATTTTAACTCTTCTAATGCAAATTGAGTTTTGGTCGATTCTTTAAATGTGCTTTTAATACTAACTAATTTAAGGATTTGGGTTGCTTCGGACCACTTCACATCTTGTGGACTAGGCAGTAGTCCAGGAGCTTTGCGTTCAATAGCAAAAGCGCTAGTCAAAAATAATAGTGTTATGAGATAAATTATGATTTTCATTTTTATAACAGGAATTACCTGTATCCTTGAGTAAATAAAGACGTCATAGAGTAAATCTCAATCAGTTGATTGTGTTGTCTGAATGCCATATATCTTCTAAAAAAAAAGTGGTTAGCTTATGAGAAGCTAACCACTTAATCTATTTAAAAAAAGTTGTGTAACTATTTGATTCTATCAAATAAATAATTAGAAATTATACTGTAAACCAAAGGTATAAGTTCTGCCAAAATAAATGAGATCTCTTGTTCTATGGCTTTCACCTAAATAAAGTCTGCGCCCATCGTCAGCTAAGTTTTTAGCAGAAAATTTTAGCTTAAGATTGTCATTTACGTCGTAGTTAGCACTAAAGTCTAGGTATTCCTGGGAGTCAGCAAGTTGGTCATATAATCTTCCATTCGCTGTGGGAACATTTACATAGCTCACGAAGAACTCATCTCTCCAAGTGTAAGCGAGACGAGCAGAAAAATGACCTATATCATAGTAAATACTACCATTAAAACTATCAGAAATATTTGTAATAGGTTGTGGTGTAAAATCCGCATCCCTACTTAACGTGCCGCCGTCGGCCATAGTGTAGTTAAGTACATAACCAAAACCATTCAAACTTTCTGGTAACCAATTATCCAAATTTTGTTGAAAAGAGACTTCAATACCTTTGATAACATCAATTCTTGCGGGTTGACTTACTGTTTGGCGAACGTTAAAAGGTACGCTGGTTATATCTGTGGGATTGCTGCCGTTGCCAACAGGGATATCTTGTATACCTGTTAGGATCCCACTCTCTGGGAAGTTGCGTATATCTTTATAATAAAAAACGATGCTAGCGGCACTTAACTCTGACGGATACCACTCAAAGCCAAGATCAACTTGCTCGGATAGAAAAGGTTCAAGGCCGGGGTTACCACGGTTGATGGTATTTTCTACAAGACCGGCATTTACAGTTTCACTTGCTGTTAACGAGCCAAGATCTGGACGAGTTATAGTGCGTGATGCCGATACACGAGCGACAAAATCATCGTACATATTCAAACGGAAATTAAGTGATGGTAAAAACTCATTGTACTTATTCGTTTGTGAAAAGGGCTGTTCAGCGCCATAAATTACAGCGACAGATGGCGTGCCATCATTGTTCAGGACATCAGGGTTAATATTTAATCCTATTGCTGGGGTTGTTGTACCAACTGAAGTAACCTCTGTTTGTACATACCTAGCACCTAAATTAAGCTGATAGTCATGCCCAATTAACTCACCGTCAAGATTGGCTTGTGCGTAAATATAATTAGTTTTTTCCCCTATATCAAAGCCTCCGCGCCTATTAGGTAACAGTTGATTATCAAAAGCGTCTGCATCGAGTGAACGATAAAACGCTAACAAAGCACCTGTATCCATGGATGGAATACTTGGAGATATACCACTTACTTGACTTAAGAGTCCATCAACCGTACTAGCAGTAACGATATCATCTGGTAGGAGAAATCTATTTAAGTTTCTACCCGTGAGACTATTTTCATCTAGATCAATAATATCAAAACCTGGTACCGCTTGACCGTTTATTTGACCGTTGTTAAAGGTATCTCGGCTACCTGAATAAGTAATGCTTTTTTTGCTTTGGTCAATGGTGCCAACACCAAAATCAACAGAACCAATGAAATCTGAATCAGGTTCCCATGTTACATCAACAAATGCTTGTTTGACCTCATCAAAAGTAGAATTGCTTTTTAGATCTGCTCTTTGAGCACCATAAACAGTTCCGGCTAAATCTCTTTCAATAGTTAGCGCCGGAATATCACTGGTACCAGTGTTATCGTAAATCATTGTTCCAATATTACTTTCAATCGATATAAATTGGGAATTTACACCGGCAAGGGATGTAGGATCATTACCATTGTTATTCTCTGCACTAGAGTAGGAAATATCACCGTTAATGACAAAATTATCTAAGGTGTAATCTATATTAAAACCATATGCCTCAGTTGTTGTCTCACGAGAAACAACGGAGTCAATGAGTCGGAATACCGTGTTATCTGCTTTTAGATAATTGAAGTCATTCGTTACTGGGTCAAGTGAATAATCAGAAGCATCAGCGAATGTTGCTGAAAATAGAGCGAGACCATCTCGACTAGATGAGCTTGTCATTTGCTCGAAGAAAAACTCTGATGAGCGAGTATGTGAACGGTCATCATAAGCGCTATGCAATGCATCAAAGCTCAACCCTAAATTATTCGTTGGGTGGTATTCTAATGCTAAATTTAAACTCGTGCGCTTGGTGCTAACCTCATTAACCGAAAAAGTATTATTTCCGGGTAAATTTCCCAACCCCATAAACTCGTTTTCGCTTTGCGTGGTTGATGATCCAACATATATTTCAGTACCTGGAATATAAAAACGGTTGCTAAAAGAGTCATTACGACTATTAGTATCAGAATAAACAGCACCTAATGAAATCCCCCAAACATCATCAAAATTGTGAGAGCTATAAAGTGAAACTTTAGGATTATGATCTTCAGATAGATCTTGAAAAACATCTTCTACATTGAATTGAAAATAAGACTTATCAGTATCTAATGGTCTGCGTGTTTTGATTTGAACTGTAGCCCCTGTTGCTCCTTCAAGTGTACTTGCTTGAGCAGTTTTCTGAACATCTACCTGTGAAATCAAGCCAGAAGAAAGCACATCAAAATTAAAATCACGTCCTGCATTGTCTGTCGCCAATTTCCTACCATTAAGTAATGTTAGGTTAAAGCTGCCTGGCAAACCACGCACAGAAATAGTTTGCCCTCTTCCTTGGTTATCACGGTTTATCGTGACGCCAGCAACACGTTGTAAGGCTTCTGCAACGTTATCATCTGGTAATTGCCCCACATCTTCAGCAACAATAGAATCAGCTACTCCAACAGCATCACGTTTATTTGCTAAAGACTTTTTTAAGCTAGAAGCAACGCCTCTTACTTCAATGACTTCAGTTTTATCTTCGTTATTACTTTCTTCTGCATACAAATAATTGGTTGGTAATGCTCCAACCACTGCCAAATTAATTATTAACGCTAAATTATTTTTTTTAAATCTTGACTTGTAGCTATTGATTTTATTATTCATCTTATCCTCTCATTTTTATTTTGTACCAATCATTCACTAATAAAATATATGAAGCATATGAAGACTCCCTATTCTTTCTTTACTGTATATTTAACCAGATAAAGATCTGTGAAAGATTTGTGTGTTTCTGGCATTTATAATTTATTTTTCATTTATACAAAGGTGTTTATTTTCCTTTAAATAACCACACTCAACTTGCTGTTATACCATTATGCAGCCATACCTTTACCCCTAAAAGCTATCACACCAACATTTTTTTAACAATTAATATTTCAGTCACCGCTGCGGCACTATTTGACTAGCGAGTTTTATTACCAATCTATAACAGAGGCGTCTAGGCAATCAGTGAACTTACTCAAGGATGAAGGCTTTCTCGGCTTCTATAGGTTTTAATCTAACTAGATTGGATATTGCCCTAATATTCGATGCCTGATTTCGATAGACGATATAGCGGCGCGGGTAAACAGAAAGGGATCATCCATAAGTTAGGACATAGTCTTTTTTATAGAAAAATCTTTATTATGGCTAAATGCTTTAGCTTAAAGAAGTGTTGAAACATGAACTCAACTTATTGAAAATAAGTAAATTTATAACAATATTTTTTCATATGTCACTGCATCATTATGCTCTGTGTATGTACATATTTTGTTAAAAACAACGAATGGAATAGCATGATTATCAAAACCTACTGATGTAATGGTTTGGTAACTTTGTGACTTCATAGAGAAGTGATTTTCTCTTTTTGCGGGACAATCGCTGGCTCAATATTTTTATTATCAGCCACGGCTAGTGCTAGTGCTAGTGCTAGTGCTAGTGCTAGTCAAATATTGGATAAACAAAAGACATGGATATGCTTGGTATTTTTTCAATGCCAGTGACTAGGAAAGATATTTATACCCATCACACTTCAAGATGCAAAATTTAACACCTGAAAATTATCATTAATTCTGCTCGCCAAGACATTACCTATATTAGGAAGTGTTTGACTAAAAAATGCATCAATTTTGTTTCTAAATTGTTTCGCTATTCACTTTTTAATAACGCTAAACTTGTACGCGGGATAAATTATTCAAATCAATTGCACCAATAAGGTTTAATCGTATTCTACTACCAGTGGTTTCTATTTCTTTATCGTGTCCTTTTTATATCCAGCCACAATTTATACTAATTACATTAAGTTAGTGATCTTGGCTTTTATTTTATATCTCTCAATATAATCATTATGAGCCACTTTGATCGTATTGATTTTAAGTCCCTTATAGCTAAGGAAACGAATGGACGCATGCGCGTAGATCTAATGGCACTTGTTCAGTTTCACATTTTATAGTTGGCTTGTTCTCATGTATCAATAACAACTGCTTCAGATTCAACTATGTCTAATGTCATAACGAAAACTGTTTTGCCGCTATAATTTTTTAGCTACCTGTTGACAATCTACAGATCAAGACGGCATACTGGTACAACAGCCTAACTGCATAACTGGGTAAAAGCAAGCAGGCGCATATATGGGTTTTTACTTAAAAGAGATTTAATCAACTCTTCAGCCGATACTTTTTAAGCTTAAAAAAGAGAACTTAACAAATTTATAGTGAAATGCAGAAGTTCAGTTAGTAAAACAAGCTATTTTGGTCAGTGCCGAAATTCGCACTAAAGTTGGCACCCCGCAAGTTTGGGCAACTACAGTTAAAAACCGTTTTAATCAAATAGATAATTAAGATGGCATCAATTAACCATGAGACCAATTTAAACTCATCACCTATTTTTTACTGGACTAGCTTAAGAATATGAATCTAGGTTTACTGTGATTCAAGCCTATGTTGATACGCATACTAGAAAAGGTATTTTTATAAGCACTACTTTCCTGTTCAATAAATTGGACAGGCATAAATCCGAAGGTTCCTTTAACCTTACAACAAAAACTGCGAAATATTCTGTTTCGCAGGCCTCTATATAAAAACTATCCGATAAGGAATTTTAAAATGCAAAGAATAAAACAGATCATGCTGCTAATGTTATTCATGACTGTGTTTGTTGGTTGTACAACGACAACAGAACAACTCCCAACTTTAAATGTAACAACATACGCACCTGTGTATCCTGTATTAATAGGCAAGGAACATAATCCCGTTTTAAGAATTAACCTTCATTCCAAAAATCGTTTAGCTACTGCATTGACCAGTTTAACACTAGACCTCAGCGGCAGTGATGATTTATCAGATATCAAATCAGTTAAATTATTCTATACCTCCGGCTCCGAAAGCTTTAAAACGACCTCCTTGCTTGGCAGCACAGACAATGTGTCTGAATTGGTCACCATCCAAACCAGTCAGGTAATGATACCATCCGTTGGAAATAATTACTTATGGCTTAGTGTTACTCTTAATGATGGTGCTGACACCCTGCATGATATAGCGGTTTCTGCGACGCAGATAATGATCGGTAACAAAACTATTGATATTGCACCCCAAACAAATACATCGCATAACCGCATCGGCCACGCGTTAAGACAAGCTAAAGATGATGGAGTTAGTGCCTATAGGATCCCAGGCCTTGCCACCACCAATAGCGGGACTCTATTGGCGGTTTATGATGTTCGCTATAACAGCTCCTCTGATTTACAAGGTGACATTGATGTAGGTATGAACCGCAGCACCGACGGCGGCCAATCATGGGAACCAATGAAGATCATCATGGATATGGGTGATTGGGGAGGGTTACCACAAGACCAAAATGGCATAGGTGATCCTTCAATTTTAATTGATCGGGCAACTAACACAATTTGGGTTGCGGCTTTGTGGGCGCATGGGCATCCTGGAATAATGTCCTGGTTCGGTTCTAAACCGGGATTGACTCCTGTTGAAACAAATCAGCTTATGTTGACTAAAAGTGAAGATGATGGAGTCACTTGGTCGAAACCCATCAATATTACAGAGCAAGTAAAAGATCCTAAATGGCACTTGTTACTTGGGGGCCCTGGTAAAGGCATCAGTCTAAAAGATGGTACCCTAGTATTCCCTGCACAATACAAGGACGAGAATGACCTACCACATTCAACGCTTATTTCGAGTAAAGATCACGGCGAAACATGGACAATCGGTACAGGAGCCAAATCAGATACAACAGAGGCACAAGTCGTCGAGTTAGAGGATGGTTCATTAATGCTTAATATGCGCGATAATCGCGGAATTGGACCTGGCAGGCAAAATGGGAAAGGTGCTAGAGCCGTTGCAATAACCACAGATCTTGGTCAGACTTGGCAAAAGCATCCAACATCAGGTAAGTCCCTTCCTGAGCCTGTCTGTAGTGCAAGTTTAATCAAACATAATATTAACGGCCAACAATCATTATTACTGTTTTCTAATCCTGCAGATCAGTATTCGCGCCGTAATTTAACCATTAAAGTAAGCCCAAATGATGGCATCTCATGGCCTGATGAGCACTTTACTTTAATCGATGAAGGCATTGGTTGGGGCTACTCCAATCTAACAAGTATTGATGAGCACACCATAGGGATTTTGTATGAGAGTAGCCAATCACACATTACCTTTCAGAGATTCAAACTAAGCGAGCTGTTGACACGCTAAAACGTTCATTTAAACACTTTATACTGTTTACCGGCAGCACTATGAGTAGTTCATATGCCGGTGAACAAGTGACTGTTTCACACTCAGCGCTAACCGTAATATTGAATTTTAACTCACTGACACAAATTGACACTCTGTGTGGTCAATAATCAATTTTCACACATACACCTAAGTCTAATAAACATAATTCCAATTCTAAAAAACACCTTATGCCATTCCAGTTAATTTTGTATATCACCTACTACCAGGTATATGTGCTGTTTTAATATTAATTTTAGTTTTTCAAACGCTAATTCCAGCTCAGCTTTATCATGTATTAACATGGCCTTTTTTTCTAATTGTAAAATCAATGCGAATGTTACCTCTGCATTTTCTTTAGCTGCTGGCGTTCCTATTGCCTTGTACAGTCTAAATATTCTATCGACTTCTTCCTGCCACGAACATAACAATAACGTGCTCAATTTTGCACTTCTTAAGGCTTCATTATGAAAAGCTAATTCAATTTTTCTATCATCAGAATGATCAAAGATTTGATTTCGTAAGTAAATCTCCCCATCGCTATATAATCTCTTTGCAAGCTCTTTTGGGCTAAAGCTTTGATTAGAAAAGAGCGCTACATCCTTCTCAATTGAAACAAAATATGGGTTTTTCCCCACATCAATTTGTTTATGCCAGTAAACAAATGTTGAACTGATTAAATCTTCAATACTGTTAAAATGATAGGTAGTCGAGCCTAATGAAACCCCAGCTACCGCTGCTACCGCTCTATGTCTTACACCTCTCATGCCACTTTTTTTTATGACTTCAAGCGTAGCGAGTAAAATTCGCTCCTTAGCATTAATTTTGTCTTTTTGAGTATCAAGCATTAAATAATTCCATAAAAATATTTCCTAAATTATATCGCCAGTTTATAAAAAATGTATTTTAGCACAATAAAACAACTGTACTATCGTACACATTTTTTGTATTGTATAAAAATAATTTCATTCTAGGAGTGTATTACTTATGAAGTTTGATCGTCTTAATTTAAACCGCAGAAATATGCTAAAAGCGGCTACTGCTTTTGGTGTTACCAGCGTATTTGGTTTAACTGCCTGTAATAAACACGAGACTCCTTATTCCCCTAGAACATTAAAAGGGGCGGTTGATAAAAATGGTAATGAGGTGATCCCATGGACAAATTGGTCTGAAAATCAGTTTTCAACCCCTAATGAACTTTTAGTACCGCAGTCTACCGATGAATTAACATCGATGATAAAAAATACCAAGCAGCATATCCGGCTGGTGGGATCAGGGCATTCATTCTCTGCACTTGTTCCAACTAATGAATCACTAATGTCATTAGCTTATTTCTATGGCATCTCTAAAATTGATAAAGAAACAAAACAATTTGATGTTGCTAGCAATACTATCTTGGCTAGTGTTGGAGAGGTACTTTGGCAAAACGGTCTTAGTTTGCAAAACATGCCTGACATAAATGTCCAAACATTTGGAGGTTCGATTGCTACATCCACACACGGTACAGGTATCAATTATGGCTCTATGTCTTCAACCGTAAAAAACATGGTTTTTATAAATGGTCTAGGTGAAGAAATTAGCTGCAGTAAAGATAACAACAGTGAGATATTTAACGCTGCTAGAACAAACCTCGGTACGCTCGGAGCAGTAACGAGTTTACGAATTCAAGCCGAAGATAAGTACTATTTGAAAGAAACAAGTTGGATGATGGATCTTGAAGAGGGGTTAGCAAAAACGGAACAATTAAGAGATGAACACCGTCATTTTGAATTATATGCCCTCCCCCATGCCGATTATATTTTAGGGATTACTTTAGATAAAATCGAACAAAAAGATTTACTGAAAAACACTGCAAATACAACCGATGCTTATGAAACATTCAAAACCATGTCAAAAGTCATCGATACTCTACCTTATCTTAGAAGTTTCATTCTTAATACAGGCGCCAGTACCGTTGAAAAAGAAGAACGTACTGGTAGAAATTACGAAGTATTTGGCAATATTAGAGATATTCGTTTTAATGAAATGGAATATTCAATTCCAGCAGAACATGGCGTAGCGTGCTTAAGAGAAATTTTAGCCACCATTAAGAGGCTTGATATTGATGTGATTTTCCCAATGGAATATCGCTATATAAAAGCAGATGACATTTGGTTAAGTCCATTTTATCAACGGGATAGCTGCGCTATTAGTTGCCACAATTTTCATGATAAAGATTATAAAAAATATTTTGCCGCTATTGAGCCCATTTTTTGGAAATATGACGGTAGACCCCATTGGGGAAAAATTCACACTTTAACCGCTAAAGAGCAACGCGCTAGATACCCGATGTTCGCTCAGTTTTTGAAAATTCGAAAAGAAATGGATCCAAAAAACATCTTCACTAACGAGCATATCAATATCGTTTTAGGTTTGAGTTAACCGATTGGAGATCAAAATGGATAGAAGAAAATTTATTCTAGCAGGTGCCGCATTAGGTGTTACCGGGTACTTATTTAAGCCCAGTGATAAGGGCATGCCCTATGATGACTACTTTGCTAAGGTCAACCAAGAACTCAAAGCGTCTGGCACCTATTTGCCCAGTATGTTGATCGATCTGGATGTGGTTGATCAGAATATCGCGGCAATAGCAAACATACTGCCTCCAACCGCAGACTTACGTATTGTCGCTAAATCTGTGCCGAGCCCTGCACTTTTAGGTTATTTAATGATGAAAACCCAAACCAATAAATTGATGGTTTTTCACCAGCCTTTCCTCTCGCATATCGCCCAAGCCTATCCTAAAAGTGACGTGTTAATGGGTAAGCCTTTACCAGTAAAAGCCGCCAACACTTTCTATCAAAAATTAGACAGCCAAGCTCAGTTTGATCCTAAGACCCAATTACAATGGTTAATTGATAGTGAAGCACGGCTTAGGCAGTATTTAGCATTAGCCCAATCACTGGAGCAACGCTTCAACATAAATATTGAACTGGATGTAGGTTTACATCGTGGTGGCCTACAGCAAGCGCAAGATTTGGATCCGCTCATCTCGATAATTGAAGCCAATCCGCAGCACTTAGGGTTTTCTGGTTTTATGGGGTATGACCCTCATGTAGTAAAAATCCCTAGTATTATCAAATCGGCCGAAGACGCTTACCAAGAGTCACAGCAAAGCTATCAGACGTTCATTGACAGGTTGTATAGTTTAAACAGTCACTATAAAACCCAAGACCTGTGTTTTAATGGTGCGGGTAGCCCCAGTTTGCTCATGCATCAAAATAACACTGTAGCCAACGAACTCTCTGCTGGCTCCTGTTTTGTTAAACCTGTAGATTTTGATATCCCTTCGTTAGCCTCTTTTAAACCCGCTGCTTTTATCGCCGCACCTATTTTAAAGAAAATCCCCGGTACAACTCTGCCAGGCATTGAATTTGCGAAAAACGTGTTTCCTGTCTGGGATCCTAATATGCAGCAAACCTATTTTATTTATGGAGGAAAATGGCTAGCCCAATATGAATCTCCAAAAGGACTACAAGGTAACAGCTTATTTGGCACCAGCACCAATCAAGAAATAGTCAATGCCTCGACAAAAGTTGATTTAGCCGTAGATGATCATATTTTCTTCAGACCTAATCAAAGTGAATTTGTGTTTCTGCAATTCGGTAACTTATTGACCTTGCGAAAGCAAAAACTTAGCCATTCATGGCCAATCTTACAACAAGGGTAAGCATTAACATGCAGGAACTTATTTTCCCAAAAGGTTTTATTTTTGGCACCGCCACCGCCGCCTATCAAATCGAAGGGGCGGTGAAAGAAGAAGGCCGAGGCCCTAGCATATGGGATACCTTTTGCCACACACAAGGCAAAATTAGAAAAGGTCATACCGGCGATATTGCTTGCGATCATTATCATAGATATAAAGATGATGTAGCCTTGATGAAAGAAATGGGCCTAGATGCCTATCGACTGTCAATCTCTTGGTCACGAGTCATGCCAAGTGGTACTCACGTGGTTAATCCTGCTGGAATACAATTCTACAGCAATTTGATTGACGAATTATTGGCAGCAGGTATTACCCCATACGTGACATTGTTTCATTGGGACATGCCACAAGCTTTAGATGATCAATATGGTGGCTTTTTATCCAGACAAGCCGCATACGACTTCGCCGATTTTGTAGAGGTGATTGTCAAAGCACTAGGCGATAGAGTCAAAAATTGGATCACCTTAAATGAACCATGGGAGCATGGATGTCTTGGCTATGTAATGGGCAAACATGCGCCAGGAAAAATGAGACCATGGCGCTATTTAACTGTCATGCATAACCAACATTTAGCCCATGGTTTAGCAGTCAAAAAAATTCGCCAATTTTGTCCTGATGCCCAAGTCGGTATTACTTTAAGTTTTACCCCAATCTATCCAAAAACAGCAAGCGACAAAGACAAAAAAGCAAGTGACTTGGCCAACGAATTTATGAACTTCATCAGCCTAGAACCGCTATTAAAAGGTCATTACCCTAAAGCCTTATGGAAAAAATTTGGCTGGTTTAAAGCCACAATAGAACCAGGCGATTTTGAGATAATCCAACAAGAGATAGACTTTATTGGGATTAATTATTATTCAAGAGAATTTGCAAAACACAGCCCTTGGGTGCCTTTTTTAAATGCCTGGATTGAAGACGGTGGCGAAGTACCAGAGCAAGAATTTGTTAAACAAGGCATACAATATACCTCTATGGGCTGGGAAGTTTTTCCACAGGGATTGAGCGACATTTTACAATGGTTTAGAGAAGACTACGGTAACCCTAAAGTCTATGTCACAGAAAATGGCGCCGCCTTTAACGATACCCTCGAAAAAGGAGTGATTAAGGATCAAAAACGTATCGACTTTCTCAGTAGCTACATGCAAGTGGCACGACAAGAAATCACCAAGGGCTCAAATTTACACGGCTATTTTGTTTGGTCGTTTCTCGATAACTTTGAATGGGCCGCGGGTTACGATAAACAATTTGGTATTGTGCATGTGGATTATCACACCCAGCAGCGCACCATTAAAAACAGTGGTTTGTGGTACAAACAGATGATTGCCCACAATAAACTGGCCAGCCTACAACCAGCTCCAAAGGACGAAAATGGCTAAGCAAACGCCTGCAACCAGTTCTGCAGTGAATTCCTTTAGAGATAAACTCAGCTTAGCGTTAATTGTGTTTATGTCATTTTTTTTAATGGCAGATATGTACATCACTCCGGCCATTATTCCTGAGCTCAGCAAAGACTATGGGGTAACCACTGATAGTATTGGTTGGGCTGGTACTGCCTTTATGCTATTGGGTGCCATCATGGGCTTAGTGTTTGGGCATTATAACGACCGCATAAGCCGCAAAAAGCTGCTAATTATTGCAGTCACTGTGGGTGAGGTGCCTTGTCTTTTAACCGGTATTGCCGGAGTAACGTATAACTTTGAAATGTTTGTGCTAATGCGCACCCTAACCGGTTTTGGTATAGGCGGCATCTACCCTATTACCTTTTCGTTATTAGCGGATTATGTGAGTGATAAAAACCGCGCCAAAGCCAGTGCAATGGTGGATATAGCTTGGGGGTTGGGCATTATGTCTGGACCGCTATTAGCCAGTTATGCCTTATCTACCGATTTTGGTTGGCGTTTAGCCTTTATTTTAGCGGCATTGCCAAGCTTTCCATTAATAGTGATTTATGCTTGTGTTGCCACAGAGCCTAAACGAGGCAGAAATGAATTAGGCTCGGAGGCAGAAACGGCCCAAAGCCTAGTATCAGATAATAACAATGGTAAATTTAGCCTCTCGCAGTTTAAAAGCATTTTCGCCAATAAAACCAATCTATTGCTATTTTTACAAGGGATCCCTGGCAGCATTCCTTGGGGCTTATTGCCTTTTTGGATCATTACATTTTTTCGCGAAGAGCGAGGGTTTTCCGCTGACGAAGCCACCTTGATATGGGAAGTATTTGGGATTGCCACTGTTATCGGTGGTTTGGTTTGGGCCATTTATGGTGATTGGCTGTTTAAACGCCGCGCCAAGTATGTGGCGATACTTTGTTCAGTTGTTATTTTGCTAGGCATGATCCCAGAATACATTTTACTCAATGTTGAATTTGCCCAACACAGTAGTTATTGGGCGCTCGCTATTATGGGTGGCTTCTTTATCTCAGTGGGTAGTTCAAATGTTCGGGCATTATTAATGAATGTTAATAGCCCTAGTCAGCGCGGTAAGGTCTTTTCAATGTACAACTTTTTCGACAGCATAGGTAAAGGGACGGGTCCTGCAATTGGTGGACTGATCCTAGCCACGACCAGTGACTACCAATTAATGGTCAATATTGCCATCTCGTTCTGGTTGATTTGCGCTCTAATCTTTTCTGGCAGCATTTTCACCGTAGAAAAAGACAGAAAAAACATGCTTGATAAACAATCCCCTAACAATAGCCATCACGAGGTTTAAACCATGACTTATGTCAGCCGTTTGCTTTATCTTATTTGTGTCGTTGCTCAATTACTATTCATCACGCTATTTTTGCAACACAATGCCCCCGGTTTAAACCGTTTTACGGCGATTACTTTATTGGCAATAGTGTATGCCACTGGGTTTTCATTAATTGCGCTGCAAGGCTTCAAAAACCGACCAATTAGATATTACTTAACATCCAACCCCCTCAGTCTGTTGTTTTGCTTGTTTGCAGCAGGTACGATGGTTTATGTCATCTTAGATAATTTAGTCTTTAGTTACTTTCAAGCCATTACCACCTCAGAACCGGTGATATTTGCTTGGTTAATCAGTTGGCTTGCCATTGTGCTCAACTTGCTTCTCAATTTAGTGTGCTTAAGTTCCCAGCAAAAATATTCTTTAACTCATGGGCTTAATATGGCCTTAGTTGCCCTATTAGGGCTCCCAGTGATGATGATAGCCAATGCTCTGACTAATCCACAACCCCATCCAACGGTTTCTATAGCGCATGACGTGTTTGAGGGAGGCATTGATAGTTATAAGGTGTACCGTATTCCCGCCATGTTAGTGATCCCCGAAGGCTCAACACTACACAACGGCGAACGCCTTAGCCAAGACCGTATTATTATAATGGCTGAAGCAAGGCGAGATGGCGCCTTAGATACTGGCGTTATCGACTTGGTACAAAAGATAAGTGATGATGGCGGGCAAAACTGGGGGGAGCAACAGCTTATTTGCCAGCATTTAGCACAGGGTATGCAGGGTAAATGTGGTAATCCGACACCACTATTTGACAGTGTCACTGGCAAGGTGTTTTTAGCCTATAACTTAAGCGGAATCCCAATTAATGCACCAGAAGGATCACGCCCACATCAGTCCTATATTATGAGCAGTGTCAATGGTGGCGTAAGTTGGGAACCAGGTAAAGCTTTGACAATGCCGAACTCAGTTTTTGGCCCTGGCCACGGTATTCAAAAACAGTTGGCCCCTTATAAAAACCGTTTAATTATTCCATACAACACGTCAGTAGGTGGACAAGGTAGCTCCGTAGCTTTATACAGCGATGATCATGGTAAATCGTGGATCCAAGGGGAAAAATTGGGTGCCGGCAATGAAAATGAAATTGCCGAATTAAGCAATGGCAACTTATTGATGGCCACACGGCATATTGCTGGCGTTGGCAACCCGCCTGAGCCCAATGGTCGCTTATTTTCAATTTCAGAAAATGGCGGCAAAACTTGGGCTGCTCCGATATTAGATCAATCTCTAGCTACGCCGATTTGCCAGGCATCGCTGTTAAGCATAAAGGATCAACAAGCTTTGTTATTTTTAAACCCTGCCAACACTCAAGCACGGGTTAATTTAACCCTACGCTATAGCTCTGACAATGGTAACACTTGGGGTAATAAACTTTTGTTATACCCGGGTCCTGCGGGTTATTCGCAACTGGGAATGTTAAGCAATGATAATATTATTGCGCTGTATGAAAACGGTCAATTGTCTTATTCGCAAAGGATCACTTTTGTGCGTTTACCCCTAACTACATTGTTGGATTAAAAATGAAATTTGAAAATAAAGTGATTCATCGTGTTGCTGCTTCTTCAGGTATGGGAAAAATAGTAGCGATTAAATTAGCAAACTTAGGTGAAAAAATCGTATCACTGCGCGCCGCCAAGTCTTGTTACTACCTATATCTATTGTGGAATTCATATTGAAATTTAACGTCCAAAAATTAAAAGAGTGGGCAAAGAGCAATAAAAATAGCGATTGCATTTACGGTGTACCTATTACACCATAAATATAAATAATATTGTCCAGAAATAAACTATGCCTAAAAGAAACAGAATCACTATTCCTTATGGAGATCACGCTGAACAATATGCGCAACTGTCTAAACCTATGCACGATAATAAATTACCAGTAGTTATAGTGATCCATGGTGGATATTGGAAAGATAATCATGATTTAAACACCTACCCAACTCACTCACTGGTAAAATACCTTGAGACCCTTGATGTGGCAGTCTGGAATCTTGAATATCGTCGCATGAATTTTACTGGTGAGAATAAATCAGCTCCTTGGCCAGCCACATTTCAAGACGTTGCCCAAGGTATCGACTTTTTGAAAACAATCGATGAGCTACATCATCTCAATTTAGAGCAAATTTTACTGATTGGTCATTCTGCTGGCGGGCATTTAGCCACTTGGGTGGGCTCTCGTCATGTTATTCCTCGCAGCAGTGAATTATATTGCCCGCAGCCATTGACGATCCAAAGTATCATTTCTATTGCTGGGATCCTGAATCTTAGGGGTTATCCCGATGTCGAACAACCTCAGCAAATCTTACGCTTGATGGGGGGCACCTATGAGCGGTTTCCTGAACGGTATCACGCCTGCGATCCTAATTTATTGCCCACCTCGACTATAAATTTGACCATAATGCACAGCGAAAAAGACAGTTGCGTGACGATCAATCAGGCCAAAGTCTATTGCCAAAACTCCCCTGCTTGCATCCAGACAATTTACTTAGCACAAGGGGAGCACTTTTCAATGTTACCTTTTGAGGGTGAATGGTTAATGGAGCAATGGACCCAATTAAAACAACTAGTAGTGCAAAAAATAGTCTCGCTCACTTTGCCACACAAAACTTGCAAAACAGAGTTACCAGAGATTCACAGGAATTTGCTCTAAATTGGAAGCATTAAAGGTGAACCACATTAAATATTAATGGCATGAGTTTAAAGCATATACTTTTAGCTTCTACTTGGTATAATAGGGGGATAGGTAGACAGTATTTCATTAAGGATTTAGATCATGCCAATTACTATTAAACGCCCAGTAGAAAGAAAAAAGCTATCAGAGACGGTAGAAGAAGAGTTGGAACTAATGATACGCCAAGGGGAAATAGCCTTAGGTGATGCCCTACCTTCAGAAAGAGAGTTAATGGAGGCCTTTGGTGTAGGCAGACCTTCTATTCGTGACGCGCTTTCGGCGCTTGCAAGAAAAGGATTAGTGAAAATTAGTAGTGGCGAGCGAACTCGTGTCACTAAGCCTTCTGCCGACACTATCATTTCCGAACTTTCGGGCATGTCTAAGGACTTCCTGTCGCAACCTAAAGGTTTGCAATACTTTGATCAGTTAAGAAAGTTTTTTGAATCAAGCTTAGTGAGACATGCCGCTGAATTTGCTTCAGACGAGCAAATTAAAGAGCTACAAAAAGCCTTGGAACTCAACAAAAATTCAGTCGTTAATAATAATCAGTTTAAAAAAACAGACATTTATTTTCATCGTGTCATTGCTTCAATGCCGGGTAACCCTATCTTTTTGGCGATCCATCAAGCGTTAGTTGATTGGGTGATTGATTCCAGACCAGTAAAAAGTAATTCAGAAGAACTCAATACCCAAAGTTACCTAGGTCATGTCGAAATATTTAATTGTATCAAAGCTCACGATATTGAAGGTGCCGATAAGGCTCTAACCATGCATATTGAGTATGTATTCGATAACTACTACTCTATGAATTCCATTGAAGGCTGAATATTGGCCAAACACCTTCGTTTTGTACATTGATAAATGTTTTTCTCAGTAAGGTTGAATATCGTTTAAAGACGTAAAAACATTCTTCCTTCTGAGCAAATTCAATATATATGAATATTACCAATTTCAAGTGCAAGTTCATGAATCACTGATTGCAATAGAAACATTTTGCCCCCTTAGTTTAGGAAATCAATTAAAAGATTCTAGTAAATATTACTAACTATTTTTGCACTATGTATACTTGCAGCGCTCAGACAACATAAACAAGGCTGGGCTTAATAACAAAGTTGTGGCAATTGAAAATACTGAACCAAAACTCAAACTGATCACCATAGGAACTAAATACAGGGCCTGAGTGGATGTTTCAAAAAGCATTGGAAACAAACCTGCGGCAGTGGTCACTGCCGTTAATACAACCGGGCGAAAGCGACTTAATGCTGATTCTTGTATCGCCTGCTGGTATTCCATGCCTTCTTTTCTTAGAGCTTTGATTTTAAGTAACATAACGAATGAGCTATTGATCACTAAGCCCGATAGCGCAATCATGCCAAATAAGCTCATAACACTAAACGAATACCCCATCACAATATGCCCTAACATAGCACCAGCTAAACAAAATGGGATAATAAATAACACTAGAAGAGCATCTACATAGCTCCGAAATATTATCGCTAACAAGGCAAAAATAAGCGCAAATGCTAAGCCAATCCCTTTGATGACTTCTGAATTAACTTTTGACTCAATACGCGCCTCACCACCAAGCTCAACGTCAAGTTCAGGGTATTTAGCCATTAACTCGGTTAACAATTCTTGTTCAACGGTTTTCAGTGTCAAGGAGGCATTAGCCACCTGACGTAATATGCTGGCGGTCACTTCTACCAGCTGTATGCCGTCTACCCGGTTAATACTAGTGGCAGCCTTAGTGCTAGAAATATTGGCAACTTGTGCCAGTTCAACACTTTCTCCATTGGGGGCGGTGATGATCAAATGCCCGAGTTGATTGGCATAATATTGCTGGTTTCTTTGCATCATCACTCTTACTTTGACTTCATCACCGGCTATTATTTGCCGAATCGCTTCACCACCAAAAAAATGTAAACGAATTTGCTGGCCTAAGGAGTCGCTGCTAAAACCAAGGCTTTTACCTAAGGCCGTTGGAGTCAGATTATATTGCTGCTTGCCATCCATCAAGGCGCTATCAATATCAGTAATCCCTGGCATTCTGTTTAAGCCATTCATTAATTCATTGGCGGCCAAATTTAATATTTCTGCATCTTTATGGCCTAGCTCAACCACCAATTCTTTGCCACCGCCTGGGCCAACTTGGTAATCAAAGAAAATTGATTTTACCCCAGGCACGTCACCAATATTGGTGCGCCATGCGTTAACAAAGTCTTTGGCGCTGAATTCCCGTTGCTCATCAGAAACAATCATAAAGGTGGAAGAACCACTGCTTGAACCAATATCTTGCATACGAAATTTATAATCGTCCTGCCCATTTAGGCTCTCGATAGCTTTTATTCCGGCCTTTTCGATATAATGAATAATATCTATTTTTGCTTGAAGCGGCGCGCCTGTTGGAAATTCCACTTCAGCGTCGATACGAGTTGATTCAATTTTAGGAACAAAGCTTGAATCCACTCGGCCACTATAAACCCAAGAAAACACTAAACTTGTCAGTGATAAAAAGATGATAATTACGCTGATAGGGTGTTGGCAGCTGTGGCGTAACCAAGGCGCATACACGGTTTTTTTAAAGTGCTCGAAACGTTTAAAGCAATAAGCTTGAGCTTTGTTGATAACGCGAAAGCGCAGCGGTTTATCAATATGGCGTAAATGCAAAGGTAAAATCAGCAATGCTTCAATAAGTGAAACCGTAAAAATAGCAAAAATCAGTAAGGTCATGGGTTTATACATCACTCCAAGCTCACCTGGCACATAAAGCAGTGGAATAAAAGCAATCATATTGGTGGCGACTGAAAACACCACCGGTAAAGTCATTTCTTTTACTCCATCTTTAAGGGCGCTTTTGATCTCAACACCCTGCTGTACTTTTTGGTAAATATTTTCCGCAACAATAACAGCGTCGTCAACTAATATGCCTAAGGTAATAACAAAGGCAAATAGAGTGATCATGTTGATTGGAATATCGAGTATAGGCATCATTCCTAAGGTACCCACTATGGCTATTGGAATGCCCATGCTGACCCAAAAAGCCAGTCTTAAATCTAGGAATAGTGCTAGTACCAAGATCACCAACAACATACCAATCAGACCGTTATTAGTTAATAACTGTATACGTTGACTAAAAGGCTCTGACTGGTCTTGCAGTACCGTAAGACTTAAGCCTGCGGGGATTTTTGCTTGGTAATTAGCGATAAAGTCTTGTATTTCCTCGCTGATCGCTATTGGTTTACTGCTCTTGTTTTGATACACCTTAAGCTCTAATCCCGCTTCGCTGTTCACCAAAAACGGTCTAGATTGTCCTTGAAAACTTTGACTGATGCTGGCAATTTCAGACAAGGTCACATGTTTACCATCGCCCTCGTTGATAATATCGATACCAGAAAATTGTTCGATTAATTCTTTTCGACCTAAGGTTCGAATTAAAATGTCACCCCCTTGGGTGTTAATACTGCCTGCGGGTACATCACTGACTGATGCTTGTACTTTTTCTAATACTTGGCCTAACGTAAGTTGATATTGAAGCAGTTTGACTTGATTAAGTTCTATGACTATTTCAGGTGAACGAGCACCTTGGATGTCGATCTTGGCTAAATCGAGTGCCTCAAGCATTTGTTGTTTTAGTTTGGAGGCTTCACGGTAGAGCTGCCATTCAGAAACCTGACCATGCAGAGCAATTTCAACAATACTGTCTAGCTCTTCGACAAAAGCAACCCTTGGGTTTTCCATTTCAACAGGAAAACTATTGATCCCATCGATGCTATTTTTAACTTGCGACAAAATGGCATTGGGATTAACACCTTCGATTAACTCTAAGGTGATACTCGCTGAGCCTTCATATGCATCGGCACTGATTCGGTCAATGTTAGGGTTATCTCGCAACTGATGCTCGATAGTTAAAATGATACTTTGCTCGATATCTTTTGGCGTGGCACCGGGATAACTAGCCTCGATTAAAATTTCATTAATCTGAAAGGAAGGACTGCTTTGCTGATTAATCTTATCGAACGACAACAATCCAAAAATAATGAGCGCAAAGGTGAGTAGACTTGAGGCAATGGGGTTGTCTATCATCCAAATTGATGGGACTGAGAGTATGCTTTTGTTTGACATTACAAAACTCCCGACACGATATTCGCGGCCATTCCTTGGTGTGCCCCGGTAATGGCACTGACCACCACAGCCTCACCTGTTGCAATATTATTTTTAATAATGGCAAAATATTCGTCTTGCCAAATAATCGCAGCTTCTTTTGCTAAGAGTGTTTTGTCTTGCGTGACGACCCAAAACATTCCATCGTCAATGGCGCCAAGAGGTATTTTTAATGTATTGTGTTGCGTAGGTAAGGTTAAGTTGGCGCTAATAAATTCACCTAAAATAAAAGACTTATCACGATTGTCGAAACTTAAATAAACTTGCCTTAATTGACTAGCGGCATATAAATTTGCAGAAATATGTGTAACAACCGCAGTTGTCTCTTGTTTGTTTTGGCCAGAAATATTGAGACTTTGACCGACGTTTAGCCTAGTCGCCACATTGTTTGATACCGCCAAAGAAACACGTAAAGTAGCAAGTTGCGCTAATTCACCGACATTATCTCCTTTATTAACAATGCTGCCTTGGTATATCGTTTTGCTTAGCACGTTATAGTTGTGATTGCTGATAACAGAACATCTGTTTAAATTTCTATTTGCCATATCCACATTATTTTGTGCAATATTGACTCGGGCTTCTGCCGCCGCTAATTGCGGCTCTCTCAGCATAAGTGACTTTTGCAGTGACATATTGGTATGGCTTAATTGACTGCTCATTCTCACATATTCTTGCTCGGCAACCATTTGTTCGCCAAGTTCAAGTTGCAAATTGGCTTCTGCAATTTTGAGCTCACTTTTGTGTCGATTTAAGGTCAGCAAATAGTCACGATTATCTATTTGGTAAATCACCTCACCTTGGTTGATTTGGCCTCCCGCAACAAAGGATTGGTTAACGAAGATGACTTCGCCGTCAATTTGCGAAACCAACGACAATTGCTGCAGTGGCTCTGTTCGACCAAAGGCTTGATATGAGGGAGTAAATTCTTGTGGTTCAACATTAATAACACTGACCGATAATATTTTTGCTTTTTGCTCTGATAAAGCTTGAGTTGGCGCTGTGGTTAAAACAATGACTGAGCCAAAGATGGCGATGACAGCGATGATTATAGTCAAAGGCTTTAGAGTATAAAATTGCATGCGATTTCCAATAGGTTCACAGAAATAATGTGATTAAAGTAATGCAACATAAGATAAGGGCAGCGAGGTCTAATTTATGTCAATTTTGTATTGAGGTCATTGTGTTAGGTATATTTATTAGAATTATTTTACTAAGTGGTTATAACAATAATGAAACTCAGTGTGGGCATAAAGCTAATTAGTGCACAACATTTTTTTGGATTGAGTAAAATCCATTGAGCAAGGTTTTGATTAAACTGGTTCAATAATTCCGGATAAGCAAAGATAAATTATTTTGCAAAAAACACATATTGTGTTCTTTTATAAGCTTCAGTCACAAGATAATCACGACATATATTATCAACTTTAAAATCACACAAACTTTCGTTTGACGTTAACACCTTTTGAACTCTGCCTAAATTAAGCATGGAAAGCAGTGAGTCATGGTTATTAACTTCTTGAATGGCTAACTCCTTACTTTCAGCCCATCGAAAAGCACTTATACCACTAATCCCCCCCAACCTTCGCATTTTCAAGCTGTCTTGCATTAAAATCATGATATTTATGGGCCACCCAGTAGAATATGCCCTTCATTTATTGCCATAGACTTAACAAAATTCAATTTCCGGTGAAAGTTGTCCGAGCCAGGAAAAAAACTTGAACAATATTATTTTGCACATAATGCTGTGCACGCTATCTTAGGATATTCGTTAATTTTAAACCCAACATTTATATTTCTTAATCCACAGGTAGCGCTTAAATACAATAGGCTGAACTTAGTAACAACAAAATTAAGGTGATTTATTTGACAAAAACGAAGCGATTAGCCAGAAAATAATTACTAACTAACCCAGCAAAAATGCCGAGACAAAATGCCAGAGGCAAAACAGTTTGATCTTTTGTGAGCCAAAATACCGCCAAATTTATGCTGCCGGAGAAACAGGCACTTAGCATGTGTTTGCACCACTGTTCGATACGCGTAGTGAATTGTTTATGGCGATAAGTATAAATTCGATTGCCAAACCAAGTAACAGTAGCTGCCACACAAAATGCGCATAATCTTGCTAGCATGATATTCTCAGTTAGATTATTTAAAATAAGAAAAACTAAACTATCAACGACAAAACCTAAGCCACCAATAATACAAAACCTTTTAAACTGCAGCATACCTTGTGTCATCAATTATGTTCAACTTAAGCGCAAGTTACCTTGAGTAACGTCTATAAAGTGTCACTTGATGCTGACTTTTTGTAGACTTTACTTGCACTAAAGTAGCTCCAAGATATTTTTTGGAGTGAGCAATGCAGCTTGTCAATGCCCCGTCATCTATCAAAGATGAGATAACATTAAGCATTATAGTGCCCGTCTATAACGAGCAAGAAATGCTGCCAATTTTTCACCATGATCTAGCAAAAGTCCTGAGCACTCTCTCAACTGAACATTTTGAGATTATTTATATCAATGATGGAAGTGATGATGATAGCTGGGATGTCATGCTCAATTTATCCAGTCATTATGCCAATATCGAATGTCTAAATTTAAGCCGTAACTTTGGCAAAGAAGCGGCCATGACTGCAGGTATAGATAGTGCCAATGGACAAGCTGTGATTTTATTAGATGCCGATTTACAGGATCCACCAGAGCTTATCCCTGAAATGTTACTTGCTTGGCGTGAAGGTTTTGACGTGGTTAATATGAAACGCAGCGCACGACTCGGAGAGTCCAAATTTAAATGTTGGACCGCTCACATGTATTATCGCCTGCTGGATTATCTATCAGATGTACCTATCCAAAAAGACGTAGGTGACTTCAGGTTAGTGAGCAAAAGAGTCATTGAAGATATCAAACAGCTACCTGAACGAAACCGATACATGAAAGGTATTCTTTCTTGGCCAGGATACAAACAAACAACCATTAGTTTCGAACGCCCAGAAAGAATTGCAGGTGAGTCTAAGTGGTCATTTATCCAGTTAGTAAAACTGGGTATGTCTGGTATCACGGCTTTTAGTGTTAAACCTTTGAGGATCTCCACTTGGGCCGGCGCATTTATTTCATTGTCTGCGTTTATCTACGGCTTTTGGATTGTACTTAAAACACTTGTTTTTGGTGAAGCGGTGGCCGGATATCCCTCAATGATGTTAATCATGTTGTTTTTGGGAGGTGTACAATTATTGGCGATTGGTGTCTTAGGAGAATATATCGGGCGTATTTATGGTGAGGTAAAAGCTCGCCCTATCTATTTATTAATGGATAAACAAAGCAATAACACCGTACGCTCAATGGTTAAAAAACATGGTTGAACAAAAAGTTAAAAATGCTGCTGTGACTTCATCACTAACATTTTGGACAATAACCTTAATTTTATCGTTAATGCTGATGCGGCTCATCTCCTTGGGAATGTTTCCACTCTATGACACAACAGAAGCGCGATACGGTGAGATGGCGCGGATAATGTTCGAAACCAACAATTGGGTAACACCGCAGTTTGACTACAATGTGCCTTTTTGGGGGAAACCGCCGTTGCAAACATGGATAAGTGCTGTGAGTTTCACTTGGTTTGGAATAAGTGAATTCAGTGCTCGTTTACCTCATTTTGTTTGTGGTTTGTTCACCGGCTTTTTAACTTTTCGATTTGCTAGATCGTTAGCCAACACCCATACCGCGGTTTTTTCGTTGCTAATACTCACCTCTAGCTTAGGGTTTATTCTCGCCATTGGTATGGTGATGACAGATAGCGCATTGTTAATGACCTATACCTTAGCCATGGTGTCCTATTGGCGATGTTATAGTCAAAAAGACAAAGTTGTCTCTGGGCATTTATTTTTTGTGGCTTTAGCGATAGGCATGTTAATTAAAGGGCCGGTTGTAGTTGTGCTGATTGTTATATCGTTGTGTTGTTGGAGCCTCTGGCACGGCTGTTTTCAAATCGCAATACGAGGATTACCTTGGTTAAGTGGCATATTGTTGTTTTTACTATTGACCTTACCTTGGTATATCTGGGCAGAAATACGTACTCCTGGATTTTTAGAATATTTTATACTTGGAGAGCATGTGCAACGATTTCTTGTTTCGGGTTGGCAAGGGGATTTATACGGCACGGCCCATGTAAAACCTAGAGGCATTATTTGGTTGTATTGGCTTATTTGTGCCAGCCCTTGGTCGTTTATTCTTTTAGGCATAGGCATTAAGAAATATCGTGGTATAGCCCTCCCTAAAACTCAAGTACAAGGGCAAGGTATTAATAAATATCTTATTTGTTGGATGATATCGCCATTATTACTGTTTAGTTTAGCTGGCAATATTTTACCTATTTATGTATTACCTGGGTTTAGTGCTTTAGCAGTATTGATTGCTTTGAATTACAACCTTACTAAAGCCAGTAACTACTTGGCCTTAATTTCATTAATATTATTAGCTATCATTTCCACAATATTAAGTTTGGGGTTAATTAGTACAAAGAGTGAGGCAGAATTACTTGACGATAACGTAAATTATTTTCAAAACACACCATTATATTACTGGAAAAAACGCCCGTTTAGCGCTCAGTTTTATTCAAAAGGCCAAGCCCAATTATTAGCAAGCCAAGACGAACTACAGACCCTGTTAGCCTTAGATGAAACTTTTTTTATTGTGATGTCGCGCAATGAACTTACAATCCAGCAAGGTATTTTATCGCCTGCTTGTGAGATAAAGAAACAGACAACAGCCCGCATTCTGCTACAGTGCCACTAGCGTAATTGAGGAGCATATTTGGTTTTGAAAATTTTACTCGTAGAAGATAGCCAGAGTGTAGCTGAAGTGATTTTTGATTATTTTGAAGCAACAAATTTTGATTTAGATTATGCGGCAACAGGCACCTTAGGGTTGTCACTGGCCAAGTCACACAAGTTTGACTGTATCATTTTAGATATTATGTTACCTGGAATTGATGGTACTAGCCTTTGCAAACAACTTAGAGCAGAAGGAAATAACACCCCTATTATAATGCTCACCGCTCGAGATACGGATAATGATATGTTATTAGGACTTCGCCAAGGGGCCGATGACTATATTGTAAAACCCTTCAATTTAGAGTTATTAGAAGCTCGTATTCACAGTGTTATTCGTCGAACTTCGGGTAACGGTTTTATTACGCAATTGAATTATGGCCCAATTGCACTTGATATTAATACCCATCAAGTATGGCGAGACAACCACGAAATAAAGTTAACACCCACCTGCTTCAAAATATTAGAATTTTTGGTTAATAGAGCCCCAGGTGTTGTATTGCGTCAAGAGATTGAGGATGTGTTGTGGCCAGATGACTTACCCGACCAAGATATATTACGCAAGCATGTTTATCAGCTTCGCAATAAAGTGGATAAGCCCTTTACTGAAAATATCATTGAGACTGTACCTAAATTAGGCTACCGCTTGGCTGTTTCACAATGAAAAATCCCAGACCAATGAGTCGTATGATTATTAGCGTTTATTTACTGGGTGCAATGGTATTGCTGTCGTTTTATGGTGCTATTTTTTATCACACCATTATGTATACCGAAAATCAAAACAGTGAGCGGCGATTAGCATTAGTAGCCCCTTACCATTTTATGTTGTTCAGCCAAGGATCAGAGGGAGAAATCCAAATAGATCCTATGCTAAAAATTTATGACCGATTTGAAATATTACCGCATGCCATAAAACAAATGTTCAGTGCAAACTGGCAAGGAATTTCCAGTTTTCATTTTGAAGATGACAGTGAATACAATGTATATGCTCAGCAAGTTATGACCAACAAAGGTCTGGCGATTGTGTATGCAGTGGAAGATGTTGAAGCCATTGAATGGAACGATACCTATTCGGCTATTTTTTTTCAAACTGTAATATTTGGCCTTGGCCTATTGTTGTTTATTATTGCCGCATTTTTTATCGTGAAGATGGCGAGCCGAATTAGTCACCCTTTTTCAAGCTTGGCCGAACAATTAGAACGTCAAAACCATGAAGAATATACCTCCTTATCGGTTGATGGAAGACTATCTCTAGAGTTAGTTCAGATGTTAACCAGCATAAACAACTATCGTAAAAAAATTAGTGATGTATTTTCCCGAGAACAAGCTTTTACTCGTTATGTCAGTCATGAGTTACGTACTCCCATGACAGTGATCCGCGGTGGTATCAGCATTTTACGACGATTTGAAGATGAAAAAGTACAAAAGCAAACTAAGCGAATTGATAATGCGGTGATTGAAATGGAGCAGTTAGTTAACACTTTCCTTCTTTTGGCGAGAAATGAAGATAGCGACAGCATCAGAATCGATATAACTGACGACTACATTCAATCAATAGTTAGCGGCTTTGAAGCAACAATACAAGCAAATAAAGTTATCTTTCATCAGCAACTACAATGTAATTTCTATCTAAATGTCCAGCCACTATTAATGGCATCGGTAATAAATAATTTATTAAAAAACGCTATAAATAGCAGTGTTGATGGGGAAGTTAATTTATTTATTTCCCCTCAAAAAATCGATGTTATTGATACTGGTGTTGGTCTTGACACGCAACCTCGAGGTTACGAAGGTTTTGGTATTGGGCTTAAAATAGTGCGAGATATTTGTAAAAAATATCATTGGCAATTCAGTCTTAAAAACAATCCAATAAAAGGTTGCACGGCAACGGTATTATTTTATCCAAAGGTTGACAGAAAAACTAAAGACATTGCTTATAGGTAAGAATAATATTGCTTTTGAAGTACTAAGTATTAATAACATCATAATTATTTTTTCTAGCTTATATTAAACGCTCGTGGTATAACAGGTATACAGCACCAAAGAGATACCACACGAAATATTATGACCACTTATCTTGTAAAAATATTCACCACGCTTGTTTTGTTGATGCCACTTATGTCTAGTGCCAACACGACTATTAATTGGAAAAAAATTAGTCATCCTTTATCCAATGAACTAGAAGTTGGCCATGGTGCTTGGCTCAGCAAACAAAAAGAAAATATTCTTATTTCGTCGGGTATTGCGGCAAGTCATGGGCCATTTATTGTGGAAAGCCTGCACAGTGGCAGTAATGCCTCATCAGTGGTCATGATCCTCAATGGTGACAGTTATACTCATGCTAAATTAACCCCACAACAGGGCAATAGAAGTTTTGCAGCCACTGTCGGTTTTAACGATGCCACTATTGTTGTCGGCGGTTTAACAGATAACAGTGCTTCGGCCTTAGTCAATCTAGTCATTTGGCAGCAAGACACGAAAACCATTGCCAGTTACGCTCTCCCCTCTCTACCTAAAGCCGCTTTATCTCCCTCTGCAGTAATAGTGGATAATACTCTTTATGTGTTAGCAGGTAGTGATGCTGACAATGCTTTTTATGCTTTAAATTTACACAGTTTAACTAATAGTGAAGGTCAGCTGGTAGCAACAGTTACTCCTAGGAAACAGGCCTTTACCGCATCATGGTCGACTTTAACCCCACTGCCTATATCCCAAGCAACTAGCGGTTATGTCAATGGTATTCAATTAGTGGTGCAAAATGATGGTAGCGGCAATAAGATATTCGCACTTGGGGGGTATCATATAAAAAATCGCTCTGAACAAAGTGAATTTAATCTTGCCCCGGCGCAAACAATTTGGAGTTTCGACCCAAATGCAAGTAGGTCTGATAGTGCTTGGCAATCAAAGGGCGAGATCATGGTATCTGAACACGTCCTCGATGAACAAATCAATACCACCAGCCCTTTAGGGCAATCCCATATACTGGCTTTTACCAATCAAGGTAACAGCCTTTCATACAATGCTATCACCAGTAGTTGGACTCAATACCAGCAACAAGATATAGACCACTCTTCTGTTGATGAATTTATTAGTAAAAACATCGTAAGTCTACATAACGCCATTTTTTCTTTGAATCAATCTGCTATATCTGACACAACTTTGACCCTATGGCAAGTCAGCCCTAAGCAAGTCAAAAAGGATTTTGGCTGGGTTAATATGAGCGTGTTGATAGTGTATTTATTATGTGTGGTGTTGGTCGGTTTGTTTTTTGTTTTTAAAAATAAAAATACAGATGATTATTTCAGAGGGGGTCAATCAATACCTTGGTGGGCGGCCGCCTGCTCGATATATGCCACAATGTTAAGCTCACTGACCTATGTTGCTTTGCCTGCGGTTGTGTATCAAACCAATTGGTTATTATTAGTTGGTATCTGGATGATCATTGTGGTTGCGCCAATTGCCATTTATGTTGCCATGCCATTCTTTCGTCAGCTCGATGCCACCAGCGCCTACGAATACCTGTCAAAACGTTTTAATATGAGTGTGCGCTTATTTGCCAGCGGACTATTTACCTTATTTCATATTGGCCGCATGGGTATTGTGATGGCATTAACGGCACTAGCGTTGTCTGCAGTCACGCCCTTATCGGCAAGTGATAGTGTGTTAATCATGGGCGTATTGTGCTTGGTTTATTGCACTATGGGCGGGATTGAAGCGGTAATTTGGACTGATACGTTACAAACAATTGTGCTACTTATCGGTGCCCTAACCTGTTTCATAACTATTATTATGGGATTAGATGGCGGCTTTAATGAATTTGTGACTATCGGATTTAGCGATGATAAATTTACTATGCTGGATGTTGATTTTAGCTTAAACAGCATAACCACACTTTCAATATGGGTTATAGTGCTTGGTGGTATTGGTCAAAATATATCCAGCTATACAGCCGACCAAGCCGTAGTGCAAAGGTACATGGTCACCTCGAACCCAACAGAAGCAAGAAAATCAATTTGGGCTAACGCTATTTTGGCAGCCCCAGGTGCGCTTTTGTTTTTCTGTATTGGTACAGGCCTTTACGCCTTTTATCAAAGTCACCCTGAAAAATTAGATCCAACTATACAAATTGATCAAATATTTCCTACTTTTATTGCCACTGAATTACCCATTGGAATCGCTGGGCTAATAGTGGCGGGAATTTTTGCAGCTGCACAATCAACCGTTTCAACCAGTATGAATTCAATCGCCACCACACTAGTCACTGATTTTATTAAACCTTTTAACTTAGTCAAAACTGAAAAAGGCTATATGAGTGCAGCTCGCTGGTTAACCTTTATTATGGGGGCATTAGGAACTTTGGCTGGCTTAATATTTATTGATCCAGAAATACGCTCACTGATGAATGCCTATTTCAAGGTGATAGGTATGTTTATGGGGGCACTCGGAGGCTTGTTTGTACTGGGCGCACTCACCAAAAAAGCCAATTCAACGGGTGCAATTATCGGCATTCTTGTCGGAGTAGCCACTATGATATCGGCTTGGCAAATGGGTTGGGCTAATGGCTACCTGTACGCCACCATTGGCATTGTTTCATGTTTAGTGGTGGGTTATGTGGCGAGCTTACTATTTCGCGGTGACATCCAACAAAGGAACAAAGATTTAACCGGGTTAACTTTATACACCATGAAAACATCAACCAATAAAAATTAAACAATATATTTATAAAAATTTAGGAAAACTGTTATGTCAGTGGTTAATAAAAAACTTGAAGAGAAATTACTATCAACGTTAAAGCAATCATTAATTGCTTCATGCCAACCAGTGGACAATGGTCCAATGGACAAGGTAGAACACGTGGTTGCTATGGCCTTAGCAGCCGTTGACGGTGGCGCTAAAGGTCTTCGAATTGAAGGCGTTGAAAATGTGCGTGCTGTTGCTAAAGTAACCACAACCCCGATAGTTGGCATTGTAAAAAGAGACCTAGATGATAGTCCTATTCGCATCACACCCTTTATACATGATGTGCAAGCATTAGCCGAGGCTGGAGCAAGCATTATCGCTTTTGATGGAACCGACAGACAACGTCCTGTGCCTATGCTGGAGTTATTAAGAACCGTACATGAAAGTGGTTGTGTGGCTATGGCAGATTGTGCCGATTATTCCACTGGCATTCTATTAGCTAATCAGGGTTGTACATTCATCGGTAGCACTATGTCAGGTTATCTTGATTTAAATACCACTCCAATCGAACCCGATTATGAATTAGTCTCTAACTGGGTAGCACAAGGTTTGAATGTTATTGCCGAAGGTCGTTACAACACACCTGAGCGCGCAGCTAAAGCCATTGAACTCGGCGCGTTTTCTGTGACTGTGGGTTCGGCCATCACCCGTATTGAACATATTACTAACTGGTTTGTAGGCAGCATTGAAAATGCAACTAAGTAAGGTGACTCGTTAAATGATCATAGCAATAGATGTCGGTGGTACAAAAATATCTGCTGCCCTCATGCAAAATGGTGAAATAATTGAACAACGTAAAATTGAATCAGTTATTCATAGGGATCTAAGGAATCTAGCGCAACACTTGCTCAATCTTTGTGACGATTGGATAGGTAAAGTACAACATATTGCCGTTGCTTGTACAGGCCAAGTAGGTAATCAATATGTTAACTTTCTATCAGCTAAACAAAAATTACCATTAAAATCTCAACTTGAATCAGGCTTTAAAGTGCCGGTATTTATTATCAATGATGCCGCAGCTGCAGTGTGGGCAGAGTATTCCCTAGTGAAAAATCAGGCTATAACAGCTTTAGATACCCACAATACTGATGACACCCTTGTATATATCACAGTATCAACAGGTATTGGGGGTGGCATGGTGCAAAATGGCCAACTAGTCACATCCACTGACGGGTTTTGTGCACATCTAGGTCATGTGTCAGTACAACACATAGGACAGCCGTCAATCCGCTGTCATTGTGGCAGACTCAATTGCGCCGAAGCAATAACCTCTGGTACAGCCATTGCAAAACAGGCATCTAACATATTAGCTAAAACGGTGAGTTGTAAAGAGGTGTTTCAGCAGTATAGCGAACAACCTGAAATCGCCCAGTTAATCGAGCAAGGCAGCAGTGCTATTGCCGACTTAATTGCTAATGTAAAAGCTACCACAGGTACCCATACAGTTGTGCTAGGTGGCAGTGTGGGAAGCGCATCACTATTTTTTAAACAAGTCACAGACAAAGTATCGCAATTACCCGAAATTTACCAAGTTACGATCCGCGCCCCCCAATGTGGCGCAGATGCTGATTTAATTGGCGCTTACTACTATGCACAGAAAATGGCTAGGATACAGACAAACAATTAGGATTTTTTATGCAAATTATTATTTATGAAAACGCGCAAGAAGTAGCGATTAATGCAGCACAATGGGTTCAAGGCCTATTAAAAGAACGAGCCAACCCAGTGTTGGGTTTAGCAACAGGTAGCACCCCTATCCGCTTATATCAAGAGCTAGTCGCGCAATACCAAGCCGGCAATTGCAGCTTTAAAAATGTGACTAGTTTTAACCTAGATGAATATCATCAAATTAATGAAAGTAATCTACAAAGCTACCGCAGTTTTATGCAAAAAAACCTGTTTGAATATGTGGATATTAATCAAGCCAACACACATTTACCCACATGTAGTCAAAGCCAAAATCCACGGGTTCAAGGCCTCGCCTACGAGGATAAAATAAAACAAGCTGGCGGTATAGATCTGCAAATTCTAGGCATAGGTGCGAATGGTCATATCGGCTTTAATGAGCCCACATCTAGCCTCAGCTCAAGAACCCGGATCAAAACACTAACAAAACAGACACTAACCGATAACAGTCGTTTATTTAGTGCAGATGAAGAACAACCCAGTATGGCCATGACTATGGGTATTGCCACTATTATGGATGCGCGCTATGTCTTATTAATGGCAACAGGTGAAGGTAAAGCGGCAGCAGTCAAACATATGGTGACCGGCGCGGTGAGTGCCAACTGCCCAGCTTCTATATTACAAATGCATGAAAATGCGGTGATATTATTAGACAAAGCCGCAGCCTCCAAACTTGAAGACCACAACTATTATCAATGGGCTAACGAACAAAACCGCAAGCTCAATGAAGAATTTGGTTTTTATCATAATTTTTAATTGATAAACCGATGCATAGCTTTCCTTAAAGACAAATTAAGGAAAGCTATATTACTCCCTGACTCGCTTAATGCACTGTTATCAACATGATCTTAAAGTGGTTTAGGTTCACGCCTATTTTGTGATGTTATCTATTCGCAAGACAAGACCGGCAAACTACCTAACAGCATTACTGCGTTCTGAAACTGTGTAAAAAAACCTTCATCACTTATAAATTGTTAATCAGCATAAACTTAATTACTTTTGGCTTGTCGATTGATGATTCGTATAACAAACCTAATTCATTATCTATTTAAATCAACGAGCTGTATGCAAAGCTCTCACCTTAGTCACTTAAGTCGGCGCCTTTATGCCAGTTTGTACCTTGGTCATCGCTAAAAATCCCCTTAGATAATTATTACGCCCTTCTCCTCCCCAAGTGGCGTAATATTGTGGGGATAATATTTTGCCTTTATATTTACCATATTTTAATTGCATAGAGCCTGCTGTCAGAACTTGACCATCTATGCGCTTCTTGAAACTAAAGTGAAATCCACAGGTTTAGACCAAGATTGCCCTTGAACTTCACTTTTAAGTTTTTCCACTTCCGTGCCTAAAACATGCTCAACAAGATAAACGCTAAAGTTAATCTAAACATCATATTATTTACCTCTCCTTAACAGTGTCACAACTCTAATGAATCTTTACCATCGGTTAACCATTCAAGGGAAAAACGTGCAAAGCTAATCTTTTGATATGGATTTTTATCCCCTCTCTCATACAGTAAGCCAATTGTTCCATCTTGCAGTACCGTCAAGCTAGAGTAAGCAGAAGGGCCAGTATTAATCACCTTACCGGCTGACCAAGTTTTACCTTCATCGTAACTAATACGTACACTTAATTTTTCTCTGGCACTTGTACTGGCAGGGTTAGCAAACAATATTCTATTTTTAGTATGATGACCGTCTTGGCTGGTATACCTGATAATACTCGCATTACATGCTGGCTCTATTAATTGGCTATCGTGTTCAAATTCCGACCAAGTGAGTCCTTCATCCTGAGAAATACTCACCGCTCTAGCTTGCATACCATGCTTACTCCGCATGTTAATCATTAAACTATTATCGGCTAATTCTACAACCTTGCTCTCACCCATTTTACGTCCTGCAGAACCACCAACATGCCAACTTTTTCCTTGATCATCACTGTATACAACATGCGCATGATCTTCATCTGAGCTAGCAAACGCTTTACGCACCATTAACGGCACCATTAATCGCCCTGACTTTGTCTGAATGCCACGCCCCGACGCAAAAAACACACCATACCAATCCGGCTGTTTAATTTGCGCTGTGATATTTACCGCTTTTGACCAACTCAAACCGTCATCCTGACTATTCATCACAAATAACTGTTGGGTTTTATCTGGGTCATTCCCCTGTTGTGACTCATTGATGCCAATTCCTTGTGCCCCATAAACATAAAATAACCAAATGCTGCCTGTATTTTGGTCAACCACCATTGCTGGATCGCCGCCCCCTTCTGTGCCAGGGTAATCAACAATAATGTGGGTTTTTGACCATGATAAACCGTTATCCGTGCTTCTTCTTAAAGCGAGGTCGATGTTATTAGGCAAATCTCCTGCGCGGTCCACTCTTGCATCACTGACTGCGAGTAATGTGCCGTTTTTTGTGGTGACTAAAGAAGGTATACGATAATTTGCAACCTTATTATCTCCCTCTTCAAAAAGGTCAATTTGGAAGAAACCATCCTGTAACGACGTTTCGTGGCTGTTTACAAAATTAGCAAAAAAGATAAAAAGCAAAATAGTTATATATTTCAAAGTTAAATTACCTAGTAGAATGATGAGTAATTTGTCTCTGAGTGCGTCAGAGACAATTAATTAAAATGGAGAAATCATTAATCAAGTTGAATTCAATTGAGACGTTTCAGCCACCTCTATACTTCTGCAGATTGGGGTGTTTTTTATTACAAAACACCCCAGTTTTTCCTGCCAAAGTTGTATGAAAAGCAAAGAAGTCACTTTTGAACTGAATTCACAGTACAAATTAAAATTTTAAAGTAATACCGCCGGTAAAACGTCGGCCGTAATCACTATATCTGTCCATATGACCATGAGTGTACTCTGTGCCCCACCCTTCATCGGTAATGTTGGTAACGGCTAAATTGAACCCTAGGTACTCGGAATACTGGTAGTTAACGCTACCGACTAAATATTGTTGCTCCTTCACAAATAATGCAGGTAAAACTCCCGAGGATTCATTTTGTAAATATGCATCTCGATAACTATAAGCAAGACGTGCATCCCATTGTTTGTCACTATAATACACTGTGACATTAAAACTATTTTCTGATGAGGCGACCAAAGATTCTGGTACGGAATTATCTATATAGGTATAGTTAAATTGCATACCCGTATTGCTCAAAATTCCAGGTAAAAAGGTAAACGGTTGTTGATATATCAGCTCAAGTCCTTTTAATATCGCGCTTTCATCACTATTAGTTGCACCTGATTGAATTAGGTTAATTGTTGTAACTTCACCAGTCACTTGATTGGTTAATTTAAAAGGTACGTTAGGTACTTGCACAGTTTTAACTAAAGATTCAAGTTTCTTATAAAATAACGCGGCTGAAAACAAAGACTCTTCAGCAAAGTACCATGAATAACTCAAATCAAAATTTGTCGCTCTAAAGGGTTCTAAATTCGGATCGTCTGTATTCACACTTTCATTGATATAGTTATAAGTGGCACCTACTTGTAAATCACCTTTATTGGGTCGTGACATTACTTTTGCTGCAGCAAAACGCACTATATGATCATCATCAAGATTGTAGCGAAGGTTCATACTAGGTAATAATTCATCGTAGTTCTTTTCTCTGACTACAAACTCGCCTCCTGGTAAACTGATGGCTGACGGTTGGCCACTGTTATCATCGAATAAACCACTTTCTAAATCAGCCCCCAGACCTTCAGACACTTGTTTAGTATCCACATAACGTAGGCCCAAATTACCAGAAAAATCACCAGAATCATCTTCAAAATCGACTCTAACGTATGCTGCTAACACATCCTCTCTCACATTTTCAGGTGTATTGGCAGGATTTAAAGTACCCGCTGCAATCATTTCGGAACGTGTATACTCAGCTAAAAAAGCATCATAATCGCCCGATAGCCAAATCGGCACTTGACCATTTGTACTTTTACCGCCATCGAACCAATCACCTGAACCCGCGGTGATTTGTTCTAGAACAAAACCTTCAGGACTCAAAGCCAACACTTGCTCAGGATCGAGTGACAGTTTTTGTAAATTACCAATCAATTCATCTTGGCTAGAATAGAGACCAAACTGCACACTGCTAAGGGTAATCCCCGCTGGAAGACTAAAATCGACCCAACGCGTCACATCAAAATTGTAAGCATGTGAATTAGATTCAAAACCTAAGCCGAAATCCGATCTAAATATTTGCGGCTCTACGTAGTTATCTGGGTTAATCAGTGCCGCTTGGGTTGCTGCAAAATCATCGAAAACTATATTCGTCATATCGCCAGAAACTGTATCAACGGTAAAATCAACTAATGGCCCAAATACGTTAAAGTTATTCCAGTATTGCTCCAAATTTGACTCAACCACATTTATCCCAGCTTCAATGGTCCATATATCGGTCTTGTATTCAGCTTCAAGATTCATAAGCAATAAATCCGTTTCGTAAATCCCGGGATTCGATTCGCCACGAGTTGGGATATTATTGCCTTCGAATTGAGTGAAATAATCGACACCATTAAAATTAGTGGTGATTGAATTTGCACCTGGTGTTTGGTCCTTCATATCCAGCAGTAGAATCGAACGATTCATCGCAGTATCATATTGGTTGTAATAGACCTCACTAAACAGCTTAAAATTGTCTGAAGGTCGCCATTCTGCATTGGCAAACGCTGCACTTCTTTGCCGCGTGTCTTCAAACCCTAACACTCTTGCAAAGCGCGCAAATTGTATTGTATCCTCGGTATCGCCGTCTTTATTGTAATCAATTGCAGCACTACTTTCGCTATACCCCACAGATACTGGACTGGTGCCTATTTCCTGTTGACCAATAATCGACTTAAAATAATTGACACCAACAGTGACGCCAAAAGTGTCATCAGCAAATAAATCTGAAAAGATCATAGATATATCGGGGTTGGTTTCCCCGCTGTTACCTTCTTGTACCGCTTTTGCACTTAAAACAAACGCACTTTTACCTATGTCAAACGCCCTTTGACTACGTAAATTAACCGTACCTGACATACCGCCTTCAAGTAGGTTTGCTGAAGAAGTTTTATGCACTTCAATGGTAGAAACGAACGCTGCAGGCATAGTATCAAAGGAAAAATTTCGACTTTTACCGAAAGCCGTATTGATCACATTGCCATTGTAGAGTGTGCGTGTGAAATTTTCTGGTAGTCCCCTAATGGCGACTTCAGATGCCACCCCATTTCTGGAACGCTGAATCTGAACACCTGTCACTCTTTGTAACGAATCACCAATATCTTGGTCTGGCATCTTACCTATGTCTGAAGCGGCGATCACATCCATTTGCGTATCAGAGGAACGTTTTAGATCAAGAGCAACTTGTAACGAACGTCTAGTACCGGTAACCGATATTACTTCTACATCTGTTGCCACTTTACCCTCTTCAACTGCAGCAGAAGCACCTTCTGTCATACCAAACAATGACGCTAATGCGACTAAAATACCTGTGTGTAATTTATTTTTCTTATACATACTTGTGGCCCCCAGGGCTTCAACATTTATTATTGATAATTGACCTTCTGCTCCTATATTTGCTTTAAACCCTGTACCTGTAAGAAGGAGCTCAATGGCTTCTTTTGCGGTGAAGGTACCTGCTAGTGAAGTTGAATACTTTTTCTTGACCTCTTCATAAGGAAAAATAAAAGTCAGCTTAGCTTGCTCTGCAAATTCAATGAGTGAAAGATCAACTCGTTGTGATGGTATGTTGAATAAGGTTTCTTTATCTAAGGTATGAACATCAGCCATGGTCGGAAAAGCACAAACCAAAATAAGTAAAGCTGCACATTTATTTTGACAAAAAAAACCTCTAACAACTGCCTTCAAGGTGCTGTTTAACTGCACCTGTAGATAAGACAAAATAGAAGGTTTTTTCCCCCAGTAATCAGTTAACATTTATTTCAAGCCTACTATTAAAATAAACAAATAATGCTTAACCGCGATTTAATAATATTTTTTGATTGCTTACTTTATGATATTTAATATCAAAATTATCCTGCAACACCAATAACAGAGCGTCTACATCTCCTGATTGAAATACTCCTGCTACTTTGATGTTATTCAATTTGTCGTCCATTATCAAAAACTCTACTGAGGTATAACGACTAATTTCTGTTATGACCTCTGCTAAAGACTCACCTCTGAAGATTAAGTTACCTTGGCGCCAAGATAAGTTTACCTGTATATCTTCACTCTTTATTTTCTTAACTATTGCACTGTTCTTACCTTTTTTTGTGCCTAATAAAGCAATATGATCATATGAAACATAGTAAGATTTTCTTGGTTCCATTGGCATAATCTGTTGGTTTGAAGCAAATTCTGTGACTATATTTTCATCCACTAGAACTTTTCCATCTGTCACTATTAGCTCTATTCTATTATCCTGCATAAGTTCAACATTAAACGCGGTGCCTACTGCTTGAATTATGTTATTTCCTGCGAATACTTTTAATGGGCGTGAAATATCATGGGCCACATCAATGTTTATTTCACCACGTTTTAAAATAAAAGTGCGTTGATGTTTAGTGTAATTCACTTGCAACAAACTGTTGGTGTTTAACACCACTTTAGTGCCGTCAGACAATGTTACTTGGGATTGTTCACCAACTGCCGTTGCATAAATATTGTCCATTCCCTTGATTAATTGTGGCGCTTGGTGCTGGGCTGAAATATCTACATCATTGTAATAAATAGGTACAAAGCTCATGAAAAATGCAACAATAAAGCAAGCCGCTATGGCGCTATAACGCACCAACCCTGAGCTAGTGTTTTTCTTATTTTCAAAAATATTAGATAATTGTGAAAGTGTTTCCAATTTATCCCAAAGTTGCGCCATATCGAATAGTAACGCTTTATTCCTAGGGTCTGCGTGCATCCACTTTTGTAAACTATGTGCCTCTTTTTTCGTCAAACCAATGTCCATTTTGGCGATCCACAGACTACTTTCCTTGTAGCGCTGCTTCTGGGAATCGATTTTGCAAATATTACTCATATTCCAATCCCTACTTACTAAACGGTGAGACTCTATTGGTAGTAAAATTTATTACTTTTCCTTCTACCACTTTTTCTCTTGGGTTATCCTCAAGTTTCTTCATAAAATATGTACATCTTTCTATACCTAGTGCTATATGTTTTTCCACTGTACTTTCACTTATCCTCATCGACTTTGCGATCTCTTTTTGAGTGTATCCATAAATTTTCTTGAGTACGAATGCCCTTCTGCACTGCACAGGTAATGCCCTTACTGCTTCTGAAAAGTGCGCGAACTCTTCATTGGATGCCACTATGTTATAGGTTTCGTCTTCTGAGCAGTCAAGCATAATCCATTTATCATCACTGCTCTCATCCAAATCGTTCTCAATACTGTCTGATAAGCGTGTTTCAGCTTTATTTAAATAATTCAAAGCCAAATTTTTTGCCGTTTTAAGTAAAAATGAACGTTCAGAGCTAATTTCATTCTTTACTTGACACACTTTGACATAAGCTTCTTGCACTATGTCCTCCACTTCTTTAGGAGGAACAATCTTAGATACTTCCCAAGTGAGTAACTTACGAATAGATAAATAAACACTTTGTAACCCTTCATTAGTGAGCATATTTTATATTCCAATATCTATTTGACTAAAAACACTTGGTTAATCAAGTACCTAGAAACATATAGAGCTAGTTTCTAATGTTCTAATGGTACAACGCTTTAGTTTAAGCATAGCGAGCCATCACACCATCATGCTATTACACCATAATGTATTGTATTCAATCAAATATAATGAAATATTAAAAGCTAATACGTCAGCCAAAATCTGCTGATATATTATTGTAAAAACACTAATGTCAGTCCCAAAACAAAAGTCCAGTTCTAATCCAATAGTGTTTGTGTGCTTAGTGTTATTAATAAACCCAGCCACTATTGGAGCCAACAACTAGTGGCTATAAATTGGAAATGAACTTATCCAAACCTAATTTAGAAGCTTGTACAGCTTGCATACGAGTAAAACCTTCCGGTGATTCTTCTTGCTCAATGACCCACCATTTAGTCGCACCAAATTCAATGTTCGTTTTTAATACAGCTGCCCAATCTGTTATATCTTGCCCAACTATGGCGCGCTTATTACTAGTATCTGTAATGCTTTTAGGAAATTTTGCTTTGATATGAGTCGTGATTGTTCGGCTGGGGTAATTTTGAATAAACTCAAGTGGATTTTTCTCCGCATAACTGACCCAACCTACATCAAGCTGTAGAATCACATTGTTGGGTGTTGATTGGGCAATATGATCCCAAAATGTCGCACCTAGGTAAGGATTAAATTCTTGCCAATGATTATGATAACCAACCTGAAAACCTTCGGCTTTCAGGGTAATAGACAAAGCGTTTATATCGGCAATAAATGTATCCACAAGCTGTGCATCCCACGCACGACTGTCCATATGTATAACCAAGGATTTTACCGCCAATTGCCGATAAAAGTTCAGGGTGTTTTGCAAATTTTCTGCATTAAGTTGCGCAAAGCGAACATGGGCACCACTCACCTCTAAGCCTAATTCGTCCAACAAGGCTTTCAGTCCTTGTACATCATTCACATAAGGACCAAACTCTCCCGCAAACTCAACGCCATCAAATCCCATGGCAGACAATGCAGTTAAGGTGCCGACAAAATCCGCTTTCAATTCATCTTTCACCGACCACAATTGCACACTTATTTGCGGTAATTGCAGGATATATTGCTTGCTGAGTTCACCCCTTTGGCAACTTATAACTAAGAGCATCAATATGCCCAGCAGACTAAAACTTAACTTTTTCATTCCTTTTCCTTCATTTATTTACCCACTTTACAAACGTTTTTGTTTAAATTCCTGTACCGCATAATTTACCGCTCTAGCAGTTAATGCCATAAAGGTTAGGCTGGGATTTTGCACTGCGGATGAACAAAAACTCGCACCATCAGTCACAAAAAGATTCGGAATGTCATGACTTTGGTTATAAGCATTCAAGACTGACGTTTTAGGATCTTTGCCCATTCTAGCCGTACCTAATTCATGGATTGCCAAACCGGGTGGACCATGCATAACCTGACTCGAAACATTGCTCAGCCCGACCTTAAGCATCATGTTTTTAGCCTCTTGTGCGGCGTCAAGCATCATATTTTTTTCATTTTCAGAAAACTGACAATCAAACTCTATTTGGGGAATACCCCATTTATCTTTTAGTTTTGGGTGTAATCCCATTTTATTTTCAAAACGAGGTAACATTTCACCTTGTGCTTTTAAAACAAACTTCCACTTTCCAGGATGTTTGAGTTTATCTTTGTATACACTGCCTAATCCGTCTTGATGTTGTATTTCACTCCAGCCTTCTCGATAAGCTCCACCTTGCAACGCATAGCCTCGCAAAAAGTTGCGCTTTGAGTTTGGCTTGTAATAAAAATTAGGGATCATAATGCCGGTTGGTCTTCTACCCGAGTAATATTCATGCTCAAAGCCCTCAATATCACCGGTTGTCACCGCATTATAATTGTGGTCCATTAGGTAATGCCCTAACACCCCCGAAGAGTTGGCAATACCATTAGGGAATTTTTTTGAAATGGAATTCATTAAAATCTGAGTGGTGCCAATTGTTGACGCGCAAACAAATACTATTTTTGAAAAGTACTCCCGCTCAGTTAAATCATCATTATCAATAACTCGTACACCTGTAATACGATTATTTTGTGGATCATAGATAAGACTATGCACCACACTGTTTGGCGCAATATGCAAATTTCCTGTAATTGCTGCAGCAGGTAACGTAGAGCTTTGCGTCGAAAAATATGCGCCAAATGAACAGCCAGCTTGACACTCGTTTCTTGCTTGGCATTGCACTCGTCCATGTGAAATATGCAGTTCACTGGGTTTAGTCAAGTGTGCAGTACGCCCCATAATCATGGGTCTGTCAGGATAATATTGTGCTAATTTCTTTTGTATTACTTGTTCTGGGGTGGTCATTTCAAACGCAGGCAAGAACTCACTATTAGGCAAGTTTTCTAAATTGTCATTAGCACCACTAATACCCGCATGCTTTTCTACATGTGAATACCAACTTGCTATATCTTTAGTACGGATTGGCCAGTCGTTACCATGACCATCTTGTTTATTTGCATTAAAATCATATTCCCCCCAACGGTACGATTGGCGGTGCCATAAAATAGACTTACCACCTAGTTGATTAGCTCTTATCCAGCTAAACTCAGTGCCAGCCTTAACCACATAAGGTAGATCTCTATCATTCCCAAAAAAGTGTTTGGTTGCATCTGTAAAGGCATAACACTGATGCTGCACTTTATACTGCTGTTCAATAAGTAAATTGTTTACTTTAGATCTATGTTTCAGTTGCCACGGTGCTTTATTCTCACCAGGGTAGTCTTTTCGATGCTCAACCACCCTGCCTCGCTCAATCATCAGAGTTTTTAATCCACGCTCACATAACTCTTTTGCTGCCCAACCACCTGAAATACCAGAACCGATGACAATAGCATCGTAAATTTCATTACTTTTATTGATATACATTTTTTCTTGAACCATAAATTTTCGCTTTAACAATCCTTAAAATCATGAGTATCCCATCTCTTTAATCTTGCAATTAATCGTCATTACTTTCAGTAAAACAATCCTTTTGATCCCCAGCTAACAGTTTTGCTATTACAGGGAATTGAACCTACGAATTGACCTGGGACCGCCACATAGTTAAGCTCATGGCTGGCACCTTCCTCAGAGGTGTAGTAACCAAAACAAATTAATTGCTTTAAAACCTTAAAGTCACTTCGTGCCCGTTGATCAAATGAATTCTGACCTAAGTCGAGATCTGTAAGTAATAGAAATTGTTGTTGCTCGGTTAGCTGAGTGAATATTTTGCCATGTAATGCCAGTGCATCTTGTTCAATTAAGTTTAAAACGCCCACTACCTTTTGTTGGGTTTTCAGATCGCAACAGTCATATAAATGCCCATCAACAAAAACATTGGTTGCCGTTTCTGCAGCCCCTAAGGTTCCAGTTTTAGGTAAAACAATAGCGCAAACCTGTTTTAACAATGTTAATTGCGTATTTGAAAGTAGTTTGCCTGTTCCTATATGCTCGGTTAAATTCGGTTTTGCCGCATTCGATATTGATAATAAATCACCAGCAAATAATGTTTTAGTAACAGATAAACTAAACAGGCCCCCCACTGCATAGAGTAACTTTCGCTTTGTTTTATTTATGGACTCAATGTTATTAACTTTTTCCATTAAGGACTTCCTGAAGTTATGTATAAACTAAAACCCGCACGGGCTAACTAAAAACAATATTGTCCATTATCTAGGCGGGGTGCGTGAGCGGCTCGGTAACGATTAACAGTGTTGACTTAAGTACGCCTATTGATTAGACAAAACAGACGAACTTTTCCTCTGGTCAGAATAAAAATAAATATTGTTAAAAGATTGAATAGAAAGTTTTATGAACAGCTGGTAGTAGAACATCATGCAGCTTAGTGACCTTTGTAACTTAAAATATGATACTAAACTTGGTCGAGAGCCAGCTTAGTTATTGGCTGGCATTGAGTAATATACAATTTATCCGCCGCTTTTTTATATTGCCCTAATGGTTCACTATAAAAGAGCGGCTTAACCAGACCTATTGGCTGAGTAGCCAATCAAGTTTTATCCGAGTAAATCGAATGTCATTGAATTTGCCGTTAACACCAAAATCAAACTCTCCTAATATGCCTATATCTCCATTTGGCAGGCGCACAATCGAGGAGTAATCGAAACTGCCAGGGTGATACACTTTATGTAGTGGCCAAGATTCACCACTGTCAAAGCTGGCATAAACTGCCCCACGACTTCTGCGGCCTTTTATTCTAGTGGTCGAACCGCTGTGTAAAAGAACATCACTGCCGTCGGCCAATTCATAACGAATAACAGAGCCCATAGCGCCACTGTCCGGCAGATCAGCTTGTGGCGTCAGTGGCGACCAGCTTTCACCACCGTCACTACTAAAGGCTATCATTCTATTGCCTTTCGCCCGTACATCCATCATCAAGCGGCCATCACCCAACTCCACCATTTGTGTTTCATCGGCGGACTTACCTGAATGATTGGCTGCATGCTCACTTATGTTCCAGGTTTTACCTTGGTCGTCTGAATAGGTTGCATAACTACTAAATACGCGATTTTTCCCCTCACCAACAAAGTCACAACTTGGCACAATAATGCGTCCCGCATATTTGCCCTTAGTCATCACTAATCCAGGGCCAGGGCCAGTAAAGTTAGCAATGACTGGAGCTAAACGTTTAGTTTCTATGGTTATGTCGATAGGCGCCGACCACGTTTTGCCGTTGTCTTCACTGCTGATCAAATGATTGGTTTGCACTTTAGCGCCTTTGTGTCCAGCCTCAACAAAGGCAATACCTTCATGGGGTAACGCCCTAGAGTGATACCCTTCTGGAAAGCGTTGATAAATGACTAAAATTTCACCATTTTCTAAAACCACAGGGGTGGGATTATTTAAACTGTCATTGCCGTGCTTTACAATGATTTCAAGGGCTTTCCAAGTTACACCGCCGTCTTCACTACGTCGTAACACTAAGGGCCCTTTAGTATGATCACTGCGTATTCGGCGACCTTCTGCAAAAGCCAGTAAGTCACCATTTTGTGCCACGGCTAAGGCCGGAATTCGAAAGTTAGCATAACCTTCACCTACAGTATTTTTATTAAACACCGTGATCATACTCAACTGATTGTTTTCAATGGCGGATTGAACTTGAGCTTTTTCATTAACGTTAACCTTAGCTGAAACTAAGGTCTTATCAGCACAGCCTCCAAGCAACAATAAAGAGCAGGTTAATGCAGCCTGAATTGAATTTGACAGCTTACTTTTCGTTTGAATATTTTGTTTCATTTACTCCGTCCTATGTTTTTTTAATCATGTCTAATGGTTGAGTTCAAGCTCTTTTCTTTGCGCCTAAACGCTTACTTTTAATGCGAATGTAAAATCTCTGTGCGCTGTTTAATTAGTCACACCTAACTTCACTTCAGACAGCACTACCTCTCTGTTTACACGACCTTTCATGACGATTGAAAGGTGATTGTCACCGGCTTGAAGTAATCCCCTTAATGCATGATTGGTTAACGCCAACTGAAAATAATAATGTACCGCTGGTGGTGAGTTTTTATCACTTTTGGGTTTCTTTACCGCTAATAATTGCGGTTTCCCTTGAAAAACCAGTTGTTTATTTAGCGTGATATTCAGGGCATTAATGCTTTTTGCTTGACCATTTAGTCCCAACCTTAAGCCCACATAACGCCCTTTCGTCTCCCGCAAATCTTCACCCACATATAAGGTAAAATCATGTATTTGGTCATTTTTTAACGGTTGTGGTAACTGCTTTTTATAGGATATTTTTTCGGGACCGTAATCGAACCAATAATTAGGACTAATGGCATATACACGGGGCGCACTAAGCTGCTTTTCAACCTCAGTCACGGCTTTAACTAAACGCAAATCAGCGGCATTAAATGGCTGTAAAATATTAAACAGCTGTAGGTTATTCGCGCCCATTAATTGATAATTATTCACCGCCCCCCGCATCATTGCAGCGCTCATATTACGGTTTGGGCCTAGGGCATAATCCTGACTCTGAGGCTTGGATTTAAACGGATAACTATAAGCAGTACGTTGATATACACCCGCATACACGCCCACATTGTGTTGCTTACCAGCTGCAATAATGTCCTCGATAGGCATCGCCATCACTGTGGTCATATTTTGACTGGGTATGACTAGATCAACCCAGTTGTTTTCCATCCAGTGGATCACGTCTATCCCCGCCCATTGACTCGTTTTAAGAGTCGGTGGAATACGCACAGCCAGGTACAAAGTCTTGTCTAGCTTGCTTGCATAGTAGTTAAGCTCGACACGAATTTGCTTGAGCATATCCGTGAGAATGGCGCGATTCTCCCAACCAGTGTTATCCGGAAACATCAACGCGAGGCGCGAAAAGTCCAACTCTAAACCGTTCATTACCTTTGCATAGCGGGCAATATGCTCTTTGATGATCGCCAGCCTAAATTGGCGTACTTGACTATGAGCAAAGTTGGGCATCTTGCCAAAATCAATGCCGATATTTGGATACGGATTGTTACCAATAGAAAAACCCGCTTCTTTATGGTGCTTAAGATAAAACTCACTGCGTAAATCAGGCCGAGAGATAAAGTGATTATCGTTCATCCGATACGACACAAAAAAATTTAATCCTGCTTTATTTGCCGCGTGTCCGGCAACCATGACTGCATCGACTCCCGCATCGATATTTTCTTTAAAGGGTCGATACTGTTTATTTTGAATACTATTCCAACCAAAAGGACTGGCAACCTGAGTTGGATATTGCAAAACATCAGAAACACCACTGCAATACATCAGGGTATCAATCCCCAAACTAGGTAACTCTGAGACCATTTGGCTTAAGTATTCCATGGATTTTTTTGGGCTGTTTTTGCGAATACCACTCCAACCGTCGTCGTTATAAAGCACCCCAAAGTCAAGTCTAGGCTTGGCGATTGACTCAGAACTATTAGCCATCACTAATCCAGAGCACAGACTCAAGACGATAAACAAACTACGGCTCAATTTAGCCATTAAATTAACCATTTATTCAGGCCGCCATTACATATAAGGGGTTATTTCAACTTGCCAAAGGGCGTAGCCTTCGGCAGTTAAATGTAATTGATCTAATGAGTACTTTTCTTCAAGTATGCCAGTGGGAGCCAACACCTTATTTAAATCAATAAAAGTGATCCCCTGCTCAGTGCAGTAGGCTTTCAACAACTGGTTTAATTGGGCGACTCTCAGATTATGATGTTTTTTACTGATACCTGTTTGTAAGGTAGATTGCACTAACACTTGGATATTGGCTTGTTGTATTGCTGCGATGATTTTTTTATAGTTTGCAAACACCAATTCGGCACTCCGTTTGCGAGAAAAGTCGTTCACTCCAATCATGATAAAGGCTTTTTTAGCCTGAGTTTGAGTAATGCCTTGCAAGCGGTGTAATACCCCCACAGTGGTATCACCGCTGATGCCACGATTAACAATGCTGACCTCTGGGAACATTTCATGCCATTCAGCACCATCGGTGATGGAGTCCCCCACCATCACAATATCTGCGTTGTTTTGATAAGACTCAAAACGTTGCTTTTTATGCTGATAATAGGGGCGCACCATCACGCTAGTGGCACTGTATTTTTTATCATTAGTGTTTTTTTTAGCGGTATTTTGTGCACTCGAAGTTATGGAGGACGCGCTGCTGGCAGTCTTGTCCATTTTTATCACTCTGTTGCCATCTGCGGTTAAACTACAAGCGCTAAAACAAGCGACTAATAATAACAGTGATAGACTGCCCCGGAATTTTATCGCTATTTTACTGTTCATTGTTACTTTATCCCTTACTTAGTGAAGCACTTAATTGACCACGGTTTGACTGACTAACTCATAACTAAATGGCCTAGCAGGTAGACCGATTCCATTGGCCAAATTGGCTTTATCTTTAGGATCATCAAACCATGCATAACGGAGTTTTATTGGGCGGCTTATACTCGGATGACTGAGCTCAATATGATCTTCCTGGATCTTGGCTTGTGCACCGATAAACTCACCGTTTTGTGCGGCAATTTCAAAACCTTTTAGACTTTTTTCATTGCCCAATAGGCTTAAAGTAGATCCTGAGTGAACGGCTTGGGCTTTGAAATAAACCTTTATTGAAGCATGCGCTTGTTCAGCACGTAAAAACTCCGGGCCATGCGCAATCAGACCTTGTTGATAACTATCTTTCAGGGCCAAACGGGCAAGTCTTTGCCCCACTGGTTTTTTGTTTTTAGGGTGCACATCGTTTGGATGACCTAAGTCATAGGTTACTACCATGCCGGTATTGGTTACTTCCTCAACTATTTCAGCCTGCAACTGTCGAAAGGGTGCCCAAGGTCGATTAAGACCGGGCAATTGCACAAAATAGAACGGCAGCTCAGTGTTTTGCCAATGCGCTCGCCAATCTGAAATTAACGCTTTAAATTTTACTTTGTTCAACTCAAGCGAAAATTCGTCTTGGTAAGCGCTGAGCGGATCATTGTGCTTGGCGTGCTCAATTGGCGCATTTGATTCACCTTGGTACCAAATAAACCCTTTAAGGGCGAAAGGAGCTAGAGGTTTTATACCTGCTGCAAATAAAAATCCCGGCTTAAAAGGATGATTAGGTAATGTCTCTGGGTGCACTTTAAACCATGCAGACAAGTTATACTTGGCTCGCTGAGCACACCACTGTGGAATATGCTCTAACCAATCATCATTAAGTTTTGCCAAGGATGGAATTGAGGCTAATTTGTCATTACTGATGAAATTTTCCATTAGCGAACCACCAAGAGCGACGTTGATCATGCCTACGGGCACATCCAACAGTTGCTGTAATTGATCCGCAAAATGATAAGCCACAGCAGAAAAGGACTTAGCGCTAGTTAGGTTACTCACCTGCCAACCCAAACTTTGAAAATAACTATCTGGGCTGAGTAGCTCTAAGTCAGCCACTTTGTAGATTTTTTTAGTGGGATAAAATTTTTCATCGGTAAAATCAAGTAAGCGAAGATGCGGGTTGGTAGCGGTTTTTAGAGCATCTTTAGCACCTAGACTTTTACCTAAGGTAAAACGCATATTTGACTGGCCACTGCTTAACCATACTTCACCAACTAGTACATTCTCTATCACTAACGCTTTTTTATTACCTTGTTCGACTAACTCAACCCTTAGCGTTTCTGGCGTATAACTGGCCGCTAAGGGGGATAGTTCAATCAGCCAATCACCATTTTCATTGGCATAAGTACTGCTACTTTGCTCTAAAAAACTCACAGTGATCTTGCCGCCTGCCTTTGCTTTCCCCCATACCGGCAACGCTTGCCGTTGTTGCAAAACCATGTTACTTGTGAATATTTTTGCCAGTTGTAAAGCACTCACAGAACTGGTATTCAACAGGCTGCAAACTAAACTCAGCAGTAACAATATATTTTTTACTTTTATCCTACTCATTAAGTAACCAAGACCAAGTAAATTTCGCAACTGCAATATCTTTTCGTGCCCGTTTTGTGCCAGTTTCGTATACCAGTAAAAAGGCACCATCCTGAGTCATTCCTAAGTCAGAATAAGAAGCATGGCTAGGCTCAAGCATTTTTGGCTTACCCCAACTTTTAGCGTCATCGTCACTTAAAGTAATGGTGAGCCCTTTACGATTTGAGTTTTTCTTAGGCCCGGGCACATTTGAAAACATCAAATATTCTTTACCCGATGGATCCGCAACGCGTTCTATGCCAGCATGATTTTTCACATCAAATAAGTCGGAGTGCATACCGCGCTCAGAAAATGTCGCGCCGCCATCACGGCTGATTGCATAATGTCGTCTAGACTCTTTTGGTCCATTAGCTACCCTTTGGTTCATGTAAATAGCACCATCACTTAACTCAGCAATTGACGCTTCACCAAAATAATCGCCTGAGCGTTCACTGGTATGCCAAGTATTACCACCGTCATCACTATAAATCAGGCCGTTGCTTTGATAGGCCCAGTTTAATTTATCGTCGCCTTTTTTCGGGGTGTATGCTCTAGCCGGTAAGACTAAACGTCCGGCATATTGGCCGCGCTGAATTTGGATACCAGTGTGCACTGGCGACCATTCTTGCCAGTGGGCTTTGCGCTTTAATTGTGACGTAATATTCACAGGCTCAGACCAGGTTTTACCGTCGTCTTTGGAACTAAGCATAAAAAAGCCCCGGCCTAATGCCCAGCTTTCTTCTAAGTGGGTGTAAAACCAGCGCTCATCAATAACCTCGCCCTTAGCATCTTTAATAGGTGAGCGCGCAAGAAAAACCAATATATTGCCATTGACTTTATCTTCAACAATGCTGGTTGGTTTAACATGAAAACGACCATTTTCATCTAATGCGGCTCCGATTGAGGCGGGTGTTGACCAGGTATCGCCATGATCTTCACTGCGGATAATAAGAGGGTCAATGGTGGCGCCCCAATCTCCACCATTTCGATCTTGCAACACTATGAGTGCAGTACCTTTTTTAGTGACGATCATTTTGGGTATAGCGTAAAAACCCTTACCCTTATGTTTCAGCACAATATTTTTACTCAAGCTGCTATTGATTGACGCCTTGCTGACCGCCAGTTGACCTGAAATATTGTTAACCGGGGTATGACAAGCACTTAAGATGATGGCTGCCACCAAACTCACTAGCGGCATAATGACTGTGGATGAATGGCGCTGAGCGCTTAGCCTACTTTGTGCTAATTTATGTGCTTTAAAAAACCTCATTTTTACCTCACTAGTTTGAATTTTCCAATACCACAACGGTATCGCAGTACAATTCCATTTTTTTCGTGTCTTTCCTTTTATGACAATACAGATCATGTCTAACATTCATCTAAAATCAGCCTTAATTGATTAGATGTTTCATCCTTTAACTTGAAAATCAGTAAGCCATTGACTATTGAATCTAAGGCTTTTTAAACCTTGTGCTCCATGATGACCTTGGTTATATATCAACAAAATACTGTTATCGCTAAGCACTAACATATTGGAATAAGAGAATGACTCCTGCGCATTAGCCGTGACACTTTTACTCGACCAACTCAGTCCCTTGTCTAGGGAAAAATACACCCGACCATCAACTCGCTTAGTACTTTGCGGAGTGGAGTAGAGTAATAAATCACTGTCATTTTCAATAAGATTAACTAATGATCCATAACACTTTGGCTGGGGCAAGCTCTGCACTGGTCTCATGCTGGACCAACTCGCCCCGCCGTCTTGGCTAATGCTACTGTGTTTATAGGCATGCTCACCTTTGGCATGTTGATTACGCCGACTTATCATCAGTAAATCACCATTAGCTAATTCAGTGATACTGACTTCGCCCTGAATGGGTCGTTTCTCTAGGCTGAGTGAATGATTAACCAGTAACTTGCGCTGTTTACATTGCGGCTGTTTGGACGGATACATTGTGAAATCGGTGATTATGGCTTGACCCATAGTGACCTGTTCTATTTGCTTAGGGTCAAAATAATAACTAGCCATGGCCTTATCACTACATTGTTCGCCCACCATACGCCAAGGGCCATAACCCGCGACCACAATACGATGCTTAAATTTGCTATGGTTTAATTGAATTGCCTGAGCCGTGGGCTGAAATATGTTAAAACCGTTTTGATTTTTTTGCCGCAGATTGTTGATCTTTAGTTGATGAGCAAAGAAAGGGCTCCAACTTTTACCATGATCATCACTAAACATATAACGCTGTTTACGATTTCCCTGTTCACTGGATTCAAAGAATATATACACGCGCCCAGTTTGCTTATCAACCACTGCACTAAGCATATCGCTTAATCCAATATGTTCAGAAATAGCTCTGGGCTTTGACCATGTTTTCCCCTTGTCATCGCTGCTAAATAACATAATCAGTTTATCAGCGTTGTCCCGATCAGATGCTATTCGTCCTTGAGTAAACAAAAGGATTGTGCCCTGCCCTGTTTCCACAAGAGTAGGCGCGAAATAGGCAGATATCGTTACATGTTGATCCTGCTGCGACAATGGGATAACGCCAGACTCATAGAGTACTTTTGCTAATAATGTCTGGCTAATAATTCCCCATAACAAAGCACTACTGACAATAATCAAACGCCAACGCTTAGCCATCGCTCTACCTTATTAAGAAAAATCAAATAATTTGTGGCTACTTAACAATGATTAAGACACAAACACAGTGGTATAATAGGTATAATAGGTATACTATGATGCATTAATTTAGCAATGTAAATAGGGAGCTGAATTCGAGTCTGAATAATTCTGATTACCTAAATAATGACACTAACTGAGCCTATTTAATTTATGCTATTGGCTTAATGGAAAAACAAGCTGCTGGCGTACAATTATTGATGTCATCAGATCTAACGGAGAGTCATACCCTACTTACCGTACACCTGAGCGGGACTTAATATCAGTGAAGGTACATGGAGGACATTTCATAACATGCCTGTGCAGATAACTCAGGACTGACCTATACTGTATATACAAACACACTGTATAGGTAGCCACCATCATGAACATGGCAGAAACAAGCTTTTTAGCTTGGCAAAAACAGTTTAGTACAGAAGATGATTGCTTAAAATACTTGCAACAAATGAAATGGCCAAATGGGTTTATTTGGCCTTATTGTGGCAATGACCATAGCTATGAAATTAGCAGCCACCATTTATTCGAATGCACGCAATGTAAGAAGCAAAGCTCCGTCATGTCAGGAACCCTTTTTCATGGTAGTAAAATCACGCTGGTTCAGTGGTTTTGGGCTACCTATTTTATTGGCTCTGATAAGGGAAGTATATCGGCACTTAGGCTCAGTAAATTAATAGAAGTCAATTGGCGAACCGCGAGACTAATACATATTAAAGAAGGCTATGTTCACGCTAGTTGTTGTTGAGCTTTGAACAGATTGTTTTTATTAGGATTTTTATTTGTATCTAAAAATCGAAACCAACCTAAGTAACTTTCTAAATACTTAGTTGCCACACCTTGGAAACGCCCCATCCAAGATTTTAAACGGCTGTAGTAAGCATTAACATTTTGAATATGAAATACCTTTTCAATAACCTGAACACCATCGGCTACATTTAGCCGTTTGTGAATTAAATCATTACCTTGTGCAAACTTAATATAAGGTCTAAAACCAACACTGCACAAGACGCTATCTTTTACTATTTTACCTTGAAGCTCTTTGTTGAGTTGCTCGGTAGATACAGATGAGAGAACCGCTTCATATGTATGCTTCCCTCTATCTCGTACCGTTAATACTGGTACCCAATCGTCTTTAGAGCGTCCTCGTTTTTTTGCTTTCATCCCCCTTTTTCTTGCCTTACGCTCAAGTGTTCGATTTCCTTTTTCTGAGCGAGCAAATAAGGTTTCGTCAGCTTCAATTATTCCTTCGAGTAGAGTCGCCTTCATTGTTGCTGGAAGTTGAAGAAAACGGTGTCGCCACCTAAATGATGTTTTTAAGTTAATATCACAATCGCTGGCTGACTCTCTCAGTACCTTGCCATTTATCATGCATTGTAAATAATCTAGCCACTTTTCTTTGTGCTGTAACCTCGCTAATGGCGTATTAGTCACTGCGTTAAAGGTTTTCATACAGTTTTTACAACGATACCTTTGCATTATTCCGGCTTTACCGTGTCGATTGATCAAGCAGCTATGACAATGAGGACATTCTGGTGTATCAATCATTCGCTGTTCAAGCTCTGAAACGATTGGCTGAATTAAGTTGTCTCCTTTTAAAAAGGTCTCCACATCCTTAACTTGCTTATCAGTTAGGTGCTCTAACGCCACTAATAGCTTCTTAAATTGTGCTGGTAGCATAATCAAACACTCAACTACTGATGTTATATACAGTGCAGCGACAATTTAAGGGAACATTGCCTTAAAGAAACTCAGAACGGCCATGGGTCACAGAGATAGTTTGTATCAATTAAGCGGCACAATAGAGTTAGATGATGCACTGGTAGGTGGTAGACAAAAGGCAAGCGAGGTCGTGGTGCAGCGGGAAAAAAGAATGTGTTGATAGCCTGTGAAAGTAGGGATAAGAAAGCAGGATTTATCACTATGGAAGTGGTCAATAGCATTTGTCATGTCAACGTCAATGAGTTTGTCAGAAAGCATTTAAAACTGGGGCAAACAGTCCATTCAGATACGCTGCCCGCATTGGGTATTATTGATAAAACACACAACTATGAGGCAAGAGTTTCGCCGAGTGATTTAGTGGATGAATGGTTACCATGGGTACATATAGCAATTGGTAATTTAAAAACGTTTTTGTAAGGGACATTCCATGGTGTATCGGGAAAATACCTGCAAGAATACTTAAATGAGTTCTGTTATCGGTTCAACCGTCGATTTATCGAAAAACAAATACCTAACCGATTGTAAAACTTAGCAATAGTTCATGCACCTGTGAAATCGGCCTTAACGAAGCGCATAGGCATGTTTTATAAAATACATCAACATCTTTAGTACTGTGCTGGAAACTGGCGGTCACTGTGCATTTAATTCATTAGGATTAGACAGGTTTTGGCACGCTAATCGTCAGACTATAAACAAAATAGCGCAAACTAATAGTGACAAATAAAAATAAAAATTTTAGCGATCCCGCGAATGGTAACGACCATGTGATAGTGCACTATTGACCAAAAAAGCCAGTTTTAACAACTTTCTAATGGCTAAATTTGACGTCGTCATATGACGTTAAGACCCCTAGCAGACGGTCCAAACTTCCCCGCATTGAATATTAAGAATAACTTTGACATACAAAATGTAATACCAATCCCATTAAAGAAGTGTTCACTCAGAAAGCCCCAGCTGATTTTGGGCAAGGCGTTGCTACGTAGGAATGGCAATCCCCTTTCAAGTAGCAATAACGCAGCACAAAATCAGCTGGTGCTTTCCCGAAGGGCAAGGTTTAAAGAAGCTTATACCAATTCAACTAACTAAGTGACCAATTTATAGGGTCTAAATATCCACTAAAATTGTTGCTCATATGGATGTGAATACTAAGGTTTTTCCTGAATCTAAAAAGCTGTGCTTTCAATCAAGTCAGTTATTGCTCCTGCATTATTCTACTTACGGGCACTCATTGCCTAATCGTTCAAGTGTTTTGTTGTTGAAAATTTACCTTCCTTAAAATTTGAACTGCTAAATAATTGAATTGGTGCTACTTTTAATTGTAATAACAGTCATATATTTATATTATATTTTTTGAAGAGCTTTCGCAGGTGTAGTCTAATGAGGAATGAACATGGTTCATTTGAATTTGAATTAAGTGGGCAGGTTTTAATTATGCGCCCGGGTGGGGCGTGGAATGTCGAAACCGCAATCAGGTGCTGCAAAGAATATAAAGAGCTTGCAGAATCCATCAACGACTCTCCTTGGGCCGGTGTGGTTAATTTATTATCGTGGGAATTAGGGACACCAGAAATCTGGGCCGAAATAGATGCTGTTAATGCATGGGCCGATCAGCATAATGAAAAATTTGAAGCTGTTATTTGCGCAAATAGTCTTCAAACTTTTCTATTAGAGCAAACCTATTCCAAGTTCAGGAATGTTCAGACAAAGTTCTGCGATACTGAGTTAGAAGCCCTAAAATGGCTAAGTTCAGAAGGTATTAATAGCTTGATTTCATTCAAATAACCCCCTCGTTCAAGGTGTGCCAAGGCTGTACATGATTGACACTGTTATTCGCTCACTTAAATATTAATGCTCAAAACAGCCAATTAACAGGACAGACATGATAACAATGAACTGTTTTTGCTAATTAATACCAATCACTTTAAATTTGTGATCTAATTGTGTTTCGTACAATCACCAAATAATGTTTATGGAATTCTTAAAGACATCGACTTCCCATCGCAAAAGAGCAGAATGGCCGCATGCGTATTAGACTCATGGCACTATCCCATATTAATAATGGGGTCAACCAATATTTACACGTCAGTCGCCGGATGGTGAACGAGTGGGTAAAGCAACGAGAAAGGCATTGACGGTTTAATAGAAAAGCCTCGTTCTGGTCGTCCACGTGCATTATCTACAGAGCAGTTGGAGAAACTTAAAGAGTATGGTCGTGTCCCATGTAATCAAGCCTGATGGGGGCAGACTCAAGGCTACCCTTGTGATTGCCTATGTAGAGTAAGAGTTTGGGGTGAGCTACAGTCTGACAAACATATACCGCTTGCTCCACCGGTTAAACTTTTCGTGGATCACGAGTCGCTCAAAACACCCAAAACAGTCACAAGACGCTCAAGAAAATTTAAAAAAAATTCAAAACTGAAACGATCAATGCGATCCCAGGCCATATCGCCATAAATAAGGTGGATGTATGGTTTCAGGATGCAGCAAGGTTTGGCCAACAGAACACCACGACTCGCCTGTGGGCGAAAACAGGTAGCCGCCCACGATGTGTTCAGCAGCAACAATTTGAATACGCCTACTTGTTTGGCACTGTTTGTCCGTCAACCGGGGCAACAGAGGCCATTATCGCCCCGTGCGTTAATATGAATATAATGCGTGAACACCTCTCGCTTATATCAAAACGAACCCAAGCTGGACGCTATGCCGTTATCATTGTCGATGGGGCGGCATGGCATCAACACTACCTGGCTGAAGAGTTTGCTAACCTTTCTATCATTAAGCTCCCACCCTACTCACCCGAGTTGAATCCAATAGAGCAGGTATGGCAATGGCTTAGGCGAATGAATTAGCTAATCGGTGCTTCGAAGGCTATGAAGATATTGTGGAACAATGCTCTAGAGCATGGAACAGCTTCATCAGTGATAGCAAAAGGAACGTCAGTCTATGCTCTAGAGATTGGATTGAGGTGGGAGATTAATTATGGTGATTGGTATTAGTCTGCGTTGCGCGAATTTGAAAGAGGCGCACTATTCCTGCATTCACGCGCCTTGATTAAGCTTCTTTAAATCTCGCCGAGAGGTCACTTCTTTAATGGGATTGGTATAATTCGTGGTTTTCTCGGTGGTGAGGCAAAATATCGTCTAGGCAGAGCAATATACTTTAGGTATAGAAGACAATGTTAGCGTTGCTAGTGTTAACAATATCAGTCATCTAGAGGAATAATTCAATGCCTATCGTGCTATAAAGATGCAAGGCAGTCTTCGCCTCACGATAATACGTAATAAGTCCGAAAAAACAGTAATCATCAGCTTACTTGATTAAAAACCAATAACAATCAATCCTATTCACCGAAAATTTTAACATTTTTTAGGTGAAAAACCCTTTCTTTGCCGGGTAAGGATAAACGTAAATAGCGCATCTTAATACCAGGCACCAAAGCGCCCGTTTGCTCTTGTTGTAAATTAATATGCCAGATATTAGGCGCGTTTTGACTGTTATCCTGCCAAATGTTAATGAAATGTTCTCCGTCGGTTGAATACGATAGTTGCATCCCCTTTGCCCGTTGCGCGAATTGTTGACGGTTTGTTACCACCAAACCATAGACCGTCCTATCTTGGTCTAGTATTAACAACAAGCTTGGATCAGGCATTTTTTTGCTATGAAAAGCAAAGTCAGCAACTGAACTTGTCACACTTAGCACAGTGTTGTTAGACAAACGTGACGAATAACGCTCATCCGCCAATGCAACTAGGCTACTGGCTTTACTAGAAATATCATGTCCACCAAAATGCGCAATGCTGGGACTTGACGGTAACTCAATTAACCCTTTAACCTTTTTTTGATAAGTAAGTACTAGGGTTTGTATAATCGGTTCTTGATAAAATTCCTGATTAATGTGTAGCTCAATAGCGTCCTGCTTAGCGTCAAATGTGATATTTTCACCCGATATCAGTTTTGCCGATAACAAGGCATTATCTTGAATGACCGGCAATGATAAGGAAGCAACGTTACCTAATTCATGCAATCGAACATGCAGGTAAACATTTTGTCCATGGTGCGACGAACTTAACGCACCTTTAGGTAAAAAAGGCCCAGCTTTAGTATTAAAAATACCTTGTTGATGGCGTTGTATCCAGCGACCTAAGTCCGCTAATAAAGCGTATTCTTGTGCTCTTAGTTGACCTTGTGCATCGGGTGCTATATTTAATAAATAGTTTCCACCATTGTCGATAACATCAATCAGATCCCTAGCAATTTTTTGCCACGAGTGTACTGGATTACCTTTTTGATAAGACCAAGCATGGTTTTTCACCGCGATATCACAGGTCTCCCATTTATGTTCAACATCAAAAATTCCTTTTTTACGCTCTGGGGTATAATAATCTTCTATTCCTAGGTTGACCGTACTATTTTTATGATAAGAGAAGAAAAATCGATCATTAAACAAGGTGGCAGGGCTGATTTCTCGCAGTGATTTATAGTGCTGCATCCCCCCCCAATGGCTGGGTCTACTAGCACTTAAACCGTCAAACCAAATAGTTAATATCTCGCCATATTCGGTTAATAATTGCTGTACATGGCTGTACATATAATCAATATAGAGCTGTTGTGTACCGCCGCCCGAGTACTCTTGGTTAGGCATTACATCGTAGTCTGGGTGAGTCCAATCAGGATTAGAATAGTAAAAGCCCACTTTTAACCCTTCGCTTCGGGCCGCATCTGATAATTCAGCTAACGTATCACGGGCAAAACTCTTGGGGTTGCTTATTTTCCAGCCTAAATTACTATTTTCGCCTGCGGCAATCAAGGCATGGCCATTTTTATCGACTTTAGGATAACCATTTTCATCCATTATTAAGCTTTGCTTCGCATCGAACATGGCAAAACCATCATGATGTTTACTGACCAATACCACATATTTTGCTCCGGCTTGTTTAAAACTTGCCATCCACTTCTGGGGATCAAACTTATTTGGCTTAAACTGTTTATATAATTGATTGTACTGGGCATAAGGCAACTGAGTGAAGTGGTCTTGCACCACTTCACTTTTATGCAACTTACCCGGCCTTGGACCAATCCTACCCCAAGATATTTCAGTGCCTTTGTTCACCAAGGAATATTGTTCAAGCCATTCTCGCGGAGTGTTTTCAATGTAATAAGGACTATTCGGATCCAGCAAGGGATGTTGCTGCATATTCACTTTATCCACTTCTATCGAAGAAGGATTCCAATGCACAAAAATGCCAAATTTAGCCGCATCAAACCACAGTTTATTTTGTTGCAGACCTGTACTGTCGGTTGGCAAAGTAGGGAGAAATATTTCATCCTTTGCAGCACTTAGCATGGTAGGTAGGGACAAACTGACAACAAACATGAGTTTCCACATTTTAAGCATAAAAACCTTTTTCATTTTAATTATCGACCTTAGTTTCGTTATTTATAAATAACATCTACCAAGCACTTGCAAGCAACAATTAGCCAACAAATAACCAACACCTCAGCAACACAAGAACCTTGACACATAATACAGCACGCTGGTATAACAAGTACATCGCGTACTATAGTACAGAAATATATTAAGAACAAAAGCGTATAACAAAAATTTACTGAGGATAACTAACATGAATAACTTATCGATTAGAAAAATGCAGCTTCCCCCCGCTAAAACACTGTTGGCATTGGCCATTTCGTCAATACTTTTTACGCTGCCAGTTATCGCTCAGGAACCAGCTACACAAGTAAAAGACGAAGCGGATAACAAAGATAAGACGTCTGGTAAAGTTGCTGGACTAGAAGTCATTACTGTAACGTCACAAAAACGTACGCAGAACGTAATGAAGGTGCCAATTGCCGTTGATACGTTTACATCCGAGGACATTAAAGATACTGGGGCATTAAATTTACAAGAAATCCACGAGTACATGCCAGGTTTTGACATGAACGAGGACAGTGTGACTCAGCCCAATATTTCTATACGTGGCATTACCAGTTCACAGATCAGTAGTGGCGGTGATCCTTCTGTGGCGACTTTTTACGACGGTGTATATTTACCCAGTGCCGCCACCACTATCAGCTTTTCTGATTTACAGCGGGTTGAGGTATTAATGGGGCCACAAGGTACCCTATTTGGCAGAAACTCTGCCGCTGGGGCAATTTCTATGGTGCCTAACCAACCCGAACAAGACATGGAAGGTTTTGTCAGCTTGAAAGCCGGAAACTATGGTTTAAAACGTGTAGAAGGCATGCTAAATCTGCCACTTTCTGAAGATGTGTCATTAAGATTCAATGCCATGACCAATATGCATGACGGTTGGGCAACCAATGTTAGCGGTGGCAAAAACCCAGGTGAAAAAGATAACACTACAGTGCGCGCCGCATTAAAGTGGGATATTTCAGATAAGACTAATCTAAGTCTTTCCTATGATTGGGATAAATTAGTAAATGGCCCCACTCATTCCTATGGGTTAAGTCAATACGCACTAAACCAAGACCCGTTCAGTGGTGAAGTGGCCAATGATGTGATTGATGGCAAAGAGTCCCGCGATATGTATGCAATAACAGCTAAACTAGACCACAAATTCAGTGATGCTTGGTCAATGAAATACACTGCCAGCTATCGTGATTTTCAGACCTATAATCGTGAAGATTTAGATGGTACAGCCGATGTTCGCCGTTATGCGGACAGTAACAACGAACTGGACACAGATATATTTTACAACGAATTACAATTTAGCTATGTCAGGAATGGGGTGACCTGGATTTTAGGGGCTAACTATTCCAAAGAAAACACCATGCAATTAACCACATTTACCGCAACTGCTGACTCCATTGCCACTTTAGTTACAGGCTCACTTCTCAGTGAACTGGCAAACCAAGGAATTCCCAAGGAATTGTTAGCCAGTGTTGAGCATATTTGGAACCCAGCAGATTTTGGACTGATGTTATCCGCAGTGAATTTAGGTCAATTTGCTTCTGGGCAGGCACCGGTGTTTCCTGGCTCTGGTGATTTATCTGCGTTTGGCTACCCTAACCCACCTTATCCATCAACTGGCTATGGTGTATTGAATGGTGATGTTGGGGCAACAGGGGATGCCTATTATGAAGGATTATCAATGGGTTTTGGCGTAGCGGAAATTTTTGGGCCGTCTTATGCTGGTAACCTTTGGCAAGAAACCATTGCCAACACTGGTAGTTTTACTAACTACGGCATTTTTTCTGACGTTACCTTTCAACTGATGGAAAAGCTAGAGTGGACCTTAGGGTTACGTTATAGCTATGACAACAAAGACTTTAGCTGGGATATTCCCACCACAGATTTTACACAGCTTCGTTCTGGGGTAAGTAATCAAATTTTTACCGACACCACTGAGGGGGTGTTAAACGCAAATCAAAGCTGGAGTAAATCCACTGGGCGCTCAGTATTAAATTATTTTTTGAATGACGAAATGATTACCTATTTATCCTATTCAACTGGCTATAAATCAGGCGGTTTTGATGCCCTTAACCCAGGGACAGCTTTTAAATCGATTCGCCCAGAACTAGCGACGAGCATAGAGCTGGGTATAAAAGGTGATTTCTTTGGTAGTCGTTTACGCGGACAATTTAGCTATTTTGATATGGAATTGGTCGACCGCCAAAAATCTGTCAACAGCGCAGCATCTAGCAATGGAATATCGATACCCACTATAATCAATGGTACTCAAGACACCACAGGTTTTGAATTAAAAATGCAATGGGTTGCCCTTGAATCTTTACGTCTTGGTTTAGCAACTACAGTGCGTGAAGTGGACTCCATTTGGGATGAGTTTAGCGACGCGAATGGCAACCTTAGACCTAGTACGAAAATAAAATCTAAGACTAAGCAGAACTATACGTTACGCTTAAACTGGACTCCTGAGGTATCTAGTGGTTTGTTAAGAGTTAACATCGATTATATATTTAAAGAAAACACTTCCGAGTTAGATCCTGACTTTATTGCGGCTTATACCAACATTCCGGGTTACGGTGAAAACCAAACCTACTTAAATGCTCGTATTAGCTGGGAAAATGACGAGGACACTATCGAAGTTGCACTATGGGGGAAAAACTTACTAGATAACGACTATATCTACAAAATTCGCAGTGATACGGCTAATACCTTCGGCACCCCCTTCGCTTCGATTAGAGCACCACTAACCTTCGGTATTGATGCTAAGTATAAGTTCTAGTTAGATTCACCTTTCAACAAGGAGTGATCAATGAAAATGGCACATAAACTACATAATAGATGTATGGTTTTGTGCCATTTTTTAAATCGCCACTAAGTTGTAGCCTAAAGATAGAGGCGTCTGTAACAGTCTAAAATATTCTAGCCAAAACGGCTATTTGCAGCTAAATACCAATCCACATAAAGAAGTATCCACTTAGCAACGCTGCATGAGAAATGATAAAAGAGCCAAAGTTCAGCTCAATTGCTTGCAGAGCCTCAGGAAAATAGATTACTTAGTTAAAATAGTGTACTTGATAATGTCAATAATTTGCTGCACCGATGTTGCCCAGGCCATGGCCGATGCATCCACTTCTTTAAGGGGATGGATAATCGCATCATCATGCAGCGTAATATAAGGCTTAGACAAGGCAGCGCAATAACCGGCATCAAAAGCCGCGTTCCATTGTTTGTATTTGTCACCAAAACGAATGATGGCAAAGTCACACTGCTGGATCAGAGTTTTAATACGAATAGCGTTCACTTTGGCCGATTTATGATCCCTCCAAAAGGGGGTGTTTTCAAGGCCTAAGCCATCACCTGCACTATCACTCGCTTCATGCACAGTCACCGCGGAAGTAAAAGTTACTGGTAGATTAATTGCTTTACACCCTGTAATAATTTGCTCACGCCAATCCGTATGAATTTCACCTGACAAATAGATAGTCCACTGCATGGTATTGCCTCTAAATTTGATTTTGTTAATCTGCTGATTTTTGTACTGAGTTGTCGCTGCTAACAGACAAATCAATATGCCGAGCATTGGAGCGCTTCAGTTTTAACAGTTGCTGAATTTTTATGGCTACTTCAGGGTATTGTGCGGCTATTTCATCTTGCTCACCAATACCATTTTTCGCATCTAGCATATTGTAAAGCTGAAACTCGTCCTCGGCGGTGATAATCGCTTTAAAGTGATTATAACGAATTAACTGCTTAAAACGTGCATCAATAGGTAGCAATTTTCTAAAGTTAACTAGTTGTTGTTGGTACTTAGGCAAGGTTACTAAGTTGTGCCACTCATTGGCATCTGTGTCTAAGTCATACAGCTCTTCATTGCCATCATAATAACGAATAAATTTCCATTGTTCGATGCGCAGCGCATAACTAGCACGGCCTAAGGTAGTAATATGGTAATCTCTTACTTTTTGCTGTTCACCTGCCACTAAATTTTTTAGTGAGTGACCTTCTAAATGCTCAGGGATGGGTAAATTGGCATAATCGGCAATAGTGGGGTAAATATCCAGTAAACTGACAAAGCTTGATTGGGGTCCCTGCTGCAATTTTACTGAGCTAGGTGGCACTATGATAAAGGGCACACGTGTCGAGCCTTCCCAAGGGGAATGTTTCCCCCAATGCTCTTTTTCACCCAACTCCCAGCCGTGATCACTCCATAAAACAATTAAAGTATTGTCCTTGTATTGACTGCTTGCTAATGCATCTAGCACTCGGCCGATTTGCGCATCGGCAAAATGGATAGCCGCTAAGTAAGCCAATACCCCCTCTTGCCAAACTTGGTGTTTTTGTACACGCTCAAAACTACCTGACCAAGGGTAATGAGCATAGTGACGGGCCGTTTCAGACAAATCCGCCAGATCATTTCGTTGCACTTTCGGCAGAGCAATGGTCTCATCAGCAAAAGCATCAAAATATTTCTTGGGCACGTAAAACGGTTGATGAGGTCGGTAAAATCCAACGGCTAGAAAGAATGGCTCGGTGTATTGTTCAGCCAACTTTTCGGTTGCCCATTGGGCAATTTTACCGTCAGGCATCTCATTATCAGTCACATCTACCGGCCCCCAATCAAAGGTATTGTAACCATTAAAAGGGCGATCTAAGGTGTTATCTATGCCGTTTAGTGGAAGTGTGGCCTGCAACGTGCCGCGCTTGATGATTTTATTTGGGTAGACATCCTGCACTATGCCACTTTTTTCGGTAATGGTTTTACCTAAGATATCTTTCCTGTTTACCACTTTTCCCGGAGTTAAACTGAGTTCTTGCCAAGTAAAGGGCCCACCAATTGCGCCTGCATCTGGGCCATATTCATGATAGTTTTCCTGCACCACCATACCCATAGCGTGATTAATTTTTCCCGCTCCCATCACATAATAACCATTATCTTTTAGATACTTAGGTAAGGCGATTGCATCAGGTACATAATCTTTATACATGCCCTTATTATGATAAACTCCTGTGGTTTCTGGTCGCATACCTGTTAATACACTAGCACGTGATGGTCCACAAATAGGCGAAACCGTATAGGCATTGGTAAAAGACACGCCGCGATTTGCTAGTTCGTCTAAGTTGGGAGTTTTGGCGTTGGGGTGCCCCTGTAAAAAGCCCACCCAATCATTTAAATCGTCAACTGCAATAAACAATACATTGGGTTTTGCAGCTATGGCCAATGATGATTGCCACAAGATGATAAAAATCCCTATCAGTTTGATACCTTTACGCATACTTCCCCCTACTTCAATTGGCAATAAAATGTTGGTTGTTTTCTTCAATGTTTAATTTGTATTAGTGAAGCTGATTGGTATTACTTAATATAGGCAAAAAAAATAGTTGAATGGATAGAGCACCAAGTAAATCATGAAAGAGACAAGCATCATTATCGATTGTCTCTTTCATAGCAAGGATCGAAATAGGCAGAGAACTTAGTCATCCATTCACTATCGAGTCCTACTTAATCAGGTTTCACATGATCCATAAATCCTGCTGCTTGCATTTTAGCAACCACTTGCTCTTTTTCTTGGGCAGAAAGAGTGCGTATCGGAAGCCTAGGATCCCCCACGTCAATACCGTGCAATAACATGGCGGCTTTGCCAGCTGCGACGCCACCATATTGCACCAGAGGACGAATAATACTGATCACTTTATCCATTAACGACGTGACTGTCTGCTGATCGCCTTGCTTGAATGCCTCTATGATGTCTTGAAATAACGGAGCAGCGTAGTTATAAGTACTGCCTACAGCACCAATAGCGCCTACTGCTAGGCCACCAGGTAAGAATTCATCTACACCAAAGGGGATATCAAATTTGCCATTACACACTCGCTTACAGCGTTGGTATTCGTAGAGGTCAATATGGTTGAATTTTATCCCAGCTAGGTTAGGGATCATTTTATCTGCTTTAATAAGGAACTGTTCCATATCAAACATCACGCCCGACATACCTGAGTGGTAATAATAAAACGCTTTTGTCGGTGCTGCCGCAGATACAGTGGCACAATACTCTACCAACTCATCAACAGACCCAGGTTTAAAGAAGCAAGGAGCAATAATTGAGATAGCAAACACATCCAAAGTTTCTGCATGTTTCGTTAACTCCAGAGAATCAACAATTGACAAGGCACCAGTGTGCACTGTGATACTCAGTTTACCCTTTGCCGCTGACACCCAGCGTTCGGCTATGGCTTTACGCTCGGCCACTGAACAGTTCAGGCCTTCACCTGTGGTGCCGCAGATGTAAATTCCTTGAACACCTTGTTTGATTAACAAAGCTGCAATTTGATCGATAACCATTAGGTTAACGTCACCATTTTTATCAAATGGAGTATGTGGCGCTGCAATTAGCCCGGTAAGTTTTTTCATAATAAACCTCTGTGAATTTTAAAGTATTGGATTGCCGCCAATCCATGTTTGAGTGACATGGTGGCCAGCATTAATGGTTGAAAGTAAAGTGAAATCAGCATTTGCGCCGATTGATAATTGTCCTTGTTGATGAGCAATCTTCAGAAATTCAGCAGGGTATAAACTGGCCATTCTTAATGCCTCGCTTAAGGTTACCTCTAACATAGTTTCAGCATGATTAATCGCGGTGATCATATCTAAGGCTGAGCCGGCAAGTTGTCCAGTTTGACTGGTCAATTTGGCTCCGGAAAGTTGAATTTTATGCCCGTCGAATTCAAACTCAGACTGGTCACTGCCAATAGTTGACATGGAATCGGTCACTAACATCATTTTGCCCTTAGGTTTGGCCAAAGTCGCCAGTTTTGCCGCAGCGGGATGAACATGGTGGCCATCGAGAATTAACCCGCACCAGCTCGTTTTATCAAGCAATGCCGCACCTATCATATTCGGCTCTCGTGACGTCAAAGGTGACATGGCATTAAATAAATGGGTAAAGCCTCGAGCACCAGCATCAAGTGCGGCTTGGGTTTGCTCATAGCTGGCATTGGAGTGGCCAAGACACACAATTACTTGGTTTTTCACCAAGGTTTTGATGGTTTCTACTGAGACATTTTCCGGTGCCACTGTCACAATTTTTATACCTAAATCATTACGGCAATACAGCTCTAGCTCACGTTTGCTTAGCTGCCTAATATGTTCAGTACTGTGTATCCCTTTTTTCGGAACACTAATATGTGGCCCCTCAAAATGCACCCCTATAACCCCAGGTAATTGCATACTAATGGCCTGACTAATCACATCTGCGGCGCAATGCAATGTCGATAAATCACTAGTGATTAGCGTGGGTAATAAGGCGCTTGTACCATACCTTCCATGGGCTTTTACCATGGCTTTTAAGGTTGGGATAGTGGTCTGATGATTAAATAAATAGCCACCACCACCATTAACCTGAGTGTCAATAAAGCCAGCCGTTAATAAACCACTTACCTTAGTTTCATGGGCCCCTTGCACAGTATCAAAACTGATGATTTTTCCGTCTTCAAAGCTGACAGGACGGTTGTTGTGTAGGGATTGGCCATCAAAGAGTTGCTCGGCAATGAGTGTAGTTATCATGAAAATCTACTAGGTTAGTGTTGAATTTTAGATTCTAGGCGTAATTTTTAATCTAGGCCTAGGTCTTAATACTGTTTAACTGTACATATTCCGCACAGCTAAACAGCTTTTATTAGAGCCGAATTGCGGCCCTTATCATAGACTAGAACTTGAAGTTTGCTCCTGCGTATATTTGACGACCTGTTAAGTCAAAAGCCGTACCATTAGAGTTAGTTCCGGCTTGATGATAACGTTGATTGGCACCAATCATTTGTGGCTGCTCGTCAAACACATTACTCACACCAATAAACACGCTGCTATCTTCTAACACGCTGTAACTCACACGAACGTCGTTATACACCACAGAGTCCATCGAATTTAAGGCATCAGAATCGGCAGTATTAATATTATTCAGTTCTGATTCGCCTCTGAATCTTAACTGCCAATAGACGTGAATGTCATTGATGGTGTAGGAGGTGTTCACGTTAAATTTCACTTTGGGGTATAACAACTCCCCCGTTAAATCAGTGACTACACCCGTTTCAATCGCAGTGACTGAATAATTGTCCAAATAATTCAACGATAAAGCCGTATGGAAGTTACCTTCTCCAAGATCCATTTCGTAAGAAACTTCTAGATCCAAACCACTGGTATCGATCATATTCTCATTGTTGGTAGAAGAGTTAACCGCAAGTGCCGCACCTGACTTTCCATCACGCTCGACTAAACCACCACATGTTGGGTCAAAAGCTCCAGCAGCAACATTATGACAACGGTTTAAAATCAAGGTACGGTCAGTATTGGCAATCGCATCATCAATTGAGATGTCATAATAATCTATTGAAATTGACAAACCTTCTAAAGATTCAGGGGTAAATATTGCGCCCAAGGTTAAGGTTTCTGCAGTTTCTTCACCAACTATTTCAGAGCCACTTAACAAACCAGAGGTATTTTGGCTTTCAACTTGTGTCAAGGTAAATGCACCTGTGTTAGTGACCCTATCTTGAATGGGGCCAATCGAACGACAGTTGTCGGCAACATTGCCGGTACTGGCATCGGTAATCCCATTACAAGGATCAACAACCACTGCAGCCGTAGCCGTACCTCCAGCAAACAAGTCACTTACGTTAGGTGCGCGTACCGCTGTTGCTAAGGCACCACGAAAACGGAAAGAGTCTGATATAGGCGCATCAAAACCTACGCGCCAGTTGAACGTGCTGCCTACAGATGAATAATCACCGGCGCGCACGGCAATATCTAACGATAATTGCTCAAGCACTGGCAAATGCACTTCAGCAAAGGCATCTACCACATCAAATTCACCTTCTGTCGCGGCTATAGCTTGACCTCTAGTAATACCCGCTTGACGCAATGGGTCTGGCGTTTCATGACCACTTTCTTTACGGTACTCAAGACCTAGGGCAAACCCACCCTCGCTAACACTGTCGCTTATTGCAAAGCCTAAATCACCAGCTAAAACGCCACTTAGCACGGTTTGTTCAATCGAGCCTTCAAGATTAGTATCTGCCGCTAGGTAATTAACCGCTGCATCAGAAAAGCCAACCACCGGAATAGGCTGACCATTGTTATAGTTGCCAACTGTAAAAGGGTTAATAGGTACACAACCCGCAATGCGCGCAGTGACATCGGCACATTGGTAACCACCGGCGCCATCAGACTCAATCGTTAGCGCTTGGCGAGCACGCTCTAGGTTAATATCACCATGGTTCTTTTGTTTTTGATCAGTCACACCGTAAACTGCTGACAATGTGAAGTAATAATCATTCGGTAAATCATACTCATAATCAGCCGCAACACGGAAAGTAGAACGGGTATTTTCAGCACCACGGTCTCCAAATTCCCAACCACGACGGAAAGTCAGGTTAAAATCATCAAGTAATAATGAATCAGCGTCACCTAGTAAGGCATCACCCGCGGGGGTATTAGCAAACCAGGGATGCGTGGCGATATCAATACCAGTCGTTCCACCTTTTGACACTTTAAAAATGTCGTTTCTAGTATCTAGTGGAAGTGGTTCAAATCGAGTACGAGAGTCGACACGAGCGTAGTTAACATTAAAACTTGCTCTAGATACATCTGACAGCTCAAGATTTAAACCACTGCCGACAGTCGTGCGGTCAATGGGTGAAAATAATGAACGGTATTCATGAAAATTAAAGGCACTGGAAGTATTCACATCATCGGTACGCACAAAATCACGGCCATCACCATGGACGTTGCCAAAACCTGTCTGTAAACGCCCATCAATGGCATGGGATGAACCAACAAAACTATAGGCGTTATTCACGTCTGAGCCGTTAATCTTCACTGCAGTTTGATGTACCCTAGAGAAGTCACGATCACCAGCCATCAGCCCATCGTCAGTAGACCTGCCAATTGAAAACCAAGCATTGCCTCCGTCGAAGTTTTTACCCGCGGTAAAATCAAAATCGGTTTTTGCACGATCGCCTTCACCACTTTGGCCTGCTTGGACTTTAAATTCGACTCCGTCGAAATCTTTCTTTAAAATAATATTAATCACACCGGCTACTGCGTCAGAGCCGTAAGCGGCTGACTGTCCACCCGTTAACACTTCTACGCGAGAAATCAGCGCTACAGGTATAGTGTTTAAATCCACACCATAACCCGAGCCAACCGACATGCCTGAGACATAACGTTTGCCATCTACCAAAACTAAGGTTCTTGAAGAGCCTAAATTACGTAACGCTACAGTGCTTAATCCGCTATCTTGCGGGCTTATGTTGGAACTAGAGCCTGTCACATCACCGGTGATCGAAGGAAGCTTTCCCAATAGATCACTGATGTTAACGGCACCTACACCTAAAATATCTTCGCTATCCAATATTTTAATCGGTGAAGCGGATTCAAAATCGCCTTTTTGAATATGTGATCCTGTAACTACAATTTTTTCAACGCCTGCTTCGGCTTTTGCCAAATCCGCAGCGAAAGTAAAACTAGTAGCTGATGCAATGCTGACTGCAAGTAATGATTTTATAAATAGTTTATGTTTCAACTTGATATCCCCATGTTTTGTAATTTTTATGGTGTTTCTGTGACACTACCCTGTTTACGACAAACAAGTAGCTCAGCATTGATAATATAACAGGTTAATTATCATCCTGTTATACCAACATACCACTAACGTTAATTAATTGTCAAAACTAAAATTACGTTTCTGTAATCTATAGTTAATATAATTAACCTGAGATCTGCTTAAGCAATAACCATAGAGTTGCGCTCTACGTCAGTTAAGTTAAGCGATGGCTTATCTTTCTTGAGACAATAGGCGAGCAATCCAGCGAGTAAGTTGAGCATGAAGCCGTTCATACAGCGATGCCGAGAGTGTTCTATGAATGAAATATTCTTCAACTGGTCATTTATTGTTTCAATTATAAAGCGTTTTGAAAGCATCGCCCTGTCCCATAAAGACATGGCCTTTGCCTTCATCTTTTTGCGAACTGTGGTGATCAGGGTTACTCCGTCGTCGAGTAAATCAGCTTCTAACGCCTTACTCAAATACCCCTTATCACCGTACAATTTACCGGTCAGTCCTTTTGCTATCTCAGCTACCGGCCGAGTGTCATGCACATTTCCTGTTGTTACTTTTGCAGCAACAATTTCACCGAGATGGTTGACAATTAAGTGGAGTTTGAAACCATAAAACAACCCATCGTTCCCTTTCCTCTTTGAGCTAAACCGTCAAAGGATTTGTGCCTAAGAATGCGAATGTTGTGACACACTTTTATGCAGGTAGAGTCAATGAATTCAAAACATGTAGGCTTTCCCTTCAACGATGTGAAATAGGCACAATGACTCTGGGCATTACAGCTAAGAAGCGAGTGTAATTGAGCAAATTCGGAAACTCTTTTTTATGAAATAGCGAGACGTGACCAAGATAATAATTTTTGAAATCACGATAGTGTGACATATGAAATCCAACCACAATCGTCATTATTTCACTGGTCGTTAAACGGCCATTTCGCCGCCGTTTTTGAGTGCCATCGTCTAGTAACTGCTTTTGCCATAGGGGAATAAATACTTTGCAAAAATCATGGCTATTTTTAGAGTGTATTCTAACTTTTGCACCAAATACTCTAATGGGTAACAATACTATTGGCACGGCAATCAGTACGTATAATGTCAACATTGGGCTTGAAAAAAGCATTAAAAAAAGCGCACCAATAAAGGTAATACATGAACGGTCTTTAGGCTACGCTTACCTTGCTGCTCAGCAAGCGTGTTCTTCCACTCATCTATAGTTCGGCGTTGTCGGCGCATAATATCCTCGACTAATTATCAGAGATATTATTGTGCTGTACCAAGCGGATATTTATAATACGGTCTTTAAGCTACGCTTACCTTAAATCAACCCTATCATTTGTTATTAAGCTAACAAATAAGGAGAAATACACAAAGTGTGTTTTTAATGTAGACATTGCTAAATAAGCTTATAAAGTTGATATGATTTTAATATTATTGTGCCTGTAATGTATAAACAGGAATAATAAATGAGTTACCAAAAACAGCGACTAAAATTATTGACGCAATCCGTATTAATCACTTTAACAACTCTATTAACATTAACCGGTTGTGGTTCCAGTTCACCCGAAGAAGGTGTAGGTTACTTTCAAGTCTATAATGCTTCATCAACCGCGCCTAAAATCAGCTTAACCGTAGATCAATTAGCAAATGCTGATTATATTAAGAAAACGCACTCAAGTGTTAATTTTACTAAGGTTAGTAGTCGTTTCGAATATACAAACGCTGATTATGATATTGAGTTGACATGGCAAGATGATAATTATGACTTAAATATTGTTTATGGAAGTCAAGTTAGCCTCAATATTGACCAACTAAAATTTGTTGTTTTAGCTGGGGACATTAAAACACCAGATGTACAACTTTATGATATTCCAATTAGAAGTGAAGCTGAGGTAACGACTGATGTTGCCAACTTGGAATTTAACGTACGTGTTTTAAACGTACATAGTGAATCGAGTAACCTTGATCTTTATTTCTCGAAGGATAATGAGAGTTTTAATGAAGCACAATTATTAACACAATCAAGCTATGCGCAATTAACTGATAACCAAAAAATTGCTCAAGGATCTTATATATTTTATTTGACATCTGCGGGAAGTACTGAGGTATTATATAACTCTAAAGAAATATCTTTTCCTTACTCAGCAGAATATATCCTCGCTATTCGACAAAATCAAGGCGCTGGTAATTCTCCTTTTGTTATCGATATAATAACAACCTCTTCTGTCACAGAGTATGCTGATGCCAATTCAGAAGCAGCTTATCGTATTTATAATGGTATTATTGAACATGAGTTGTTACCTAATTACCATAGCTTAGTTGACTTACACGTAGATGGTATCGATGAATCTGCTGAAGTATCATCATTGGCATTCAGTCATTTCAGTGACAAAGTTCAGACTAATTTTGGAGATTATAGTCTTACTCTATTAGCTTCTGGTGATAACAGCCCCATTATTAAAAACCACTTGATGACACTCAGTGAGAACAGTAATAAAACAATTTTTTTCTATTTAACTCAAGATAATGTGGATTTAGATGGTGATGGTGATGTTGATGAAGATGGTGATGGTTATGTTGATGAAATAAAAATAACGATTAATTCACTCGTAGTCAACAATAGTCAAAGTGAGAGCGTTTATACCCATCAAATTAATGTTGTTAATTTAATTGATAGCGATGACTTTAGCTTTGCTAACGTTTATTTTGTACGTAGCAATGAAATCATTGATACCGCTGAAAAATATTTGACTGTTCCATATATTTCGCCAAAAGCTATTACTTTGAATAATAACTCCTATAGAGTTTATATTATTATTAATATAAACAGTAGTGAGCACATAATTGGCTCTGAAGAACTAATATTAAATGAAGGCAGCAAAGATCAGTTTTTAATGTTGGAAACAGATAATTATTCACCAACAGGTTATAAAATGACTTTTACAGGGCAATAAGCTGAAATATATTATGCAACTTCACCACAATGCTAATAACATTGTGGTGAATAACGCTATAACAATTAATAAAAACTAAACTGATGCGTATAAAAATAGCCTATAAATTACTTATTGTTAATTTAACTATTATCTTAATTTTAGTACTTTCAATGCAAGTTATTAACTACTTCACCAATAAGGAGGTATTGACCAGCGTTGTTAATGATATTGAAAGCAAAATACTTGAAGATATTGCCAATGAAATTACTGCCGAATATGCTCTAAGTCACTCTTGGGATAATTTTAAGCTGAAGCCAAATCTATGGCGCACAACAGTTATCAATCGCCTTGAAAAATTCAACCCCTTATTTTTTAAACTCTCTGTTATGGATGAAAATGATATAGATAGCCCCGAGCTATTCAAGCAAAGAAGTAAGCAACCACCATTCAAGTTCAAAAGTGATCAACGTTCAGATTCGTCCACTGGTTTTAGCGAAAATAAGTCCGCAAAACAAATATTGAGATTTTTTAATCGTATTAGCCTATTGGATACTAAAGAAGACGAACTTGTTATCGGTATTACAAAAGGCGATGTTTTGCTGAAGAAAGAAGTTTACCTTAATAATATTACTATTGGTTGGTTAACTTTAAGTAAGAAAACGTTAATCAATAACCCTATGACTAATTACTATATGACGAAACAATTAGAAATGAGTTACTGGGTTGGCGCTCTGGGTATATTAGTGGCGACTTTATTTAGTTATTTTTTGTCTGTCCATATAACAGCGCCGATAAACTTACTCAATGAAGGCGCGAAAAAACTTGCTAAACGTGACTTTACTACTCATATCGAAATCCCTAGCAATGATGAATTTAAAGACCTAGCCTATAGCGTTAATAATATTTCAAAAGAGTTATCAAAATATGAAACTCAACAAAAGCAATGGTTAATGGATATATCTCATGAACTCAGAACTCCGCTAACTATTTTAGATGGTGAACTAGAAGCAATTTCAGATGGTGTTATTAGTTTAAATAATGAAGCTATATATTCCTTACAAGAAGAAGTTGCACTGATAATGAGGCTAGTATATGACCTTCACCAATTGTCTGTTATTGATAAAACGAGTTTTGAATGTCAAAAAGATTGTGTCGATATAATACAGTTGTTAAACCAACAAATAAGCAAATTCAAGAGTAAATTTGACTTGAAAAATATCAACCTAATTAAAGAGCTACATAAAAGTAAACTGGAAGTAAAGGGTGACTATGAACGCTTATCTCAAGTTATCCAGAACATTTTAGAAAACGGTTTACGTTATATCGATTCCCCAGGAGCACTAATAATAAGTGTAGTGGTAATCAATGACGTTATTCAGTTAAGCTTTCAAGATTCAGGCCCAGGTGTTTCGAATGACGCGTTACCGCAATTGTTCAATCGTTTATATCGAACTGACGAGTCGAGAAATAGAAAAACGGGTGGGGCAGGTTTAGGATTAGCCATATGCAAAAATATAATACTCGCCCATGATGGTAATATTTTTGCTACGCTCAATGATAATGGTGGCTTATCCATTCACATTCATCTCCCCATTAACAGTTCACTTTAAACCTATATAAATCATGACTAAACAACATATTTTAATCATCGAAGATGAAATAAAAATTGCTAACCTAATTAGTAAATACCTTTTATTAGAGGGGTATACTTCAAGTCATGTAGCTGACGGTATAGATGCAATACACTGCTTCGAACAATGCCAAACAAGTTTAATCATTTTAGATGTGATGTTGCCTAGTATTGACGGTATTGAGCTTTGTAAATCTTTTAGAAAAATAACAGAGACTCCTATTATCATGCTAACTGCGCGTGTTGATGAAATTGATCAACTAATAGGTTTTGATGTAGGTGCAGATGACTATGTATGCAAACCATTCAAACCTAAAGAATTAATGGCGCGAATAAAGGCCATTTTAAAAAGAGTTAATTACGCAAACGGCCAAAATTCAGCCGTTATAGCAACAGGTACTATCACGTTAGATATCAATAGCCACAAAGTTTATGTTAAAGATAAAGAAGTGATATTAACGTTCAACGAATTTAATCTACTAAAAATTTTTGTAGAGTGCCCTAATCGTGTTTTTTCTCGTGAAGAGTTATTAAACATAACTCAGGGTAAATATTTTGAAAGTTATGAACGTACCATTGATTCACATATTAAAAACTTACGAAAAAAACTAACCAAAGCTGAGCCTAATACCCATCATATCAAATCAATTTATGGTGTTGGTTATCAATTATGTTTGTGAAAACCTTTTCTAAGGTTTCTAGCTATTTATGCAACGGCAATAAGTTGCCAGCTTAGTGCTTTTTCATCATCCCTCACTGTTTATCTTTTATATAATAAGCGTTCTATTTTAAGCGTTCTATTTTTAATTGTGGGGAGTTTGTCGAAAAAACCATCAACCCATCCGATTGTGAATTAATTGTGTATATAAAGTGTTTGAATTAAGTTTTTTTGAATGAATACAATGTATTGCAACAAACTGGACGTTCAATTGCTTATTAATATCATTCAGTAATTTTAATTTATTTACTGAATAACTTTAGTGAAAATCTATTTTCACTAGGTAATTAATGACTCAATAAAATCGGAGTAAAAAATGATTCACAATATAAATAGCGGCGGTTTCGCTCCCATGATGATGCAGGGCATGCAAAACAGGCAGCCCCCTAGCGCTGAGCAATTAAGCGGGGATTTATTATCTGCCGCAGACACTGATAGCAATGGCTCGATAAGTAAAACAGAGTTTAGCGCTATGTTTAGTAGTGAAGATACCTCAGATAGTAGTGCTATTAACGGTCTTTTCTCTGAAATGGATGCTGATGGTGATGAAGCCGTTTCGGTGGATAAAGCAAGCAATGCTATCAGTAGTTTCTTACAGCAGTTGCAAGAACAACGTTTGGCAAATGCTTCTGTGGGATCTAGTAATGATGCCGGCTCGTCAACAACTGATGGAGATGGAGGTGCTGATGGATATGGGTTTAAAGGTGTTCGTGACGGCGATGGAGGTACTGATGAATCCACGTTAGCGCAGATATTCGCAGATGCTGATACAGACGGTGATGGTATTATTACTCAAGATGAAATTAAATCGATGCTGGAGAAAAATCAAGCAAGTCAAACTCAAAATTCGCCTGAAATAGTAAATACCACAACAAATACTAGTAGCAAGATGTCAATACTAGTCAATTCACTATTAGAGCAACAGAAGAATAACTATGTGAATGATGAATCATTATCCCTCACTGCTTAGTTAAATTATTAAATCATAGCGTTTATTGCCATCAATAAACGCTATTCTATTTTTAATTATTGTTTGTAAATTGGGGGTAGGACTCAAAGCTGGTGTTGATATAGCCAAACAAAGTTATGATTTATCTCGTGCCGACAGAGGCTTAAGCAATCCGCCTGAAACTGACAAGACACATGCCCACTCTGACAATGATGTAATTAAAACGGACAAAAAAACAAACAATGACGAAATTAATCTCAATTTAAGTAATTTTGAAAAATCACCTGATACAGGGCTAACAAATGGATCCTAAGGCTAGTGAAACCAATTATTGACTATTGCCATTCAAAAAGCGCTAAAAACCGCAAGTACCGTTTCCGAAAAGAAGTGTTATTGATGCGTTAGCAGCACCAATAACAACTCACCCTCAGTTCTTCTGATCACGTTTTGAAGTTACTTAACAAACTTTGGCTTTCCCTCAACCCAAGTTTCAAGCACTTGTATGTCTGTCAATTGTGCGACTGGCTTAGTTAATGGGTTCTCGGATAGACGGGCGAAGTCTGCATATTTGCCGATTTCAATGCTACCTATTTTATTATCAACACCTAGCTGCCATGCTCCATTATAAGTCAAAGCTTTAAGCGCTTGAGCTGCCGTTATGGCTTGATTTTCACCTAAAACCAATCCAACTTTAGTTTTTCTGCTCATAGCTGTTTGCATCAGATGCAAAGGCGCAGTTGGGAACATAGGGCCATCGGCATGTAATGTAGGATGCATGCCTAAATCAAAGGCATCTTTTACTCGAAGCACACTCTGTGCTCTCTCAGGACCGATTAAACCTTCAGATAAAGCATCTCCGTAATAATAAATATGGTCAATATGAAAACTTGGCGTTAGTCCTAAACTTGCCATTTGTGTCAAAGTTTCTTTGGTGATCAATAGTCCGTGTTCAATTCTGTGACGTTGCTTTTTAAATTCTGGTCGATGAATATTCGACATTACCTCAGTCACGTTTTTACTTGAAAGGTCTCCTTGGCTGTGAATTGCCAATTGCCATCCCAATTTAGAATACTTTTCCACCTGTTCAAGAAACGCTTCCTTTGACAGCCTAGCTTCACCAGCGTAATCGGGTTTTATTCCTAAAGAGTGCGTTAATTCGCTGTTTGTATAAGGCTTTTCCAGCTGCATTGAGCCAGTATAAGGAGAGCCGTCGTGCCAAATTTTGATACCTAAAACAGAAAAGAAGTCATGACCATTATTCGGCTCTTCTGGAAGCATTTCAATTTCGTCGTTTGTTAGGTAATAAAATTGACGAATTTTGTAATCGAATAGATCAAGTGCTGCATATTTGGCAATCCATTTAGGCGCATTAAAACCTAGCGAAGCAACACTTGTATAACCCGACTCTAGGTAACCATCTAAAACCTTTTCGTAATTGCTAATGATACTTAAAGGCGATTTCAGCTCTTTCATAAACGGAGCCGCCGCTTCAGACTCTGCAATAAATCCGCTTAGTTCACCGTTTTCGTTTTTATGATAATAACTTCCGTAACCCGGGTCTGGTGTATTTGCGGTTACCTTGACTTCATCAAACGCCATCGAGTTTGCCCAAAAAGAATGCATGGTTTGGGAAATAATAAACAACGGATTGTGAGGAGCGATTCGATCGAGATCTGCCATGGTTGGCAATTGCATATCAGAAAAAAGTACAGGATCAACACCCATGGCAAAAACCCATTCTCCTTTAGGCGTTTTTTTAATTTCTTCTTCTAAGAACTGCCACATTTGAGCAGCGCTTTCGTGAGTAAGGCCACTGATATCAACAGTATCCGCAAAAATGGCCTCTAATGTAGGATGTTCATGAACACCAACAAAACCAGGAATTAATGTATCACCGTTAAGATCAACCTTGAATGTGCTGTCAGCAATTAGTCCGAGAACCTCACTGCTGCTTCCCAAAAGACTTATTTTACCGTCTTTAACAGCAACCGCCTCATAAATGGAATCGACATCATCCACAGTAATAACAACCCCGTTATAAAAAACGGTATCTGGTGCATCCGTTTTTGAACAGCCGGCCAACATAATGGCTAGCGCCAAACAAAAAATCGATTTAGTACAGCTTAGCCTCATAACACTACCTCTTATTATTGTTGTTATTCTCATGATTTTAATAATGGGAAAGTTTACTTTTAGTGCCAATTGGCATCAGTAAGATAAATTCAAATATCTTATATACCCTAGTGGCACTATATGAATGATTGTGTAAATAAATACCTTGCATATCAGCTGGGTGATCTAATTACTATTTTTTTTAGAAAGGTACTTAGACCCGTCTTTTGATGTGTAAATATCCAGACCTTCAGAAATTTGCAAAGCCTCTAGAATTCGATCGATATCGTTAATGTCGAAACGGCCTCCAATTTTAATGTCTCGTATTTCTGGCGCGAGAGAAATATGCACATCGTTATAACGACTAAGTTCCGACATAACGAAAGACAAAGGCTCACCTGAAAATACCATTTCGCCGTTTAGCCACGCCATACGATTTTGAATTTCTTGCTGAGAAAGGTTAGTCACTTCACTGGTATTTTTAAAGAACCTACCGGCTTGCCCTATATGTAACAATATATCGTGATTTTTTTGAACCCCTGCCGTCATCTCGTAATATTTAATAGTGCCTTCGGTAACAAGCACTTCAGTCATTTCTGAAGTTAATTTGATTAAAAAACGAGTGCCAAGCGCCTCAATAAACTTGCCTTTAATTTGCACTCTAAAAGGTCGCGCTTTATCTTTACTTACGTCAAAGAGCACTTCACCGGAAATTAAATTGACCACTCTTTCGTTCTCTGAATAACGTACCTCTATCATAGAATTAGTATTTAAATGAACCGTGCTTCCATCACTCAGCTGTTTGACGGTGGAACCGCCTTTAACCGCGTCGAGCACTAATTTTGGCTCTTGTAATGGGTCGCTCACCCCATACTTTGCTGGGAAAATATACGCCATAGATAGAAACAGCACTAAAACAAAAGAACTAACGTAACTGAGAGTAATAAAGGGACGGTGAGAAAAGGCACTGCTTATAAAAAAACCTGAAGAGACATTATTCGTCTCAATGCAGTCTTTTATTGCATTATCAATGAGGGAGTCTACATCACCCCAAATTTTAGCAATGATACGAAGTTCACTTAAATGGGCTGGGCTTCTATTTATCCACTCAGATAGCCCCAGTTTATCTTTTTTAGACATGGCTCCATTATCAATTTTTGCGACCCAAGACGAAGCCTCTTGGGATATTAAATCATTTCGGCTATGCAACTTATTCACCTTTAAGTCTCTTTATAGAACAAGGTAATTCAGAATCACAATGTACATCATCATACCCTTTATCGCGCATCAACTGGCGAATTTTTAATAACGCTATAGTAATGTGACGCTCCACTGTACTTATTGTTATACCTAGCTCTGACGCTATTTGTTTTTGTGTCATGCCGTGAAATTTCTTATATACAAATACTTTTCTACTCTGGGTCGGTAAAGCGGTTAGGCATGCAACTAAGCTTTCAAGTTTTAAGGTATTATGCAGATCATTATCGACCAGTGAAGGGTCAGTTGTAAGATCTTCCAATACCGCCTCACTGAAATCATCCATACGCATTTTAGCCTCAGACTTGTATCGTTTAGAAAGCAAATTCCTTGCAATAACGAACAAATAACCTTTAGGTGAACTAATTTGAATTTTGGAATTTGATTTAAAAGCCTCCAAAAAAGTTTCTTGAAGTAAATCATCAACATCTTGAGGCTTTAGCAGCTTTCTGGCGAAGTAACTAAACAGGTTATTTCGATGTTCATAGAAGGCTTCTAGCAATGTTTGATTAGGCTCTATACTTTGACCTCCATTGGTTGTCTTGGTTGTCGACTCGTTTTTCATGATTTTTAATTATCGACTCATTTTTAACAGTACTAATAAAGAGTGAAGTTACAACATAATCCCCCAAGTTTAATCACAAAAATATTTCACTATTTTCAAATACCCATCTAACGGGATGATGGCCAATCGTTGACTACCATCAAGTGCTGTCAACCAAGGTTCATTTAATAAGCGATTAATGATGAAGTTCTAGAGCCAAAAAATGATAAATTCACACCTTTTAAACACCCACCAGAATAATATCAAACCAGTAAAAATCCAGCTACACCAACAAAGCAAAGTATTGATAATTAGACTTTTAATCTAGCCATGAGGAAATTTTCACGTTAACATAATTGTACTGCGGATAGTGGTTAATAATTCGGATATGGTAAATGCCCCCTCCAACTCATGTTGAATAAAATTTTTTATATATTCTTATGGTTATTGAGTTTTTCTGCGTTTAGTCAAAATAATATTCATAACTTTGATCTTCCTGCACAACCATTAGACTTAGCCCTGACAACATTGTCTCGTCAAACCGATATGCCGATTATATTTTCTTACGACAAAGTACATGGTTTTATGACGCAACCTATACATGGGCCTTTTTTAATTTCCGATGCACTTTTAGCCATCCTGTTTAAAACTGGATTAAAAGCAACAATAACAGGCAACGGTATTATCGTCATTTCGACTATAAATGAACCCAAGTTAACCGCCGAAAAACCAAGTGCCTCCATTAAAATTGCAGAGCAAGGACTAGAAGTGATCCATGTTACATCTTCAAAACGGCTATCAGATATTCAAAAGCTCCCGGATTCTATTGTTGTTTTAAGTGGCGAAAGTTTAGCGAGTTTCAGTAACCTGACCTTAGAGGATGCGTCCCGTGCATTGCCATTGGTCAACATCTCACAAGCTCAGGCTGCTGAAAATATTTTTATTAGAGGTGTGGGGTCTGGTGTTAATCAAGGGTTCGAGCAATCGGTTGGATTGTTCATAGATGGCGTTTATTTTGGCCGTGGCCGTTCAGCAAGAAGTCAATTATTTGACCTTGCTAGAGTTGAAATTATAAAAGGTCCACAAGCGACGTTATATGGAAAAAATACCGTGGCTGGCGTAATTAATATTGTCAATGAATTACCTTCTTTTGACACACAAGGGTATGTCACATCTGCATATGAGTTTGTTAATAATGGTAAAAAAATAGAAGGTGTATTCACCGCCCCTTTATCCGACACAGTCGCTTTTCGAATTGGTACTCGATGGTATAAAACCGATGGTTATCTGAAAAATAGCTTTACCCACTCCACCCAACCTGCAAAAGATGAAGGTCTTCTAAGGGCTTCCCTGCTTTGGCAAGAAAAAGACAAATTTGATTTAAATTTTAAACTTGAGCTGGCGGATGCAAAAATTTTCGGGCGCCCCACGCAACTGACAAAAGTATCACCGTTAACAGAGAAAATTCAGTTAGACGCAGATCCTTTAGCTGAGTTTTCTTTTGATTATCAGGGTTCTAACACGGGCACTGGCCCTATTTTCTCAAGACAACATGATGCGAGTAATTCATACAATTCAACCATGAACATCAATTACTACGCAGATAAATACACCCTTACCACAACAACAGGGCTGTATGGTTATCAGTATGTTGAATTTAGCGATTCTGATTCGCTGAGTGTTGGTTACCTGCAACAAGAGCGTGACTCAAACTATACATATTTGGGCCAAGAGATACGGCTAGCTTCCACTTCTTTTAATGATTTTGAGTATATGTTTGGAGTGCACATCAACAGTGAGGTGCTAGAACACACTAAATTAACCAACATTGATACTGCGGTGATACCGGAAGTCCTAAATAGAATTGTGACTGAATACCAGATCCCCGCTGAAGCCTTAACGGCGACTAGAGAGCAAAACTTTGAACAGAAAAATTCTAGCTATGCAGTTTTTGTTGATACAACCTTCGACTTGACTGAAAAACTAAGACTAAATACCGGGTTACGCTGGACCAACGACAAAAAGCGCATTGATAAATCCCTGATATTTAACCACCTTGGCTCAAATCAACCCCATGCTCTGGCAAATGAATTTCTTCCAATTCTAGACATTGGTGTGCCACACAAGTTTACCAATTTACACCGCAAAGAAGCAGCTCTAAGTGGGGGTTTAGGCATTAATTATCAATCGAGCTCTAAGGTTCTTTGGTACACAAAATACTCCCGAGGTTTTAAGGCCGGTGGTTTTGATGAAGATAATATTAAAGGTCTATTAACAGCTCAGGAATTTGACAAGGAAACGGTTAACGCTTTTGAAATGGGTTTGAAATCCTCCTTTAATCAAGACCGAGTTAGATTAAACATCGCACTTTTTCACAGTACATTTTCTGACTTACAAGTCTCAACCTTTGATGGAAACTCCTCATTCAATGTTGGTAATGCAGCAAGTGCAACCAACAAAGGGCTCGAGTCTGACTTGTTTATTAAACTCCCTTCTGAGCTGGATTTACATCTATCTGTGGGATTGCTGGATGCCAGTTACGACGAATTTATTGACGGTCCAAGTTTAGTCGGTGGCTCCACACCGAGGGATCTTTCCGGAAGAAACCTACAATACTCCCCTGACGTCACAATTAAACTCAACGTGAGCAAAGGGTTTAGTTTCTTTGGCCTTATGGATGCAAAATTTGAATTAAATGCGTTTTACACATCAAGATATGACATTCCCGGTGACTTAGACCCAGTATTGGCCCAATCCAGCTATATTAAACTCGATAGCAAGTTACAATTATTCATTGATGAGTCTCGTTGGGAAATTGCCTTAATTGGAAAAAATATAACCAATAGAAAGACAACTTCGTGGGGAAATGATGTGCCTTCGAGCCAATTTCTCGGTAGTAGTTATTTTCAATTTATCGACCCACCTAGAACCATAATGTTGCAAGCTACCAAGCTTTTTTAATTTCTACTCCAATGTCATTAATGACCACACCACCGACCACAATGTAAATTAAAATAAACTTTATTGGGGGTTAAGTCACAACTTTAGACACTTTATAAACAACAATAACAATTTTATAACGACACTAGAGACATTATGATGAACTTACCCCATAAAAAGAGTAAAGGATCTGCTTTACTGCCTATTTCGTGCTTCGCAATTTCATTGGTTACATTTGCAAGTTATGGACAAGACACACTTGAAACTGACGCCGTAGACGAAGAACAAAAACTTGAAAAAATAATCGTCACGTCTCAAAAGCGTTACCAGAATTTACAAGAAACCTCTCTAGCGGTAAGTGCCTTTACTGGGGAGATGCTTGAATCACGAGGTATTGTGGATATTAAAGGAGTCGCTGGTAGGACTCCAGGATTCACTATAGGTGAATTTAATGCAGGCCAGACACAATTATTCATTAGAGGAATAGGCTCAAATGAAGATGGTGCAGGAGGCGATCAATCTGTTGTAGTCTTTGTAGATGATGCCTATTTGGGTCGCTCTGCAGGTCAAGATATCGATTTATTTGATGTAGAACGAGTCGAAGTGTTAAGGGGCCCTCAAGGTACTTTATTTGGAAGAAACGTGATCGGAGGTGCCGTCAATGTCATCACCCAAAAACCTTCAGGAGAGCTTGATGGCGCGGTAGAGGCAACAGTTGGAACCTTAGGCACACAAACTTTTCGAGGCAAACTTAACTTTCCAATCTCAGAGACATTATCGGGTAAAGCGTCTTTTTCAAGTAAACAACGGGACGGATACTTACAAAACCGCGAAGGCAGCATCATCCCTGCATTACCAAATGCAAATAATGATAAGTATCGCAATATCGACAGACAAGCATTTAGAGCAGGCCTACGCTGGCAGCCAAATAATGACACCGATGTGAATTTCACCGCATCCCACAGCACAGTTCAGGAAGACAGTGGACCACGACATTCAGCACCTGGCGACCATCCGAATCTAATACCTGCATACACAGCATTAGTTCCTGACTATTTTGATAGCAACCAAAATGTTCTGCAATCAGATCCAGGCAAATTTAAAAACGAAATATCTGGTTTTGTAAACAAAGTGGAAATGAACCTCTCTAACGAGCTAAGTTTTACTTCAGTCACTAGCTATCGAGATGTTGAAACAAATGATAGACCTTCCACTAGCTCGCCGGAACTAGCATCTGCAGTATCGGCATTAGGGTTTGTCGGCATCACGGGGTCTAACTATTATGATGAAAGCTCACAAACAACCAGCCAAGAGCTACGCTTAAACTATGATTTAGAGAGTTTAAAGTGGGTGGGTGGCGTTTACTATCTCAATGAAAAAGTTCAACGACTTGAGTGTAGTTCTCTATCGGTCTTTGTTTATGTTCCCTCTGTTCCTGGTTACAATACTAACCCCACAAACTTAGCGGGATGTGATGATGCAAAAAACAAAACAACCAGCTACGCAGTATTTTCACAATTCACATACGATTTAAACCAAAAGTTATCGGTTGATTTTGGACTCAGATATACAAAAGATACCAAAGACAACCAACAAATAGGCACACCTTCTCCAGCGGCATTGGCACCTAGTGAAAGTTTTAGTTCTGATAATACCGCTGACTTTGGGGCCGTCACCGGTAAATTCAGTTTAAATTATCAAGCTAGCAAAGATATTTTTTATTACGCCAATATATCAAGAGGCTTCAAATCAGGAGGATTTGGTCCTGGATTAGCCACCACTCAAGTTCAGGCTGACACACCCTTTGATGAAGAGTATGCCACCTTATATGAAGTGGGAGCCAAAACAGAGTTCTTTAACAACCGTCTAAGATTAAACACCGCAATTTTCCATACCAGTAATAAGGATCTACAGGTTTTAGAATTACTTGTTCCTGAAGATGCTCCAGAAAATACCCCTGGTCAGCTTATTACACAAAACGCTGCAGATGCTCAAATTAGAGGAATAGAAATCGAGTTTACAGCCGCATTAACCGACCGACTGATAGTGTCTGGGAATTATGCTTATCTTGACTCTGAATATATCGATTTCTTTGCTCCAGTGGGTTTTCGTTCTTCAACAACAAACGCAGTCGAAGCTTCTCGTATCGGAAATCAATTGAGGAACGCACCAAAGAATGCTTACAACATCAATTTAGAGTATCGCCTTCCATTGGAGGAAATGGGAGAAGTACGTTTCCTTGCTGATTTTCGACACAAAGACATCGCCTATCAAGATGCTGCAAATATAGAATTTGCCGCAGTCCCAGAATACAACGTAACTGATATGCGAGTGACGTGGAGTAATGAAGATGAAACATTAAGCCTAACGGGATGGGTTAATAATGTATTTGATGAAGAGTACTACCTGCATAACTATGCCTTTGTTGGGATTGGTCTTGCATTACCAGCTCCCCCCAGAACGGCTGGTGTGACACTTAGATATAATTTTTATTAAGAAGTCCGTTTTTTGATCATTAATAAACACTCTATTAGTGATCAAAAACATGGGTTTGGATATGCCTCAGTTTGCACATATTTGAAAACTGGGGTATTCGCCTTCTCGATATAAGTTTAACCAACAACAAACTTCGAATTAATTGCACACGAAGGTAATAGTTATTTTGACACTATTAGCTTGCAGAAATATTCACAGTAATAAGGAAAGTAAAATGAATTACGGTGTCAAATCACGCTCCATCCTATGCAAAATTTTGTATCTTTGCATAGCCTCAACATTTGCCTGCCAAGCTGAAGATGCCAACACGGCTTATGTGATGGATATGAATATTTCCGGTTGGCAATTACACTTTGATGTTTCTCCTGGCGATTTGGATCAAACCAAAAACCTAATGATAGAATTTGCCCAGTCTTTTGCCATGCTAGATAAAACCGCCATGAACAAAATAATTCATAAAGAGTTTATATGGCATTTGAATACCATTGGAGAAGGGCCTAACGGAAAGACGCTTAAAGGAGTTGATGAAGTAATCAACCTCCTTACCAAAAGAAAAGAAACATGGCGAAATGTTGTTTATTCGGACTTTAAATTTTTTGGTACCAGAGACAGAATTTTTCAAACCTATCGCGTTCAAGGAACAATCATAGGTGAAGGTGAATTTGACGTAAATGGCATAGATATATATCAAATTACCAATGAAAAAATAGCATCTAAAGATAGTTATTGGAAAAGATAGGTTCCAGACATTAAAACTGATTAGCAATAATCGCGAAAGTGACAAGGAATTCCGATGCCTTTAATGCTCATGGTTTGTATACCTGACATTGATCAGACCCGCACGCTACTTTTTTGAATATTATACAAATGCAGCGAATGGCCTCCAATCAAATTAATGATTTTTGTCTTTAGCTTATCCAACCCATCTAAGTAAATATTTGTTTTATCATAGGTTTCCTCAGTCTGAACGAAGTTAATTTCTTCGAAGCATTGAAACACCCAGCGCAAGGTGGGCGTGGCGGTGGGTATATTAATTTGGTTCGGATGGTCTCATTGGCTTTTTCCATGTTCACTCGCATACGTCGTTGCGCGATTGAGTAAACCAGTAAAGATAAGGTCATAATCATCAACAATGCGTCTATACGACTCGGCTTTTTAATGAACAATGACGAAACAAAAAACAGCGGGTCTTTTAGGAACCTGAATCCCCTTTTCACGGCAGACTGTGCCTTGTAATGATGCAGTATCTCCTCGAGCGTGAGGGCTTTCTTGTCTGCATTTGTGGCTAATATAAAACACGATTTTTGGTCGATAGCATGTTGAATTGCTTCCTCTTTCTGCTCAACTTTAGCACTCGTTTGCCACACAATTTGCTTCACGTGCGCATCTTTTTTAGGGCGGCCTTTTCCTTCATATACCTTATGCGCAATGCAATCAAGCGTGGTTAATTGGTGATATTTCTGACGCTTGCTGAGCGTCGCTAATGCCTTTAGCGCGTCTTCTTTACACATAAAACGCTGGGCTTGTAAATGAAACAAGTCCTTTTTCAAGCTTCTCCTTGGCTCGGTCGATTTGCCTACCTATTGTTTTTGTTGCGCGCTCACCAGCGGCTTTTGAATTCACCACTATCCACCGTTGCTTTATATCCATGTGCTCAACCTCATTGACTCTGTACTGATAATTGTCGTCAATGGTCGTCCATTGTTATACCGCTAGCGCTTCGCTAATGAGTGTTTTTCCAGTTTGATAGTGGACAGGATAAGCATAATAAACGTTAGTTGCGATAAAAATTCTGCGTTATCTTTATGATAAAGTTTACAGTCAGCCACTAAATAGTTAGGCTTTGGCGCTGTTTTTACCATCTTGACGTGGGATGTTGCCCTTTAGTCTATTCGACTGGCTAATTTGTACTTAGTTTAGCTACGAACTAATGACCAAAAATGAGCAGTCTCAAAGAATAGAATAAGCAAACTCCCTGCGCGGATTTAACTGAATTGGTAACTCAGAACCGACTATATTTTCCAGTGGATGGGATAAAGGTGACACAGGATGATTGCACCACTTTGTCCATGATCACCAATAAATTCATTTGGAAGCGTACTTTGTTTATTGTACTAACTGTGACAAGGGGCTTGTCCCATTCAGTTTTTTTCGGTCGATATCAATACTGACCTGATAATAGTTATCTGACTAATTATAAGATTTTCTCTTACACCAAAGTTAACCTACTACTTGCTTTTGCTGCCTATACTGCAAGGGTGTGGTATTCAGTACTTTTTTAAAATGACGATAAAAGATACTTATATCCTCATAACCTAATATTGCACTGATACTTTTTATCGGTAGTTGCCCTTTGGCTAATAATTGACACGCGGCTTGCATTCGTACACGTAATAAATATCGTTGTGGTGGTTGCCCATAGAGTTTACAGAATTCAGCACGAAAATGACTAGTAGATAAATGAAGTTTGGCGGCCATTTCTTCAATGTTTATCGGTTGTTGCGGTTTTACCACGAAGTCTTCCAGCAACTGGGTAAAGGCGGCTTTATATCGAGAGTTGGGCAATATCTTATGTTTTTGGTAGGCCAGTTGCCCTAAAACAAGATGCAGTAAATTGCTTTGCATCTGTTGGATATTTGCAGCAGGTAATAATGTGTTGTTTAAACCAAGCGAGCGTTCCAAATCGGTCAACATAGAATTATCCAACAAATAATATTCCGCTCCTTTTGCCTTCTCGTCAAAGCCTCTCAAATGCACAGCGGTAAGACTCTTATCTAAGGATCCTAAACTAAAATGTTGCACCGACGCCAAGCAAGTGTCGGTTTCTACAGTGCCTGAAAATTCAGTGTTGGGGTATATTAATAAGGCTTCACCACCTGTTAGTTTATATTTTTTGTGGTTTTTTATACCTATTTCAACTTGCCCTTGATGAACAACAAACAAATCAAAAAACGGCCAGGATATAGGCCCAATAGTTTGCGGCTGTGTAAACTCGCCATAACTACAACGAAGCAATTTAATCTGTGTCACTTAGTCAGTTTAACCTTTTTCAATTACCCTTAAAATCTTGGCTCACAAACACCTGTTTAGGATTGCAAAGATGAAAACACAATGGTATAACAGGTATACCTTCCTGTACACACATGACATCTTTATCCAATGAAACTTTTGATTTCATCCATTAATACAGTTAAAAAAATCACATCTACTTTTGGCCTTTCAGCTTGTTTTGTAGCCTTACTCGCCCCTTCGTTAAGCCTGGCAAAATCCGATACCGGGTTAAGCACCGGCAGCTTAAAAACGAATGTGATCTTACTGATGTCTGACGATCAAGGTTGGGGTGATGTTGGCTATAACGGTAATCCCATCATCCATACACCATCCCTTGATAAAATGGCGCAGGAGAGTATTAAATTAGATCGTTTTTATGCCGCGGCGCCAGTTTGCTCGCCAACACGTGGCAGTGTATTAACTGGCCGCCATCCATTTCGTTACGGTATTGAATGGGCTGGGATTGGCCACCTGCCCAGCAACGAACTGACCATAGCAGAAGTGCTTTCAGACAACGGTTATCAAACCGGGCATTTTGGTAAGTGGCACGTTGGTGAGTTAAGTAAAACCGTGAATCAGAGTTATTTCATTGGCGATTTGGCAGATCCTGAGCATTATTCCCCACCTTGGGAAAACGGTTTTGATGAAAGTTTCTCTACTGAATCTATGATGCCAACCTACAACCCTTATTATTACCAAGGAGCAGAGTACGGCACGGAAAATTTCCGACATTTACAAAAAGAGCCCACTGCCCATGGCCAAAAGTCCGGAGGCTTTCGCTGGCGCGATCATTACTGGACAGGTCCGGGAGAAATGGTTGATGAATGGTTAGCCGGGGATGACTCGAAAATAGTCATGGATAGAGCCGTTAACTTTATTGACAGAAACGTCGAAAAGTCCGAACCTTTTCTTGCCGTCATTTGGTTTCATACTCCGCATACTCCCCTAGTAGCTGGCAATGAAGACAGAGAGCGTTATGCAGAGCACCCTATTCAAGCGCAACATTTTTATGGGGCGGTAACCGCTATGGACAGACAAATAGGACGCTTACGCACCCACCTAAAAACACTAGGGATAAGCGAAAATACCTTAGTGTGGTTCAAGTCAGATAATGGTCCCTCATATATTCACAACTTCAATTCAAGTGGTCCTTTTTCTGGCAAAAAAGCCGAGTTAAAGGAAGGTGGTATTCGTGTTCCGTCACTGATTGAATGGCCAAGTAAATTTACTGGTGGACAAACTATTTCAACCCCTATGTCAACTATGGATGTTTACCCCAGCATTTTAGCCGCGTTAGATATTCCATTACCGACCAATCAGCCCAAATTAGATGGTGAAAACATTATGCCTATCTTAGCCAACACAATTAATCAACGTGACAGGGCTATCCCGTTTCAATCACCGATGCGCGGAGTTAAATATGATGCCGATAATTCGCGATTGCAATATGCCCTGTCAGGTGAAAAATATAAACTTTACAGTGGTGATAACGGCCAAACATGGCAACTATTCGATATAGTGATAGATCAAACAGAACAATTTAATATTGCTAAAAACCACCCTGCTATTGTTGAGCAAATGAAAGCCGAGTTTTACGCTTGGAAAAAAGAAACAAAAATCGATGCCCTGGATGCATACACTGATGAGTAAGCGACTAATTCTAGAGGTGAGCCCAATGCAAGCAGTTAAGTTAATGTCAGTTTTGTTATCTTTTTTTAGCATTAGCTTGCTCACTTTTAACGCCTCAGTCAACGCTGCATCATTAACTTGGCAAGCTGATTTGCCGCCCTTACCTGCAGCCATGGGCGAGGAAATACAGCATGGTGTTGCTGGCGCCTTTTCGGGGGTATTAACAAAAACCACTGCACAGGGCAGTATGAGCGAAGTGCTTATCATTGCAGGCGGTGCTAATTTTTCTAAAACGCCATTGATTGACGGCATAAAGGCAGACAGTGCGCCGCAAAAAATTTACCATCAAGCTATCTTTTTATTGAGTAAAGATGCCAATAATCAGGCTCGGTGGCAACAAGCAAACATTAGCCTACCTAAAGGTGCGGCTTACGGTGAAAGTTTTAGCACTGAACAAGGCATATTTCTACTCGGTGGCGAAGTCACACAAACAGATGGTACAGTTCAGCACTCATCCGATATGGCGTTGATTGCTTATCAACAAGGTAAGTTAACTTATCGTAAAATTGGTACTATGCCCTTCACCTTTGCAAAGGGCGGGGGCGCTTATCATCAAGGGAAAATTTATCTGGTTGGCGGCATGCAAGATGGAGAAACCGCGAACCATGTTTATAGCTACGACATAAAAACAACAACTTGGCAAAAAGAAACCTCTTATCCGGGTACAAGCCGTGTTTCCCCTTTAGCCAGCATACATTTTGAGCCAATCACGCAAACTAGCCGGCTCTTTATTTTTTCGGGATTTAGCACTCAAAACCAGAAAAACATTGCTCTTGACGATGCTTTATCATTTAACATTACGAATAAATCTGAGCCGTGGCAACACATGGGTTCGATTAAAATATTACAAGATAATCAACAGTCTTTAATTGGCGCAGCCGCCATTCAAGTTGGTCCCCAGCAAACATTATTTTTAGGCGGGTATAACAAAAAAACATGGGATGATTGGTTAGCTCAATACCAAAGTGTTAAGGGTACAGCACAAGAAAAAGGCACCAAAATTGCATTTTTTTCGCAACCTCCGCAAAGCTTTAACTGGAACAAAGCTGCATTATTATTTGATAGCAGTGATCAAACATGGACCAATTTAGGCGACTCCCCTTTTTTACCTAACTGCGGCGCAGCCATTGCAAGCTGGCAAAACAGTATCGTTTTGCTCAATGGTGAGATAAAACCTGGCGTACGTACCGCCTCGGTGAAAACCGCCTATTTTAACGCAAAATAAAGAACAATAATGAATAGTAAGAATGATAAAATGAAATACATAGTTGGAGCTTATGCAACTGCACCCTCTACTGTTGCTTGGGATAAATATTTAGAATCCGAATATTATCAACAACTAAAAATGGCTAATAATATTAAGGGTATTGAGCATCCTTTTGTTGGCACACTGCATCCCTATGATGACACTTGGTTTTTAGCCAATGTAGATCCAAATTGGCAATTTATTTTCACTTCAATTCCGGGGGTAATGGCCAATCTTGGCACTAATCCACACTTTGGTATTGCGTCCAACGATATAGCGGGCCGACTCGCTGCTCTGGATTTTTATCAACAAGCAAGACAGGCAATCATCCAGCTTAATCAACATCTAGCCAGACCAGCGGTCAGTCATATTAAAATTCATACAGCGCCTAAAATTTCAGCCACAGTATCTTCTTCGCCCCAAGCTCTTGAAGCCTCTTTGCTGACTATGCAGTCATGGGATTGGCAGGAGGCGAAACTAGTCATTGAACATTGCGATGCGTTCATTCCAGAGCAAGCTGCGGAAAAAGGCTTTCTTCTCTTAGAGGATGAAATTGCCACTGTGACTAAGGTTAATAGTGCGTTAAATGCTGATATTGGTATCAGTATTAACTGGGGTCGTTCGGCGATTGAAACCCAGTCGGTCAGAGGACCTCTCGAGCACATCAAAATGGCTTATCAAAGCAAGCTATTAAAAGGCATTATTTTTTCTGGGGCATCGGCAAAAGACACGCCCTATGGACAATGGAAAGACAGTCATATGCCGCCAGCCTATGCTTTGAATATCCCTCATTTCGCAGATGACTCGTTACTTACCTTTGAGCAAATAGAAAAATCGCTGCAACAATGCAACAGTGAAGCGCTAGACTTTATTGGCGGGAAAATATCTTTACGTCCGAATAATGCATCGGTTGCCGACCGTTCCTCTTACATTCAAAGCCTACTTACCCTACTCGACAAAGCAAACATCTAACACAATTCTAAAAGAAATTTTCTTGGTTTAAAGGCTAAATATCCAACGCTAGGAAAGCTCCTTTAGCACATTGATGTAAACAGCTTTAGACATCTCAACCTAAATTATTGCTTAATTTATTAGGAACTTATCAAGCAACTATTGATTGTATGTTAAGGGCCAACTTTGCATTGACAGCACCAACAACGCCCCTATATACTGGTATAATACCTAACAGGTACACCATGACTATTTGTTCATTTTCACCCCTTTATTGAAGCTAACCAGAGTATTTTTTAATGAGTAAAAGAATCCAACAAGGAGGCTTACAAGTAGCTTTCGAACTCCATGACTTTATTATGAATGAAGCCTTACCCGAGACCTCAGTTAATCCAGATGATTTTTGGTTTGCCTTTGAAAAAATAATCACTGAACTTACTCCAAAGAACCAAGCGTTACTGGCCAAACGCGATACATTGCAACTTCTTATTGATAACTGGCATGTAGATGAAAAAAAAGACTTTGATGTGCATGTTTATCAAAGTTTTCTTCGGAAAATTGGTTACTTAGTCGACCAAGGTGATGACTTTGCTATTACTACGGAAAATGTAGACAACGAAATCGCAAAAATAGCGGGCCCGCAACTAGTGGTGCCCGTCACAAATGCGCGATTTGCACTGAATGCAGCAAATGCCCGCTGGGGTAGCTTATTTGATGCCTTATATGGTTCAGACGTTATAGATGACAGTAATGGCAGCCAAGCTGCCGCTGGCTACAATCCAGCACGTGGTGCAAAAGTAGTGGCATACGCACTGGCCTTTTTAGATCAAGCAGCGCCCCTACTCCATGGCAGTCATGAAAATGTCCAAGCCTATGGTTTAAGCCAAGGTTCAGCACCAAAACAGCTGATTGTGACCATGCTTGACGGCAGCACAACTCGCTTAAAATCCGCTGCGCAATTCAAAGGTTATCTCGGAAATGACCAAGAACTAAGTTCAGTATTGTTGGTTAACAATGACCTACATATCGATATTCAAATCGACCGAAACGACAATATTGGTAAAGACACCTGCTCTGGCATCAAAGATGTGGTCATTGAATCTGCCATTAGTGCCATTCAAGATTGCGAAGACTCGGTTGCCGCCGTTGATGCCGAAGATAAAACCCTAGTCTATCGTAACTGGCTGGGCTTAATGAAAGGTAATTTGACTTCTTCTTTTACCAAAGCAGGTAACACTCTAACTCGCAAGCTAAATGCAGATCGCGTTTATCAAGCAGCAGATGGCGGTGAACTGATCTTAGCTGGTCGCAGTTTACAGTTAGTACGTAATGTGGGTCACTTAATGACCACTGATGCGATCTTAGACGCCCAAGGTCTAGAAATACCTGAAGGTATACTGGATGCAATGATCACAACTTTATGTGCCATGCACGATCTGCAAAAAACCTCTGGCTTGCGCAATAGCCGTTGTGGCAGCGTATACATTGTTAAACCCAAAATGCATGGCCCAGAAGAAGTGGCCTTCACTAACGATTTATTTACACAAGTTGAACTGGCACTGGGCTTACCCAAAAATACCATCAAAGTAGGGGTAATGGACGAAGAAAGACGCACTACAGCAAATCTTAAAGCCTGTATTCGCGCCGTTAGTGAGCGTTTAGTGTTCATTAATACTGGCTTTTTAGATCGTACAGGTGATGAAATCCATACAAGTATGGAAGCAGGCGCAGTGTTACCCAAAGACATGATTAAAGATCAAGCATGGATTGGTGCTTATGAAGATCAAAACGTCGATGTGGGTTTGGCTTGTGGTTTAAAAGGCAAAGCACAAATAGGAAAAGGCATGTGGGCCAAGCCAGATGAAATGCGACAAATGCTCAATACCAAGCAAGTTCATCTTGAAGCAGGCGCAAGTTGTGCTTGGGTTCCCTCTCCGACTGCAGCCACCTTGCATGCGCTGCATTATCACCAAATTAATGTATTACAACTTCAAACCGAGTTAGCATCTCGCAAACAAGCTAGTTTACTGGCTATATTGACCCCGCCTATGTTAGGCACGCACAGTTTAAGCGCCGAAACTATTCAGACTGAGTTGGAAAACAATATGCAGGGCATTCTAGGTTATGTCGTGCGTTGGGTTGACCAAGGTATAGGGTGTTCAAAAGTACCTGATATCAACAATGTAGGTTTGATGGAAGATAGAGCAACCTTGAGAATTTCCAGTCAGCATATTGCTAACTGGTTACGTCATGGCTTATGCACCCAAACACAAGTTATGGATACTATGAAACAAATGGCCGGCATTGTTGATCAACAAAATGTGGCAGACCCTTTGTATCAAAAAATGTCGGGCAACTTTTCTGGGAGCATTGCATTCCAAGCGGCCTGTGATCTGGTGTTCAAAGGCGCTGAACAACCGAATGGTTACACCGAGCCGCTATTACATGCTCGCCGTAAAGAAGCTAAGGAAAAACAACTAGCAAACTTGCTTTAATAGCCAAAACATCCTCAATTTAGATGTTTCAGACTACCCAATAATGAATTGTCTGAAACACTGAATATTCAATACTTTGGAAATAATATGTTAACAATTAGAAGATTATCCCTAGCTGACGCAGCAATCCTTATCCACGGAACTAAAATAAAAGCCAATGAAATTGGCGTACCTATGTGTATTTCAATAGTCGATGAATCAGGTAATTTAATCGCCTTTGATCGTATGGACGGTGGTAAAACCACCAGTATCACAATCTCACAAGATAAAGCATTTACAGCTGCCGCTGCACGTAAAGCCACCCATGATTATAATGAAGTTTGTGTACCTGGAAATCTTGCTTTTGGTATTCATACAGCCCTTGGCGGACGGCTTTGTGTTGTTGGTGGTGGTCTTCCTATATATGACAATGAAGGGACTGTTGTCGGTGGTATAGGTTTAAGTTCAGGTACGCCCAAACAGGATATGGAATGTGCAATGGCAGGGATTGAGTATTTTCAAAGCCATCGAAAGCATCCATCCTTAGAGAGCTGTTCGAGCGTCCAATAACTATTAAGCGGTATTCTGATCTTATGACAAGTGACAACGCAACACCATCACAGGCTGAGTTAGCCGCAATTTTTTCAGGCTTCATTGATCCGACTTTTGTAATCAGTGATGCTGAAACACAAAAGCCGTATGAATGTGATGGCCTTTCAATGTATTGTGAAATGCCCTTGTTGGTTTTACTGCCTGAAAACATTAGTCAAGTTCAGCAGGTGATGAGAGTTTGTCATCAGTATCAAATCCCCGTTGTCGCACGAGGGGCGGGTACAGGCCTATGCGCAGGTGCCATGCCAAATAAAGCCGGAATATTGCTGTCGTTGGCTAAGTTCAAACATATTCTACATATCGATCCCTTAGCACGAACCGCCAGATTACAACCTGGGGTGAGAAACTTAGCTATTAGTGAAGCCGCGAGCGAATATGGCTTATATTATGCGCCTGACCCTTCCTCGCAAATTGCTTGCACTATTGGCGGTAATATCGCTGAAAACTCCGGTGGAGTGCACTGTTTAAAGTACGGTTTAACTGTACATAACGTCTTACAAGTTAAAATGGTGACTGTTGAAGGTGAAGTTATCACCTTAGGCACCCTTGGCTTAGACTGTGCAGGATTTGATTTATTGGCGTTAATCACAGGCTCAGAAGGTCTATTGGGCATAGTCACAGAAGTGACAGTGAAATTGTTACCTATTCCAGAAAAAGCCCAAGTCGTAATGGCGGCGTTTTCCACCGTACAAGAAGCTGGCGACGCGGTTGGTGCGGTTATTGCCAATGGCATCATCCCAGCGGGGTTAGAAATGATGGATAGTTACGCCATTCAAGCCGCCGAAGACTTTGCCCATGCAGGTTACCCGCTCGATGCAAAAGCACTTCTGTTATGTGAAATTGATGGCACTTTAGAAGAAGTTCAAGAGCACATTGAAAAACTTAAATATATATTTAATCAGGCCGGTGCCAGCTCACTAAAAATATCGGAAGATGAAGCGCAGCGTGCATTACTTTGGAAAGGTAGAAAGTCAGCTTTCCCTGCTGTGGGACGTATTTCACCTGACTATTATTGTATGGACGGTACCATTCCTCGCAGCCAACTGGCTTTTGTACTGACAGAAATGGACAAGATGTCGAAGCATTTTAATTTACGAGTTGCCAATGTTTTTCATGCCGGTGATGGCAACTTGCATCCACTGATTTTATTTGATGCCAATGTCCCGGGTGAGTTTGCCAAAACGGAAGAATTTGGCAGTAAAATATTAGAGCTTTGTGTGCAAGTGGGAGGCTGTATTACCGGCGAGCACGGTGTGGGTATCGAAAAGATCCGGCAAATGACGGTGCAGTTTAATGATCAGGAAATCGCCCAATTTTTAGCGGTTAAAAGCGCATTTGATCAGCATGGCACACTAAATCCCGGAAAGGGTATCCCTGTGTTAAAAAACTGTCAGGAATATCGCTCCCTTAATCCAAATGAAGCTGCTAAATCTCATGCTGAGCAGCAGAAGGATGAAAAATTATGTTGAATGATATCAGTCATGAATTAATCGCTAAAGTTGCAGATGCTCGTGCGAAAAAAGTGCCACTGAACATAATCGGTGGCGGCAGTAAAAGCTTTATGGGTAGAGAGCCTAAAGGTGACACCATATGCGTTGGATCGCACCAAGGAATTGTCAACTATCAACCGGTAGAGTTGGTCATGACCGTGCTAGCTGGCACCCCTATTTGCGACATAGAAGCCGCCTTAGACGAGCAACAGCAAATGCTTGCCTTCGAGCCGCCCAATTATGCGGGTAACGCCACTATTGGTGGCACATTAGCCTGTAACTTATCAGGGCCCGCTAGACCTTGGGGCGGTTCAGTCAGAGACGCTGTATTAGGCATCAAGCTCATTAATGGTAAGAGTGAACATCTTAACTTTGGCGGCCAAGTACTAAAGAACGTAGCCGGATACGATATATCCCGCATGCAAGCTGGTGCTATGGGTACTTTGGGGATTATCACCCAAGTGAGTTTCAAAGTGATGCCAAAGCCGCAGTCGAGCTTAACATTAGTGCAAGCAATGGACGCCAAACAGGCTATCAAACAAATGAATAAGTTGGCAGGGCAAGCTAAACCGCTAACAGCTGCCTGTTGGTTAGACAATAAATTGTATTTGCGCTTAGCAGGAGCGCAAAGTGCCGTTGAAGGCACAGTCAAATCCTGGCAAGGTGACGTTCTCGATAATGCCGATGAGTTTTGGCGGGCGCTTAAAGAGCAAAAACTAAGTTTTTTTGCAGGCGATGATGCTTTATGGCGTTTTTCAGTTAATGCTAATGCCGAACATTTTTTACCTGAACAAAAATGGCTGATTGATTGGGGCGGTTCCCAGCGTTGGTTGCGAGGTGCCCATGAGCAACACATTCTTGAAATGATGGCCGAAAATTCTGACGGCCAAGTCAGTCTATTTCGTGGTGGTGACCGCAGCATTGAAGTCCTGCACCACCAACTTCCAGCACTTCAAGCACTTCATCGGCGCCTAAAATCAAGTTTTGATCCCGAAGATATCTTCAACCCAGGTCGGCTATACAGCTGGTTGTAACGAAAAGAATTAACATGCAAACCAACTTACACCCATCATTTAAGAATACCGCCGTTGGCGATGAGGCCGAAGCCATACTACGCAGTTGTGTACACTGCGGATTCTGCACTGCCACATGTCCCACCTACCAAGAAACATCCGACGAACGAGATGGTCCTCGCGGACGTATTTATTTAATCAATCAATTGTTAGAAACCGGCTCAGCGACCGAAAAAACCAGAGGCCATTTAGATAAATGTTTAAGTTGTCGCAGCTGTGAAACAACCTGTCCGTCTGGGGTGAAATATGCCCGTTTGGCGGATATAGGCAAAGAAATAATTGAACAGCAGCAAACTAGACCAACAACAGAAAGATTGATACGTTGGGCATTAAGACAAGTGTTGCCCTATGAAAATCGTTTCACTGCATTATTACGCCTAGGACAATTGCTTAGGCCAGTTATGCCAACAGTGATTAAACAAAAAATTCCATTGCGGGTAAAAGCAACGCCTTGGCCGAGCACTAAACATGCTCGCTGTATGTTACTTTTAGCCGGTTGCGCGCAACCAGGCGCCACCCCGAATACCAATGCGGCTGCAGCCAGAGTGCTAGATAAATTAGGAGTCACCCTAAAAGAAGCGCCTAAAGCTGGCTGTTGTGGTGCAGTAAGTTACCATTTGTCTAAACATGAAGAAGGCTTGCATTTTATGCGTAAGAATATTGATGCGTGGTGGCCAGAAATTCAAGCTGGTGCTGAAGCCATCATAATCACAGCTTCTGGCTGTGGGGCTATGGTGCTAGATTATGGCGAGTTACTCAAAAACGATAGCCATTATGCTAAAAAAGCCAAACGAGTGAGTGAACTGGCTAAAGACTTGTCTGCGGTGATCACGGCCGAGGATATTAAAACACTATCCTTTAAAACCAGTAAAACAACCACAGCGGTACATTGCCCCTGCTCCTTACAACACGCGTTACAACTGCCAGACAGTGTCGAGCCCTTATTGGCGGCCGCAGGCTTAGCCACAACAAAAACCAAAGACAAACATTTATGCTGCGGCTCTGCTGGTACTTACTCGATTTTACAACCCGAATTAAGCGCTAAGCTTTTAGACAACAAACTTGCCGCCTTAAGCATTGAGAAACCCGATAGGATAGTCACGGCCAATGTGGGTTGCCAATTACACTTAGCTACCAAAGCAGAAGTACCGGTACAACATTGGATAGAATTGATTGACGAGGCATTAATCTAATTTTATGCCTACCAGCTAGAAGCTGACGTTATAATTTCTCTACATCAATTTAGCCAGCATCAATACAGTCCCTCCTGAGCTTGCGGCACAGGAGGCAACAATGAATACGCTAAATTGATAAGCTTAGTAAAACTTGTGTTGCCATTGATGTTCGCGCACTTGCTGTAATAGCTCCGGTGGCAATGGCTGACCATCCGAATAAGCGGTATTTAATCTTACTTCGTTTGCGTTTCGCATCCCACAGGCAACAGTAGATACGGCGGCGTCGGCTAAACAAAAACCCATGGCCAGGTCTGCCAAACCGTAGCCAAACTCTGCCGCTAAACCCTTGAGTTTTTCAACACGTTTCAAAGTCTCAGTAAAACGTTCACCTTGGTACATTTGGTGACGCTTATCGTCAACTGACCAGTTTTGATAGGTATCTTTAGACCAACTGCCGGTCAACGCACCCGAGTCAAAAGGCACCCTAGCAATAAAAGCTGTATTTGTTTGTTCACCCTGGCGAAACAGTGCAACATTAGGGGCTTGTTCAAACAGGTTATAAATCACTTGCACGGAACACACCAGCTCAGTTTTTGCCAGCTCAAGACCGGTTTCTGGCTTTATGTCTGGTAAAGAGACACCAATTTCTTTGACCTTTCCGGCTTTAACAAGAGATTGTAAAATATCCAACCATTCTAGATGCTCTGTGCCATCTGAAAACCATAAATGTAATTGCAATAGATCAATACATTCAACCTGTAGGCGTTTTAAAGAGGCGTCAACTTGCTGCAACACATGGGCTTTGGGGTAGCACCCCAGAATACTGTCGTCATTTTTTGTATTCGCAGCAATGTCCAATGGCGCGACTTTAGTGGCAACAAACACCTCTTGATGATGATTGCTATTACGCCACTGCTTAAGGGCTTGTCCGACAATTATTTCGCTTTGCCCTGCCCCATAAGCGGCGGCGGTATCCACTAAGTTAATGCCTTGCTGAAACGCGTTGTGTAAGGTCGCAATGGATTCACTTTTATCCACTGGGCCCCACGTTCCACCCAACTGCCAAGCACCAAAACAAATTTCACTAACTTGCCAGTCGGTGCGACCAAACTGCCTATATCGCATTAAATTTTACCTTGTGCTGCCAGGTTTTCATTTAATTTAGCCTTATAGTTTTGGTGGGCTGCCTGGTCTTCTACTACGTCTTGGCGATAAAAAATAAAACCGATGCTTTGTCTAGTGTGGATAGACCGATTAGCGTTAGCTCGGTGAATAGTTAAACTATGATGCACCAGCATATCGCCAGCTCGAGCTTCCATCTGGACTTCATTCTCATCATCAGTCGCAGACCAATCGCTTATGCCCTGAGAAAACCCTAAGGTTTTCGTGGTGTTATGCTTACGCATCCCCGCTTTATGTGAGCCGGGGATATAACACACTGCGCCATTTTTTTCATCCGCCTCACCTAGTGATAGCCACATAGTGAGAGCTTGTTGCGGGGTAATTTTAAAATAAAAGCCATCTTGATGAGCGGGGGTACTTTTCCCAATCAGCGGTACCTTATTAAAGTACTGCATATTCTTCAGTACTACTGGGCCGCCTAATAATTCTTCCGCCAGAGCTACCACAGGCGCTGAGTTGGCTAGTTGCAAATAGTAATCGTCAAAATCATACAGTTTTTGCACTTGTTTTAATGTTGATTGGACAGTTTTATCTTCGTAATACACTTCTTCTGTGGGAAGACTAGGAACCACGTTTTTTATAAAGCCTTGGGTTTGCGAGAGTAACTCCGCCATTTGTAGTTCACCTAAAAATCCTTTAATCGAGACATAACCATCACGCTCAAAATTTTGTTTTAACTCAGTCATTAATTTATCCTCTTAGTGCAATTAGTTTCGTACTTTAGCAATGAAGATAGCCATAATCATTGCTCATAATGCTGCTTTTATTGGCAAATATGCTGATTAGTCCATAAGGCTTAACGACTGTAGTTGATTGATGTTCAACATATCTCCAACACCTAAGTGCTGAGACTTGACTGTCCATAAGGTCAACTGTGAAGGTATAAAATGAAGATTGGAAACTTCATAGCTTATCAATCTAATTGTCATCAACTTCTGTATCCTTTGATTGCATTACCCATCAGCTACCGCAGCTTGAATAGCGCTCATTACTTCAGGAGTCATCTATTGATGTTGTTATTTTTAGGCCAAGGTTGCATTAAATCCATATTAGGTCGGCGGCTCCAAGAGGCAGGTTTTGCTTGCCCCATATAATGTGGGGCCACACCCGCAACATGTTGATATAAGGTGGGTGGCCAATCTTCAGTGGTGGTTGGCGCCGCTTCTCCAGCATCGACATCTAAACCTTTACGTAAATAAATTTGATTAAAACGCGCTTGAATGGCTTCTGGTAGATCTGAAAAGTTGGGTAAATACCACAAAATTAGTAAGGGCCGCTCTGCCTGCACATTATTTGCATAGGCGCCGTGTAATAAACGGCTATCTCCGATCAGCAAATCCCCCGCTTTAATGGGTACTGCGACTTCATCAATGTGAGAAGCAAAAGCAGGATCTTGCGGATCTTGGTATAGGGATAACGCTTCACCATGAGCATCGGGCAAGCCATGTAATTCGTGAGCCTGTCGATGGGATCCTGGGATCGCCCGAAGACAACCGTTTTCTTCGCGGGTGTCGGTTAAATACAGCATAAAAAACAAGGAAATAGGCTCTGCTTGATAACTGATCATATCATCCCAGCCCCACCAATCTTGATGCCAGAACAAAGGAGGCCCGCCCCCTGGTTTAGAAATTAAATAGCCAGCAAGCCAACGGGGATCAGTAGCGCCAAATTCATTTAGCAGTTGCATAAATTTTGGATAGGCAATTAGGTCGGCAAACTCTGGGTGATCGGCAAAATTACATAAGGATCCATTAGATTTAAACCTTTCTCTATGGGCTGTTGAAAGTGTATGCAAACTCGCATTTGCTCTTAACTGCAAGTCTCGCATGGTTTTTTGATCGAGAAATTTTGGAAAAATAGTACTACCGTTAGTTAAAATTTGTTGCCAATGCTCACTGATGTTCATAATCTCATTTCTATTTAAGGTCATTTATAGCAATATTAAACATTAAAAATAGCTAAATCTGTCATATTCCAACCTATAAATAGAGTATTTTTGTCATGCACAAGGTAAAATCTTATAGTGAACCAATCTTATTACCCGCCGGAAAATCATTTCATGTTATTGCTGCGGATTATCAAGAAGGCGAGTCACACCAATGTTTTCATCATTTTCATGAGGTATCTGAGTTAATTTTATTTCATCAAGTGGAAGGCCAGTTAGTTTGTGCAAATAATCACTATGACTTAAGCGCACAGTCTTTGGTTTATGTACCGTCAATGATGGTCCATCACTTTGAGTTAACGCTAAAGAAAAAGTCGTGGAAAATTATCCAGTTCTCACCCCTTTTGTTTGGTTTATTAGGACTAACAGAGAATGAGTTAGTATTAACTCAACCAAGCATTATTCAACTGAATGATGAACAATTTAGGCGATTTCAAACAATACTCAGTTGGCTGCAAGAAAATAACAGTAATGACACCAAGCTAAATGATGATCTACTTAAAGTACTGATACGCCAGCTAGCACTGAAAACCTCTGAAAGTTATGCAATCACGCCAATAACCCTCAAACCTAACCAAAATGACAAAATGCGCCCCTTTATCGAACTGATTCGACAACAACACACCTTATTAAACCTCGAACAAGCCGCGGCTTTATGTAAACTTTCGCCTGCATATTTTTCTCGATATTTCAAAAAGGTTTTTCACAAAAATTTCAGTCAATACATGCTTACCTATCGCTTGCATTTGGCCAGTCATTATTTGCGTAATAGCAATAAATCTGTGACCACTATCTGTTATGAGTTGAACTTTGCTCACCCGTCATACTTCATTGCTAAATTTAAAAAATACTACGGGATAACACCTAGACAATTTAGGTTGAAGTCTATTGATTAAAAGACAATTTTTGTTTATTTACCAAACCACTGCACCATGGTACAGTTTGTATTTACATTCACTAGCATAATAAAATATGAACTTAAAAAAACAACTATCAACGTTGCAAAAATATTTCAATAGTCATGTCACTAAAGATATGACTTGGCGTAGACAGCAATTAACAAATATTAAAAAGCTGATTGTTGAAAACGAAAAACCCTTACTAGAAGCGTTATACCAAGATTTAGCCAAGCCAAATCTTGAAGGCTGGGTGACTGAAATATCCTATATAACCGGAGATGTTGATCACACCCTTAAACACTTAAAAACATGGTCTGCACCGACCAAAGTCTCGACCCCTTTAGTTGTTCAACCCGGTAAATCTTACATAAGACCCGAGCCACAAGGTACAGTGTTAATTATTGGTGCTTGGAATTATCCTATACAACTGATTTTTGGTCCTTTAATTGCTGCCATTTCCGCAGGAAATTGTGCGGTGCTCAAACCCTCAGAATTGGCACCCAACACATCCGCACTTATCGCTAATTTAGTGCCAAACTATCTAGATACCAATGCGATTATTGTGGTTGAAGGTGGAGTAGCTGAAACAACCGAATTGCTGACACTAAAATTTGACCACATTATGTACACCGGAAATGGCGCCGTGGCTCGAATTGTCATGAGTGCTGCGGCAAAACACTTAACCCCTGTTACCTTAGAGCTTGGCGGAAAAAGCCCTGTTTATCTGGATAAGTCCGCCAACTTGCCCATTTCAGCACAGCGTATAGCTTGGGGTAAATGGCTCAATTCAGGGCAAACTTGTATTGCACCCGATTATATCCTCACCACTCAAGCACAGGTTCAACCCTTAATCGATAGTTTAAAGAACGAAATTACCAAGATGTATGGAGAAAGTGTTAAAGACAGTGACAGTTATGGGCGCATTGTAAATTCTAGGCATGCCCAGCGACTGGTAGACTATCTGCAAAACCAAAATATTGTGGCCGGTGGTGAATACAACATAGAACAACGGTTTATAGAACCGACCATTGTGCTGATAAAGGATCTAGATAGCCCCTTGATGAAAGAAGAAATATTTGGCCCAATACTACCGATAGTGGTAGTCGATGACTTTAAACAAGCCAAACGCTATGTGATTGAAAATGACAAACCCCTAGCAGCTTACCTATTTACCAAAGATAAAACCCAAGAAAAACAATGGATAAATGAAATCCAAGCAGGAAACCAATGTATTAATGATGTCATTATGTTTAATGCAGTACCGGATCTACCTTTTGGTGGCACAGGTCCCAGTGGCATGGGCCAATACAGCGGTAAATCAGGCTTTGATAACTTTAGTCATGCCAAACCGATTTTAAAACGCCCCTTTTTGAAAGATCTGCCGGTACGATTTGCCCCTTACACTGAGCTGAAGTTTAAACTATTAAGGTTTATCCGCTAAGTACATGAGGTTAAATTAACCTACCTGCCCTGTAACAGATCCTATAGTGCACCACGAAGCTGCACCTGTGTTTGTTTCATCAATAGTTAAGAATGGGTATGGAACTATAGTCTCGCTAATAGTTCCGCAACAGTTTGTGCACGGTAACGTATAGAAGTATACCGCCAAGGAATATCTGCAGGTAACACCAACCGCTCATTTAATAGATTCTTAGCAGTACACTTTTTCAAGGCTCCGACAATAGGGGTCATTTTGGAAGTTTAAAAAAGGGCCTTTTTTGTGCCCAAACTTGACCAAAGATGTCAATTTATTCCTCTAATTTCTATAAACTTAACATAGCCATTACGGATAAATACCCTATATTAACTGGGTTTATGGAGATTTAGGATAAATAGGATAATTTTGGAGGTAGCAATGTATACGTCTTGAAATGGTAGGGATCGGTGGTTCGAATCTTGATGAGTATTTTGATATTGCCGATGTTAATCATCAATGTTATCGAAGTTTTATGCAAAAACACTTGTTCGATCATGTTGATATAAACCTAGCACATACTTTTTTACCCACTTGAAATGAAAGTCAAAACCCACGACTGCAAGGACTAAACTATGAAAAACAAATCAAACAAGCCGGTGGCCTTGATTTACAAATATTAGGTATAGGTACAAGCGGGCATATCGGCTTCAATGAGCTTGCCTCTAGCCTAAGCTCCAGAACCCGAATAAAAACCTTAACTCAACAAACTTTGAACGATAACAGTCGATTATTTAAAGCCAACGAGTTTAAACCCACACTTGCCATGACTATGGGGATTGCAACCATTGTGGATGCGCGGTATGTATTGTTAATGGCCACGGGTAAAAATAAAGCCAAAGCCATTAAACAGATGATTACTGGTGGTGTTTCGTCCAATTGCCCAGCTACTATTTTACAAATGCATGAAAATGCGGTCATTCTGTTAGATAAAGAGGCCGCGTCTGAATTAGAAGATCATAGTTATTACGAATGGGCCAATGAGCAAAATATTAAACTAAATGAAAAGTTTGGTTTCTTTCATAATTACTGACATTTCAACACTCAAATTGTTAAAAGACAGTTAGGGTGTCATCTAAATCCCCCAGGTCCTCATTTTCTAGCTTAACCCAAATCCCAGTGGTGCACAGAGTGAACATATAATATGTGTTATTGCTTTTCGCTTTCAGCGTCGCACTCATTCGCAAGCTAGCCCCGCGAAATACTGTTTTGCTTGGTTTGATTGTTTTTCCAACTTCTTAACAACCTATGGAGTGTTAATTCCCTGATTATTTAATAAGCAAACTTTAGTTGGTAATTAGTATATTTATTCTATATATTGGTATAACAGGTATGCCATTAGTGTAGTAGGCAGTTATCTGTTATACGTTGGCGAAAATGTAATTATTCTATGGAGGGTTGAATTACGGTGCCAATAAAACGATTTAATGATTGAGGAAATAATAATATGAAAAATTTATCCCTGCGGCATTTGATAGTCGTAGCATTAATAATATTTACAGCTAGCAATGCCTTTGCGGATACAAATGTTGGTGCATACGATGCCGCATTGGATACCCCGCCTAATAGTCAAGGTTGGGTTAATAGTTATAGCAACAATGGCACCGGTTCCTTAATATCGGATCTTGGAGCCGATGCTTGGCAGGTCGAAGGCATTGATGGTCGTGCGGAATGGCAAATCACTCCCTCAGCAGCTACTAATGCGGATGCTAGTAGCAACGGTTGGAGCATGAGTTGGACCACCCGCGTTGTGTCAGGCACTTATGTTACCAATTACTATGCTAACGGCTATAAATTCTTTCTGCCTATTCTTAGTATTAATGCGAGTGGCGACTTATCCATAAGACTGACGGGTGGTGGCACTTATACTCTGGTCACTAGCACAGGTGCCGATGCGTATCACGATTATGAAATGACATACAACTCAGCCACAGGTACGGCAAGTCTAAGTTTTGATGGGAACGTTATTGAATCCGAATGGACGGGTGCTGCAAGTAGTCAAAATATCATTTCATGGGGTAATGGCTCAACGGCAACCGATAGTGTCGCTAATTATCGTAAAGTGTCGTTTGATATTAAACCACCAATTCCCGTAACGCCCGCCAACATAGTCAGTGAAAATGACACGGCAAATATACTCTTTGATGGTGCAAGCCAATACCTCGATATCACTCCCGATATACCGGTTATAGCGGGCCTTTCAAAGGGAACCATTTTAACGACCTTTAAAGCCACAGGAAGCATTGCCACAATATTTAGTGCTTCTAATGCCAGCGAAGAATCGAGCGAGTTTGCACTGTTGATCAATGGTGATGGCACCTTAAAAGTGCATGCGAGAGAAAATGGTGTGTTTGTCAATCAAACCGTCACTACCCTAAGTTACAACGATGATGTACTGCACAAAGCCGCGTTAATTGTTACTGGCTCGGGCACGAAAATCTACATCGATGGTAAGTTAGCCGGCAGCAGTGCCTCATCGGCTTTCATCAGCAGTATCGACGGGATTAACGCGATTAACATTGGTCGCAACGAACACAATGCAGGAGGTGAATGGTACTTTTCGGGTGAAATTCTAACTACGACAATTTATGACGGCGCTATCAGTGAGTATGATGCTATCACGCTAACCCTTAAGTCTACCGTGGTTGAAAGTTATGATGCATCCATTGCTGACGATACAAGGCGAGGCAGTGCATTATTGCGCAGTACATTGCGAGGCCGCAGCCTTGACCGTTTCCTACCGTCACTTAATCCTACTGCGCAAGGCTGGAATGAAGACACTAGTGCTAATGGTAGCAGCACGTTGGTTAAAGATTTAGGTGCATTTGCATTGCAAACCAACGGTACTGGCGGTCGGGCAGGATGGCAAGTTACTCCGGATATTGAAACCAATAACAATGCAACAAAAGATGGCTGGAGAATGTCGAATGTGACTCGCGTTGTCTCAGGCAGCTCGATCACCAATTTTTATTCTAACGGCAGTAAGCGCTTCTTGGCATCACTAAGTATTAACGCACAGGGTGACTTAATTGCTGCACTCGAAGGCGGCAGTACTCATACGTTAGTAGAAACAACAGGGGCAAGTGACTACCACAGTTATAGTATTACTTATAACGCCGACACAGAAAGAGCGATCTTTGCTTTTGATGGCATGGCAGTTGAAGTTTGGAATGGTGCCTCAAATAGTCAAAATGTTATTAACTGGGGCAATGGCTCTACCGGCGTTAATGGTATAGCCAATTATCGTAGCGTCAAATTTGAAACTATCGACGGTATTCCTCCACTTCCATATTTCGTGAGCGATGTATTTGTTGGTGGCGCTGAAGGGGTCAATGGCACGAGTAATTACCGCATCCCATCGTTCGTTCAATCACCAGATGGTTCGCTATTGGCCTTTATTGAAGGTCGCCCAAGTGGTGCTGATCCAGGTCAAGCTGGCGATATTAATATCTCACTTAAGCGCTCTGTCGATATGGGGCGTACATGGTTACCGGTGCAGGTTATCGTTGAAAATGCTGGCTTTGATTATTCTGATCCGCGTCCACTTGTTGATAAAACTACAGGTACTGTATTTATCTTCTACATTCAGTGGGAAACGCGCTGTGCTCAAAACGGCAACTGTGTTGAACCAGGAGATCCTAACTATTTGTTCTACCGTTCAAGTACTAACAATGGTGTAACCTGGTCAGCTCCGGTCGATATAAGTAGTCAAGTAAAAGATCCGACATGGCGTTCGATAAACTCGGGCCCAGGTCAAGCTATTCAACTTGATTGGCAGACCGCCGCCCAAGGTGATCACAACGACCGACTGATCTTCCCTGCGATTGTACGTGCATCTAACAGCTTATTTTACGTGGCATCGATATACAGTGATGATAATGGAGCCAATTGGAATAGAGGGAGTTTAACGCCGGTTTCAGGTCCAACTGAAGCCGATGTGGTTGAATTAACCGACGGCAAATTATTGCTCAGTGCCCGCAACGATGGCGGCGCTGCTGGCTCCCGTTACCATTTCCTAAGCAGCGATGGCGGCGAATCTTGGGTTCAAACAACTCATGATATAGCGGTGTCCAGAGTAGATACAGGCTTAAGTCGCTTTTCTGCAGTACGCAGTGGTGATGATCTTGACCGTATCGTATTTTCAGGGCCAATTGGTAGCCCATTGGGCGCCAATCGTAACAACCTTGGTGTTTGGCTAAGCACTGATGAGGGGCAAACCTTTGGAACGCCTTATCAACTGTTATCTGGCTATACAGCTTACTCAGATATTCTCACACTGCAAGACGGCACAATTGGGATTGTATATGAGGCGACAGGCAATACGAATATTCGTTTTATCAACATTGACCTTACTACCCTCGAGGGCCTGTAGATACTGACATGTAGATAACATGCCGCTTACTGAGCTAAGCGGCATTAACAAAAATAATTTTTGTATTTAAAAAACATTTTACTAGGAATATAAATAATGACATACCTAAAGAAAATAATATTTGCAGCCGCATTGGCTGTTTCTTCACAGGGCTTTAGTGCTGCTTCTAATGCTGCACTTATTACACAGGATATTATCTTTGATAATGGGTTTGATCCTGTTGGAGTTATTGGTGAAATTACAGTTAGCGTCGACGACACGGGTCTTGGCGGTTTGCAAGACATCTTCAACTTTGTATCATTTAGTTTTATGGGTGTAGATGTCACTGAAACATTTGTTTTTGAAGCAACTGTTGACAGCGACGATCTTTTTGCTGGAATCGAATTTCTTCTGTTTGATGTGAATGCCTCCGGCTTTGGCTACATTGGTGTTTTCGAGGCTTCGTCCCTTGCGGTTTACAATTTTGTGGACGTTTATACACAACCAGGATTCGTTTTTAGCGATACTGGACTAATAAGTTTAGGCACTGCGGTGGTTGCGTCAGAGGTTTCTGAACCTTCCACTTTAGCGCTAATTGCTTTAACTCTAGTTGGTTTTGGTGTACGTCGAAAAATGAAATGATTTCTACTTTTTAAACATTAGTATTGATTAGGGTGAGACGGTAACGCCACACCCTAATCAATTTACAAGAACATATAAACATTGCTCACTTCAACCTCATTTTCGCAACAATTAACTATGCTTTAACAGAATGACCTCTCGAAAGAGGTCTAAAATTCTGTAACTCTAATTATTCACATACTTTTTAGAGTGACTACATCAATTAGAAAACTATCCAAACACTTTTAAGCGCTTCTCGATAGGCTCAAATGATTTGTCGCCTGCAGTATTTTCAATACCACCAAACATTATTTGTGCTACTAGCCTCCAGTTTGAATCCACGTTCCAAGTATTTGTAACATCCTCATCAATCACTGGGTTATAATGTTTTAAGTTAGCACCAATATTCAAACTAGCCAGTGCCGTCCACACCACATACTGATGCATGCCACTCGTATGATCTGACCAAGATGGAAACTTGTCAGCATATGATGAAAACTTTTCTTGATATTGTTTTACGACACTTTGATCTTCAAAGAACAATACTGTACCTGCACCACCTATAAAAACTCGGTCGCTTGCGGCCGATTTTTTTATAAAATTGAATTGCCGCCAATCCAAGTATTGAGGATATGAGGTGACGAATTTGTTGTTGAAACTAACGTAAAATCAGCATCGGCGCCGATAGATAATTGACCGCGAGTTTTGGCTATACCCAGAAACTCAGCGGGATATAAACTCGCCATATTCAAGGCTTCAATTAATGGAATGACAAAGTAGTCTTTTGCATTATTAACCACTGCCATCATATTTAGCGCAGAGCCCGCAAGTTGCCCGCTATCGCTTAGCAATTTGTCACCTAATAACTGAATATTGTGGCCGTCAAAATGCCTGTGCGTTTGTTCACTGGCAATAGTCGACATTGAATCTGTGACTAATATTATTTTTCTAGACGCTTTAGCTTTATAAGCAAACTTGGCCGTATTGGGGTCAACTTGGTGACCATCTAAGATGATCCCACACCAACTTTGCTCGTCTAGCAAAGCCGCCCCCACCATATTTGGTGCCCTAGACTCAATTCCAGACATCGCATTAAATAAATGGGTAAAGCCGGTTGCGCCTGCTTCTTATGCAGCTTATGTCTGTGAAAAGTCTGCGTTTGAGTGGCCCAAACATACGTGTACGTCGTGATCTACTAAGGTTTTAATTGTTTCGCAACTGACATTTTATGGCGTCAAAGTGACAATCTTCAAGCCCAAATCATCGCGACAATAAATATCCAACTCTTGCTGGCTTTATGATCGTATTTGCGCACTATTGTGGATCCCTTTTTTTGGCGTACTAATGTGTGGTCCTTCAAAGTGCACACTTGGGATATTTTGTTTGATCGCGTGGCTAATTAATTTGGCAGTTTCATTAATTTTATTTAAATAGCTAGTTATTAGTGTGGGTAATATGCCAATGGTGCCAAATTTTGCATGTGCATTGGTCATAGCTTTTAAGGTGGTAATGTTGGTCTGTTGATTCAATAAAAAACCACCACCGCCATTTACTTAAGTATCAATAAAACCAGCTGATAACAAACCGCTTACTTTAATTTCTTTAGCACCTTTAACAGGGTCAAAGCTGACCACCTTTCCATCTTCAATACTGATGGGGCGGTTATTGTGTAAAATTTTACCGTCAAATAATTGTTCAGCTACCAGTGTGGTTATCACGTTATTCTGCGAGATGAATGCTTAACGTTTGCTATTAGGTCAAAATTTTTAACCACTAGCAATAAACCGGTTAATGAATACAAATTAGCAAAAATGTTAGTGGGCACAGCCACAATACATAGCACTAGAAGTGATTTAATTAGGAATGTAGATCCCACGAAAATGTTCCAATTATTTATATACGATTGCGTACTTGGTCTTAGTCAAATGTCAGCATATTGATTTGGAATTGAGTAACTACAAGAAAAACACAACAAATTACACCACCAACCTATTACACCAACACACCAGAAGTATTAAATTTGTCAAAATTAATTTAGGATGTGTGAACTGCTGGTCATTTGTTTATTATTGAGGCGGGTAATAAAACTAGATAATCAACCAATTGCGCTATTTAGCTAACGGACAAGTAGTTTTACCTGGTGTATTCCATAAGCGTTTGTAGGCAACCTATTTTTTGTGACAATAATAGAGATGTCTGCGCTGTGTAAATAAGGCGATTACAGAATTATCTGTTAAACCCCAAACTCCAAATTCAAGTAATTCAAGTAATTCAAGTAATTCAAGTAATTCAAGTAATTCAAATAATCACAGCACCACTAGTAAAGTCGAACTTAAGGGATAATTTACGTGCTATTCGTAATGAAAATATCTCTATATTGCACTAACTGAATAAAACAACTTTAAACATATCACTCTTCTTATTAACACTAGGCCTAGTAGATCGTAGGCAAAACAAAAGTAGTAAAATCTAGAAAATTAATAATATTTTAAAGATAGCAAAGCTGATCATTTCTCTTTACTGAACGCACAATGGTATGATAGGTTGACTGTGTAATACCAATGTTAACAATGAAACAACTTAATAACATTTGCAGCAAACTAAAATAACAAAAACTTAGTGAGAACAAATATGAATAAATCAACAAAACGTTTCCATAAAACAGCATTATCCGTCTGTATTGCTGCTTTGCTTAGTCCATGCGTTATGGCTGCTGAGGAAGAAAATGAAAGTGTTAAAAACATTGAACGTATAGCCATAACAGGTTCGAACATATCAAACAACAGTGCAAACTTTTCATCATCAGCCCCTATTACCGAAGTAAATGAAGAAGCGATTGCGGGAATTGGTGCAACTTCTATTGGCGATGTATTAAATAAAGTGCCTTCAATTACGTCCGCAATTAATGGCTCAACTAGCAATATTTCTGTTGGTGGTGGAGCCGGTGACGTAGGTATTGCGACCACCTCATTACGTAACTTAGGCTCTGCTCGTACTTTAGTCTTAGTTAATGGGCGCCGTTATGTGTCAGGTGTGTCAGCTAACAATGGTTATGGTGTGGATTTAAACTCTATCCCAACCGCTATGATTAAACGTGTTGATGTATTAACAGGTGGGCAATCCGCTATTTATGGTTCAGATGCAATTGCTGGCGTTATTAACATTATCACCAAAAAAGATTTTGAAGGCTTTGAAATCAATGCTATGGGCTCTAATGCTGATAAAGGTGCTGAAAGAACTAATATTGATTTTACTTATGGTAAAAACTTTGATGCTGGTAATGCTTGGGTTTCTGCGGCCTATACCAATCAAGAATCACTGATGTCTAGAGACAGAGATTTCGCTGTTAATGAATTGCGGTTTATAGATACAACTGGAGATGGCATTAGAAATTCTCTAGCAGTACGCAATGGTCCGAGCCATGTAGATGGTGCATTTCTAAGTACAGGTAATGTCGCGATTTTTGGTAATGGCGACCCGTTCAATACCAACCAACCTACACTTGACAGCAATTACAACCGCGTAGGTACAACTGATTATGACAACCAACATGCTGGTCGAACTATTGTTACCCCATTTGAACGCTTTACGCTTGCATCAGGCATAACTTTTGATATTTCAGATAAGTCAGTGGCTGAGTTTGAATTAAACTACACATCAACTTCAGCGAGTACTGCGATAGAAGAAGCGCCAATAGATGTTAACGGTAACCTTTTTAAAACCGGTGCTGGCGGCACAAACCCTATTGATGTAGCTACTAGCCCGTATTTTGTTGGTAGTGTTGCGGGTGCAAAACTTCTTGCCGAAATGAATGCCAATGGTACTGATACTAATCTGTCCAATGTAACAACGAATCGACGTTTATGGGAATTTGGTGAGCGTGGAATTTCCAATAATCGTGACACTTTTAGAGTTGCAGGAAGCTATAGTTACTTTTTTGATAATGACATGGAATGGAAAACCAGTGCCACATACGGCGTTACCTCTGCACAAGCAATCATTACTGGTGACACAAGCTTACCTAATATGCGAGAAGCAGTGACAATTGAAGCCGACGGTAATGGCGGTTATCAGTGTGCGAGTGAATATGCCAGGCTTGATGGCTGTGTACCTGCCAACCCTTTTAGTACAACAGACAGTTTAGCTGGCCAAGCGGGTATTGTAGGCTTTTCAAAAGACGCCATTGACTATATTAAAATCGACGCAAGTCAAATTGGTAGGGTTAAACAAACTGTTCTAACTAGTGCTGTTTCCGGTGAACTTGATTTTGCCATTGGTGAAGAAAACTTAGGTTTTGCTGCTGGTGTTGAGTATAGAAAAGAATCAGCCGAAGAAACCCCAGATAGTTTCCGCCAATTAGGCTTTTCTAGATCACCAATTGTTAAACCTATCGCCGGCACTTTTGATGTGTCTGAAGTGTTTGGTGAGTTATTCGTCCCTGTTGTAGATTGGCTTAATGTTAGTTTAGCGGCCAGAGTTGCTGATTATTCTACCGTTGGCACGGCATTTACCTACCGTTTAGGTCTAGATGCACCTGTTAGCGACTGGGTTCGCTTACGTGCTAGCCAATCTAGCTCAGTTCGTGCGCCAAACATCAGTGATTTATTCGCAACTGGTTCAACTTCGGTAGCAGGCACAGATACGGATATATGCAATGGAACCAGTAATACAGGCACCAGCCAAATTGATAAAAACTGTGCATCCATCTCTGCCATTGCAGCTCGTATGGCAGCAGATCCAAATGGTGAATTTAACTTAATTGCTTCTGAAACAAACAATACAAGTTTATTGGCAACAGGCTCTGAGGATTTATCAGAAGAAACCGCTGATGCTTTTACATTAGGTGCGGTATTTACACCACTTGATAATTTATCAGTGTCGGTTGATTACTATGATATTGAAATTGAAGACGGTATTGCCCGTGTTAGTGCCTCTACTTTTGTAGAGCGTTGTTATAATGTTGACCCTTCAAGCTTTGACCCATCATGTGGTGGCAACCTAGTCAGAGATACAGCCGCAGGTCCAATATTAGATTTACGTTCTACGCTTATTAACGCTGACACTATTACAACTAGTGGTGTCGACGTTGAAGTGGCATACACACCTTTTGACGAATTACGTCTTAATTTGAATGCAAACTTTTTAAATGAGTGGGAGCAGAAAACTGCTGGCGGTACTGAAGATAGTGTTGGACGTGTTCAGTTCCCAGAGATGCGCTTGACCTTAAATGCGTCTTACGATGTTTTAGACGACTTTAATCTTTTTGCTCAAATGACCTATCGCAGCGAGACCGAAGCCTATTTAGATAATGTGCCTGGTGATGCATCAACCGCTAATTTATCTAAAGACATCAATACTATGGATGCAGTCTACTATGTTGATGTGAGAGCCAGTTACCAAGTGAATGAGTCTATCAATGTGTATCTAGGTGCAAATAATTTGTTAGACGAACAACCTGATATTCTAGCGCGAGACGCTGCTATAGGCACCAATACAGAGCCTAGAGCATACGATGTTATTGGTCGTCAAATATTTGCTGGATTTAAAGCAGCCTTTTAATCAAAAAACAGTAGTGCTTAAGGCCTGATAATTACATCATGCCAGTGGCTAATCTAATAAAACCTAATCACTCGCTGGTTAGGTTTTATTGTTTATACGGTAATTATTTGGCCTAAAGACTTTTTGATACATAAGCGATAACCTTTGCTTATAGCTATACAAACAAGGGGATCACATTGAATTTCATTAAGAGATGTTTGTTTTTTATGCTACTAACTAGTTATTTCTCTCACGCCCATCCCCCCAAGGTGGATTGGCAAGAAATTGGTTCGCTGCAAGCGCCTGAGCAATACTCAGAGTCAATTGGTATTTCAGCTGCATACACTGGTTTTATTGGTCAGTATTTAGTCCTTGCGGGTGGTGCAAACTTCCCTAACGGTCACCCGTTTTTCAAAACGGCATAAAGGAATATTATTCTGATATTTTTGTTTTTGATGTGAGTGATAGTCAATTAACGCTTATTGCACTGGGACACTTGCCGATCAAATCAGCCCATGGCTCCACTGTTTTGGTAGGCGATAGTCTTTATCTTTTAGGCGGCAAAAACAACGAACAAGCATTTGATTCTATTACAACGCTCACCTTAGATGACAAGAATCAACCACAAACAGAGGTGATAGGTAAGTTGCCTTTTACTTTTGCATTAGGGCGCGCGGCGTTAAATAACAACGAATTATATCTTTATGCTGGGGAGCAGAACAACTTACCAAGCAATAAAGTATGCAAGTATTCAATTACACTTCAAAAATGTCTCGACCCAGCAATACCACCCATTCCAGGTACTAATCGAGTGCAATTCACGTCGCTACATCATAAAAGCTATTTTTACGCCTTTGCTGGATTTAACTTTCAAGTCCAACAAGGTCAGTATGTTTTAACCGATGCCTACGCTTTTTATTTTAAAAAAATAATTGGAAAATTTTGGCGCCAACAACTGTAGATGGAAATGAATTTTCAATCACTGGTGGGGGCGTTGCACGCATTGAGGATAATAAATTATTGTTCCTTGGTGGCGTTAATAAAGTGTTATTTGATGATGCGGTTTATCAGTTACAAACCTTAAAGGGTGATGAATTAACTGCCTATACACAAAAACATTTTAATTTGGCAGCCGAAGATTTGCAGTTTAGTCGTCGTCAAGTTATCTATGATATGCAACATAATACTTGGTAGGCTTTAGATGATAATGTGCCTTTTCTTGGTGGGACTGGACCATTAAATATCGAGCAAAAAGATAATAAACTTTATTGGATTTCTGGTGAAATAAAACCGATTATACGCAGTCCCTTAGTATATCAAGGCACAGTTAATTAATGAGTTGGTAATTACCGAGTTAGTACATTGTGTGATACTTTTAAGGCTAAGATTAGATCTTAAGCATTCTAATGAGTCTGTTTTCAACGCCAGTTTAATCACTAAACTTGGCGTTGAATTTTTTTAGCTGACAGTTAGGCTAGGTTTTTAGTTAATAAATTTTCTAGTGCCAGTTTACCTGCACCAGAAAATGCTAAAGACACACTGATGGCTAATAGCGCCAATCCAAACTCATAACCGTTGTTTGACATAAACAAACCATTCTCAAAATGCACAGTAAAAATAGAAACAAGCATAGTTACCGCCAGTTCTAATGCAGCAGGGCGTGTTAGCAAACCTAATAGTAGAAATAAACCACCAAAAAATTCAGCGCCACCGGCCAATAATGCCATAAGATAACCTGGCTCTAGGCCAATAAATCCAATCCACTGCCCCTTCAAGGCCGTATCCACCAAACCAATCAAATAGCTTTTGTGCGCCATGGGCCATGGGCCATAAAAATAATGCCCGAGGGAATGCGTAAAACCAATGCTGCGTAACCAGACTGAGATAGACATGGATTGGAAAAAGGCATCAAAATACAATGGGATAACCCCTAAGGCCGTGGTCAGTGTTCCCATCATTACCGGGCGTACTCAACTGTTAGCTGAATCTATAACAGCATCGAATCTAGGTTTAACTGGCTTAATTTCCATATCCATTTGGTTGACTAAAACAATGGCATTTTTCGGCAATAGGCCTGATAAAGATAACTAGCCTAATATGCCCATAAACTCTAATGGAATTTATGTTATTACCAAACCAACCACTGCGCCAATAAAGGCTAAAGGCACAACTAACCAAATAATAATGGGTTGTTTAAGCGCATTAAATAGCACGACTACAAATAACATCATAGCCAGCAAAGCAAATGGAATAGTGGAAGCAAGCATGGCATTTGATTCTTGCGGTTGCCCATACTCTCCATCCCATTCATGCACACACCCATCAGGTAGGTCGATAGCCTCCACTTGAGGTTTTATACGCTTAAACAATTCAGAGTCAAGTTGCCCGGGTAACGGATCTGCTTGGGATTTTATGGCCCAAATTCTATCTTCACGTTTTAAAATGCCGTTGCGCCATATGGTTTTAAAACTATCGTTTAATTGCGCTAATGGCAGAATTTGTCCGGTGATTTGGCTTTGAACTTGAATATTGCCAATGTCATTTATCTGAAGGCGTTCCCGTGATGGTGCTATAACAATAATGGGCAGTAATTCATCACCCTCGCGATATAGCTCCACCCTTCGTCCAGAGAAGTTCTGCTTGAACGCCTCAGCTATGTCTTTTCGAGATATACCGGCTCACTGCGCGTTGGGCGCTGAATATTGCGGCGCAATAACTCTTACTTGTTGACGCCAGGCGTCTTTTATGGAAAGTGCGCCACTATCTTTGACTAAAATAGCTTTAGCTTGGGCAGCCAACTCGCGCAACACCGCTGATTGTGGTCCTTTATACATGGCCTCTATTTTTTAATCACTACGTAAACAAGTTCAACAGATCTTAGGCGCTAAAATCATCAAATTTAAAAAGCTTAATAAGTTAGAGCGTCAGAGCCAAAATATAGCTAGTTAGACTTATTCAATAGCTTTATTCTAAATTAATAGTACAGTGATTATTGGTCGAGAGTGACTGGCTTAATTCTGTACTTTGAGCCACCCAGTCTCATATTATTTGCTATGGTTCGTATGGCAAAATGGCAAGTACAGAATTTAAAGAGAAATATCAGGTTTAGATTATACACTGTGCAACTTGTTCGCTCAGTTAAAGCTAGATAATTCAGAATAAGTGATAGAGGAGTTTATTGATAATAAGCAAAGGTAACCTCATCAAGTATCACTATTCAGAGTTGTACTTCATTTCATAATTGTAAAGCGCACCGTAATACCTGAATATTTAATCAAAGCTCCAGCTGATGGTTTTGTACAATAGTAATCTACCGCATATTAATTGCCCACACTTTGCATGCCATCTGTCACGCAAACGGGTTCTAGTCCTGTCCATCTGAAAGCCCTATACATGATATCAACAAGACTCCTGTAACAGCATTCCATGAACTTTTAAGGCGATTTAGAACGCACATTACCCATCTATATTTGAGTCTCAAGAACTGATTTCCCTACAACATCTTTGATTAATCTGCACCTACCTTTAGCGCTGGGATCAGATTAACTGACAAGAGCGACCATCAACTTAACCGGAACCGACAATAGGGGGCACTTTGGGCACTTTGGGCACTTTAAAAATGCGCTATTTTTGTGCCAAAATTTGCTCATAAATGTCTATTTGACACTCAAAATGCTTAAACCAAATACAGCGATTACGCCTAAAGGTCATGCATTACGTGGTTTTTATGGTCATAGAATAGGTAAGATAAATTTGGAGATAGTAACGTATACAACTACATGGTAGGGGTTGGTGGTTCGAGTCCACTCGGTTGTACCAATTTTCTTAATAAATTCAAATTATTAACAAATACATTTCTCTGTGCCGAACCAGTAACTTACAAATAACTCAACGCCATATCTTTCCCGTATCACTTTATTATATTTGATGCATTAATTCATACTTGATTGAGAGCCTAACCTTGTGATTTAAATTTCCTCATCTGCCTCTCCTATTGCCGACCAGGTTGATGGGATAACTCGTATCGGTTGTTTTCGTTTTGATGGGTTGAGTGTTCTACACTAAGTATCAGCTCTTTCTATGCTGCGACTGAATAACTCTTCAGGTTATCTGTGACTATCTTGTCTTTACGTTTTTGAACCAGAATATCAATTTCATCACCATCCTGATCGACGGCCCTCCAAAGGTAATGCAGAACACCGTTAATTTTGATAAATACCTCATCAAGATACCAGGTATCACCTAATTGCCCTCGGTTCTTCATGATCTTACTACAATATCTTTGCCCGAATTTATCACACCAATTTCTGACAGTTTCGTAACTGACGGTAATGCCTCTTTCTGACAGTAATTCTTCGATGTCACACAAGCTAAGTGTAAATCTATGATAAAGACACAGCGTGACTGATTATTTGGGGTGGATAACGATATCCGGTATAAACATTGGTATTTTTTATGCCATGGTTATCGCATATTTCTGAGTCTACTCGTTAACTTGACAGCACCCAATATACTTACCACTTACGTCTTAAAAAAGACGAAGATAATTTACTTCAAAAATATATTTGATTTTATTCAAAGCGACAGCAAATGGTTACCAGATCAACAACACAGTCTAAACAATCTGCGTCTCAAGCATCGCCACAAGCCACTTCAAAGCATCCTAAACCAATCGTACGCTTTTTCATTATTAAGCTTTTGAGACAAATATAGACCCAGTTCTTTCAATTGACTCTTATCATCATAATGAACAATTAGTTCTCTAAGCTTTGTTAAAGCTTGCTGACTTTCTGCCATGCCATCAAGTGCTAAAACGAAGGTGTAGGCATATTGTGGATTTGCAGGGGCTAAGTTCATCGATTTTTCAAACATAGGCAGTGCTTTTTACATTTTTTTCTGACGAATAAAATGTAATCCATAGGAATAATGTAAAGCTGCGGATTTTGGATTATCTTTAATGCCTTTTGACAGGACAGAGGCTACCTGAAATGGCCTTTGCTGAGAACGGTAAATATCGGCTAAGTTAATATAGCTAGCATCAAAATACGGTTCGGTTTTAATCGCGTTTTTAAATGATTTTTCTGCTTCCGTAAAATCATTCATTTCAATCGCTAAAATGCCTTGGTTAGCCAAACCTTCACCACGCCAGCTATTAATGCTGTTGGCATCCATTAACTCCCTAAACGCGTTTTCAAAAAGTGGGTGATCCGCAGCTGATATTTCACTGCTAAGTAAATTGCGTGCTGCAGCCACTCTCACAGACTTATATTGGTCTTTCAACAAAGGACTTAAATGTTTTATTTTATCTGTAGAAGCCAATAATGTTGCCACATTGGCTGCACTTAGCCTAAATAAGGGCTCGGTATGCGTCAGATAAGGCGCCAATGCATCTGCACTAACGGAGGGAGCGGTATAACTGAGCGATTGCATGGCCGTGGCTCGACTAATCACATCAAGTTTATCATCGTCAATAATACTAAGGTGTTGCTCTAAGGAAATAGTTTGCCCGCGGTTTAAGCTCATCAATAGTTGCTTGCTAGAGTTAACCGCCTGCGGCTTACCATGCCATTTCTCTAGATGTTCACTTGCCCATTGATTAGATTTGTCAGTATGACATTGTGTACAAGCATTAGGGGTATCAAAAACGTGAGATAGTTCGGGCCGAGGTATTTTAAAGCTATGATCCCGTCTATCGTCAACGCCCATGTAACGGTTTTCAGGCATATGGCAATTAACACATTGGGCACCACTCGAGTTAGCATCATGCTGATGGTGTTTTTTAACATTGTAAACTTCAGCCCCATGACATTGTAAGCACAAACCATTACCTGCAGCTTTTACTTTCATAGTATGTTTATCGTGGCAGTCTAAACAATTAACGCCGTCAGCAAACATTTTGCTTTGTAAAAAAGAGCCGTAAACATAAACCTCTTCTTTTATTTGACCGTCAACATGATAATTGGGAGATGTAAGCAGTTGCGGCGTGAACTGATCTAAAAATGCCACTTTAGGTTGAATTCCATCGGTTAACGGTGCCCTAAGCGAATGGCATGCAAAGCAACCATCCATAAAATCATTGTTTCGTTTATCACCCTGCCAATGTGCCGTTTTTTCGCCAATACTGCGAAGCCATTTCCCTGTTAAGTGTTTGATTGATGTTACATCTTCTTTGGCCAGTTGATTCGTTGTTGCCTTTTTATTTGTACCTACATGTTCAGACATATCACCATGACAAGATAAACAGCCCACATTAATGTTATCAAATTGACTACTGAAACTATTTTGCTCTGCATCGTACTTACGTTCTAAACCATCTGAGTGACAATCAGCACACATGCCATTCCAGTTTTGTAACGGTTGACGCCAATGTAATCTGTCTTCTGGGCGAATTTCTTCGTGACTATAACTGTGATACCAACGCTGGCCACCTTCGTCTTCTCTCTACTGTCCCATGCAAATGGAAGGACTTGCAGCTTCCCTTGTTCTGTTTCCACTAAGTACTGTTGTAAGGGGAAATGCCCAAATGTGAATTTTATTGGGTAAGTATCAGTTTTATCGTCATAAAAAATGGTCACTTGATAGCGGTTTTCTTTAATAAAAAAATGCGCTTTTTGACCATAATGTTCAACATCAACATTACCAAAATCAGCTAACACCGAATTTTTATCCTCTACAGCCATTGATTTTGCATGGTCTGACCGTTGCCAATCATGTTCAGGCTGTTGATGACACGAGGTACATACTTGGTTTGAAATACTGATGTCTTTTTGAAAGTTATGTTGAGTATTTTCAGCAGCTATCACTGTAAACATGACAAAAAACTACAAAGCACAAAACCAACTAAATATTTCACATTCAAAATTTATACTTACCTTAAAAAATGACTTAAAACTAACTTCAGAATATTAACTTCTAACTACCGTTTCATGATAGGAATTAGTTTGTGGAAAAACATGCTTTAACCCTTGTTCACTAAATTGCCAATGCTGTGATAACACACTGACAAACCAGCCAAAACTGTTAGTGTTGGCATTAAGTCTCGTTGTTCAAATAATTCATCAACCTTTAATCTCGGCCAACGACCTTGAACTTTACCGCCACTAACTGCGCCACCGGCTAAAATTAACGCGCTGCCTGTTCCATGATCAGTTCCACCGGTCCCATTCTCTTTTGCCGTACGACCAAATTCAGTGCCAATTAACACCACCGTATTCTGCCACTCTTTGCCAAAGCCCGCTTTTAATTCTGCTAAACCATTATCTAACTCAACTAATTTTTGTTCTAAACGATTGCTTTGATTATTGTGGGTATCCCAGCCACCAAACTCTAACATGGCACAATCAAAACCATCATCCCCAACCATTAACTTTGCACAGGCTCTATCGGCTTCCATGCAGACATATTCATTGACAGTAAATAATGGAAACTCATCATCATAAGTCTTGATGATAAAGTCTTCTTGCTGTAACACATTGCGGCCAATGGACGGTTTGCCTGTATCGTTAACAGCGTTAACTAGCATTTTAGGTTGCACACCTGAAACCAATCCATTGAGGTAATAGCGATCCAGTAACTGATGAAAGAGGTTCTCTTTACCTTGCCAGTTGAGTATGTCATTCAGCGATAGCTGACCAACATCCGTCTTTTCAATTCCACTAGTATAAGATAAGTGACCGACGCTTTTGTCCAGTTGTAGGGCAAGTAGATACATATCATTGACGTTGGCATGGCGTCTAAGCTTTTCGCTGATATAACGGCGGACATAGCCTTCTGGTAAATTTTGGCTAAATATAGGACGGAGTACACCATGATTATAAGTCGCTTGCTGATTCTTCATCGTCAAGGAAACAGGATTTTTACTTGTATATTGATAGGTATAGTGACCAGACTGAGATAACTCCTCGGAATCTGCACCGAAGGCATTGACTTGGATATGACTAATTTTATTGGGAAGTTCAGCCATTACTCATCTTCCTCAAATAAGCTGGAAAGCTCGTCGAACTGCGGTAAATCGTTTTGCTCTTCAATAATTGCTATCTTAAGCCCTAACAGATCAAGATACTTGCCTAGGTATTTTATACCACCGGTGAAGTGACCTTTTTCCATCGCAATAATTTGGTTACGACTCAAGCCTGTTTGAGTTGAAACATACATTTGCGTCCAACCTTTTTCTTTACGCTTTACAGCTATTAATGAGCCATTATACCAATGCATATTAAATTCTCACCATGACGATAAACATTAACATATATTAACAATAAGATATAAGCAAGCTGGATGTTAATATATATTAACCATTATTAGGCGGAATTTAGACAATACAGTCCCAAGGAAAAGATTCGAAGCTAAACTCTGACTTGTTCAGCTAAAAAGTAATTAGCATAACCTATAATCGTCCTGAGCCCACTAAAACATCGAAGGCGTTTTCGTAAGAGTTCACAAGCAACATATTGACACGGATTTTAATTCCAGCGATTTAGTCGATCTGCTAACACCCTTGAAGAAGCCAACCCGCTTATTCAAGCTCTGTGGGACAGACTGGCACTGTCAAGTTACCCAAGTTGGATGAATAAAGGTACTGTCAAGTTACCGAGATCGGATGAATTGAATGGTGATTTGATTACCTATGCCAAATTTTGGACACAACTAGCCCTACCCAATTCAACGAACGCTCGGTCACGGAATACTCTGTAATTACTCGTTTCATTAAATGGCGACCAAGCCGAAACAGATTATTAACCACCCCATGACATGAGAGAAAACGTTGAACCTGAGCTTGCGATTTAAATCATCTTATTTACCGTACCTCATTTCATGTCAGTTTGGTTCATTAAGTAGCTCGTCAACTTGGCAACACCGATAATAGGGGTCATTTAGGAAACTTTAAAAATGTGTCTTTTTTGTGCCCAAACTTAACTGAAAGCGTTCATTTAACCCTTAATATGCTCATATTGAGATTTAACATTAACGCCAAAAATCCACGCATTACGTGGGATTACGCTGGTTTTAAATATATACGTGAAGTTTGGACTTGATACAGTAAACGT